>WNGG01001931.1_pt1 | contig 23477 bp, 22 predicted proteins | sample 5400661 | NCBI WGS metagenome assembly WNGG01 (sample SAMN13153372, study PRJNA577476) | soil metagenome | isolation source: 100 cm soil or saprolite under Garry oak tree replicate 1 | place: USA:California | collected 2016-06-15
TACGTACGCGTTCGACTTCAAGCGCCAGAACACTCGCATCCTGTCCTATCACTGCGGCGAGAACGAGAGAGATGCGCGATACATGAAACCAACTCTCGGCGGGGCGCACCATAATAAGAAAGTGCTCAAGTTCCCCTAAATCGGCGCACTCTTGTTCAAATTACGTGATGCGGTTCGCTCCAGAAGCAGAAGGGACGCGGTTTTCATTAGATTCTCTATTTGGAAACCCGTTTTGGGCATGTCCCTCTCCCTTTGGCAGAGGGTGGCGCGAAGCGCCGGGTGAGGGCAGGAAAAGCACCCTCATCCGGCCCTTTATTAAGGCTTCGCCCTTTCGGGCTCGCGCTTCGCCCGGGCCACCTTGTCCCAGAGGGAAAAGGACACGAGCCGGTGTAAATCACTCTCTTTGCAGGAAGATCTGCAGAAAAAAGGCCTCCAGGGATGTCTGTTTTTGAATGGTGTCAGTTGATCCAAGACTCCCCCTTCAGTACTGCCATTCGCGAATCCCGTATCGTTTTTCCGATCATTGAAGGCACTCACGTCCTCACGCTGGCTTTGTCCGTCGGCATGGTGATGTGGTTCGACCTTCGTCTGCTGGGCATCTCCATGCGGCGGCATACCGTGTCCGAAACGTTCGGATACGTTAAACCCTGGATGTTTAGCGGGTTCATTATCATGTTTACCAGCGGCGGGCTTCTTTTCTGGTCGCAACCGCTAAGGTGTTACGTCAGCGGATATTTTCTAGCAAAACTCATATTGCTGGTGTTGGCAGGTGTGAACGTTATGGTTTACCACTTCACGATCGACCGGAGCCGGGAACAATGGGACAAGTCGCCGATCCCGCCGCTCCAGGCCCGCCTGGCCGGTCTTGTGTCTCTTCTCTTGTGGATGGGCGTTATCGCTGTTGGACGAATCATGGCCTACACCTTTTAAAGAGTAGATAACGTGTTGGAATCGCTTCGTCCTTTTATAATGTGGGCGTACAACGCCCCAGTGGCGTTGTGGGTTCGGGAATCATCATGGGCATTTGCGACGCTGGAAGTCGTCCACCTGTTCGGATTGACCATGCTGCTGGGATCCGTTCTCATGCTGAGTCTCCGCTCTTTTGGCCTCACAATGCGGAAACATTCCATCGGACAAGTTGCGCGGGATCTCTCGGTTGGCATGTTCGCCGGGCTTGCGCTCAATGTATCGTCCGGGATCCTGATGTTTGCCTCCGGAGCGGTGAGGTACTGGGTAAGCGGGCCCTTCCAATTCAAGATGGTCTGTTTATTGGTGGCGGTTGTCGTTCAGTCTTCACTTTATCTGAAAGTGACGCGATCGAACGATCAGCAACTGAACCTTCGGCGAACCAGGCTGGCTGGCGGCGTCGCATTGTTGCTCTGGATCAGTGTTGGTGCGGCGGGCAGGGCAATCGCGTTCATGTAGACCTTGACATGACCAACAGCGCCAATTAGTCTCGGGCCTACATCTGTTTTTAGTCTTCAAAGCAGGAACCATTTCGGAGGTATTACGATGAGATGCACTTTGCTTGGAACCATGGTTGTCGGGATTATTCTGGCGGCGCAGCCGGTGTCGGCGCATCACGCCGGAGCAACGAAGTATGACGAGAAAAAGCCGGTAACGTTGAAAGGAACGGTGACCAAGGTCGAATGGATGAATCCCCACGTCTACTATTACATCGACGTGAAGGATTCCAGCGGCAAGGTGCAGAACTGGGCCGTTGAAGGCGCTCCGCCGAATGTTCTTTACCGCCGCGGCTGGAAAAAGGATTCCTTGAAGGTCGGCGACGTCGTGACCGTGGAAGGGTTCCTGCCCCGGCAGGCGGGACTGCATGACATCAATGGACGGACCGTAACGCTCGCCGACGGCCGCAAGGTTTTCGGCGGCGCCGCTGATGGACTTCCCGGCGGACCAGCGTACTAAAGGAGCCGCGCATGAAAAAGATGACGAAGAGATCATTCTCCGCTTTGTTGTCGATCGTGGCCGCTGTGGTGATGGTTTCCATTCCCGCATTCGCCCATCATGGAACCAACATCTCCTACGACCATGCCCATCCGATCACATTCAAGGCCACAATGACCGAATTTCGATTCAGCAATCCTCATGCGCAGATCTTCTTCGACGTCGTCGATGAAAAAGGTAACGTTGCGCACTGGAATGGAGAGCTGACCAATCCCAGCAACCTGGCCAGAAACGGCTGGACCCGGAAACGCTCCGAGAGCGAACTCAAGCCCGGCATGCCGCTCACCATTACAGTGTTTCCTTCCAAAGCGGGGACCACGACCGGTGTGGTTTCGAAGATTCTGAACGAAAAGGGTGAACAGATACTGCTGGGCCGAGACGCACGTATCGAGTAGGAGTGCAACATGCCAAACCGCTTCATGACCATAATTGTGACCGCCTCGACTCTGCTGACATTGTCGTCGCCGGCCCTCGCTCAGAATGCTCCGCGGCAGGCAGCTCCGGCCGCCTCGGCCAAAGCTCCCTTGGATCCCCATGACCTGAATGGCATCTGGAGCCGGAATAACCAGGGATGGGGCGGCGGCGGGACCTGCCGCGAATGTGGAGACCGTGGATTCGGCAATGATGTCCCCCCCATGACACCGGAAGGCGAGAAGCTGTTCAACTCCTATAAGCCGTCTTATGGTCGGGAGCTGGGAAGCGCAGCGGCCGCCAAAAACACCCAGGAACATATTGGGCGGCGGCGGGCGGTTCCTCCGGCTCAGGGTACCGACATTGTCAACGAGTGCAATCCCTCGGGCATTCCCCGCATTCTGCTCTATCCGGATCCCGTGGATTTTCTTCAAACGAAGGATCGCATCGTCCAGTTTTTCCAGTGGACCAGCCAATGGCGCACCATCTGGATGGACGGACGCAGACTACCCGAGGAGCCGGATTTTCGCCGATGGAACGGATACTCGGTCGGTCACTGGGAGGGCGATACGCTCGTTGTCGACTCCTACGGCTTTGACGGACGCTCATGGGTCGATCATTTCGGTTATCCGCACAGTGATGACATGCGGCTTCAGGAACGTTATCGCCGCATCGACCATGACACCCTGGAACTCCATATGACCCTCACAGACCCGAAGATCTACACGAAGCCCTGGGTCAGTGATCCGAAACGGTTCAAGCTCCTGCCAAAGGAAATCATCTCCTACGATGGCTGGTACGGCATTCTTGAAGAAATCTGCGCTCCCATTGATGCCGTCGATAACTTCAAAAACAGAGTCATGGATCCTGCCGGCGGAGTAACCCACAAGTAGCGGCTTAGCCGAGTGCTGAGAAACCAGAATCGAGCACGTAGTCGGGGTCGCTCACACACCGTGCTTTCAAAAGCGCATTCCGAAACATGATTCTGTGAGCGACCACACCGGCTGCGCCTTTTCGCTGTGGCTTCGCGTCATCGATTGATGGCGCAGCCACCCCTCTGCACCAGGAGGGGAATTCGCCATGCCCAAGGATGCAGGGACAATCCGGTTGCCAGCCGGTTTCGAATGTGACACAATGTGACACATGAAATCGATTTCAATTCGCGAGTTGCACGAAAAGACCGGCGAGTGGGTCCGGAAAAGCGAGAGGCTCGGCGCCATCACGGTGACCGACCGCGGCAAGGCAGTGGCTCGGATAGTTCCGGTGGAGGCTGCTTCGACGATCAATATGTTCTCGGCGCGCAAGCTGCGTCGAGGTTATGCGCGCATGCTCGGCTCGCTCAACCGTGGCACGGACAGCACGCGGTTGGTTTCTGAGGACCGGAATCGGACGTGAGCTATTTCGATTCGGCATATATCGCCAAGTTTTATGTCGACGAACCGGAAAGCGATGCCGTCCGGCGTTTGGCCGAAACGCTCGGACGCGTGCATTGCTGCGCGCTCGGACGCGTCGAGGTAGCAGGTGTCTTTCATCGCAAATGGCGCGAAGGCGCATTTACAGAGCGCGAGTTCCGCGAAGTCTCTGCCCAATTCTTCGACGATTGTGCGGCCGGGTTGTGGACATGGTTTTCGGTGACGGATGGCTTGATCGCGAGTGCCGCGGAGTCCCTTCGGACGCTGAGCAAGCGTGTCACGATTCGGTCGGCGGATGCATTGCATCTCGTCTGTGCCAGGGAGAACGGGCTGCGACGTCTCTATACCAACGACCGTCATCTGCGGCGGGCGGCGCCGGCGTTCGGAGTCGAAGCACGGACCATCTGATCGGGTGCTGCAGTTCAAAGCTAAAAGAAAGGAAGGGAGCGCAACTTTGCGGTTGGCTCCCTCCGGGACTGCGGCGTTACTTCAGAGGCAGAACGTGATCGGGATCAATGGCGATTCTCATGATGTCGCGGGGAACGGCTGTGGTCATTGAAGGCGTATGCGGCACGCCTGTTGGAGCGATCAACATGTCGCCGGCTTCGAGTGCTTGCTGCGTGCCCCCCTTGAAGTCCCCGGATACGCTGGGGCCTCGCACCACCTTGGTGGCGTAGCTGTTGGGATCATCGGGCTTCGGATTCTCGAGTGTGCCGCCGATCATGAAGCCGCCCGCGCCTCGCATGAAGTAGTAAATTTCGGCGATCGATGTGTGATACCACCCGCTCTTGGCAGGCGTCTGTGGTCCCTTTGGCATGTTGGCGCTGTGGAGCACATAAACCCCGACACGATAGTTGATGACGGGAAGATCGACGGTGCGGACCGCCTGGTCGCCGTATGCGCCGGGCTTCTCGATGTCCTTCATCACCTTGTCGACATCCGCCTTCGGGATGTATACCCAGGCCGTCGACATTTTCGAAGCGGGCTTCCCTGTCGCGACCGGCACGGGCTTTGCAGCCTGACCCGTGGACGGGAATATCGGCATCACCTTGTGCGGATCGATCACGACGCGGATGATCTTGGTCCTCTCGGTGAAATCGCCCGGGCTGTGCGGCACGCCGGGCCCGACAATAAGTACATCTCCGGCTGTGAGCTTCTGATTGGTAAAACCCTTCAGCGTGCCCGTCACGCTTGGGCCTCTCACTTCCCTGCGCGAGCGGTCGTCGGGTTCCTCGGTCGGGTTCTCAACGTCACCGCCAACGCGCCAAGATCCCGAACCGCTGACGAGCAGGTAAACTTCGGCGATATCGCGGTGGTAAAAACCGGTGACGGACTGGCCGGCCGGCCTTGGCGGCGTCGGTTCGGTATTGAGTGTATACACGCCGAGATTGAATTTGCCGGCATCCACCATGCGGACCGGCGCGTCATTGGGAACCGCCTTGTTTTCGATTGCCTGCTGTACCTTCTCGATAGAGGCTTTCGGAATAAATGTGAAGGTTCCGGGCAGACTGCCCGTGGGTTTTGCGGCCTGACCTCGAGCCTGGACGGAAGTCCGGCTCGTCAGCAACAGTGCGAACAGCAGTGCCGCAACGCACCACATTGCCGTGATACGCATGTTGATCTCCTCCAAGGTCGAAAATTTCTTCCGATGTTACCACCTTTGCGGCAGCTACCGAGGTTCGATCGGTGCACTGTTAGAACGTCGCGCAGAAAACCCTTCGAGAAGATCTCTGTGCTGACTTCAATAGCGATCACATTAGAATCAATAATCTGAACCCACGAAGTTGCTGAAGGAGGATTCTTCCATGTCAATGCAGACAGCGTCCGTATCATCTGCTGCGGCCGTACTACAGATTCTTTCAGGCTATTGGTCTTCACGCGCCGTTTACGCCGCTGCGAAATTAGGGATTGCCGACAAATAATGACTCCCGTTTTATGAGGTGCTGCCCCTGCCTTTTCACATAAAAAGGTTTTACAATAAACGTAGAAGCAGCTTCCACGGATTTGAGAGGTGAGATTTTGTCTAAAAAACTTGTCCTTTCACTGATGATGATGGGTGTACTGGCAACCTCCCACTCCGCTTTTGGGCAAACCGTCCCAACAGGACAACAACGCATCGTACAGGAGATCATCATCAACGGCCAACAAGCGCAGGGTGTGATGGTCGTCCAAAACGGAACGGTCCAAGGCCACGCCTGCCCATCCCCGCAACACTACGTCACGGCCGATCAGTCCTCCAGTGGATGGGCGTGCTTTGAACAGACGACGGGAATGTGGCTACTCCATGCTCAACCGCCGCCACAGACTACATACGTATACCAGCAGCCCCCGGTATACGTCCCGGCCCCGACCATTCCAATCTATAGCTACTATCCGTATGGCTATGATCCGTACAGCTACTATCCCTACGGCTATTATCCATACATCTTTGGTCCGCGATTCGGTGTTGGATTCGGCTTCGGGTATCGTTCACCGATCTTCGTAACCAGACGCTTCATAAGCAGACCTTTCGCGCCGTTCGTCCAGCCCAGACCATTTGGCGGGTTCAGACAGGCGAGAGCGGGTGTAGCATTCGGGCGTATCGGGCGGAGATAAATCCAGCCGCGGCAGCCAGGCTTCAAACTCCTGCTCCCCCACGCGAAGGGAATTCTCGACCGGTGCACGGCGAGCAATTCCTGCCCGAAAATGGCGAGAGTTTTCATCCGACTTGGGAAGGGGGATCAATGAAACGCATTTGGATCGCTTTTTTCATTGGATTGGTGGGATCTTCGGTGACCTGCGGGAGCGTCTGGGCGCAAGCGACGGCGCAGATCAGCGGCACCGTTCGAGATCAGAGTGGGGCGGTGCTGCCTGGTGTGGAAGTGACAGCAACGCAAACCGATACGGGCATCGCCAGAACTGCCGTCACGAATGAGACCGGATCCTACATTCTGTCGAACCTGGCGTTGGGTCCGTATCGATTTGAAGCGGCATTGCTCGGTTTTCGTACGTTTGTACAGACCGGAATTGTCCTGCAGGTCAACAGCAACCCGGTGATCAACCCGGTTCTGGAGATCGGTCAGGTCACCGAACAGGTCGAGGTGCAGGCCAATGCCGCGCTCGTGGAAACGCGGAGCACGGCTGTGGGTGCGGTCATCGAGAACGAGCGGATTCTGGAACTGCCACTTGAGGGACTGTCACCGACCTGATCACAATCTCGGGCGCCGCTGTCCAGGGGGTTGCAGGCTCTGTACCGGGCGGTTTTATTCGGGGTACGAGTGGAGCAGCTAATCTTGTCTCCATCGCTGGCGGACTGCAGTTCGGAGTGATGTATGCCCTGGACGGAGCCATGCATAACAATGCGTACGACAACTCGCAAATGCCATTCCCGTTCCCGGATGCGCTCCAGGAGTTTAAGGTGGAAGTCAGCGGCAGCGCCGCTGCCAGCGGCAGCAGGGGATCGGGCGGCCAGGTCAACGCGGTCACCAAGTCGGGCACGAATGAACTGCATGGCAACGCGTTTGAATTTGTGCGCAATTACGCGTTCAACGCTCGAAACTTCTTTGCCCTGCAGCGAGACAATTTGAAGCGCAATCAGTTTGGTGGAACGCTGGGTGGACCGATTTTGAAGAACAAGCTCTTCTTCTTCGGAGGCTATCAGGGGACCATAACCCGCTCCACCGGGGGGGACACGCCCGGCTATGTTCCAACGGCGGCGATGATGGCTGGTGACTGGACGACGTTCACCTCTCCAGCGTGTAATGCCGGCCGGCAGGTCACCTTGACCTCGCCGTTTTTCAACAATCGCATCGATCCTGCGCTTTACAGCAAACCGGCACTGAACATCGCCGGCAAACTTCCAAAGGCCCAGGACGAGTGCGGCAAGGTCATCTACTCTATCCCACAAAACCCCAACGAGTTTCAGGTTGTCAGCAAAGTCGACTATCAACAGAGCGCCAGGCATTCCATCTTTGGGCGCTACATGGCGACGAGCTACGAGTCGCCGCACCCCTATACCCTCACCGGCAACCTCCTGACGTTGACGACCAACGACGGCGGTAACGACGATCTCGCGCAGTCGTATGCTCTGGGCAGTACGTACCTGATTAGCCCGAACACGATCAATGCCTTCCGTCTGTCGGTGAATCGGACGGTAATCGGCCGTCCTGGCGTGAAGTTCTTTTCTCCTGGGGATGTGGGCGTCAAAGCGTTCAGCTATGCGGAAGGAGCCATGGTTCTGAACATCACCGGCGGGTTCCAGTTCAGCACTCGAACGGTCTACGCCCACAACGTAACGGACTCCTACCAGATCAATGACGATGTGAATCTGGTTCGAGGAAACCATCAGCTGACCTTCGGCGCGAACCTGTCGAACTTCAGGATCTACCAGCGCTGCCTGGTCAGCGGTCAAGGATCGTATGTCTTCAACGGCACAGCGACCGGTATAGGAATGGGCGACTTTTTAACCGGAAAACTGACAAGCCTGATGCAGGTGACACCAATATTGTGGAGCAGTCGTCAGAACTACATTGCGGCCTATTTGCAGGATGTCTGGAAAATGTCGCCAAAGCTGACCCTCAACTCCGGTTTGCGCTGGGAACCATTCCTGCCGCTGTCGATAGGTTACGGTCAAGGACCCACCCTGAACGAAGGCGTTAGCTTTAACTTCAGTGACGAGAGATTCAGCAAAGGGATCAAGAGCACGGTCTACCCCAACGCACCCGCAGGCCTCTACTTCCCTGGTGATCCAGGCTTCCCGAAGCACGGTCCCACGAACCCGCGCTGGACATATTTCTCGCCACGTCTTGGGCTGGCCTGGGATGTGCAAGGCGATGGCCGGACGTCGGTGCGCGCGGCCTACGGGATCGCGTTCGACTTCAGTGGCGCATCCAGTTATGGTGGCAGCTCCAGCGCGCCTCCGTGGGGTTTTAACACGACCGTAAATAGTCCGAAGGGCGGCTTGGAGGATCCGTGGCTGGATAACGATGGCGGCAATCCGTTTCCCTATGTTCGATTGTCGAAGTTTCCACCCTTTTCAGACTACTACTTCGTCCAAAGCTACGACTCCGCGTCACCCAGGGTTCACACGTGGAACCTCAGCATCCAAAGGCAAATCCCGGCGAGCTTTCTCATATCTGCAAGCTACTTGGGAAATCAGGCATTCCACACGTGGGTGGGAGGGCACGTCAATCGGGCTGTCTACTTTCCCGGAACCGCTGTTAACGGAGTCTGCACGGCCCAGGGCTATGTCCTCCAAACCACCGGAACGTGCTCCACGACCGGAAACACGAACCAGCGCCGCAGGGCGATACTGGAGAATCCAGTGGAGGGAAGATACTACGGAAACCTGTTCACCAGAGAAGATTCGGGCACGCAGAATTATCATGGCATGCTGCTTTCGATTCAACGCCGCGCTGCGCGTGGAGCGAACATCGCCGCGAACTACACCTGGTCCCACTGCATCGGCATCGATCCCAACGCAAACAACACTGGGAGAGGTGATCCGGGGTATCTCGATCCCAACAACCGGAATTTCGATCGCGGCAACTGCAATACCTCGGACCGGCGGCAGGTCTTCAACTTGACGGCGGTCGCTCCATCGCCGCAGTTTGCCAATCCCACCTTGCGTATGTTGGGCACGGGCTGGCAATTGTCGGGAATCTATAGATGGTCAACGGGCAGGTATCTCACCATCAGCACCGGTCTGGATCGCCTGTTATCCGGGCAGTCGGGTAACCAGCGCCCTGTTCAGGTACTCGAGAACCCATATGGCGACCGCCACTCGCTCACCAAATACCTGAATCCCAACGCGTTTGTACAACCGGCTTTGGGCACGATTGGAAACATGGGGCCGTACAATGTTGAGGGCCCGGGAACCTGGCAGTTAGACCTGGGACTATCCAGAAGCTTCCAGTTCCGGGAACGTCAGAAACTGGAGTTTCGAGCGGAGGCGTTCAATGTGACGAACAGCTTCAGAGCGGTGATCCCACAGGGAACTGCGACCACTCCGTCACCGTTCACAACCCTTAACGGCAACACCTTTGGCCAGATCACCACTTCAGCGGATGCGAGAATCATGCAGTTCGCGTTGAAGTACGCTTTCTGATATGGAAATGAGCGGAGCGAATGCAAGCCCGACAGGGCGCAGCCTGTTAAGAAATGAGGCGCTGTTTGGGACCGCGCCTTGTTCGAGGTAATGAACCGTTTTCAGGCACCTGGTCACCAAATTAGCGATCTTGTTAAGCTTCATTTTGGGCCCGATCACAGCGGCAGTTGGCGCTGCCCCTCAGGTACAACGTCTGGGCCTCCGCATGATTGTGGTCAAAACCGAAGCAGAGGCTCTTGATCTCCGGGCTCGCATCCAGAAGCGCGAATCTTTTGAGGATCTCGCCAGGAAACACTCCATTGACCCCTCAGCGAATGCAGGCGGCTTCCTTGGGGCAGTCGTTCTCACGGACCTCAGAAAGGAATACCAGGACGGCCTTTTAGGGTTACATCCGGGTGAGATCAGCCCGATCCTCAGAGTCGGCGAACAGTATGCCCTGCTTGAGCTGCTCACAGAGGAAGAGACACGCTGGCAAACGCAAAACGATGCTGCCCGCCAGGCCTTTCAGCAAGGGCAGAATCTCGAAGCCGAGCAGTTTCTTCTAGCGGCCATCCGGGAGGCGGAACATTTCGGACCGCAAGACTCCCGCCTGGGCTCCAGCCTAAACAGTCTTGCGGTGCTTTACTTCGCTCAGGGAAACTACGCGGCGGCCGGACCGCTCTATCAGCGTGCCCTGGCGATTGCGGAGAAAGCGCTGGGGCCCGAACACCCCGACTTGAGCACCAGCCTCAACAATCTCGCGGAGCTCTACTACGCCCAGGGCAACTACGCCGCGGCCGAACCGGTCTACAAGCGCGCCCTGGCGATTCGGGAGAAAGCGCTGGGGCCCGAACACCCCGACGTGGGCACCAGCCTCAACAACCTCGCAGAGGTCTACCATGCCCAGGGGAACTACGCCACGGCCGAGCCTCTCCATAAGCGCGCCCTGATGATTAGGGAGAAAGCCTTGGGGCCCGAGCATCCGGATGTAAGCGTTAGCCTCAACAACCTTGCGGGACTCTATCAGGATCAGAAGAACTACGCCGCCGCCGAGCCACTCTATAAGCGCGCCCTGGCGATCAGGGAGAACGCCTTGGGGGCCGAGCACGCCGAAGTGGGCGCTAGCCTTATTAACTTGGCGGCGCTCTACCGGGATCAGGGGAACTACGCGGCGGCCGAGCCGCTCTATAAGCGTGCCCTGACAATTGCCGGAAAAGCCTTCGGCCCCGACCACCCCAACGTGGGCGCCAGCCTCGTCAACCTGGCGGGGCTCTATCACGACCAGCGGAACTACGCTGCGGCCGAGCCGCTTTATAAAAGCGCGCTGGCGATTGTGGAGAAAGCTCTGGGTCCCGAGCATCCTGACGTGGCCGCCAACCTCGTCAACCTGGCGGAGCTCTACCAGGACCAGGAAAATTACGCCGCGGCCGAGCCACTCTATAAGCGTGCTCTGGCGATCATGGAGAAAGCACTCGGTCCCGATCATCCGAACCTTGGTACGAGCCTGCTCAATCTAGCGCTACTCTACGAGAATCTAGGGAATTACAGCGCAGCCGAGCCTCTTTATCAGCGCGCCTTGGGGATTGCCGAGAAAGCATTGGGGCCTGAACACCCCAATGTAGGCGCCAGCCTGGTCAACCTGGCGCTGTTCTACCAGGACCAGGGGAATTACACCGCGGCCGAGCCGCTCTATAAGCGCGCCTTAGCGATTTACGAGAAAGCCCTGGGGCCCGAGCATCCCCGGGTGGCAGATACGCTGGAGGGAGTCGCGGCGCTACTACGTAAGATGGGCCGGAACGCGCAGGCGGAACAAATGGAAACCCGTGCCCGGTTAATCCGAGCCAAGCCGAAGGAATGACAATTTTCTTGGAAACCCGCGGACACTTTTGCTCGAGCCCGGATTTCTCACCGGCTTGAGACTATCCACAGCCAAGTCCCTCTCCCTCTGGGAGAGACTGGAGTTGCGACATTTGCGCGGGTTTTTGGAGCAAAAACTCCCCTCCTTGGGCGAAGGAGGGGTGGCTGCGCCCATTAAGAAAAAGCGGCGAAGCCTCCTTAGCGGGCGCAGACGGGGTGGTTCGTTCAAGCCACCAATTATTGGAAATTGAACGAACCACCCCGTCCGCGCCAGTCAAAGGAACGGGACCATTTACTTGATGGCGCGTCCACCCCTCCTTTGCCAAGGAGGGGAGTTTTGACTCACCTGTTGCCTGCGTCAGCTGGTCGGCGGCGAAACGGGAAATTCGAGATGTAAGTTCAGGTCGATTGAAAAAAGCTCTGCTTAAAATGTCCAAACTCCAGTCTCCCTCTGGGAGAGGGACGCGCCCTCGACACAGTTGCCCAAGATTCCGATGAGAAATGCGGGCTAGTCATCTGCGGCGAGTCTTTTGCCGCGGATTACGCGGAGTCTTTTTTCCCCTGCGCTCTTTCCAGATGTATATCGGTCCACTTGATCTGCTCGTCAATCACACTCTCGATTGCCCGTAAGAACTCCTTTTGCGCATTGGCAAGGTGCACGGCAGTTTCGTAGGGGAGACATCCGTAAAAACTTTCGATGAGTTTGTTGGCAGTGTCTCGAATCATGGGAGCCCTCATTTCTGATCGATTACAAGCTCGGGTTCGGAGATGATCACACGCGTGTACGGCAGCACGGACCGAGTTAACCACACATTACCACCGATGACGGAGCCCCGGCCGATAACAGTGCCGCCGCCGAGGATTGTAGCGCCCGCGTAAATGACGACGTCGTCTTCAATCGTTGGATGGCGCTTCTTACCGCGAATCATCCGGCCTTCTTCGTCCATCGCGAAGCTCAGGGCACCAAGAGTGACTCCCTGATAGAGTTTGACGCGGTTGCCGATGTTTGTCGTCTCACCGATGACAACGCCCGTGCCATGATCGATGAAAAATCCGCTTCCGATCGTCGCCCCGGGATGGATATCAATCCCAGTGATGGAATGTGCATGCTCCGTCATGATCCGCGGCAGCAGCGGGATTCCCTGGATATTCAGTTCATGGGCAAAGCGGTAGATCGTGATCGCAAAGATTGCCGGATACGCAAAGATCACCTCGTCGATGCTCTTCGCCGCCGGATCGCCGTCATAAGCCGACTGGACATCCTGCGATAAGCGGCCGCGCAAAGCCGGCATCTTTCGGAGAAAAACGATCGCCTCCTGTTCAGCGATCTCATGGCAGTGATTGCAGACATCGCTTTCACTCGCACATTGGGGCCGGACGCCGCAATAGATCTCCTGCGTCAGCCGGGAGTAGATCGAATCGAGAAGATCGCCGACGTAGTACTCGATGTTAGCGCTCTCGACGTACTTGCGTCCGAAATATCCGGGATAGATCACTTCAAGCAAATCATCGAGGATCTGGATGACGGAACTCTTGTCCGGCAGGGGAGTCGCTGCCAGGTGCTCCAGCTTTGGCTGAAGGCTGCCGAACGTCCGCAGTACCTCACGCGTGATGTCGCGGACCTGATCTCGCTTCTTGAGATGTTCGTGCACCTAAACCTGCCAGTTCTCCAGTTGCTTCTGAACATCGGCCATGAACTGATCGGCGACAGCGCCGTCCACGACGCGGTGATCAAATGAAAGTGACAGCATAATCATAGGACGGATCGCGATCGCATCGTCGATAACCACGGCTCGTTTCTTGATCCCGCCAATGGCCATAATCGCAACCTGAGGCTGATTGATGATGGGCGTCCCGATCAGTCCTCCAAACTGACCCGGATTCGTAATAGTGAAGGTCCCATCCCGTACGTCCTCTGGCGTGAGTTTCTTATTCCGAGCCCGCTCGCCAAGATCATTTAAAGTTCTGGCGACGCCGAACAAGTTCTTCTCGTCGGCGTGCTTAATAACCGGGACGATCAAACCCCATTCGAGATGCACGGCGATTCCGATGTTGATGGCCCGCTTGTAAACGATGGTCTCCCCTTCGACGGACGAATTCACAATGGGAAACCGCTTCAATGCGTTTGCGGCGGCCTGGACAAAGAACGGTGTCACGGTCAGCTTGACTCCGGAGCGCTCAAATTCGGCGCGCTGCTTTTCGCGGGACTGCAAGATACGCGAGCAATCCACCTCGAAGAATGTCGTCACGTGCGCGGAAGTGCGCCGGCTGAGGACCATGTGTTCGGCGATCGCTTTCCTCATCGCCGTCATGGGCACGCGTTCGATTTCGCCCGTCAACTTCATCGGCCCGGGCTCCGGCGGAACTGGACGCGGCAGTGGCGTAGCCGCAGCATCCGGCTTTGCTTCTGCGGCGCCTTGCTCAATGTAACTGAGAATATCGCGCTTCGTAATTCGGCCGCCGAGGCCTGTGCCTTTTCCGGCCAGCGCCGGCAGGTCGATGCCATGCTGCTTGGCGATGCGCCGGACCAGCGGTGAGGAGCGAGCGCCGTCATGTTGCCCGTCTTCGCGTTCCTCTGCTTCCACCCCGGCTTTGCCTTCAGTCGATGCCGTTTGGACTTCTTTTGCAGGCTCTTTGGAGGGAGGCTTCGGTTTCACCTCGGCCTTTCCTTCCGCCGGCGTTTCCGGCGGCTTGGAGGTTCCGTCCCCGATCACGGCGACCACGGTATTGATTTGGACGGTCTGGCCTTCCTCGACCAGAATCTTCTGTACCACGCCTGAAGCCGGCGCGGGAATTTCGGAATCTATCTTGTCGGTGGAAATCTCGAACAGTGGCTCGTCGCGGGCGACTTTTTCGCCCTCTTTTTTGAGCCACTTCGTAATTGTGCCTTCAAAAATGCTCTCCCCCATCTGGGGCATGATGACTCTGGTTTCGGCCATGATGTCTTCTCAGTACGCGTACAAATCGCGAGCTACGCGAATGACATCGGAAACTTTCGGCAGGAAGAATTCCTCGAGCGGTGGGCTGTACGGCACCGGAGTATCCGGGGCCGTAATACGACGAATCGGCCCATCGAGGTATTCAAAAGCCTCATCTGAGATGATAGCAGCCAACTCCCCCGCAAATCCTCCGATTCGCGTGTCCTCGTGAAGCAGGATGACTTTATTCGTCTTCTTCACGGAGTCCAACACGGCTTCTTTATCGAACGGCAGCAGGGAGCGCAGATCCATGATCTCGAGATCGATGCCTTCTTTTTCGAGTTCCTTGGCCGCATCCAGCGCAATGTACACCATCGCACCGTAGGTGATGATGCTGATGTCGGTTCCCGGCCTGCGAATGGCGGCCTTGCCGATGGGTACGACAAAGTCGTCCGGAGGAAGCTCTTCCTTTACCCGCCGATAAAGGAACTTGTGCTCGAAATAGATGACCGGATCGGGGTCCCGGATCGCGGCCTTGATCAGTCCCTTGGCATCGTACGCCGTGGAGGGGCAAACCACTTTCAGGCCCGGCGTGTGCACAAAATACATTTCGGGATTTTGCGAATGGAACGGTCCGCCGTGAACACCGCCGCCACTGGGCCCGCGGACAACAATCGGAACGCCTGCGCTCCAGCGGTAACGGCACTTGGCCGCGAAATTCGTGATCTGATCGAAGGCGCAGGAAATGAAGTCCGCGAATTGCATCTCAGCCACCGGCCGCATTCCCATCAGCGCTGCGCCGATGGCGGCCCCCACGATGGCGGATTCTGAAATCGGCGTATCGATGATCCGCCACTCGCCGAAGCGCTCTAACATCCCGGCTGTGACCTTGAACGCGCCGCCATAAATGCCGACATCTTCACCAAGGACGAAAACCCGCTCGTCCTTTTCCATCTCCTCCCAGATTCCTTGACGGATCGCCTCGACGTAGGTGGTTAGGGCCATAGAAAGATTTCGGATTTCGGAATTCGGATTTCGGATTTAGGAAACCTGGTGGCCGACACCAAATCCAAATCCGCAATCCGAAATCCGAAATTGATTTTATTCCCCCTCGTAATAGACACCCTTCAGACACTCTTCCGGACGAGGAAACGGATCTTTCTCCGCGATTTGAATGGCTTCATCGATTTCGTGGTTGATCCGTGTCTGCAGGTCTTCGATGCCGGAATTTATGATGATGCCGCGCTCGGTGAGGAAGCGTTCGTATCTTTGGATCGGATCGCGCTCTTCCCAGAGTTCGAAAAGCTCTGGAGGCACATACCCTGCGTCATCGTGAGCGGAATGGCCGGTCATGCGAAAGGTCTTACACTCGATCAGGGTTGGGCCGTGGCCGCTACGTGCCCTTTCAATAGCGCGTGTGGCCGCATCCCAGACCGCCAGGATGTCGTTGCCATCCACGATTTCGCCCGGAAGACCATAAGCCTCGGCGCGATCGGCGACGTTTTCAACAGCCATCTGACGCTCCAGAGGAGTCGAGTATGCATATTGGTTATTGTTGCAAATGAAGACGACCGGCACCTTGTAGACCGAGGACATGTTCAGGCCTTCATGCCAGTCCCCTCGACTGGTAGCGCCATCGCCAAAGAAACAGAGCGCTACGCGGTCCTGGCCGCGCATCTTGAAGGAAAGTCCAACCCCGGCGGCCACAGGCACGTTGTCGCCCAGCATGCTCACAAACGCGATAAGGTTACGATTCAAGTCACCCATGTGCATATTGCTTTCTTTGCCACGGGTGGGGCCCGTTGTTCGTGCCATGTACTGGGCCAAAATCGACCGCAGGGACATTCCGCGGATCAAAAAGGCGCCCATATCCCGATGGGATGGGCACACCACGTCATCCTGCCGAAGGTCGATACAACCGCCAACGGCGATCGCTTCCTGACCTCGGCCGACGTAGACTCCGCCAACGATCTTGCCCTGCCGGTACAGTTTTCGCTCGATCCGAAATTCCAGCTCCCGGGTGAGTTTCATGTAGTAAAGCATGTCTAGCAGCGTTTTTTCGGGAGGTAATTTTGTCGGCGGAACAACTTCACGAGCCAGCGCCTGCGAATTCATAGCTTTCACATTCATCGAGTTGCCATCTGCTCTTAACGGCTGGATATCTCCAAAAAGTGACGATACTCCAAAGACATCGTGCTTTTCAAGGCGCCTCAGCGCCCCGTTCGAGGGGTGCGGCCGCCGTATTTTTCCAATTTTTTCAAGTCGAAAGCCTCATGCTCCGGGTTGCGCATAAAGCCCCGATACAGTGCGTGGCAGGAGTAACAAACCGTCACATCACCCACCAGCAAGTACACCAGAAAATCGATGAACGCGGTCAATGCCAGCGCCGCCATCGCGAAGATCGGTTGGCCTCGGGCGAAGAAATACAGGCTTGCGGCAATGCCAAGTCCCACAATTGCAAGGCCAACCGAGCGATTGAAATCCTTCTGGACATAGAACGCGTCATGGCCGCACGATACACAGGTTGTAACGAGGGTGCGACCAAGGAGTGAGTCGTTGACAAAAACTTCCGTGTCCTGCTCGCAATGCGGACACGTCACTTTGCCAGTCCGTTCGGGTTTCATTAGGATTTCGCCTGAGCAGGCCCGGCAATTGAAATGTATGATCGAAACCATGAAGCTCTTGATTTTGACGTTATTCCTGACGATTTCAGCCCAAGCTCAGACCGTGGCCGACGTTGCGCGCCAAGAACGAGAGCGCCGAGCCCACCTCAAGACCACCACGGTGATCGCCGCCGAGGGCGTCCGAAATGCAACTACGGTGAGCACACAGCCCGCCGGGGACCCGAAACCGGCGACCCCGGATAAGAAAACGCCGGCTCCCGCTGTCAGTGCGCCAACACCTGGACAGGTACAGCCCCCCGATCCCGTGAAAGACTGGACCGAACGAGCAGAAAAGCTCCGGAAGAAGATTCAGGACCTCCAAGATGAAGAAACCACTCTTCAGCTTCAGGTGAATCAACTGACGAATCAATTCTTTGCTCCGGTGGCCGATCAAAACTCCAAGGATCAAGCCCAGGCGCGTCTCGGAGAAGCTCAGAACAGGCTGACTGCGGTCCGGGCGGAACTGGACCAGACCAAAAAGACCCTGGATGCCATGCAACTTCAGGGTCCTCCTAAAGGATAGTTCTAAGATTTCGAATTTCGAATTGCGAATTTGCTCGGAACTTAAATTCGCAATTCGCAATTCGCAATCAAAACTACATCAACGCGGCCATGATCTCTGTGAGATCTTCCGCAGAAGGTTGGACCCTTTCCTGAGGGAGGGTCGCCAGTGGAACATCCACCATGTTCAACTGCGTCAGGAAATCCGGCTTGCTTTCATTAATGTAGATCAGACCAGTCAGGAACTCATTGGACTCCTGACAATTTCGCAAGGTATCTAAAGCCTCTCCTTTATTGGTTGGATCGTACCCTTTATCCGTTTTTCTCAGGCGGATGTGAGATCCGTCATGCAACTCGACGTCGATAGCCTCGCCTTCCTGATATTCCACGTTGATTTGCTCGAAGAACGGCACGAATGAGATCTCGTGCAGCAATTCTTCGTGATCTTTCGCGTATTTGTAACTCTTGGTCGATCCATCATGGTTGTTAAACGTGACGCAAGGGCTGATCACGTCAAACAGAGACGTGCCTCGATGGCCAAGAGCCGCCTTCAAGAGCGCGACCAACTGCTTCGGATCGCCGGCAAAGGAACGGCATACGAAATTGCATCCGAGATCGATGGCCATCGCACAAACGTCGATGGCCGGCAATTGGTTTACGACTCCGCTCTTGGCCTTTGAGCCGTAATCCGCGGTGGCCGAGAACTGGCCTTTCGTTAGACCATAGACGCCGTTGTTTTCCATGAGGTAAATCATCGGAATGTTGCGGCGGAGCAAATGGACGAACTGACCCATGCCGATCGAAGCCGTATCGCCGTCCCCACTGACGCCGATCGAGATCAGTGTCCGGTTCGCAAGCATCACGCCAGTCCCCAGCGACGGCATTCGGCCGTGGACGCCGTTCAAGCCGTGCGACATGTTGAGGAAATACGCCGGTGTTTTGCTGGAGCAACCGATGCCGCTGAGCTTCGCTACACGATAAGGTTCGACACCATACTCGTAAAAGGCTTTGATGATCTGAGACGTAATCGCATCGTGGCCGCAGCCGGCGCAAAGAGTCGAATCGGCACCCCTGTAGTCGGCAATCGTATAGCCCAATCTGTTCATGTGTTTGGGCGCCGCAGCCGGCGGTTGCACTGTAGTTGACATTAGTTCTCTTCTCCTTTCTCTGCAGCCACTAATTCGTCCGTAATGAAGCGGGCATCAATGGGGAGGCCGCTATAATGCCGGATGCTCCGGATCCTGCCGACCAAATGAGCAGGGATATCGAGCTTGATCAGCCCTGCCATCTGACCGTCACGGTTCTGCTCGACAACGTAAACCCGATCATACTTCTCAATGAATTCGACGAGATCTTTCGTAAATGGCACCGCGCGCAACCGGTAATAACTGATCGGGAGGTTATACTCGCGCGCGAGCTGATCGCGTGATTCGATAATGGCCCAATGGGTTGTGCCGAACGCCAGAAACCCGATCTTTGCGCCTTCGGCGTGCGTGATTTCGGGTTTTGGCACGTGCTGGCGAGCTGTTTCATACTTCTTGTTCAGCCGGTCCATATTTCGCTGATAGTCGTCGGGACGCTCACTGTAGGCGGCGTTTTCATTGTGACCGCTTCCGCGCGTGAAGTATGCGGCTGCCGGGTGCTTCGTACCGGGCAGCGTGCGATACGGAATGCCGTCACCATCGACGTCACCGTAACGTTGGAAGCTTCCTAGCCGGTTCAATTCTTCGACCGAAAGGACCTTGCCGCGATCGAACTTCTTTACGGGATATTTGAACGGATCCGACATCCAATTGTTCATACCCAGGTCGAGATCGCTCATCACGAAAATCGGTGTCTGGAATCGTTCCGCGAGATCGAAGGCGGCGTACGCTATTTCGAAACACTCTTCAACACTGGCCGGGATCAGCACAATCTGCTTGGTGTCGCCATGCGAGCAATAGACCATGGACAGGATGTCCGATTGCTGCGTTCTGGTCGGCAAACCGGTGCTCGGCCCAACTCGTGTGATATCGAAAATCACCGTCGGCATTTCGGCGTAATAGCCAAGTCCGACGAATTCCTGCATGAGAGATATTCCTGGGCCCGCCGTGGAGGTCATCGAACGTGCGCCTGCCCAGCCAGCGCCAAGCGCCATACCCACGGCTGCCAGCTCGTCCTCGGCTTGCACGACCGCAAAGGTCGCCTTGCCGTCTTGATCAATGCGGTACTCCTTCATGTATTCCGTCAGTGCTTCGCAAAGGCTCGATGACGGAGTAATCGGATACCAGGTTGCAACCGTAACCCCGGCAAACATGCAACCCAGCGCAGCCGCAGAATTGCCATCGATGATGATTTTGCCCTTGGTTGCGTTCATCCGCTGGCAACGATACGGAACGATGCTTTTATCGAAATTTTCTTCAGCGAACTTTCTGCCGCTCTCCAGCGCGGTCTTGTTCAGTGTGACCGCTTTGGCCTTCCCTTTGAACTGTTTGGTCAGCGCAAATTCCATCTCGGCCGGGTCGATCTCCAACAGGTGTCCGACCACCCCGACGTAAATCATGTTGGCAAGTAACTTTCGCAACCGCGAATCCGGAGTAATTCCCGCAGCGAGTTTCGTGAAGGGAACAGGGAAGAACGTGAGGTCCCGTCGGTATTGATTCGCCTTGAGCGTCTCTTCATAGACGACCACGCGATTGGGATCTAAGTCCATCACGTCCTCACGCGCCGTCTCGGGATTCATCGCAACAAGAAAATCAATTTCTTTCCGACGCGCAATCCAACCATCCTTGTTTGCGCGAATGGTGAACCAGGTCGGCAGCCCGGCAATATTGGATGGGAACAAGTTCTTGCCGCTTACCGGAATTCCCATCTGAAAAATCGATCGCATTAAGACTGTATTTGAAGACTGGCTTCCTGAGCCGTTTACCGTAGCAACCTGAATACTGAAATCGTTGATGACAGCACCCCCGCTGCCCCGCTGTTCTTCCTCGACAACTAATGTCTGGGGGGATTTGTATGACACTACTGATTCTCCTTTCTTCACGTTAGGCCCCCCGTTCGCTTCGCTGCGGTAATGCCGCCTTTAGTCGGTCGCGCGCTTCTGCTGCTCTACAGGCGATCTTGTTACTAACGGCTCGGTACCTGACGCTTTTCCGCTCCCTATCTAGGTTTTAACCACACGACCAACTCTCCACTATATAACAGAAACTTAGCGCCACAAATAGGCCCGGCAGGACTCGAACCTGCGACCCCCTGCTTAGAAGGCAGATGCTCTATCCACCTGAGCTACGGGCCCGATGCGGTTGCAAGTTTACAACATTGGCGTAATCCGCGTAATCCGATGGAGATCGCTGATCACTACTTTTGTTATGCGTTATTTATGTCCCATTGATAGCGTGTGGCTGCACAACTTCGGGTAGCGGGACATTTTCCCCAAATTGCGACTCTCACCATTCGAGGGCGAAAGGATCTAAAATAAGGTAATCGAAATCCGTTGGGGAGGCATATGAGGAAATTGACACAATTTATAACGCTCATGGTGGTACTGGCTTTATTTGCGGTACCCGTTTTTTCGGATACGTTGGTCCTCAAGACCGGAGAGCGAATTTCCGGCTATTTTGAGGGCGGGTCAGCAAGAATTGTTAAATTCAGAACGAGTGACGGAGTGGTAAAAGACTATGACATTCTCTCCGTCCAGCAGATTCAATTCGCGGATGAAAAGAGTGCGGCCCCTTCAACCGCAACGCCAAAGGCGGGAACCTCAGCACCCGGACCGGATCCGAGGCTGGTTCCGGGTAGCGAGCGCGTAACGCGTCCGGCGTCGTCGAACGCAGCCAATACAGGCTACACGATTCCGACCGGTTCCAAGGTTCTGATTCGCATGATCGACAGAATCAATAGCGAAACCAACAAAGTCGGCGAAACATTCAAAGCGGTGCTCGATGAGCCCCTCTATCAAGGTGGAGTCGAAGTGATTCCACAGGGAGCAGACGTCACCGGGCGCATCGCCAATATCAACGAGGCTGGGCGAATTGCCGGTTCCGCCCAGTTGGGACTTGAACTGACGCAGATCACTGTAAATGGCATTGGGTATCCAGTCACTACTTCCGAGTACAACGAAGTCGGCGAAGGCCGCGGGTCCCAAACCGCCAAGCGCGCCGGCGGGGGCGCTGCTGTTGGCGCGATCATTGGCGCGATTGCTGGTGGCAAGAAAGGAGCCGCTATCGGCGCCGGTGTAGGCGCGGGTGGTGCTACCGCGGTTCAGGTGCTGACCAAAGGCGAGAAACTGAATATCCCTTCTGAAACGAAGCTCGAATTTACGCTTCGCGCTCCGTTGGTTGTCGCAGGCCGGTAAAAACTGGAACAAATGTGGCGTCAGCATGTAGTCGCGGGCTTTAGCCCGCGTTCTGTTCACGGTCGCAACGCGGGCTAAAGCCCGCGACTACATGCTTTCGCGTAGACGGTTCCAACACGGTGTGACATCCGGCTAGAAGCCCTGGACCTTTCCCGCCTTCTTGTAACACTGGAAGACGATGTGCCAACTGATGGCGATCAGGACGAGCCAGAACAGCCAAAAGTAGTTGCTGGGAATCCCGAGATTGCCGCCGGCGAAGTAGGTCGCGTGCTGTCCGATCATGGCCCACAACAAGGGCAGGGACATGTAGGTGTTGTGCCTGGACCTTAATCCCGCAAGCTTCACGATAGCGGCGTCAGGGGGTTCGCCGTTCTTCACCGCTCGAATGATCTTTTGTTGCGACGGCCAGATCCGGAACCAGACGTTGAAAGCCATCGTGGTTCCGAAGAGAGCTCCAGTGTGGATCAAAGTCCCACGATAGCTGAAGTGAGCGAAGTGGACGAAGAGTGCTACGACGATGGAGAGGAGCACGAAGGAAACGATCACGCCGGCGCGCACGTTGCCGGCGAGACCGCTCTTCCATAGCATGTCGTAGAGGAAGACGGCGAGGAAGGTCACGGCGATCATGATGATCGTACCAGCGGACCACTCCGCTCCTGCGGCGAGAGCTTGTTGTCCATGGTAATAGACCAAAAGCAAGAGGAGTACACCCGTGATCCACGTATAAGCTGCTCCCCAGCGGAACCAATAAAGGGCCCGCGGCATCAGCTCGGGGACGACGGCCTTTCTGGTTGGAGGGTCAAGCTTCGCCGTGAATGGTCCGTTGACCCAATTGAAGAAGTAGAGATGTCCGATCCAGATGATTCCGACGAAGACGTGCATCCACCTGAAGATTGCCTCCAATCCTTCCATCGCTCCTCCTACAGTTTGGCATTGTTGTCGATCCGAAGCTGTGGAGTCTACCATTCGTCTCTATCTGTGTCCACAGGACGAGAAGTAACGAGGCCGCACGTTAGGATGCTAGAGCCGGATCGCGGAAGCTGCGCCGAAGGCGTTTCCTTACAAAGCCGCGAACCGCCGACATTCGTGTCGCCTCGGGCGTCAGCGCGTGAAGTATGCGCATTTCGTTGTTGCCGAACGTGGGGAGTGGAAGCCAAGTCCCCTCCTTGGCAAAGGAGGGGTGGCTGCGCCATCAAAAAGATGCTGCGAAGCCACCGAGTCCGGCGCAGACGGGGTGGTTGGTTCCAAAAAAATTGTTTTGGAGTCTGAACGAACCACCCCGTCCGCGCCTTTCATTGGAACGGGAATTTTTCTTGATGGCGCGTCCACCCCTCCTTTGCCAAGGAGGGGAGT
>WNGG01007072.1_pt1 | contig 23476 bp, 18 predicted proteins | sample 5400661 | NCBI WGS metagenome assembly WNGG01 (sample SAMN13153372, study PRJNA577476) | soil metagenome | isolation source: 100 cm soil or saprolite under Garry oak tree replicate 1 | place: USA:California | collected 2016-06-15
CACCGACATCAGCGGCACCAGCACGCCGCCGTAGCCGACGCTGCGCAGCATGGGCACCGGCAGGACGATCATCGACAGCAGCCCGATGGCCACGGTCAGCCCGGAGAACACCACGGCCCGGCCCGCGTGGTTCATCGCCTCGGTCACGGCGGCCACGTTGTCCCGGCCCGCCGCCCGCTCTTCGCGCCACCGGCTGACCACGAGCAGCGAGTAGTCGATGGCCACGCCCAGCCCGATCAGCGCGATCAGGAACTCGACGATCTGGCTGATCCCGGTCACCTCGGTGAGCCCGCCGACGACCAGGAACGTGGCCAGCACCGAGACCCCGCCGATGAGCAGCGGCAGCAGGGCCAGGAAGCTGGCGAACACCAGCGCCAGGATGACCAGGGCGCCGACCGAGCCGATCATCGCCTCGGCCATGATCCCGGTGCCCTTTTTAGCCGAGGACGGCTGCCCGTTGGCCAGCAGCTGCGAGCCGGTGACCCCGACGTGCCATCCGGCGGGCGCGGCCGCCGTCACGGCCCGCTCGACCGCGGGACCCAGGTCGGGGCCGCCGAAGCCGGCCACCGGGGCCGTGTAGACCAGCGCGAAGGTGGACCGGCCGTCGCGGGTGACGAACGCCGGGTCGTGCGTGGTCGCGTAGTCCGCGATCCGCACGCCGGGTATCGCCCGGGCCAGGGCGGCGAACGCCCGCCCGGTGGCCGCGGCGGTGGCCGGCTCGGTGACCTTCTGCCCGGCCGGCACGGTGATCACCGGCAGGTAAGGGGCCTGGGAGCCGCCGGTGCCGTACTGGCTGGCGATCTGGTTGTTGACCTTGAACGCCTGCCCGGGCATGGCGAAGTCGTTGGTCATCCGGTGGGTCGTGCCGTTGATGGTCATCACGCCGACGGCCGCCACGATGACCCAGAACAGGGTCACGAGCGCCTTGTGGCGGAGGACGAAGCGGGTGAGCGCAGGCATCGTGACCTCCTGGTCAGGGGCCGGCGGCCGGTCCGCCAGCTGCAGCTCAAGAGTGCCGCCGCCGGCCCCTGCCGGTCGTCCCGCGACGGGTGGCACCTGGCCGTACCGCCGCGGGATTAACCGCGCCCCGCGTACTCCGGGGGGGGTAGGCAGATGATCAACCGGGGGAGGGCGACGCAGGGCTCAGGCATGTTTAGTCTTGCGAGCATGGAAGGTATGGCGGCGGCGTGGCGGCGGTGGTTCACCTCGCCGGTCAGGGACGCGATTCTCGCCGTGCTGCTAACCGCCCTCCTGGGGCTGGGCAGTCTCGCCGAGGGCTATCCCAAGAGCCCTTCCGACCAGATCCAGTTCCGGGGCCAGCCGGTGCCGCACCCGGGAGCCGCGCTGCTGCTCGTCGCGGTGGCCTGCCTGGCGCTGGCGTGGCGGCGCCGCTGGCCGGTCGCCGTGCTCGCCGTCTCGGCCGGGGCGGTGACCGTCTACTCGCTGCTCGGCTACGTCAACGGCGCGTCTCTGATCGCCCCCGTCCTCGCCCTGTACACGGTGGCCACGCAGGTCAGCGTGCGCCGGGCGGTACTGGCCGCCGTGGCCACGCTCGCCGTGCTGATGACGGCCACCGCGGTGAACAACCCGTTCGGCCACATCAGCGGCGGCGGGTTCGACATCCTGCCCGGCATGGTCGCCGCCGCGCTGTTCGCCGGGATCGCGGTGGCGAACCGGCGCGCTTACACGGCGTCGACGCTCGACCGGGCCGAACAGGACGCCCGCCGCCGCATAGACGAGGAACGGCTGCGCATCGCCCGCGAACTGCACGACGTCGTCGCCCACACCATGGCCACCATCAACGTGCAGGCCGGGGTGGCGGCCCACGTCCTGTCCACCCGCCCGGAGGTGGCCGCCGAATCCCTGCAGGCGATCAAGACGGCCAGCAAGGAGGGGCTCAGGGAGCTGCGCGCGATCCTCAACGTGCTGCGCCAGGCCGACGACGCCGACCCCACCCAGCCCGCTCCCGGCACCGCTCAGCTCGAGGCCCTGATCGACGGGGCCCGCCGGGCCGGGCTGGAGACGACGTTCACCGTGACCGGGGAGCCCATCCCGCTGCCGGCCGCGGTGGACCTGACCGCTTACCGCATCATCCAGGAGTCGCTGACCAACGCCATCCGGCACGCCGGCCCGGCCACCGCCGCGGTCTCGCTGGTCTACCGGCACGACGAACTGACCATCGACGTGACCGACACCGGCCGCGGCCAGGCCGTAACCGCGGGGCCCGGCGGCGGCCACGGGCTGGCGGGGATGCGCGAGCGCGCCGCCGCCATTGGCGGCACCGTCGAGACCGGCACCGTCGAGACCGGCACCGTCGAGACCGGGACTGTCGAGACCGGCCCCGGCCCGGCCGCCGGCTACCGGGTGACGGCCCGGCTGCCCCTCGGCGGCCGTCTCGCCGACCGGCCGCCAGCTTCCCCGGCCGAGGCTGACCGGCCGCCAGCTTCCCCGGCCGGGACGGCACCCGCGGCGCCCGGCAAAGCACCCGCGGCGCCCGATACCGCGCCCGCGGCGACCCGGGAAGGGGCCCGGCCGTGATCCGGGTCCTGATCGCCGACGACCAGGCGCTCATTCGGGCCGGCTTCCACGTCCTGATCGACGCCGCCGACGACCTGCAGGTGGTAGGCGAGGCCACCGACGGCGCGCAGGCGGTCGACCTGGCCCGTCGCGAGCGCGCCGACGTGGTGCTGATGGACATCCGGATGCCCGGGGTGGACGGGCTGGAAGCCACCCGGCGCATCTCCGCCGACGACGACCTGGCCGGGGTCAAGGTGATCATCTTGACCACCTTCGAATCCGATGAGTACGTCTACCAGGCGATCCGCGCGGGGGCCAGCGGCTTCCTGGTCAAGGACACCGAGCCGGCCGACCTCATCCAGGCGGTGCGGGTGGTGGCCAGGGGTGACGCCCTGCTGTCGCCGAGCGTGACCCGCCGCCTCATCACCGACCTCGCCACCCGCCCCGAACGGCCGCCGGCCAGCGACACCTCGAAACGGGCGCTGGCCGGGCTGACCGAACGGGAGCGCGAGGTGCTGTCCCTGGTGGCCGGGGGCCTGTCCAACGACGAGATCGCCGCCCGCCTGTTCCTCAGCCCGCTGACCTCCAAGACCCACGTCAGCCGCATCATGACCAAGCTGAACGCGCGCGACCGCGCCCAGCTCGTGGTCATCGCCTACGAGACCGGGCTGGTCACCCCGAGCGGCCGCGACCCGCGCTAGCGCCCGGCCCCTCAGCTGGCGGCGCCGTAGGCTATCCGGTATCCCGTCAGCCGCGATCAGCCAGCGGGAGGCGCAGCGGCCGGAAGAACTCGCGTACGTCGCCGACCAGCAGGTCGGGTACTTCCATGGCCGCGAAGTGACCGCCGCGATCGAATTCGGACCAGTGCACGATGTTGTCGGACAGGTCGGCGAAGCGCCGGATCGGCTGAGCGATCTCCCGCGGGAAGACGGCCACGCCGGTGGGCACCCCCGAGACGGCCCGCGGATTCCAGGAGCGCGACCGCGCGACCTCGTAGTACAGCCGCGCCGATGATCCCGCCGTCCCGGTCAGCCAGTACAGCGTGACGTTGGTGAGGAGCTGGTCGCGGTCGACCGCCTCGTCCGGCAGGCCGCCGTCGGTCCACGCGCCGAACTTCTCGGTGATCCAGGCCAGCTGCCCCGCAGGTGAGTCGGTCAGCCCGTAGGCCAGCGTCTGCGGCCGGGTGGACTGGAGCGCGCTGTAACCGGAACCGGTCGCGCGGAACTCCCGCTGGACCCGCTGCCGCCGGGCCTCCTCCTCGGTCAGCTCGCCCGGGTCGTCCGGCGGCCGGGTGATGAGCATGTTCAGGTGCACGCCGGCCACCTGCCCGGGAGCGGTCAGGCCGAGCTCGCGCGAGATCACCGAGCCCCAGTCACCGCCCTGCGCGCCGTACCGCTGATAGCCAAGACGCTCCATCAGCGTGGCCCAGGCCCGCGCGACCCGCGGTACGTCCCAGCCGCGGTCCCGGGTGGGCCCGGAGAACCCGTAGCCAGGGATGGACGGGATGACGAGGTGGAACGCGTCGCCCGGGTCGCCGCCGAATGCCTTCGGGTCGGTCAGCGGGCCGATGATGTCCATGAACTCCACGACCGACCCGGGCCAGCCGTGCGTGATGATCAGCGGCAGGGCCCCGGCCTCGGCCGAACGGATATGCAGGAAATGGATCCGCTGCCCGTCGATCGTGGTGATGAACTGGTCGAACTCGTTCAGCCGCGCCTCATGGACCCGCCAGTCGTAGCCGGTGCGCCAGTACTCGGCCAGCTCCTGCACGTACTCCAGCGGGATGCCGTAGTCCCAGCCGGCCCCGGGGAGCTGGTCGGGCCACCGGGTCCGGGCCAGCCGCTCCCGCAGGTCATCCAGGTCGGCCTGCGGGATCTCGATGCGGAACGGCCGTATCTCTGAGTCGACGGTTCGGGTTTCCATGACCGGGTTCTACCATCGGGGGATCGCCTACGACGAGGTCTTGGCCGAACGGGTCCGGGACAGCCTGTTCGACATGACCGGCCGCCCGATGCGCGGGATCGTCGTCGTGGCCGCGGAAACCCTCGACGACGCCGCGCTGGGACGCTGGATCGCCCGGGCCCGCCGTCACGTCGCCTCGCTCCCGCCCAAGTAACTGCCGCCGCGCGGCCGGCGGGGCTGGCGCGGGACGCATGGGCGGCGTGAAGCGCCTGGGGCGCGAGGTACGAGGCCCGAGGGCCAGCGCAGCCTGATGCGGCCCTACAGCCCCCAGAAAGGACCGGCCAGCCCTGCGCCGCGCAGGTACGCCGCGGCCTGCGACGGCTCCCGCCGGACATAGCCGCGGTCCAGGCGCCCGTCGTACCAGTGCGCGGCCAGCCGCCACAGCGTGCCGAGATCCATCACGTAGCCGCGCGGGTAGCCGGTGTCCGCCAGCCAGGCATCGACGCAGCCTTCGGAGCAGAACAAGCGCTGGTGCCCGCAGGTGCGGACGACGTCGTCCCACATCCGTGCGGCGGGCACCAGGAAGTGGGCCACCTGCTCGCCGTCCGGCGGCCGCCGCGAGCCCACGTTCCAGGCATGCGGGCGCCGGCACTCCGGGCACCGGGTCGCCACCAGCATCTCGTTCTCGCCGGGCAGCAGCTGGGGGAGGGCGAAGGAATCCCAGGCGCAGCCACCCCACCACAGCGTGCTTGCGCCCATGACCGAGAATCCCAGCGGCACGGCCGAGAACGGGTGCGCCATGACGATCTGGCCCTGGCCGCCGAGGGCGAGATGGCGAGCGCGGGCCAGCTCGTCCAGCCCCGCGGTGACCGCCGGGAGCCCGGCACCTAGCTGCTCGGCGAGCTCGGCCGCCCGCGGCGCGCGCCCCGTCTCGGCAAACGCCCGGTACACCGCCAGGCGCAGGTCCTCGATGTCCACACCGCCATCATGGCAAAGCCGGGCCGGCCGCGGCCCCTACCAGGACCGGTCAGAGCGATAAGTCCGGGCCCCGCCCGTCGTCATCACCAAGAACAGGTATTTCTGACCGGGCTGCCTCCTCCGGTAAGGCAGGAGGACCGCCAGGCCGATGCGCCGCCGGACCACGCAAGGGGGCCACCATGCATCCGATGTTCGTGCAGCTGTATCTGGAGCCGGACGCCGAACAGGACCAGGAAGACGAGCGCCGCCGCGCGGACCGGGCCAGGCGGCACCGGTCACGCGCGGCGGTGCGGGTCACCGCCCGCGACCGGGACCGCCAGCCTCCGCGCTGACCCCGTCGGCCAGGACCGGGCGCAGCGCGTCGAGGACGGCGGCGTCCTCGATGGTGGACGGGACCACCTCGTCCTGGCCGTCGGCGATTCCCCGCATGGTCTTGCGGAGTATCTTGCCGGACCGGGTCTTGGGCAGCGCGGCCACCACGTCGACCCGTCGCAGCGCGGCGACCGCCCCGATCTGGTCGCGGATCAGCTGGACGAGTTCGGCGGACACGGCGGCAGGCTCGGCGCTGACGCCTGCCTTGAGCACCACGAACCCGCGCGGTATCTGGCCCTTGAAATCGTCGTTGACGCCGATCACCGCGCATTCGGCTACGGCGGGATGGCTGGCCAGGACCTCTTCCATCTGCCCGGTCGACAGCCGGTGCCCGGCCACGTTGATCACGTCGTCGATGCGCCCCATCACGTACAGGTAACCGGCGCTGTCGCGGTACCCGCCGTCGCCGGTGATGTAGAAACCGGGGTGCTGCGACATGTAGGAGTCGGCGAACCGCTCGTCGTCACGCCACAAGGTGGGCAGGCATCCCGGCGGCAACGGCAGCCGCACCACGATCTCCCCGGTCTCACCCGGCTTGACCTCCGCGCCGTAGGCGTCGACGATCCGCACGTCGTAGCCGGGCACCGGCATGGTGGGCGACCCGGCCTTGGTCGGCAGGGCCTCCAGGCCCATCAGGTCGGCGGCGATCGGCCAGCCGGTCTCGGTCTGCCACCAGTGGTCGATGACCGGGATGCCGAGCAGGTCGCCCGCCCACCGGTAGGTCTCGGGGTCGAGCCGCTCGCCGGCCAGGAACAGGTATTTCATTCCGGACAGGTCGTACTCACGGGCCAGCTTGCCGTCCGGGTCCTCCTTCTTGATCGCCCGGAACGCGGTCGGCGCGGTGAACAGCGCCTTGACCCCGTGCTCGGCGATGACCCGCCAGAACGCCCCGGCGTCCGGGGTGCCCACCGGCTTTCCCTCGTACAGCACGCTGGTGCACCCGGCCAGCAGCGGGGCGTAGACGATGTAGGAGTGCCCGACGACCCAGCCCACGTCGGAGGCGGCCCAGAACACCTCGCCGGGTTGGGTGTCGTAGATGTTGTCCATGGTCCAGCGCAGCGCGACCGCGTGCCCCCCGTTGTCGCGGACCACGCCCTTGGGCCTGGCCGTCGTGCCGGAGGTGTACAGGATGTACAGCGGGTCGGTCGCCTTGACCGGGACGCAATCCGCGGGCTCGGCCGTGGCTGCCGCCTCCTTCCAGTCCAGGTCGCGCCCGGCCGTCAGGGCGGCGGTTGCCTGCGGCCGCTGCAGGATCACGCAGCGCTCCGGCTTGCGCCGGGCCAGGTTGATGGCCTGGTCCAGGATCGGCTTGTACTCGATGACGCGGCTGCCCTCGATGCCGCAGGAAGCCGAGACCACTACCTTCGGTTCGGCATCGTCGATCCGCGTCGCGAGCTCGGGCGCCGCGAAGCCGCCGAACACCACCGAGTGCACCGCGCCGATCCGCGCGCACGCCAGCATCGCGATCACGGCCTCGGGGATCATCGGCATGTAGATGATCACCCGGTCGCCCGCGCCGACGTCCAGGCCGCGCAGCAGCCCGGCGAACTGCGCGACCTCCGCCAGCAGCTCCCGGTAGCTGTACGTCCGGCCGGTGCCGGTGACCGGGCTGTCATAGATCAGCGCGGCTTGGTCCCCCCGGCCGTCGCGCACGTGCCGGTCCAGCGCGTTGAAGCAGGTGTTCAGCACGCCGTCGGCGAACCAGTGGTAGAACGGCGGGTCCGAGGCATCGAGTACCTGGGTCGGTGCCTGGTACCAGTCGATGGCCTTGGCTGCCTCACCCCAGAATCCCTCGGGATCGGCCAGGCTCCGGTGGAACGCTTCCGCGTAGCGACCCATGACGTAACTCCGTCTCTCTCTGTAGTAGTGGTACCCGGCCAGGTCAGTGCTTGGCCAGCGGGAAGAGGGGGAGCACCGCCCGCTTGTACGCGGCCTCGCACAGCTCGGCGCAGCCGATGTAGCCGGCCAGCGCGGCCACCACAAGGCCCATGTAGCCGCCGGTCTCCACCGTCAGGCCGCTCGCGTAGTAGTTGCCCACTCCGAGCATGAACAGCGTCGCTGCCAGGCCCGCCAGGGCCAGAACCACCATGACGTTGGTGCGGAACGAGGCGATGAGGATCCAGACCGTGAAGATGCCGAACGCGTACAGGAACAGCCCGAGGGCCTGACCAGCGTTCGCGGCCGGGATGTCCTTCAGGAAGAACTGGACGATCGCGAACAGGGACAGCCAGAACGCGCCGAACGTGCTGAACAGCACGCCGGTGAGCGCGTTGCCGGTGCGGAACTGGATGACCCCGGCGATCAGCTGGGCTATGCCTCCGTACATCAGGGCCACGCCGAAGACGACCGGCGTGATCGCAGCGGGCATGAGCTTGGCGTTGATCATGCTGAGCATGAACGTGGTCACCGCGAAGGCCGCCAGGCCCAGCGGTGCGGAATTCCCCCAGCCACTGGCCGGGACGACTGGCTCGGCTGCTGGTTGCGCGAGAGGTCGCGCAAGGTCGGCAGTAGTCATGTGACTCTCCTCACATCGGTACTTCCTTTAGCTGGAGGATCTGTTAACGCCAGGTTTCCACGAAGCGCCAAAGGTCCCGATCAGTCCCTGCCGAAGGTCGGTACCTGCGAGGTCGGCCGCTGGCGGCACACTAGGGGGCATGGGGACGCACGTCATCGCCGTGGTGGGGGCGACCGCGACCGGCAAGTCCGGGCTGGCCATCGAGCTGGCCCTGGCCCTCGGCGGCGAGATCGTGAACGCCGACTCGATGCAGCTCTACCAGGGCATGGACATCGGCACCGCCAAGGAGCCAGAAGCCGCCCGGCAGGGCGTCCCCCATCACCTGCTCGACATCTGGCCGGTAACCGAGCCGGCGAACGTGGCCGGCTATCAGAAGCTCGCCCGGGCCGCGATCGACGAGATCATCGCCCGCGGCCGGGTGCCCATCCTGGCCGGCGGCTCCGGTCTTTACGTCCGGGCCGCCCTCGACGACCTGGATTTTCCCCGAACGGATGCGGTTATCCGCACTCGCCTCGAGCAGGAGCTCGCCCGGGTGGGCGCCGCGGCGCTGCATGCCCGGCTGGCCGGCCTCGACCCGGCCGCGGCCGGCGCGATCCTGCCCGGCAACGGGCGCCGGATCGTGCGCGCCCTGGAGGTGATCGAGATAACGGGGCGCCCGTTTACCGCGACCATGCCGGCTTACCTCCAGAACCGCCCGGCCATCCAGATCGGCCTCATCCTGCCCCGGCCCGAACTCGACCGGCGGATCGCCGCCCGGGTCGACCGGATGTGGCAGGCGGGCCTGGAGGCCGAGGTGCGAAGCCTGGCCGCCCAGGGCCTGCGCGACGGCAGGACCGCCAGCCGCGCGCTCGGCTACCAGCAGCTGCTCCGCCACCTGGACGGGGAGTGGACCCTGGAGGAAGCCCGCCTGGAGACGATCAAGGCCACCAGGCGCTTCGCCCGCCGCCAGGAATCCTGGTTCCGCCGCGACCCCCGCGTCCGCTGGCTCGACGCCAGCGCTGACTCCCCGCGCCTCCTGGACGAGGCGATGAAAGCGCTGCCCGACGTCCCGCCCGCCGCCGGGCCGTAGGCCTTCCAGCCCCGCCCGGGTGTCGGTCTGGCCGGCCTACATCTGATCGCCGAGCTGGTAGGCGCGCTTGGCATTGTCGGCGCAGAGCATGCGGGCGAGCCGCCACGCCGTCCGTTCGGTAAAAAGATCTCCGGCCAGCCCGTCCCGGAGGTGCGCGGACAGCGCGGACCGGAACAGCGCCGCGCCCAGGTAGTACAGCTCGGCCAGCCCGAACGCATCCGAGCTGTACAGGAACTTCCCGTACGGCGCGAGCTCGAGTGCCTCGGCCAGCAGGGCCGGGGCGCGCGCGCCGAGGTTGTGCGTGGCCAGCCCGGCGTCGACGTACACGTGCGGGAACACCTGGGCCAGGTAGCCGGCCTCGCGGTGGAACGGGTAATTGTGCAGCAGCATCACCGGGACCCCGGTGGGCTGGATGGCCCGCAGCAGCGGGGTGAGCAGCAGCGGGTTGCAGCGGTGCAGGTCGACGTCGCTGTCCCCGTAGCCGACGTGGAACTGCACCGGCAGCCGCAGGTCCACGCCGCACCAGACGAGGAACCGCTGCAGGGTTTCGTCCGCCAGCCGGGGCGGGCCGTTTATTGCCGCCCGGGTGCTGGCAGGCTGAGCGCTGGCGGCCAGCCAGCGCCCGGCCGCGGCGGCGACCTCGGCGTCCGACGGCCGTTCGGCCCGCAGGTCGAGCCCGGTCCGGTAGGCGGCGATCGACTTCACGCCGACCGCCGCGGCGGTCCGCGTGGCCAGCGCGGACCGGACCGCATCGGCGAAGGAGGCCGCGCCCACCCCGGCCGCGGCGACGTCCTCGGCCACCTTCTCGAGCCGGACGATCTCGTGCGCGGTCGCGCCCGCCAGGTCGCCGAGCTCGGCCGGGGAGGTGACCGGTTCCGGGATGTAGCCGGTGTCCACGCACAGCACCGACACCCCGGCGGCCGCCAGGAACCGCTTGCTCACCTCGGTCGCGCCCAGCTCGGCCCGCCGGGCCGCGTAGCCGGGCAGTTCGGCGTGCGGCGGCAGGCCGAGGACGGGCGGGCAGAGCCGCCGGAACGCCAGCCCGGCCTGCGAGTCGAACACCGACCCGCCCGGCCAGGCCGGCCCTTCAGTCAGCATCGACTCGAGCGCGGCCACGTCCGCGTCCCGGCGCAGCACCCCGTGGCAGTGGTGGTCGACGAGCGGCTGTTCCGCGACGCAGGGCAGCAGGTCCGCCACTCCAGTTCCCTTCACTCGCCTCCGGGCCCCCACCCACCTCCCCATCCCTCTTCACTGGCGGCTCCTTCCCTCGTCGCTCGTTCCTCGCTCCTCAGTCCAGTCGCCGCCGGCGGCCCTTTGGCTCGCTCAGGACGCCTCGTCCCGCACGGCCGCCAGTCCCGGCCGCCCGGCCGCGTCCGGCGCGCCCGGCGCGGCGATCCCCTCGCGGGCGGCCAGCGCCACTCCGAGCTTGCGCGCCGTGCCCGGCGCCAGGATCACCGCGATGACCGCCGCCACCAGCCAGGCGCCGGACACCACGGGGAACCACCTGGCCGTGCCGGTCGGGTACGGGATCACGTTGCGGTACAGCGTGTAGCCCAGCACGACCAGGCTCGCGATCGGCACCACGATCTGCCACGTCGGCACCGGCAGCTTGTGCCGCACGAACACCAGCATGATGCAGCCCACCGTGGCCAGCACGTACACGACCAGCAGGATCAGCGTGCCGATGGTGCCGGACCACAGGAAGCTGTTGAAGGCGGCAGCGTGGGCGGCCACGGCGCTTTCGATGATGACGATGACGCCCGCGATCACGACGACCGCGAGGGTGGCCCAGACCGGGGTGCCCCAGCGCGAGTTGCTCTGGCCCAGGCCGCGCGCCCCGGCGGTGTCCCTGGCCAGCGCGTACAGCAGCCGGGCCGCCCCGACCACGCAGGCCAGGCAGCAGCCGAAGGCGCTGATCGCGGTGCCGAGCGTGATCACGTCGCCGACCCAGCTGCCGACGTAGGAGGAGCCCAGGTCGCCGAGGAGCGACGGCGAGGTGGTGAACGCCTTGACGCCGGCCGGGGTCGTGCCGAAGGCCATCATCTCCACCGCCGTGACGATCACGAAGTACAGCCCGCCGAAGACCGCCGTGCCGAGGATGGCCCGCGGGATGTCCCGGGTCGGCCGGTTGGCCTCCTCGCCCAGGGTGGCCGCCGCCTCGAACCCGGCGAACGACAGGAAGCCGAACACCACGCCGAGGAACAGGTTGGAGGAACCGGTCCCCGGCGCCACCGAGAACACGCTCCAGGTGAAATGCTCGTGCCCGGGGGCGTTCCCGGCCAGCAACCGGACCAGCACCACCGCGGTGACCACCAGGATCAGCGCGACCGTGGTCCCCTCCACGCTCAGCAGCACGTGCGCCCCGCGCCTGGCCGGCATGATCGCCAGCAGCAGCGCCAGCGCCAGCGCCACCACGAGCAGTACGAAGGGCGCCCAGGTGGGCGGGTTCGGCCAGATGCCGACGGCTTGCAGGAAGGCCGTTCCGAATATTCCGGCCGCGGCCGAGGTGACCACGGCATAGAAGGTGTACGTGCCGAGCAGGCCCCAGCCGGCCACCACCCCGGCGCGCGGCCCGAGCGTGGCGCCGACGAACGCGTAGACCGAGCCGGAGTGGTGGAAGTACTGGCACAGCCGGACGAAGGAGTAGGCCACAAGCAGCACGCCCACGGCCGCGATGAGGAAGGTCAGCGGCACGGCCCGGCCCGCATAGGTCGCGCTGCCCTGGGGGTTGATGTTCGCGGCCATGCTCGGCGCCATCAGCGCGACCGACAGGCCCACTGCCGCCCACACCGACAGCGAACGCTTAAGCCCTGGTGTGCCGGACGGGCTCGCTTCCATCTGCTCCTCCTAACGGTCCGTGATTCCCCATAGTGTCCCTCCGGCCTGTCCGCCACGGAAGTGGCAAAATATCCGAATACCCGTTTCACCAGCAATTTCCCGCCCCTCCCGAGCCGCGCCCTTCCCCTCACCCGCCGCCCCCCGCGCCCCCGCGCCGCGTCCCCCGCGCCCGCGCGCCGCGTCCCCCGCGCCCGCGCGCCGCGTCCCCCGCGCCCGCGCGCCGCGTCCCCCGCGCCCGCGCGCCGCGTCCCCCGCGCCCGCGCCGCGTCCCCCGCGCCCGCGCGCCGCGTCCCCCGCGCTCGGTGGGCCCCCGCGTACCTTCTTTGGTACCCAGGGGCCCACCGACATCGGCCGTCATGGCCCGGAAATCACCTTTGAACCATTTCGCGCCCTCGCACGTCACTTACAGTAGGAACTAATCGTCAGGGGGTGACCTACGGTGACAGGCGCCTACCCGGTACTTCACTTGGGTCCAGTTCGATCCACGCGTTCGTGGGCCCGTACCTACCGGGGCACGCCCGCGTCCGTACCGGAAGCGCGCAGGTTCGTGGGTGAGCTGCTGGCCGGCTGCCCGGCCCGGGAGACACTGATGGGCTGCGTGTCCGAGTTCTGCGCCAATGCGATCGCGCATACCGCCTCGGGGCGCGGCGGCGTGTTCACGGTCGAGGTCGACCGCCCGCGTGACGGGGTGGCCCGGGTCGCGGTCACCGACGACGGCGGCGCATCCGTCCCGGCGCAGGGTTCCCTCGACCTGATGGCCGAAGGCGGCCGAGGGCTCGCCATGGTGGCCGCCTGCACCAGCCGCTGGGGCTTCTGCGAGGCCTACCCGGGCCGCACTGTCTGGGCCGAAGCCAGCTGGCCCGTCGCGGTGCCGTCGCCCGACCGCTCCGAGAAGGTCACCCGGCGGGCGCGTCCCGTCTCCCCGCCCGGCTGGCCCCCTGGCCCGGCAGCCTAACCGCCGCGAACGCCGCCCAGGCGTGGGGCCATTGGCCTGTATGACCTTCCCCAAGATAAACTACACCGTGCAGTATAACTAATAAAACTGAACGGTTTAGTACGATAATAGGTATGCAGAACGCGGTGGCGCCCGCATCCCGCTCCGGCGCATCTGAACAGCCCAGAGGCGGGGACGCCAACGTCCGTTCCGGCTGGCAGCGCAAGCACGTCGCCATCGCGGCCGCCGCCTTGGTGCTGTTCGCGCGGGATGGCTACGAGCGCACCAGCGTCGACGCGATCGCCGCCGAGGCCGGAGTGTCGAAGCGGACCGTCTACAGCCACTACGGCGACAAGGAGAACCTGTTCCTGCTGGTTCTGCGCGAGACCCATGACACGATGCGGGATCGGGTGGCTGACATCGTGGACCGCAACCTGCGTGACGTCGACGACATGCGGTCAGCCCTGACCACGTGCATCCGCGAGATCGTCCGGACCATTACCCGCGCTCCCGAACGCGCTACCCTGGTCCGCCTGCTCATCTCCGAGGCGCCGCACTTTCCCGCGATCCTCGACCTCTGGCATAACCGGGGGATCGTGCCGCTGATCGCCGAACCCCTGGCCAAGCTGGCCGCGGCCGGCCTGCTCCACACCGACGACCCCGCCCAGGCCGCTGAGCACCTGTCCGCCCTGACACTCGGCCAGGTCAGCAACAAGTCCATGATGGGCACCATCCCGCTCAGCGACTCCGAAGCCGACCGCATCGTCGTCAGCGGCATCGCCGCTTTCATGCGCGCATACTCCGCAGCCGCCCACTGACCCGCCGGTGACCGGGCAACTGACCTCAACAGCACCCCACGCCTCTCCCGTCCCGTCCTGAATTCAATGGTTGTGACAACCTCCGCAAAAGAATCAATATGTTGTCACAACCACTGACTCCGCCCCGCCGCGAGACGCGGTGATATGAGCCGTTTTGTCGGAATTGCGTGAAGCTCGGCCATGTGCTAGCGGCCCGCAGGCGGCCGCATTCCTCACTCCGCGAATCCCAGGTGCTTGCAGGCGTCCCTCGCGAACCCGGTGCCTGATGAAGCGGGCACGCTGGACCGGGGCGACGGAGGCGGTGCCGGGGCGGGTGACAGAGCCGGCTCGCCGGGCATGGTGCCGACTGGGTGGTGAAGGGCGGCTATCTCAAATATGAGATAACCTTTAAGGTATGAACATCGCGCGGCGCCCGGCGCCCGAGCCTGCCGGAAAGCCCGACCCCGCCGGGCATGATCCCGGGTTGCCGCCGGTCATGCCCGGGTTCCGTGAGATGGCACTGCGCCGCTCGGCGGCCGAGCAGGCGGCCCGGATGGCCGGTGACCGCGGCAGGCTCGTCCGTGAGCTGGCCGAACAGCGCCAGGCCGCCGGCCTGTCGCAGACCGAGATCGCCGCGCGGATGGGTACCTCACAGTCCGCGGTAGCCCGGCTGGAATCCGGCGCCGCGGACGTGCGCGCCTCGACGCTGGAGCGCTACGCAGCCGCGGTCGGCGGCCAGATCACCTGGACGCTCAGCCGTCCCGGGGAAGGAGCTAGCGAATGACGTGGTCGAAAGGGCAAAGCCCAGGTCGCCGCCAGCCCATGATGCGCGCGCACATCCCCGGAGTCCCGCCACGCCCCGGTGAGCCAGGCTGGCCGCCAACGCCGCCAGTTCCGCTGGTGCCTGGCCCGGTCCCGCCGACCCGCGTTTGGCTGGACCCCCACGCCGACTGGAAGAACGCGCTGTACGAGCGGCTGCTGGCCAAGCGGATCGTGCTGGCCTCGGGCTTCCTCGACGACGACGCGGCCGCCCGGCTCTCAGCCCAGTTGCTTACCCTAGATGCCGAGCAGGCGGACCCGATCCGCCTGGAATTGCAGAACCTGCGGGCGGAACTGTCCGCCGTCGTTACCGTCATGGGCATCCTCGACGTGCTGCGGGTACCGGTGCACGCCTGCGTGAGCGGCGAGATCAACGGCCCCGCTCTCGGCGTGCTCGCCTCCTGCCCGCGTCGGTCTGGTTACCCCAACGCCACCTTCGTGCTCGCTGAGCCCCGACTGCGTTTCGGCGGCACGGTGACCGCGGTCACCGTCCGCGAGCAGCAGCTGACGCGCATGCTCGACACGCTGTACTTCAGGCTGGCCGATGTCACCGGCCGCGAGGTGGATGAGATCCGCGAGGACTCGCGCCATGGCCGGACGCTGACCACCGGTCAGGCCATCGGATACGGCCTCATCCAGAGCCAGGAAAGCGCAGGTCGACCGCTGGGTCCCGGGTGATCCGCCGGATCCCGGCCCAGCCGGGTCCGGCTCGCGGTAAAACCAGGCCGCCCAGCCAGCCCAGGCATGTCGCCGGCCTGGCCGCGGCATTGGTCTGGCATGCTCAGAAAATTGCCCTCTGTACACACTCGCTCTCAATCGGTAACATCGAACCGCGAGCTACCCGTATGAACCAGAAAATGTGAGGATCGGCACACTGCGGCATTTGCCAGATATGTGCCTGGACTGGGGTCTGTGATGAGTACAGAAAGTAACCAGTCGAGTGAGAATCGTCATATTGACGCCTCGCGAGAGGAAGAGCGGCAGCATACCGGCCTGTACCGGTGGAATGATCCGGAGAACCTCATGCCTCCCTGGTCGATACCGCCGGGCCTGATGGTTCCGGGCCCGCGCCAGCCGGAATCCCACGCCCTGCCGTCCGGGTCCGGCTCGGAGCCGGCTGTCGCAGCGCCGGCCGCTGACGGCGATTCCTGGCCCGGCGTCGCACCTCCCGCGGGATGGTTCCTGCGCGCCCCCGAACCGCCGCCCGCCCAGCCAGAGACCGCCCCCGACGCGACGACCGCGGACGAAGCTCCCGCCGTACCAACGCCCCGCCCGCCAGCCCCACCCGCGCCCGCCAGCCCTCAGGCTCCGGCCAGCCTTCAGGCTCCGGCCAGCCTTCAGGCTCCGGCCAGCCTTCAGGCTCCGGCCAGCCTTCAGGCTCCCGTTAGCCCATGGCCGACCGTTAGCCCATGGCCGACCGCGAGCGCCTGGCCGACCAGCCCGGTGCCTTCGCCTACCCGCGAGCCGGACGGATCCTGGTCCTCCCCGCTGACGTCGAAGCCAGCACCCCAGGCCCTCGGCCCGACCCAGGCACGTTACGGCCGGGCCGGCGGCCCGGGCTTCCAGCCCGCCCGTTCCGGCCAGCCGTCAGCCCGAAGCCCCCAGGGCTCAGGCCCCCAAGGCCCGGGCCTGTCCCCGTGGCAGCGGTCCCACCAGCTCTGGACCGAAGCCGGCATCCATTGGGAGCAGCGCCCTGCCGGGCAGCCGCCGCAGCCGCAGGCGAGGCCAGCCGCCGCCCGCCAAGCCCCCCCGCCCGCGCCGCCGCGGCATGCCCCTGGCCGGCACATCAGGCCGGGCCCCTACGCTGCCGAAAGGCCTGCCTTCTACGCCCCCGAACCAGCCGCCACCTGGCCCGGGCAGGTGCGGGCCCCGCTCGGCGCGCCGGTGTTCTCCGGGCCGGGCGTTGACGAGGACGAAGGCCCCACCCGGGAAGACCGGTGGGGCGACGATCGGCCGCCCATCTGGGAGCGCCCGCCCGGCCTGCCTCCGGCCCCGAGCGCGCCCCGCTCACCGAGCGCTCCCCGCGCACCGAGGCAGACCCTGGCCGAGGACGCCCTCCTGTTCGACCACCGGATGCCCAGCTCCCGCCGGCCCGGTCGCGGCCGGCTCAGCCGCCGCACCGCGACGATTGTCGTGCCGGCCATCGTGCTGGTGGCCGTGGCCGTGCTGGCCCTCGCGCTGCTGACCGGCCACGGGCTGAAGTTCGGCCCGCTCACCGCAGACCAGCACAAGACGCCGAACACCGTCGCACCGCAGTTGCCGCTGGCCGCGGTCACCTTCGACACCTATCCCGGACAGCAGCAGCGCGGGGTCTTCCAGACCGTCAATCGCGTCGTCTCGGTCGGCAACACCATGGTGACGATGGGGTCGCAGACCAGCGACGGCACGGTCCGCCAGCAGTTCCTGGTCTCGACGAACGCCGGGTCCAGCTGGCACCTCGCCCCGGTCCGGGCGCCCGGCGGCGGCCAGGCTGCGCTTGGTCACCCGGCCGCGCTGCTAGCCGGCGGCCCAGGCGGCTGGGTGGCGGTCGGCCCGCATGCCATCTGGACCAGTCCGACCGGCCTGACCTGGACCCTCGCGGCCACCCACGGGATCAGTCCGCAGCTGCCCGGTGACTCGGTGTGGGTGATCACGAAAACCGCCGACGGCTACCTAGCCGCCGGCGCCAACGCCGCGACCGGCGCCAACGCCGCGACCGGCGCCAACGCCGCGACCGGCGCCAACGCCGCGACCGGCGCCAACGCCGCGACCGGCGCCAACGCCGCCGTCATCTGGACGTCGCGGGACGGCGTGACCTGGCAGCGGATGACCGCGGCGCAGCTGAGCCTGGCCGCGCCCGGCGAAACCGTGCTGAACATCTCGTACGCCACCTGGCGGGGCAACGCCACGGTGATCTCCGGTACGGTCGCCAAGGCCGGCACGTCGTACGGCGCCGCCTGGCTGAGCACCAACGACGGGGCCGCGTGGACCCGGGTGACCATCCCGGCCGACCACGGGGCCGGGGCCGCGATCAGCGGCCTGGGGGCCGACGGCTCCGGGCTCATCGCGGTCAGGCCGGGCCGGACCGCGAGCGGCGCCGCCGACGGTATCGCTTACTTCTCGCCGAACGGACAGGCGTGGCAGTACGCGGCCACGATCGACCCGGCCGGCGGCTGGACCCCCGGCGTGGTCAAGGGCAGCGGCTACGGCTTCGTCGTCACCGGGACCAGCGCCGAAGGACAGCTCCTGGCCTACACGAGCACCGGCACCGGCACGGCCTGGCTGCCGACGGGCCCGCTCGGCAACGCGGCCGCGGAGTCCGTCGTCGGCGCGACCGTCGCCCCGGCCGGCACCATCGTGGCGATCGGGTACACCGCCGCCAGCCTGATCGGCCAGCAGCCGGTCTTCGTCGAGGCGAGTACCGACGGCAGCGTACGGCCCTTCTCCCTGGCCGGCATCGCCGGGGCCGCCATCCCCGAGATGAAGATCAACAGCACCGCCATGGCCGGCGGCCTGCAGATCGCGGTCGGCAGCGCCGACGGCTATCCCGCGGTGTGGCGGCGGACCTCCGGCAACGCCTGGACGCTGGTGTCCTCGCTGGCGCTGGTCGCGGCCGACCCGAGGCTGCGCGCGCTGACCAGCGTGACGCACGGGCCGGCCGGCTGGCTCGCCGTGGGCACGCCCGGGCCCGTCGTCCTGACCTCAGCCGACGGCGCGATCTGGGGGGTGGCCGGCGGGAACATCACCCAGGACCTGGCCGGTGTCTCCGCCGTCGCGGCCACCTCCGGCCCGGCCGGGTACGTCATCGTCGGCAAGCTCGTCGCGCGGGGCGGCGGCTGCGTCGCCGACGTCTGGTGGTCGCCCAACCTGATGAACTGGACCCGCGCGCACGACGTGAACGACACGACCGGCTCGAGCCAGGTGCTCGCGGTGGCCGCGAGCGCCCACGGGTTCGTCTCGGTGGGCTCGCACGACAGCCAGCAGGCGGTGTGGATCACCGCCAACGGGCGCTCCTGGAAGACCATCGTCCTGCCGCCGCCGGACGGCGCCGCGACCGCCGTGCTCCAGCAGGTCGCCATCAACGGCAACCGCGTTGTCGCCCTGGGCCAGGCCTCGACCGGGGCCGCCCCGGCGGTCGGCACGGCGACCAGCACCGCACCAGGGACCGTGCCGTTCGCCGAGCTGTCGGTGGACGGCGGCGTGAGCTGGCAGCAGGTGCCGTTCAGCTCGCCGGGACCGGACACCGCCTTCACCGCGCTGACCGCGGACGCGGCGGGCTTCACCGCCGCGGGCCTGTTCGGGCCGCCCGGGCAGCAGGACGTGGCCGTGTGGACGTCGGCGACCGGCGCGACCTGGAAGCCGTCCCAGTCCGGCGGCCTCAACGGATCCGAGGCCTGGCGGATCGACGCGCTGGCCCCGTCCGGCGCCGTGGTCACCGGCATCGGGACCATCATCACGCAGCAGAGCCAGCAAACCGTCACCTTCACCCTCCCCGCCCGCTAAAGGAAATTCGCATGTGCGCCACCGACCTGGACCTGCCGGAAATCGCCGAGGACGAGCAGGCGGCCAGCCCTGACCCGGACCCGATCGGCGGCCAGTACGCCGGCGTCGCCTGGGGCCTGGCCGAGCGCCGCGACGGCCAGGCCGACCCCGCTGAGGCCGGTCCCGCTGAGGCCGGTTAGCTCATCCGGTCGAGGATCTCGCGCACCAGGTCCATCGGGGTGTGCGGGTGCAGGAACGCGAACCGGGCCACCGTCTCGCCCTCCCACGCCGAGGGCGGGATGAAGGCCACCTGGTCCTGCAGCAGCTGGTCGGCCCACGCCGTGTACTGCCCGGCGTCCCAGCCGCGGCGGCGGAACAGCACCACCCCGAGCCCCGGCTCGCGGACCAGTTCCAGGTGGTCCCGGGCCCGGATCTCGTCGGCGGTCTGCCGGGCCAGCTCGATCGCGGTCTCGATGGCCTCGGTGTAGGCGTCGACCCCGTAGACCGACAGCGAGAACCACAGCGGCAGGCCGCGGGCCCGCCTGGTGAGGTGGTAGGCGTAGTCGGTCGGGTTCCACTCGCCCGGGCGGTCGTGGATGACGTCCAAGTAGGAGGCGTCCTGCTTGTGCACCGACCGGGCCACCGACGGGTTCCGGTACAGCAGCGCGGCGCAGTCGAACGGGGCGAACAGCCACTTGTGCGGGTCCACGATGAACGAGTCGGCGTGCTCGATGCCGGCGTAGGAGTCCCGGACGCTCGGCGCGAACAGGCCGGCCCCGCCGTAGGCGCCGTCCACGTGGAACCACAGGTGATGCTCGCGCGCCACCGCGGCCGCGCCGGCCAGGTCGTCGATGATGCCCGCGTTCGTGGTGCCGGACGTCGCCACGATCGCGGCCAGCGAGGCCGGGTCGCCGTCGGCCCCGATCGCCGCGCGCAGGCCGGCCCCGGTCAGCCGGTGGTCCTGCGCCCGCACCACCAGCGGGTCCATCTCGCAGATCCGCAGCGTGTTAGTGATCGAGGAGTGCGCGTCCTCGCTGACCGCCACCCGCCACCGGCGGCCGGAAGCGGACGGCCCCGCCTTCCGCTTCGCCACCTCGCGCGCGACGACGAGGGCGGACAGGTTGCCGGCCGAACCCCCCGAGACGAAGCAGCCGCCCGCCGTCTCCGGCAGCCCGGCCCGGTCGGCGATCAGCCGCAGCACCTTGTTCTCGGCGTGGATCGCGCCCGCCGCCTCCAGCCAGGAGATGCCCTGGATCGACGCGCAGGAGACCAGCATGTCGAACAGCAGCGAGGCCTTGGTCGGCGCGGCCGGGATGAAGCCGAGGAAGCGCGGGCTGTCCGCCGAGATGACGGCCGGCGCCACCACCGACGTGTACACGCCGAGCACCTGGTCGGGATTGTGCGGTTCGGCGCTCGGCAGTCCCTTCAGCGCCGCGCCCAGCTCGGCCGGGTCCCGGGAGTCCCCGTCCAGCGGGACCGGGTTCAGCCGCAGCCGGTTCTCCGCGTAGGCGAGCACTGACCTGATCATCGACTCCGTCGTCGGATCCACACTGTGCATGGCCGAAACGTAGAGCCTGCGCCACACGCGCCGCAAGAACCCCGCATGACCAGGTGGTGGCCCGGCCGCCGATAATCGGCCAGGATTGGCATGGCCGCGGGAACGGAAGGACGATCGTGACCCACTCACATCCGCTTGACCCGCTGACAGCGGACGAAATCCGGCAGGCGGCCGCGATCGTGCGGCGCGATCGCGAGGTCGGCGGCGGCTGGCGGTTCGCCTCGATCGAGCTCAGGGAGCCGCCCAAGGCCGTCCTGGGAACGAGCGAGGAAACACCCAGGGAGGCGATCGTGGTCGGCTGGGACCGCGCCGACGGCCAGGCCTACCGCGCCACCGTTGCCCTGGCCGGCGACGCCATCACGACATGGGAACACCTGCCCGGCCAGCAGCCGAACATGACCGTGGACGAGTGGCACGAGTGCGACGAGATGCTCCGGGCCCACCCCGCGCTGGCGCAGGCGCTGGCGCGGCGCGGGATCACCGACATGTCCCTGGTCCTGACGGACATGTGGGCCTACGGCGCCGCGCTCGTCCCCGAGCGGTACCGAGGCCGGAGGATCGGCTGGTGCGACGTCTGGCACCGGGCCAGCGAGCAGGGCAGCCCGTACGCCCAGCACGTCACCGGCCTGCATCCCGTCGTCGACCTGAACACCATGGCGCTGCTCGAACTGGAAGACAACCACGCAGACGGCGAATCTCCGAACGTGATGGGGGAGTACCTGCCCAGGCTTATCCCGATGCCGCTGCGCGAGGTGACGCCGCTGGAGATCAGCCAGCCCGCGGGGGTCGGCTTCAGCCTCGAAGGCCGCCTCCTGTCGTGGCAGAACTGGGAGCTGCGAATCGGCTTCAACCACCGCGAGGGCCTGGTGCTGCACCAGGTCGGGTTCCGCGACGCGGGACGGCTGCGCTCGGTGGCGCACCGGCTCTCGTTCGCCGAGATGGTGGTGCCGTACCGGGACGCCAGCCCGGATCACTACCGGCGGACCGCGTTCGACATCGGCGAGTGGGGCCTGGGCTTCATGACCACCTCGCTGGCCCTGGGCTGTGACTGCCTGGGCGAGATCACCTACCTGGACGCGGTGGTCCACGACTCCCGCGGGGAGCCGCGGACCGTGCCGAACGCGATCTGCGTCCACGAGGAGGACAGCGGGGTCCTGTGGAAGCACGTCGACGAGCGGGCCGGCGTCGAGGTCAGGCGGGCCCGGCGCCTGGTGGTCTCCTTCCACGTCACCGTGGCCAACTACGAATACCTCGTGTACTGGCGGTTCTACCAGGACGGGAACATCGAGTGCGAGGTCCGCGCGACCGGGATCCTGGTCACCTCGCACGCCGACGCGCCGGGCAGCCGGCCCGGCAACGGGACGCTGGTCGACCAGGGCACCTACGCTCCGTTCCACCAGCACTTCATCGTCGCGCGGCTCGACCTCGACGTGGACGGGACGGCCAACACGGTCTACGCCACCGACTCCCAGCCAGCGCCGGCGGGCGGCGGCGATCCGTACGGGCTGGGCCTGGTGGTCAGGAACACCCCGCTGCGCACCGAGGCGCAGGGGAAACAGGACTACGACTGGGGCACGCAGCGCGGCTGGAAGGTCGTGAACGACAATGTACCGAACGGACTGGGTACCCCCGTCGCCTACAAGCTCGTGCCCTCGGCGATGTTCCCGCCCCTGCTGGACCCCGCCTCCCCGGCGTACCTGCGGGCCGAGGTGATCGGCCACACGCTCTGGGTGACGCCCTATCGCGAAGGCGAGCGCTGGCCCTGCGGTGACTTCCCCAACCTGAGCGAGCGCGACTCGGGCCTGCCGGCGTGGACCGCGGCCGACAGGAACATCGAGAACACCGACGTCGTGCTGTGGTACGTGTTCGGCATTCACCACATCACCCGGCCCGAGGACTGGCCGGTGATGCCCAGCGACATCGTCTCGTTCTGGCTCAAGCCGTCCGGCTTCTTCGACCGCAACCCCGCCCTGGACGTGCCGCCAAGCCACTAGCCGCCGAGGGCGGTGATCTCGGCGAAGCTCTCCCGCAGGCAGGCCAGCAGGACGTCCGGGTCCGGCACCGCCGCGGTGTCGATGTTGACGCCGATATCGCAGTTGCCGTTGTAGGACATCAGCGTGGTGTTGACGGAGGCGCCGATCGTCGGGCCGAACGCGAACATGCCGGTGACCTTGCTGCCCGCCAGGTAGACCGGCACGGGAGCGCCAGGCACGTTGCTCGCCAGGAAGTCGACGTGCTTGAGTATCCCGGCCACGTAGGCGACGGGCAGCATGTTGAGCGCCCCCGCGATCGCCCCGGTAATCGACAGCGACGGCTCGTCGCGGGCCGCCCGGGCCACGCGGTGCAGTGCGCGCATCCGGGCGACCGGGTCCGGTTCTCCGACGGGCACGGTCAGCCGCTGCAGGGTGATCCGGTTGCCCCAGCCGGCGTCCGTCCCGCCCCGCAGGTTGATCGGCATCATGGCCCGCAGGGAGGCGACGGGAGCGTCGTGGCGCTCGTGGTACCGGCGCAGCCCGCCGGCAATGGCCGCCAGGTAGGCGTCGTTGACGGTCCCGTCGGCGGCCTTGGCCGCCTTCTTCAGCGCGTCCAGGGAGACCTCGATCGTGGCGAGATGACGGGTCATCGCGCGTTCCCGCATGAGCGGTGACATGGCGGCGGAGTTCGGCGCCGCCGTCCGGTAGACCGATCGGGCCATCGCCACCGCGCCGCGGGCCTG
>WNGG01001932.1_pt1 | contig 23471 bp, 21 predicted proteins | sample 5400661 | NCBI WGS metagenome assembly WNGG01 (sample SAMN13153372, study PRJNA577476) | soil metagenome | isolation source: 100 cm soil or saprolite under Garry oak tree replicate 1 | place: USA:California | collected 2016-06-15
TCCGCAACAATCGGAACCGCACTCGACAGCAGACCCAACTCATAGAAGCTGCCCTTCAAGCAGGAAAGCTGGTCGTCGTCGACAACACAAACGCGACAGTCGAGGCGCGTGCACCACTTATTTCCCTTGGTCGCATGTATGGTGCTCAGATCGTTGGCTATTACTTTGAGCCGCAACTGAAGGAGTCTCTGGAACGCAACAAACAACGCGAAGGCAAGGCTCGTGTACCAGATGTGGCGATTTTTGTCACGTTGAAGAAGCTGGTGCGTCCCTCTTACGCGGAAGGGTTCGATAAGCTGTTTGAGGTGAGGGTTGGGGAGGATGGGGGTTTTGTGGTGAGAGAGTGGACAGAACAACAAGCAATCACGGAGGGGCCGACCCCTCCGTGATTGCTTGTTGTTCTGCTTATTGAAATTACCTCTCGGTTTATCCGACGCTTCCAGACATCTCCAACTGGATCAAACGGTTCAACTCAACCGCGTACTCCATCGGAAGCTCCTTCGTGATTGGCTCAATGAAACCGTTCACGATCAGGGAGTATGCCTCGGACTCGTCCAGGCCACGGCTCATCAGGTAGAAGAGCTGATCCTCGCCGACTTTGGAGACGGTTGCCTCGTGGCCGATCTCGGTCTGGTTCTCCTCTACACGAATGGTCGGATAGGTGTCGGTGCGAGCATGCTCATCGAGCAGGAGTGCGTCACAGCGCACATTGGACTTGGTGTGGTGTGCACCTGGATTGACGCGGACGAGACCGCGATAGGATGCGCGACCAGTGCCCTTCGAGACCGACTTCGACAGAATCTGCGAAGTGGTGTGCGGTGCAAGGTGCGTGACCTTCGCGCCAGCATCCTGGTGCATGCCATCGTTGGCGAACGCGACCGAGAGAATATCACCACGAGCGCCTGGCTCCATCAAGAGCACAGCCGGGTACTTCATAGTGATCTTGGATCCTAAATTGCCGTCCACCCATTCCATCGTTGCATCACCATAAGCCGCAGCCCGCTTCGTCACCAGGTTGTACACGTTCTTCGACCAGTTCTGGATGGTCGTGTAGCGCACGCGAGCGCCCTTCTTACAGAGGATTTCTACTACGGCGCTGTGCAGGCTGTCGCTGGTGTATGTTGGTGCTGTGCAACCCTCGACATAGTGCACATAGGAACCGGGTTCGGCGATGATCAGTGTACGCTCGAACTGACCCATGTTCTGTGCATTAATGCGGAAGTAGGCCTGAAGGGGAATCTCAACACGTACGCCTGCTGGCACATAGACGAAGCTACCACCACTCCAAACGGCACTGTTCAGCGATGCGAACTTGTTGTCCGATGGAGGAATGACCGTGCCAAAGTACTCCTTGACAATATCCGGGTACAGGCGTACTGCCGTATCCATATCGGTGAAGATAACGCCGAGTTTCTCCAGGTCTTCGCGGACTTTATGGTAAACAGCTTCGGACTCATACTGGGCGGTCACGCCGGCCAGGAACTTGCGCTCGGCCTCTGGAATGCCCAGGCGATCAAATGTCTCTTTAATCTCAGAGGGAACGTCTTCCCATGTCTTGCCCTGCTCTTTTACAGGCTTGATATAGTAGTAAATGTTGTCGAAGTCGATCCCTGATAGGTCAGCACCCCAGGTGGGCATTGGGCGTTTCTCGAAGAGTGCCAGGCTCTTGAGGCGGAACTGGCGCATCCAGCTGGGCTCGCCTTTCATTTCGGAGATTTGCTCGACAATCTTGCGGCTCAGCCCTCTTTCGGACTTAAACGCATAATTTTCGGCTACATGGAACCCAGGACTATAGCCCTGCTGTTCCGCATTGAATACCTGAGTCATAATTCACTCCATCCGCTGACTGATATTTGATACAGGCTCCTGACAAGGGCCTGCTTGTTCGTCTAATCCTTACTTCTGCACTCGGATTTATGCTTATTATATGTCTTTCCAGAAGGGTTGTCAAGGGCAATAGGAGCTTCTGAGAAGCGAGCAGCGAAATATGCTTGACAAAGCGCAAGGGAGCTTGTTATTATACAGAGCGAATTGAGCGGGAGCCTGACTTCTGTTCAATCGTGCGCCCGTAGCTCAGTGGATAGAGCACCGGTCTTCTAAACCGGTTGCCGTGAGTTCGAATCTCACCGGGCGCGTCATAGTTCAAAGGCAGAACGAGCTACTGACTGAATTGCCAGTAGCTCGTTCTGCCTCTGTTGTATAGGACTGCTTTACGGATGACAATGAGCCAGTTGTTGAGAGGATGGAACGAGAAGTAACTGACTACCCGCCAGAAACACATCATATGTTTGGCCGTCCGGGGTCCAGGAAACACTCAGCTGTCTCACCTGGTCTACCGGCCAGGGATGCTTCGTAAAAATCTCGTCGTTCCCCTGGTTAAGGTCATGGTCATTGTGCTGATACTTTCGGTCGGTAGCTGAATCACTATAGTGCCCCTCCAGGCGCGTGACCTTATAGCCTGACTCTAAACCAGCGAACGGTGTCGATGAAATCCATGAGGGGTAGGTAACAACGTCACTTCGCAGAGTCCATTTAGCGCCATCAACAAGATAGGTCTTGGATAGAACCACCCGACCGTTTTTGCCGTAGAGGATCAGCATAACACTCATTCGATAGGGTGCATCCGTGCGGCAAGCTTGTATTGTTGCAACCCTGGTGGTATTGGTGAAGTTTACATAGTTTTTCATCTGGCGCTGCTGCCACTGTATATCATCTGCCAGGAAGGCCAGGCGGATTCCCAAAACCAGCAATACTAGCAATATGAGAGCTATTAGAACGATACGCATCCATATCGGGCGATGAGGAGGCGTGCTATGGCTAAACACTTCCTCATCCCATTCTTCGTCTTCATCATCAGATCCTTGCAGCTCGTACATTTTTTTTCTCCTTTGCTGCTACGTCTATAGAAATTAGAAACAAGCAAAGTGAATGTCAAATAAGCCAATAGGTATACATATGTGTACGAGCCTTTTCTGCCTATATAAAAAGAGTGGTCTCCTTCCTTCTATTTTTATATTCTATTCGTCGGAACATAATTGGTTTTATCAATTTTTAATCACCTTACTATCTATACGCGAGAAAGAGTATTCAGGTTTCAATGAAATATGTAGCTTTTCAGATATTCTCGCCGCCTGTGGCGACTCGTTGATCCCAATGTTGGTGGGCTTTGCCGCCGTAGGCGGCAAAGCCCACCAACAAACTCTTGCGAACTGCCAAAGGCACTACCTTACGACCCTGCTGAGCGCAAGCTAGACGGGCCAGCGTCGTTGCAGGGTCGCATTTCAAGGGAGTGAGGAGTCAAGAAGAATGGAACCTGAATAGTTACAGCTTTTTATCTTCCTATCGCATATGATATACTATTTCTGTTTTTGTTACTGCATATTCAATGTACTCTTTACTTACTTCTTTAATAGGAGGTGAAAAGATGTCGCTAGAAGGACGGCAATTTGCTCAATACCACATCATACGTCTACTGAAGCGTGGTGGCATGGGCGAAGTGTACCTTGCCCACGATGTCTACCTTGATCGGCAAGTAGCCATCAAGGTGATTCGCGTCGATCCCTCTTATGACTCTGATCCCGATGCAGCAAAAGAAGCTACTCGACTTTTCCTACGCGAGATGCGGGTGATTGCCCAACTTGACCACAGACACATCTTGCCTGTGTATGGTTCGGGAGAAGAAGTTGTTGAGGGTATGACTTTCATGTATATGGTTATGCCACTTCGTAGCAGAGGATCATTAACGAACTGGTTGCAGAAGCGCGGGAAGGCTGGATTACTCTCAGCGAAGGATGTAGAGTACATTGTGAGACAGGCAGCCAGCGCTCTTCAATACGCGCATATGCGCCAGATCGTTCACCAGGATGTGAAACCCTCCAACTTTCTGCTGCATGGGAATGCAGATCATCCAGGCGAACTGAATCTGCAACTGGCTGATTTCGGTGTTGCAAAATTACTCACGACAACCAGCGATAGCCAGGACGTTCGCGGTACCCCTATCTATATGGCTCCAGAACAGTGGGATGGCCATGCTGTCCCTGCAACCGATCAATATGCTCTGGCTGTGATGGCGTATGAACTGCTCACTGGTTATCTTCCTTTTGATGGGAAAAATCGCGACCAATTGTGGTATCAGCACAATCACATGCGGCCACAAGCTCCGAGCACTATCAACCCGGAAATCCCTAAAGAGCTTGATGTTATCTTGCTGCGTGCCCTGGCAAAGGACCCCGAGGATCGTTTCCGATCTATCTCAGCATTCGCAGCAGCCTTCCGGCAAGCCGTAATTAATAGTGGCAGTATTCATCGAACGCTCACTATTACCCCATTGGAAGCACAAACAGGCACTCAACGTTTCATCCCCCTTCCAGATGGACGACAGGTGCGAGTGTCTGTGCCTGCCAATGCCTTTGATGGTCAGGTTATTCGTATAGGGGGGCTGGGTGAACAAGCTGTTTATGATGGTCCAGTTGGTGCATTGATCGTCACTATTGCAATTGCACAATACCAGGACGAGACTTCTCTGACAGGTTCGACATTCTTAAGGACCGTTCCTGAAGCCAACAGAGATAGGGAGGTTGTCGACCAGCCCCAGCGTTTTTCCAGGGGCAAAGCCATTCTCTTGATTGTCCTGGCAGTACTGCTTCTAGCAGGGAGTGGAGGATTTCTCTATTTCATAGAGAGCAGGCCGGGAAGCGTTCCCAGTGTTTCTAACAGTATCAAGTCTCAAGACAATCTTTCTGCTACTGCCACAGCCATGCAAGCTAAGATCGCGGCCTCGGGAACGGCGACTACTGCTCAGACTGCTACCGCTCAGGCTGCTACCGCCACTTCATCAGCAGTAACAGCTACTACTATTGCTTCTACGACAGCGGTCGCTGTTACTGCCACTGCCTCAGCGGTAGCTGGTACGGCCACTGCTGTTGCCTATCAGGCGCTAATTGACGTTGGAAAACCAGCACTTATTGACCTTCTGCAAGATAATAACCAGGGGCACCAGTGGGACGACCAACTTTTCCCGGATGGTACTGGCTGTACCTTTACGGGACAAAGTTATCATGACTTCGTCCCAGGAAAGGATTCTATTTCACCCTGCTTTGCCCGGGCCACCAATTTCAAGAATTTCTCCTATCAAATCCAGCTGAGGATTGTCAAAGGCAACCGCGGGGGAATTATCTTTCGTGCTAATCATAATGATGGGACGTTCTATTGCTTTTATATCGATAGCATTGGAGGATATGGCCTCGAAATCTATAAAAATGCAACTCTTTCTGATACCTTGTCAGCGGGACCTGATTCCTCGGTCCATACTGGTCCGAATCAGTCCAACCTGATTGCCGTGGTTGCAAATGGGGATGTGCTCGACTTGTACATAAATATGAAGCATATTGCTACTGTGAAAGATAGTACTTACGACCATGGTGAGATTGGCGTTTTTGCGCAAAGTACGATTAATCCAACTGAGGTAATATTTAGTGATGCACAGGTTTGGTCACGATGAGTAAAGGTTCTGAATCTCCCCAGTAGTAATGGCACTGGCTATCAGAAGCGATTGTGTGATACTCTCATATAGCATTAACGGCGTAGACACCTTTGCCCATTGACTTCAACACGAGGAGCACTATACTAATGTCAACAACCACTCCTGAATCCACCACCCCTTTGCGCGCCGCTATCATCGGCTACGGCCTCGCAGGCTCAGTCTTCCATGCACCACTTATCACTGCCACACCTGGTATGACTGTTGCCGCAATCGTCACCAGTTCCCCCGAACGCCAGCAGCGTGCCCGTCGCGACTTCCCCTCTGCTAGCATCCTCTCATCAGCAGAGGATATCTGGCGCAACCCTTCTCGCTATGATCTTGTCGTGGTGGCGGCACCCAATCGGGCGCATGTACCTCTTGGTATAGCCGCAATGACCGCAGGACTTCCCGTCGTGATTGATAAACCAATGGCTGGTTCGGTAGCCGAGGCCGAACGGCTAATTGCGACCAGCAGGAGTACTGGTCAACTCCTCTCGGTCTTCCAGAACCGGCGCTGGGATAACGATTTTCTGACAGTGCGCCAGTTGATCGCGGCTGACCTGCTCGGTCCTATCACACGCTTTGAGTCACGCTTTGAGCGTTATCGGGCTGCACCTCGTCCTGGGGCCTGGCGTGAGTTTCCGGCGCCGGAGGAAGCAGGAGGGCTGCTCTATGATCTTGGCAGCCATTTGATAGATCAGGCATTGCTCCTCTTCGGAAAGCCGGTGCGCGTCTATGCTGAGATGGAGAAGCGGCGTCCAGGAGCGTTGGTGGATGATGATACTTTTGTCGCGCTCAAGTTCGCCAATGGTGTCGATGCCCATCTCTGGATGAGCACGGTTGCCAGGATTCAGGGGCCGAGAGTACGCATCAGGGGGTTGCGTGGCACCTATGAGAAGTGGGGACTGGATCCGCAGGAAGATGCGCTCGCTTCAGGCATGCGACCGGGAGACCTCGGTTGGGGATTGGAGGCACGAGAGCATTGGGGGAGACTCTCCACGGATGTTAATGGAGTGCACGTTGATGGTTCAGTGGAAACGCTCCCCGGTGCCTACGAACGCTATTATGCCCTGCTGCGTGATGCCCTCATAATGGGCGGGTTACCACCAGTAGACCCTGCTGAAGCAGTGGCCACACTGCGAATTATCGAAGCTGCCCGGCAAAGTGCAGAGAAGGGAACAGTTGTAGGGGCCGATTTATCGCAGCCCACCGCCGATTGATCGGCCAGTAGGGGGTCCCGCCACCCTGCCTGGGGGGCAGGTAATAGGGGGACGGTGAGGGCGATTGATCGCGCCCCAATGTGAATAATTGGTGTTTAGACTAATTTCGCATCAAGCCTTTTGTCGACTGGCCTCATGCATTTTTCATAAAATACAGTTCGTACGCCTTCCCATCTTGCTTCGCAAGAATTTAATCTAAACACCAATGAATAAAAAACGCTCACAAATTCTCTATCACAGCCATCGCCATATCCAGGCCAAGACGAGCACCTCGTCCATCAATGTCTTGTGAGGGATTGTAGACGGCAATAGCCGCTACCTTTACAGGTACAGACCGGGTTGCGGCTCCTACGGCTTCGAGCAGGTGTGGGCGTGGAGGCCAATGGGGAGCAGGGGTCATCCCGCCGGGGAGTTCTTCTGGACCAGCGACATCAAGATCGATATGCACATACCAGGCTGTTGCCTCTGCCGTCCGAGGTTTCAGGGCTGCCTGAATCCGCTCTGCCACACCAGGTTGCATTAAATCCGAAGCATCGATACGCAAAATAGGATGCTGTTGCAGTGCCGCGATTTCGCCAGGGTCAAGATCACTCGCCCCAATCAGTGCAGCCGCCTCTGGTCGCACTGGCTGATCTAATCCGGCGGCCAATCGCCAATCCTCAAGGTCCCAGCCAAGGGCAACTGCATAGGGCATCCCACCCCAGTAGCCACTGGTCGTTGTTTCTGTAGTATTCAGGTCTCCGTGTGCATCGAACCAGATGACTCCTGGAGGTCCCTTCGCCTGAGCAAGGCCCCCAATAGAACCGACTGCGTGTGTACAATCGCCTGCCAACACCAGCACAAAGCTATCATTCTCCTGGAGAGCGGATCTAACAGCAGCAGCTGTACACCTGGCAATGCGACCTAAGTTGGTCACCGTATCGCGTGTACGCTCAGATTTGGGTAACTCGATCCAGATAGGCTCACGTACCTGGTGCCCTCTGGCTTGTAACTGCTGTACCAATCCATAATTCAGCAAAGCCTGGGGACCGAGAGCATAGCCCCAGCGAGCCATGTCCATTTGATAGGGCACGCAGATAACAGTAATCTCCATCAAAGAATCTCCCACTGCCCATGAGAATCACTCATTGGGGCTTCCTCCTCTTGCTCAGTATGTGGTACAACTAAATGTTGTATCGTCCTAATACTTCCTACTTATGTAATCGCTGCAAAAGGCCAAAGTGTTCCAAAAAAGAATACGAATCTGTACCGTTCTTAACAAAATGGCATAATTGTAAGATAATCCATATTCTGTAACCCTTCGGGTCACACTCTTCTTGACTCCTCACTGCCTGCGGCAGTTCACAAGAGTTTTGTGGTGGTGGGCTTTGCCGCCGCAGGCGGCAAAGCCCACCACCACATGGATGAATGAGTCACCGCAGGTGGTGAGAAGAACTAAAGAGTTACCATATTCTTGTAACCTGACAGAAAGAGTTCACTCATGTTCTCAGCCTTGCGCCGGCGCAACTTTGCCCTGCTCTGGTTTGGACAATTGATTTCCCTGATAGGGGATTGGGTGCTCTTTATTGCCCTCCCTTTCTATGTGTTTGCACTGACTGGCTCGGCTTTGGCGACGGGCGCAATGTTCATTGCTCAAACCTTGCCGCGCCTGTTCCTTGGTTCCCTGGCAGGTGTATTCGTTGATCGCTGGAATCGTCGGCGAACAATGATTGTTGCTGATGTGTCGCGTGCTTTGATTCTGCTGTTGCTGCTTCTGGTGCACTCCCGCGACCTGGTATGGATCGTCTATGTTGTCGCCTTTGTCGAAACATCCATCTCCCAATTCTTTGTTCCAGCCAAAAGTGCGATTATCCCAAGCCTGGTTGGAGAAAAAGACCTGGTGGCAGCCAATTCCCTGGATGCATTCAGTGATAGCGTTACCCGCCTGGTTGGTCCAGGGTTGGGTGGAGTAATGCTTGGCCTGCTTGGGATAACCAGCGTCGCTTTTATAGACAGCGGTTCCTACCTGTTTTCTGCCGTGATGATCCTGCTTATCTCCTTGCCTGCAACCGCGCCCAGAGAAGCTATCATCGAGGGCCACAGACAGACCACGTGCTCGATAAATCGGCGCTCTACACGTTCGCTCAAGGGTGACAAAGGCTATACTCAATCTACTATCAGGGCAACGATGGGAAGCATATGGAGAGAATGGTTAGATGGATTACAGTTGGTGAGGAAAGAGCGCCTATTAGCAGGTCTCTTCATTGTGACGGGTATCCTGATGATCAACCAGGGGATCATCAATGTGCTCCTGGTTGTCTTTGTGAAAACTGTTTTGCATGGTGATGCGCTGGTACTCGGCTGGTTGATTACAGCACAAGGAATAGGTGGCTTACTTGGAGCCTTCCTTCTAGGACAGGTGAGCAAAGTTGTGCGTCCAGGCTACCTGATTGCATTCAGCTTTCTTATAGCAGGCGCACTCCTGCTGCTGATCGTCAATATTCCAATCCTCCTTTTGGCCCTGGTGCTTATAGCTGTGATAGGCATAGCCGTGATAGGCTTCTTCGTTACCACACAGACGCTCCTCCAGAGTGGGACTGCAGATAAGTACCGGGGGCGCGTTTTCGGAGCCTATGGCACAACTAATGCGTTGTTGATGCTGGTGGGAATGGCCTTTGCCGCCTCTCTCGGTGACATCCTCGGTGTCGTGATATTAATGAACATCGCAGGCGCTCTTATGTTGCTGGCCGGAGGAGCTGCTATGATACTTTTGCGTAGTGCTAAGATGTTCACGAGACCAGGAAATATACGGCCTATAGAGGGAGTAGAGGTCAAGGTAGAGTAAATTTGCATTGACTTTGTAGGGGCCCAATTTATTGCGCCCAAGGAAGGCCATATGGAAGCTCTCCCTCTGTGATACGTATTTCTTCGGATGCTTTTGAGGTGCTTTCGGTGTATCCTCTTCTTGGGAGTCGTCTGGTCTTCTCCCAGTCTTTTGTCAGCTTCCATGAGGTCGACCAGTGCGTAACGCTATTCGTAACGCTTTGGAGACGATCCCATGGTACATTAGAGGGAGAGAAAAGCGCAGCCGTCTGGACGTTCTCGGCACATCGGCGAAGGGAAGCCGTCCAGCACAAAACCGCCCTTCTGATGAGAGCCAGCGGGGCACCGAAGGAGGACGGGTATGTCCCTTGCATCTGCACCGACCCCGACCACCGTGCATTCTGATCCAGGCAATCAGAGCGACACCCGCTTGTCCGGGGGCTTGCTCCTCCTGGCCCGTGTGGGGTGGGTAAGCCTGGTGGCCTTAACCTTGGGGCTAGTGGTCATCAACTTAGTATTCCCTGTCGTACAACTGCAGCGTCTGCCTACTGGGGGCGAGGTGGTCTGGAATGTCGCCATCGCTGGGGTCGTCGCCTTCGTATGGGTGGCGATCGGCGTTCTGCTCTTCTGGCGCAAGTCCAATGACTGGATGGCCCTGCTGGTCGCGCTCATGCTCGTGGTGCAAGGAGCAGACAGCCTGTCGGGAGTCGTGAGTGCGAGTACCGAAGGTGGACAGGTGGCAGCGCATGTCCTGGACATCCTGGCCTTTCTCCTGCTCTTCCTCGTCTTCTGCCTCTTCCCCAATGGGCGCTTCGTTCCGCGCTGGATCGGCTGGCTGGGGGTCGGGTTTCTGCCGGTGCTCGTGCTCACCACCTTCCTACCCTTCCAGCCGCTTTGGGTGCTAATATGGTACGGCTTCCTGGGCGGGACTGTGCTCGCCCAACTCTACCGCTATCGCTGGGTCTCCAGTCCCCTGCACAGGCAGCAGACCAAATGGGTGGTCTTGGGAGTGGGGGTGGTCTTCTTCGTGGAATTAGGACTCTTCCTGGCGTTCCTGCTCGTTCCCTCCCTTGGCCCAACTGGCTCCCCGTCTTTCTGGCTCCTCGAAGAAGCCCTCTCCAACACCGTGCCCGCTCTCATCCCGCTGTCCTTTGGCCTGGCCATCCTGCGCTATCGGCTCTATGACATCGATGTCCTCATCAACCGCACGCTTGTCTATGGCGTGCTGACGGCTACCCTTGCTCTCATCTACTTTGGCCTGGTCATTGGGTTGCAATCTCTCTTGCGAGGACTCATCAGCGAAATGAACGAGTTGGCGATTGTCGCATCGACGCTGGCAATTGCTGCCCTCTTCCAACCCCTACGCAGGCGGATCCAACGGCTGATTGACCGCCGCTTTTATCGTCAGAAGTACGATGCAGCCAAGACATTGGAGGCTTTCAGTGCGACGCTCCGCAGTGAAGTCGATCTGAATCAGTTATGTGAGCAATTGGTAGTGGTGATTGAGGAAACGATGCAACCGACACATATTTCGTTGTGGTTGCTTCCAACTGAACCAGAACGAAAACCAACCACTACCTTCCTAATCAGGGCCAGCTCGTCTCCGTCACCGGCGTAATAATCACCTCTTGCAGAGCTGACTCTGGAGGCACCTGCGCCGCGAACACAATCACTTGCGCAACATTGGCAGGGTCTTGCAGGTTTCGCTCCTCGGGCATCGGGATGCCTTGCTCAACGAAGCGATCGAAGAAGTGGGTGCGCATCCCACCGGGGATAATGGTTGTCACCCGGATACCGTCGGCGCGTCCTTCGACGCCAAGGCCACGGCCAAAACCAATCAATCCCCACTTTGAAGCATGGTATGCAGAAGCATTTGCCCAGGCACGGGTGGCAGCAGTCGAGGCGATATTGATGATGTGACCGGAGTGCTGTCGTTTCATGATGGGCAATGCTGCCCTGGCAAACAGAAATGGGCCTCGCAAATTAACGCCAATCACGCGGTCCCATTGCTCGATAGTCATTTCATCAACCGAGAGGGTATAGTCAATCGCCGCGCAATTGACGACGATGTCCAGACGTCCAAACTGTTCGTCAACCTTCTCCACCGCCCGAAAGACGGCTTCAGCATTGCTTACATCACACTGGAGCGCCATGCTCCCAACACCATACTTCTCAAGGTCATGACTAACTCGCTCAACGGCCTCTCTATGGATGTCAACGCAGGTAATCGAACAGCCGGCGAGAGCGAAAGCATGTGCCGTTGCCTCACCAAGGCCGCTTCCTGCACCTGTGATGAGGACCACTTTCCCCTTCAAAATATCGTTCGTCATTATCTCTATTGCTGCCTTTCAAAATGTGGTCAAACATGATACTATCCTGGTAGGTACTGCCATTTGACCATGTTCAAACCATTTCAATTGCGGTGAAAACGTCCGCACACCGCACGGAATCGTCCGTGTGTGGCCCTAGCCGGGCAAAGTACCGTTGGAGAATGTTCATAGCCGAGTTCTCATCCCTGTCTATGATCAATCCGCATTCGGTACAAGAATACGTCCGCTTGTAGAGGGGCATGGGTTGAAGATGCCCACAGCCACTACACCTCTTGGAGGTATTCTTCTCATCTAGGAACACCAGTTCTTTCCCAAAGAGCACGCACTTGTACTGAAGCATCTGCACAAAGCCGTAGAGTCCCCACTCGTTGAAAACGGCTCGATTCAGGTGCTTGTTGCGCTCGGCATGGGCTTTCATGACCATCTGCCTCTGGGAAAGATCACCGACCACAACAGTTCTCTCAACCAGTTTGTGTGCGATGAGATGGGACGCTTTGTGCAGACAGTCCTTTTGCTTGTGGCGCTTCTTTTCAGCAACCCGCTTGTAGACCTTACTCAAGCGGATATACCGCTTCGATTTCTTCTTGCACTTATCTCGCTTTGATCTAATCTTATCGAGTTGCTTGTTGTACCAACGGGAGCCTTTGAACCCACCAATATGGTAGACTCTCCCCTGCTCATTGGTGCCCGTTGCCAAGGTCTTGATACCCAGATCAAAAGCCACCACTTGCCCAGGTTGCTGCTCTTGCTCTTGTTCTCGATAGGAAAAGGAAGCATAGTAGTTGCCTCTGGCATCTCTGGATATGGCAACTTCACGGAAGCCTGATGGGGGAAGTTCAGAAAGCCGTGCCCTGATGTTGGGATACTTTTTGTCCTTGCCTCTGCCTCCGGTGGGCAAGATCAACGTGTTCCCCTCAATCTTAAGATACATCGCCGGATAGCAAAGGGTGAAGAAACAATGCCGTGGGCGCACCCTGGGAAACCCTGGCTTCTCCCCTGCTTCAAGTCTCCGCTAGAAGGCCTTCATGGCCTTGTCAAGCCGATAGAAGACTTCTGCTAAGAGCTTGCCATACACCCAGTCGAGTTCGGGGTCATACTGCTTGCTTTCCTGAAGAGCGCGTTTGGCTTCGGCAAAGTTCCACCGCTCGCCATCGCGCAGACGCATCACCCACCAATTGTAGAGTCCCCGGCATTTGGCCTGCATGAACTCTAAGGTCGCCGCATCCTCTTCACTCACGATGAGCTTGATCTTTTTGCACAGCAGCATGTTTGGGTCTTCCCGTCCGAGAGTTGGCATACTCCCGTAGTATCCAGACAATCTCACTATTAATGGAGCGTCCATCCTCTCTTGCCAGTTGTTTAATGACTTCGAGCACGTCAAGAGGAAAGCGTACCGAGAACCGTTTTTCTTGTTCCATGCATACATTTTAGCATCATTTTGTATACATGTCAAGGGGTGAAGAAAATGGGTGCCAAAAGAACACGTTTTGCTCTGGTTGCACCTATTTTCCATCACTGTTAACGAGCTCCTTATCGTGCTTCCACATTGGATACCGATCCTTCGCTTCGCTCAGGGCTTCGGCTCACTCAGGATGACCGGTGAGCGCTCAGGGTATTGCTCCTTATCGTGCCTCCACATTGGATACAGCGTGAACATTATACTCCCGTATCAGCTCTCCAAACAGTTCGGTTGCATTGTGTGTGCGATCCTCTACAGTTGTTGGTAGGCCAAGATGATAGGTGCCGCTCGGCAGAATGCCACAGCCGCCGTACTTGCGAATTAACAAGAATTGCGCTACCACCTCTTCGCCAGCATGTTCGAGTGGTAGACGCTGCCACCAGGAGAACCCCCCAACATCCAGCAGTTTGGCGCGGTCGTAGAGCACATTTGCACCCCCAACCCAGGCCACTTTGTAGCGAACTACTCCCCTCTGACCGCCTGAGCCGAAGGCTAGCCGCGAGCGAGCGGCGTTGGCGGTCTGAATATCAATCTCTCCACCATTTTCGACCAACTTTTGCTCCAGGTGAAGTGCGTTGGCTGCATTGTTCACCTTATGTCGTTCCCAGGGGATGGTCTCTGGCTCGAACGGCTCCGGTTGCACTGGCCCGGTCCACAGTTCGATCTGCTGCTGATGGGGTCGGATGTCGTTGAGGTAGCCAGGTCCTGTTGCCGGGCAACCGACGAAGCCACACCCTTCTGACTGGAGCACACTAAGCATGCGCTCCATTACTGGTGGGTCGAGCAGCACGTCGTCATCAAAGTAGTGAACATAAGGTGCCCCGCTTTGCTCGAGCAGGAACTGGCGATGCTCGGCCATACCTCGACGTGGCAGGTGCCGGTGGAGTGTTACCCTGTGCCCATGCCACTCCAGCGTTCGCACAAGTGTCTGGATCTCGATACTATCAAGATAGACAGCATCTTCTTCCGTCTGGTCCGAGATAATCACATCAAAATCGGTGAAGGTCTGGCCAAGCAGACTTGTCAGGACGACGGCCAGGCCCGTTTTCCGTCCATAGGTTGGAATGAGTACATCAACCAGTGCCAAGGTCTCCTCCCTCTAGAGATGGGTATCTGGCAATATCGGTAGAGATGCCGTTGAAACCGTTCCTAATGGATAACTGCTCACGCATCCGCTTCTCTGCCAGGACCGTCTCATAGAGTGCTGCGGTACGCATTGCCACAATTGACCATGTAAACTCATGCTCCACCCTTGCTCGTGCAGCCTGTCCCATTTGTATGCACAACTCCGGGTGGCTGAAGAGATAGTGCAGGCGATCAGCCAGTGCTTTAGGATTACGCGGTGGAACGAGCAAACCAGTTTCACCGTCCTTGATGGTGTACGTGATTCCGCCGACCGCTGACCCAACCACAGAACGACCGCAGGCCATTGCCTCTAAGGGTGTGAGGCCGAATGGCTCATACCAGGGTGTAGTCACTGCGACATCACCAGCACCATAGTAATAACGGAGTACATCTGGCTGTCGTTTTCCTATAAAGCGCACATGATCTGAAACGCCCAGTCCTGCCGCCAGGCGCTGCAATTCACCGATTTCCGGTGTGGCAATGGGGTCTGGCTTTGTGCTCTCTCCCCCAACAACCAGCAGTGTAATCGGCTGAGGGGTTGTATAAGTTTCCTTTTGCTGCATGAGCAGGGCAAGTGCCCGCACAATATTACGAATATCCTTTCGAGGCAGCATGCGACCGACATACACGATCACATGCCCATCTGTATCAAGCCCAATCTTACGCCTTGCCTTATCACGGGCCACGGGTTGAAATGTCTTGATGTTGACGGCTGATGGAATGAGGACGATCTTGCCTGGATCAGCGCCGTAATCATTTATCAGTTCACTACGTTCGCTTGGGCATTGGGCAATCACCCTGTCAACATCACGGATCACCTGTAATTCGGCAGCGATCCGATCTCCCGGGCTGGTATCGACGAACCTCTGGTGGCGGCGCTTGGTCTTGCCCATGGCATGGAAGATCTGGATGGCAGGGATATCAAGGCGACGCTGGAGTTCAGTTGCCACCCAGCCCGACATCCAGAAATTGCCGTGAATCAGGTTGTAGTGAGTCTCGTCCCGCTCCATAAAACGGAGGAAGGCATCGCGGAACTCCGCCATAAACGGCCAGAGCTGATCCTTCGGTCTCGGCTCTAGTGGCCCTGCCGAGAGGTTCACGACTCGAACCCCTGGTGCCCAGTCGATGACTTCGGGTGTTTCAGGACAGTCACGGCGGGTAAAGACGTCAACGGCATAGCCGCGACGCGCAAGGTTGCGGCTTACTTCATCGACATATACATTTTGTCCGCCTGCGTCTGCCCCACCGAGTCTGGCAATGGGGCTGGCATGTTCACTTAAAAACGCGATCCATGTGAGTCTATCCATCGATTTATTCCTCCTCATATGAATTGGCAAGCAGAGGCCCGATTAAACGAATTTCCAAACTCCTCCGGCCAGACCGTAGGGGCCGATTTATCGCCGCCCACTGCCGATTGATCGGCCAGTCGCCCGCCAATTCATTTTTATCGGCTATTGCTTGTCCGCTTATTTTGTCAACATCCATTATCGTGCCCCAACCAGTCTAAATGCTGCACTCCAGTCTCGGGTGAAGCGATCGAGGCCAAAACGTTCATAGGCTACAGCCCGTGCATTTGCACCAATCCGGCAAGCTTTCCCATGATCGGCAAGTAAAGAGCGCATGTGGTTGATGAGTTCGTCAAGGTTACAGGAGACAAAGCCTGTCTCACCGTTCTCAATGACGGTTGGAAGTTCAGTCGTTGCCAGGGCTACCACTGGCATCCCTATCATCATCCCCTCGATCACGGCCAGCGGCAGGCTGGTATAGCGAATCGGGCTGAACAAGAATCGGTAGTCTGCGACAAGTCGATGCAGTTCACGGTATGGAACATCACCGAGGCCGCCGAAAGCCTCGGTCTCCATACCTGCAACATCGAGTGGGATTGTCTTCTGGGTTTGAAGGAAGATATCATATCCTGCAATGCGAGGTCGCTTCTGCATCCCATTGACCACAGCGATGCCGCGCTCAAGGTGCCCGCGATACGTAATTGCCGGGTCAATAGCAACGCTGTGCTCAATTACGATAGCCGGTGTTCGACCGTTGTCCCACATCAGGCCGTTGTAGTGAGTGACATGAACGAGTAGCACGTTGGGATCATCGATTGGATGGTGTGTATCGACAGTATGTGGCTTTGGAGTGTTGTGCTCCAGGTAAATTTTCGGCAATTGGAGCTGCTTTTCGCTCAGAATCTCGAACTGGTCCTCGAAGTAGTTCTTCGGTGTCTGGTAGATAATCAGATCCAGTTTCAGGTCTCGTACCTGCTCTGCTGGCACCTCGCGCACATAATCGGGCAGATCGAAGGTCGGACCACGCCCACCATAGCCTTCGGGACGACCGGGCTTGATTGGCAAATACCAGTCTGCATCAATACGAGCCAGGGTATTGAGGTAGCTGCCATGAATATGCCAGATGAGAATTTTTAAGCGCTGCATTCAACAGTTCCTCTCGAGAGTAATTTTTCAGCAACTTCAATCACCATTTCAGGTGTAATCTCACGCAGGCATGGATGGTCGATTGGGCACTCCCAATAGTCACAGGGACTGCATGCCACTGGTCGTCGGACGATAGGATGGCGTGCCTGGTCGAGTGCCGCCCAGCGACGGGGATCGGCCGGGCCAAAGATCGTAACGCTCAGGGTATCAAGAGCGTTTGCAATATGTGCCGGGCCAGTGTCGTTGCTGATGAAGAGATCCATTTCATCGATTACTGCAGCAAGCCCTCCCAGTGATGTTTTGCCAGCGACATTGAGCGCCTGGGTCTCCATACATTCTGCTACAGCCTGTACGATTCCCACTTCATCCTGGCTCCCCGTCAAGACGATCTGCGCACCAAAACGTCGAGCGAGGATGTCGGCAACCCTGGCAAAGTATTGCGCAGGCCAGCGCCGGGCGGGGGAGTGAGACCCTGCATGCAGGCCAATCCAGGGACGGTCTGCTCTTGGCAGTTGATGAAGGAGAGTGCGAGCTTCTGCACGCTCTTCGGCAAATAGAGGGAACTCTAGCCTGGGATTTCTCCGAGGGCAGCCGAGCATCGCTGCCAATCCAAGATTCCGGTATACTTCATGGCAATCATCCGGGTAGGGTGCGCTAAGTGTCAACCCGGCAGGAGGTGTTTCTGAGTAATAGCCAACGGTCTTCCGAGCGCCAAGAGCAAGTGCAAAGCGATTACTCGTTAAACCACTCCCGTGCATTTGAATAACCAGATCATACCCATAGGCACGCTGCTCTGCGAGAAAGCGCCTGGTTCGCTCTGGAAAGAACTCGACCTCCTTGATGCCAGGATACCCAGCAAACTCGACAAACCGATCAATGTAGCGCTCAAAACGCCGGGCAAACGATTTTGCCCAGGGTAGCCCGATCAGGGTAATTTCGGCATCAGGGAAGCATGCGCGGATAGAACGCAGGGCAGGTACTGCCAGCAAGAGGTCTCCTATATAAAGGGCACGGAAGATAGCGATCCTCTGATTCATAGCTTCCCCCCTGTGACCGGCTGATCGACCATTTTCAGAACCCCGACGTCAGCTAACATCGTCTCGGCGACTTCAACAACCTCTTCAGGAGAGATATCAAGGCATGGCAGTCCAATGGGACACTCGAAAAGATAGCAGGGAGAGCATGGTGTTGGTTGGCGTAGCAGCCTTGCCCGTGCTTTTCGTGGTTGCCATTGTTGCTCGTATTCCGTGCCGGAGAACAGGACAACCTCTGGTGTTCCCAGGGCGTCAGCAAGGTGCATTGGTAGCGTGTCGTTGCAGATTACGAGTGCCGCACGCTCGATTAACGCGGCATACTCTGGAAGCGCTATTGCGCCGACAAGATAGTGTGCTTGCGGAGCCAGCCGCATCACTTCATTGACAAGGGCTGCTTCTCGCTCGTTTCCAGTGATCAGTACCTGCAAACCGCGTCTGCTGAGCAGGCGAACAACACAGCCAAAGCGTTCTGCTGGATAGCGTCGCGCCTGGGCACTTGCTCCTGGATGGACGAGAATGAACGGAGCAGCAGGATCAAGGCCAGCCCTGGTAAGCAGGCATGGAACTGCTGCCCTGGCCTGCGCTGGAATTACCACCATCATCTGGCGATCTCGGACGACAAATCCCAGGTGTTCCACAAGGCGCAGGTTTCGCTCAACCTGGTGTAGCTCGTCTGGGGCGCCTCGTAATTCACTGGTCAGCGTACTTCCACCGAACTCCTTGGACTCTCCAGCGCGGAGTGGGACACCTGCCAGGTAACAAACATAGCCAGGGACATGTGGTGTTTGACTGAAGGAGGTGAAGATCAAAGCAGCGTCAAATGCTCGTTCCGCCAGCAGGTTGATCAGTTCTCGTTCTCGTGCAGGGTTGAGCGGCATACGTCCTCTAACATCCTGCCAGATCGATCTCCAGACAATCACATTATCGATCCAGGGGATGAGCGGCACAGCGGTCGAACCAGCAGGACTGGCCAGCAGCGTGAGATGTGCCTGTGGAGACGTCTCTTTCACCGCTCGCAAGGCTGGCTCGAGCATAATCACATCACCAATATTATCCAGGCGGATCGCCAGGATGTTCCGTGCTGCAAGCCACTCGTTCATTGACCTGCCTCCTTCCAACTGATTACCGGTGCCATTGAGTCTCCATACAATTCGGCGTAATGGGCTACCTCGGTATCCGCCTCTACCAGTAATTCAGCAGCAGCAGTGACCACCATCTCTGGAGTGACGAGGCGTAAGCATTCATGTCCATAGGGACAGATGCGGCTGTAGCAGATGCGGCAAGGACCATCATGGTAAAGCTGCCGCATTGGCACATGCCATGGCCCCCATTGCTCTGGAGGGTTGGTCAGGGCGAAGAGCGCGACGACCGGTGTTTTGACCGCAGCCGAGATATGCATTGGCCCGGTATTGTTCGTGATTGTGAGGTCAGCTGCCTCAATAAGCGCACAGAAGTCTGGGAAGGATAATGTTCCTGCAAGGGGAAGGATGGCCTCACGGCTCTCTGGTCGTACTTTGCTCAACACGCGCTCAACCAGCTCCCGCTCATCCTCTGCTCCCGTCAGGATGACTTTCGCACCAAGCTGCTCAATCAGCAGGTTGACGACCTGGACGTACATTTCCCATGGATAGGTACGGGCTAGCATGCTACAACCGGGATGAACTACGATTAGTGGTGCGTAATGATCGATACCGTGGGCCGATAGCAGATCAACGATATGTGCGCGAGTCTCGTCCGGTACGGCGAGTACCAGGTCAAGTTCATCGGTTGTGAGACCTATCGCGCCGACTAAACCAAGTCCGCGTTCGACCTCGTGCATCATCCGTTCAGGGTGTTTATGGCAGGTGGTCAGCAGTGAGCCGGGGCCATCGATTGAGGCGGCCAGGCGCAAGGGGATGTTCGCCAGGTAACAGAGGTAAGCTGCTGGTAAGGGACTCTGGCGGAACGAGGTGAAGATGATCGCACCATCAAAGTGCCGCTCTGCAAGCGTTGAGATCATCTTTTGTTCTCTTTGCGCGTCTTGTGGCAATTCGTGCCAGGGGTCCATCCAGGGAGCCTGGTAGACGATAACGTGATCAATATCAGGATTTAAACGACCAACCTGCGCCCCTATCGGGCTCGTTAGCAGGGTCAGCTCTACATGGGGCAGCGACGCTTTAATGGCGTGGAGTGCTGGTGTGGTCACCAGTACATCGCCAAGGTTATCAAGTCGGATAGCCAGAATGCGGCGTGCCAGGCTCCATTGCTTATATTGCTCAGATCGCTCGTCAATCATCTCTCAACTCCCGTCTGGCTATTGGTAGCCTCACTGGCCAGTGCCATAATCCGGTCGATAACACTGCTGGTGCTCAAACTGCCAGCCAATGGCAGAATTACAATGCTACCACCGACCTCACGCACAGCCTCAGCCTCTGGCAGCACCTCGTCGGCATAGTCTCCGCCTTTCACATGGATATCCGGTCGCAATGCGCGAATCAGTTCTGTGGGTGTCTCTTCGTCAAAAAGGATAACGTGGTCAACTGCGTCAAGGGCTGCAACCAGGGCCAGCCGATCCCGCTCACTATTGATGGGGCGGCTCTTTCCCTTCAACTGGCGTGCGCTACGGTCACTATTCACACCAACGACCAGCACATCACCAAGCTCCTTTGCCTGGCGCAAAAACTGCACATGCCCGGCATGCAGGATATCAAACACACCATTGGTGAAGACAATTTTCCGTCCAACCAGCCGCTCTACATCGAGTTGCGCTATCAGTTGCCGTATCCCTCGGCGGTGCCCTGGATAGTCTCTCAGGCTCACCTTCTGGAGCAGTTCTTGATACTGCACCACGGCTGTCCAACGCTTAGTCACGGCTATGCCTGCAGCGTCAACCCCGATCTGCGCAGCCTCCTCGATACTTGCCCCTGCTGCGAGTGCCAGAGCCATAGCAGCTGCAAAAGAATCTCCCGCCCCGACATCGTTGGTATGTGTAACTGGATAAGCAGGTAGATGCTTTGTTGAGCCATGGCGGTCAACCAGGAAGACACCATCTCCCCCCAGGGTAATCGCTGCGTGCTCGGCATCAATCATTGCAAGTACCTGTCGTCCTACCTGCTCGAGCTCCGATAGTTGCTGGCTATGCTTAAAGGCTGATGAACTTGCCACCCGTTCATGTTCGACCAGCACCCGCGCTTCCAGCAGGTTAGGCGTGATCACGGTCGCACCAATGTTGCGAAAGTGGTGGAGAGCCTTAGAATCAACCAGCAGGACGCCAGGATGGGTTGTTCGCAACATGCGTAGTCGGTCGATTAGTTCCTCCGATGCCACACCATAGCCATAGTCAGAGACCACAATCAGGTCGCATTGGGGCAAAGTTTCTTCGAGGTTGGTAAGCAATTGTTTCTGGCTCTCAGCAGTGTACTCATGTGTTCCCTCGTCGAAGCGCACAACGTATTGACCATCGGCCAGGATGCGCAGCTTATGCAGGGTGCCTGCGAACTCATCCTCAACTAACCAGCGATCATCAACGTCCTGTTCAGCTAGGGCAGTGCGGAGTAATGAACCAGCAATATCTCGACCGACGATGCCAGTGAACATCACCCCGGCATCGAGCGCTCTGAGGTTAGCTGCAGTATTCGCTGCACCACCAGGCACACGCTGCTCGGCAAGCTTGCGCACAACCGGCACCGGCCCCTCACTGCACAGCCGGGCCGCCGTTCCTTCAAGATAGGTATCAAGCATAGCGTCGCCAATCACCAGGGCACGAAGGTGGCGAAAGCGTCGAACCAGGTCAACTGCTGTAGTCATCAAGTTCTCCTTGAGCTATTACCTGTCCCCCCGTGTAGAGCACCCTCTCTGGGGGAGAGGTAATAGATTTATCGAGCACGTGGTGTCTTGTAGTCGCCCTCACAGGCACGTGAGCGGTCATTTGGGGCCAGGTTGGTGGGTAATAGCTCATTTCTGGCGCGGGGGAAAGTTGCTCAACCTGCTCAATCGCACGGATAATGCGCAGTGCATGCCGGGTGTCTCGTGCCACGAAGTCAGGTCTGCGAATCTGTTGTTCAGGAAAGCACTCAGTTCCAAGATCGACCAGGATAGTACGGCAACCCGCCCTCTTGCCCGCCTCGATATCATCAAGGATGTCGCCCAAAAACCAGGAACTTCGAAGATCGAGATCAAGGTCGCTGGCAGCCCGTAACAGCATCCCTGGCTGCGGCTTCCGACAGGTGCAGCGCACTGCAAGCTCTGGAATCCTGCCCTCTGGATGATGAGGACAATAGTAAATGCCATCAAGCCGTACACCAGACTGCGCAAGTTCGCCTGCCAGGTACTCGTGCATTTGCTGCAGGTCAGTCTCAGTAAAATATCCCCGTGCAATGCCTGCCTGGTTTGTAATCACAACCAGCCGGAATCCTGCCTCTTGCAAACTGCGTAGTTCGGGTGTAATGCCATCGTAGAGAAGTAGTTCTTCTGGTCGGGACGGATAGTGACGCCGATGTACCAGTGTGCCATCGCGGTCGAGAAATAACGCTCGCTGCATCATGAATCCGTCCCTCCTTTCCAGACCATAAGTTCTGACTCCACGATATCGCAGAGGATGTGTGTCACAGCCATATGCAGTTCCTGGACAAGGGCTGTGTCAACGGCTGGAACTCGCACTGTCAATTCAGCCAGGCGTTCCAGGTGACTTGGACGGTCGCCCGTGACTGCGACAATAGTCACCTGGCGTTGTTGCCCTGCCACTGCGGCACGCACAAGATTGATAGATTCACCACTGGTGCTGAAGGCAATAAACATATCTCCTGGTTGACCCAGTGCGGAGACCTGGCGAGCAAAGACATCCTGGTAGCCATAGTCATTGGCGATAGCGGTAAGGATCGAGGTATCGGTGGAGAGAGCCATCACGGCGTAAGGAGAACGTTCTCGTTTGAAGCGGCCGACCAGTTCTGCTGCAAAATGTTGGGCCTCAGCAGCACTCCCCCCGTTGCCTGCAACCAGCACCTTGTGTCCCGTTCGAAGTGTCTCTACAAGTCGGGTCGCGACTTCTGCCAATGTCTGCACACGAGCCATAAGTTGGGTTAACGCCGTATCCAGCATTCCCCTGCGAGCGGCAAGTGCCTCCACGATAGTAGTGTGATAGGCTATTTCAGGTGATGCTGGTTGAACCAGGACGGTGTTCTTTTCATAACTCAACATAAGATATTGCTTCTTCTTTCTATTTTGATAAGCGTTATATCCAATCCGGCTGAAGAGTGATGAAAATCAGCAGGAGTTCAGAGGGCGGCCAGCCCTCTGCCGGGGTTTGGGGTGTCCCCAAATCATCTCTCTTTAAACGGATTTGATATTAGTATCTGTTTGAAGTTCTATATTGCTCAGATAATGATCGCAATGTTCTAGTAACTGGTATTTATTACACTAGCAAAAGTTATTAGATAATGCAAGTCAACAGCTAAAATCTTAAGAATATTCTTAATATCTACCAAGCTTTTTAATTTTTTCTGTATCTTTGATGTAAATAGTTTAATAATGTGCTGATTTATCATATTCTGATTCAGACCACAATAGAAGC
>WNGG01001934.1_pt1 | contig 23460 bp, 20 predicted proteins | sample 5400661 | NCBI WGS metagenome assembly WNGG01 (sample SAMN13153372, study PRJNA577476) | soil metagenome | isolation source: 100 cm soil or saprolite under Garry oak tree replicate 1 | place: USA:California | collected 2016-06-15
ACCTCGACCTGGTCCACCGAGAGCTGGGCGCTCGCAGCCCGGGGCACCCCGCCCATCACGACAAGCGCGGCGAGGGCCCCAGCCGCTCGCCGCGCAACATCCAGGATCTGCAAGTCGGACCTCACGGAGAGGTCAGCGTGTACACTACGTCCAGCGAGTAGTTACCGGGCGTGTCCAGGATGTAATTCCACAGCGTCCGGTACGAGACCCCCGTCGTGGTCCCGGTGGTGCCGCTCCCCGATGTGGCCAAGGTCGCAGCCGACGTGGTCAGCGCCGTAAACGGCGCGCCACCCGAGGTGCTCCACTCAAGATCGCCCGCCGGCTTGTTCGCCCGGGCACCGGCGCCGCTCGCTGTCCACGTCGCGGCCCCCGCCTTGACGTTCAGGGTCCAGCCGCGGTTCGCCTTCACCGTGGCAGTCAGCGCCGAGAGGTCGTCCTGGTAGCCCTGATTGAACGCGACGGTGTCCGGCGTCGTGAGTCCCGTCGTCGTCGAGCTGAGCGTCAGCTTCAACAGCGTCCCCACCGTCACGGAGGCCGTGTTCGTCACCGAGCAGGGATTGCCGCTGCAAGACTGTGCGGAGGCTTGCTGGTTCAGGCCGAGGAAGGCTACCCCCGCCAGAACGAGTGCCAGTGGTCTAACCGTCATGGTGCCAAGCTCCTATAGTTGTTGAGCTGTTCGCGGCAACGCCTGTTGCGTCCGCTCGACACCCCTAGGGGCAAGCCCCATGCCAACCCGTTCGATTCCCTGCCACCGTCAAATTCTTTGACAAAAAGCGGTCGAATGGCCTCCGAAAATACTATCCACACGTTCTCAACACAAATGCGGCGCATGTGTCTAATATTTCTACGGTGTTGGCGCCTGGCATATGCGCTTACATCAAGCTATTAAATGAGTTATGCGCATGAGGCCTGGCGTCGCATAGACTCGGCGATCAGCTCGGGACGCGTGTGGGGAGGATCAACAAGGGGTGGGTCGGCATCGACTCAAGGTCCGGCAGACGTGATCCCGCTCACGGGAGGCGTGTACTGCAAGAGCCTGCACTCGCGGCAGCCTGCAAGACAGCGTGCAACTCGTTACGCAATTTGGAGTTTCTGCTGCGGCGGGATGGGCAGGAGTGGGACCGTGCTTGATCGGCACGGAGAGCGCAAACCCTGGTGCCTGGGGCAGGCCTGCGCGGTGGATTGCGATCACCTCCCCGTTGGCATTGAAGAGCGGGCTGCCGGACGACCCTCCGATGGTCATGCCGTCGAATTGAATGACGTCTTCCGTCGCGCGCGAGATGATGCCGGCGGTCATCGAGGTCCGCACCACGGAGGACCGGAGCCGCGCGAACCCGGAGGAGCAGAACCAACACCATCGCGACACGTGAAAGCCAGCGGAGCTTGCGGTGGGAATCCTTGCCGACTTCCGCGGCCACAGCACGAAGGAAGGCGGTCGAGCCACGCTTCCCGCGGCGCCGCTCGTCCCTGGCCTGCGCGAGGGCCTGGCGGATCAAGCCTCGCACGCGGGGGCGGGGGCCGTGAGGCGACGTCCGTTCAGCAAGGTGCCGTTCCGGCTCCCGAGATCCGCGAGCCGCCACTCGCTACAGCATAGCGGAGCTCGGCGTGCGCTCCGGACACGACCCCCGGCGCTCTCGCCCCCAGCACGCCGCCTCAGGCCGGCCGCGGCTTGGCTTTGGTGCGGCGGTCGGGGATCACGCGGCGCACCGAGCCGGAGCGGCGCGCGCCGCGACGGCGCCCGCTGGGCGCCCGGCGGTCGGCCCCGGACCGCCGCTCGACCGGGGCGGGGACGTCGGCCTCACGGCGCTCTGTGCCGGAGCGGCGGTCCGTCCCCGACCGGCGGTCCGGCGATTCACGACGGTCGCCGCGCACGCGGCGGTCGGGCAGCGCTTCGTAGCCGATGGCTCCCCCAAGTGACGGGTCGGGCGCCTAAGCTACGGACCGGCGGGGGAAGCGGCTAGTGCACCTCGCCCCGGAGGCGGACGTCGACGTCGGCGATCACCGGTTCGGCGCGTCCCTTGCGGACCCAACCCTTGTGCTTCCCAGGGTCCCGCACCTCGGTGAGACCGCGGATCATGACCCGCTGCCCCTCCGCGTTCGCGAACACCCGCACGACTTCGTCGTCCCCCCGCCGGGCCCAGATGATGCGGTTGGGGCCCGCTTCCTCCACCCGATAGACGACATACCCACGGCGCACCAGCACTTCGCGTGTGACGACCACGACGCGCTCCACCGGCACGACATAGACGTACTGCGGGGGCTCGGCGTATACGATCTCCGCCCTGGTGTAGACACCCGGCCCGCAGGCGGCCAGGGCCAACGCGAGCATGGGAACCAGCCGTTTCATCGCTCCTCCTGATCAGACGCCCCTATGAAGACTCGGGAGGGCGCGGATTCGTTCCAGCGACGTGACCCCGCTCACACTCCGCGCGGTGCTAGCTTTAGGCCGCGCCATGGACAACCTCGCTCACACGCTGGTCGGCGCGGCGCTCGGCCGCGCCGTCGCCGACCGCAGGCTGCCGGCCGCCGGCTGGATCGGCGCCGTCGCCGGCAATGCCCCCGACTGGAGCGAGCTGCTGGTGAGCCCCGGGGCCTGGGCACCGCGCTCCAACCCCGCGTACCTCGTGTACCACCGCGGGATCACGCACTCGTTCCTCGGCGCGGCGATCGAGATCGCCGCGCTCACGGTCATGGCGGGGCTCATCTTGCGCTGGTGGACCCGGGGCGACGCGGGCCCCGGGCCGCCGTGGCGCTGGCTCGCGGGCTGCGTCGCGGCCAGCGTCGCGAGCCACCTCTATCTCGACTGGCAGGGCTCCTATGGCCTGCGCCCGTTCCTGCCGTGGAGTGGGCGCTGGTACTACGGCGACTGGGTCGCCATCGTCGATCCGTTCTTCTGGGTGGTCCCCCTCGTCGCGCTGGCGTGGGGCGCGCGGCGCCATTGGACGCCCGCGCTCGTCTATCTCCTCGCGCTCGGCGGTGTCACCACGCTGGTGCTGTGGACGGGGCGCGCCATCACCGCGTTGTGGGTGCAGCTCGCCGTGGTCTCCGTGAGCGTGGCGGCGGTGGGCGGGTGGACGCGGCATTGGTTCGGCGTCGCCGGGCGGCGGCGGGCGGCGGTGTATAGCCTGCTCGTGCTGGCGGCGTACTCAACGGCCAGCGGCCTGATCAGTGTGATCGTGAAATCCCGGGCCCGCGACGCGGCCGTGCGGCGCTTCGGTCCCGGTGCGAGCTGGGCGGCGCTCACTGAAATAGGCCGCCCCTTCCACTGGGAGATTCTGAGTGCTTCGGACGACAGCGTTGCGGGGCCGGGCTGGGCGGTGCCGCGCCACCTCGGCGATCCGGCCGTGCGCCAGGCGCTCGCCACGCCCCGCGGCCGCGCGATCGCGCAGTTCGCGCGCTTTCTCGCGGCGGACGTCGACTCGAGCGACGGGGGCCTCCGCGTGTGGCTGCGCGACGCGCGCTACGATCCCACGCGGCGCAGCGGTGGCTGGGCCGCCGTCGAGATCACGGTCCGTCCGGATCCGGGAAGTCGGAGACAGTGATCTTCGAGGTGCGGCGGTCGATCCCGCGGCGCCGCGGGATCGGGCTGCGCCGCTCTGGCCCCCGGCGCTCAGGGAGGCGGCGGCGCTCGACCTCGACCGCGCCCGGCGCGCCGCGCCGCTCGACGATCCGCCGGTCGAGCCCCGAGCGGCGCGCCCCTCGCACCCGGCGCTCGACCAGATGGCGCTGCTCGGGGTGGTGTGCCGTCATGCCGCAATCTGCAGGGCCCGTCGCGCCCCTGCCAGGGCGCCCCGGTTAGATTGAGCGGCGCGATGACTCAGGCCACGCCGGCGGTCGACCTGCTCGACGGCCTCGTCCACGCGCTCGAGCCCACATTCCGACTGGACCGGCTCGTGGCGCTGTCGCCCGAGCGGGCGCTGTACCGCGCATGGGACCGGCTGCTCAAGCGCGCGGTGGCCCTGCGCGTGCATCTCGTGCCCGACTCCCCAGGCCGCGCCTGGTTCCTACGCGAGGCGGAGACGCTGGCGGCGCTCGATCACCCGGCCATCCGCCACGTGTACGCCGGCGGGCTGGTGGGGAGCTTCGCCTACCGCACGGCGAACTGGATCGAGGGCGAGGGCCTCGCGGAGGCGTTGCGGCGCGGCCCGCGGCCGATCCCCACCGCGCACGCGCTGGTGCGCGACCTGCTGGGCGCGCTCGAGCACGCGCATGCCCGCGGCGTCATCCTGCGCCGCATCGTCCCCTTGACGTTGATGGTCGAGCTCTCGGGCCGCGCGGTGGTCACCGACCTGCGCTACGCCAACTGGTGCCTTCCCGACGTGCCGCCGGCGGAGCGTGGAGCGGGCGGCGCGTTCGTGGCACCGGAGATCCGCGCCGGCGGACCCGGCGAGCCCGCGAGCGACGTGTACGGCGTGGCCGCGCTGGTCTACTACGCGCTGACGGGCCAGGAGCCGGACCCCGAGGCGGCGCGGATCGTCCCGCCGCGGCGCCTGCGGCCGGCCATCCCGGCCGCGCTGGAGCGGGTCCTGCTGCGCGCGCTCCGCGCGCAGCCGAGCGACCGCTACTACACGGCGACCGAGATGCTCGAGGACTTCGTGAGCGACGCCGGCGAGTTCCAGGAGCCGGCGGCCACGCCGCAGGTGGCGGAGGTGGGCTTCGAACGCCGGCTGCGGCGCGCGCTCGGGGACGACTACGAGCTGCTGGACGAGATCGGCGCGGGCGGGTTCGGGCGCGTGTACCGCGCCCGTGATCTCGGGCTCGAGCGCGAGGTCGCCATCAAGGTCCTGCACCCGTCGCTGACCGCCGATCCGGCGGTGACCGAGCGCTTCCAGCGCGAGGCGCAGCTGGCGGCCCGGCTGCGCCATCCCAGCATCGTGAGCATCTACGACATCATGGGCCGGGCGGGGCTCCAATGGTACACGATGGAGCTGGTGCCGGGCGCCAACCTGGCGCAGCTCGTGCAGCGCCAGGGACCGCTCGCGGTGGAGCAGAGCGTCCGCCTGCTCCACCAGGGGCTGTCGGCGCTGGAGCACGCGCATGCCCACGGGCTCGTGCACCGAGACCTGAAGCCCGAGAACATGCTGATCGAGCCCGACGGGCGCCTGCGCATTACGGACTTCGGGTTGGCGCTCGCGCTCCGCGGCGAGGGCCGGTTCGGCGGCGCCACGTCCCGCAGCGGCACGCCGCAGTTCGCGGCGCCCGAGCAACTGCTGGGCGAGCGGGTGGACCAGCGGACGGACCTCTACTCCCTGGCCGCCGTGGCCTATTTCGCCTTGCTGGGCCGCGCGCCGTTCGAGGGCCACACGCCGGAGAGCATCCTGGCGCGCCAGACGACCGACGATGTCCCGCCGTTGCACGCGGCGCGCAGCGACGTGCCGCGGGACCTCGAAGGCGTGCTCCGCCGGGCGCTCGCGAGTGATCCGGCGGCGCGCTACGAGAGCGCGACGGCCTTTCGGGAAGCGCTGCGCCGGTCGCGCGGCTTCCTGCCCCGCCTGTGGGCGTTGCTGCGGGGGGAATGACGCGATCGCTATTTGACAAGTCTGCATTAGCGATACAGAATCCCGGGAACCAAGCCCGAGGATGCAACGATGCGCACCCCGATCGGTCTCTGGACGGTGCTCACGGCTGCGGCGGCGTGCGGCACGTCCGGGCCCACCGGTGGCGGCGGCAATCCACCGCCCCCGACGCAGAGCGTCTCGATGGGAGAGTTCTCGTTCTCCCCGAAGGACGTGACGATCAAGTCCGGCACGACGGTCGTGTGGACCAACAACGGCACGATCGAGCACACTGCGACCAGCGACTCGCCCGGATGGGACAGCGGCCCCCTCGCCCCTCCCCACCCTATCAACACCTGCGATTATCCGCCGTGCGGGACGAGTCCCGGCGGCACCTACGGCTTCGCGTTCACGACGCCGGGCACCTACCCGTACCACTGCAGCTTCCACGGCCAGACGAACGGCATGACCGGAACGATCACGGTGACCCAATGACCTAGCGCCAGCGGAAGATGCGGAGCGCGACCCCGAAGCTCACGAGCCCCCACCCGGCCACGATCGCGAGCGGCAGGCCGAGCCGCGCGAGCGACGCGCCGTCGATCATCACTGCCCGCAGCGCGTCGTTCAGGGCCGTGAGGGGCAAGGCCTTCACGAACGGCTGCATCGCGTCGGGGAAGCGGGCGTATGAGAAGAAGGTGCCCGAGAGGATCCACATCGGCAGCATCACCAGGTTCATCAACCCGGAGACGGCTTCGATGGTGCGCGCGCGGCTGGCGACGAGCATGCCGAGGCCGGCGAAGGACAACGCCCCCAGGATCGTGATGAACGCCAGGGACGCGAACGAGCCCCGCACTCCCACGCGGAACATCAACCACCCGAAGCCGACGAGCGCCGCAATCTCGAGGAACAGGAACACGAGCCGCGAGAGGACGAACGCCGCGAGGTAGTGGCTCTTGCGCATCGGCGTGGCCATGAAGCGCTTGAGCAGCTTCTTCGTGCGCGCCTGCACCACCGAGAAGCCGACCCCCCACAGCCCGCTCCCCATGAGGTTCATGCCGAGGAGCCCGGGTATCAGGAAGTCGATATAGCGCGACCCCGGCTCGGTGACGCGCTCATCGCGCACGACGGCCGGGTCGGCCCGGCCGTGGGCGCGCTGCACCGCCGCGTCCACCTCGAGGCGGGCCAGCCGGCTCTCGGTGCGGGTCGAGTCGTAGCGATAGACGATGGGATCGCCCGCGCTGACGGCGAGCGCGACGCGACCCGTGCGGAGCTGGAGCCGCGCCTCGGCGGAGTCGAGCACCGTGGCTGCGAGTCCGGGCGCGTGGCCGAGCGCCGCCGCGAGGGCGCTGTCCCCCGCTCCGCGCACCACGGCGACCCGCAGCTCGCCCGGCCCCCGGCTCCGGAACGCGATGCCGAGCGCGAACGCGAGCACGATGGGGAACCCGAACACCCAGAAAATCGCCTCGGGCTCGCGGTAGAACTCGCGCATCCGCGCGAGCGTGAGCTGGACGAGCGGGTGATCACGCATCGCGAAGCTGCCTCCCGGTAAGCGCTACGAACACGTCCTCCAGCGTGGCGTGGTGGGTCGCGAGCAGCGACAGCTCGGCTCCGCGCCGCTGGAGCAACCCGAGCAGCGCCGGCACCGCGCGGTGCACTTCCGCAACGGTGAGACTGATGCGATCAGGCCCGCGGCGCACGGCCCGCACCCCCGGCAGCGCGCCGAGCTCCTCCGTCAGCGGTACGCGCCCCCCCGCCCCCCCCGGCCCCCCCGCCCCGTCCGCGAGCGCGAACTCCACGACGTGCTCCGCGCCAAGCGAGGCGATCAGCGTGCGGGGGGTGCCGAGCGCGATCACTTTGCCATGGTCCATGATCGCCACCCGGTCGCACAGGCGCTCCGCCTCTTCCATGTAGTGCGTCGTGAGCAGCACGGTGCCACCCGCCGCGCGAAACCGGCCGATCACGTCCCACAGCTGGCGCCGGGACTGCGGGTCGAGTCCCGTCGTGGGCTCGTCGAGGAAGAGCAGCTCCGGGCGGGACACGAGCGCGCACGCCACGGCGAGCCGCTGCTTTTGGCCCCCGGAGAGCTTTCCCACCCAGGCGCGCCGCTTCTCCTCGAGCTCCACCAGCGCCAGCACGTCGTCCACCGGGTGGGAGGCGCGGTAGAACGAGCGGAACAGCCGGATCGTCTCTTCCACCGTCAGCTTGTCGGCGAGCTGGGTCTCCTGGAGCTGGATCCCCAGGCGCTCGCGCAGCGCCCGCGCCTCGGCGCCGTCGGTCCAGCGCCGGCCCAGGACCTCGACCTCCCCGGCGTCCGGGACGGTGAGGCCCTCGAGGACTTCAATGGTCGTCGTCTTCCCGGCGCCGTTCGGCCCGAGCAGGCCGAAGCACTCTCCGGTCTCAACGGTGAGGTCGAGCCCGGCGACCGCCACCACGTCCGCGTATCGCTTGACGAGCCGGGCACAGCGGATCGCGGGCACGGTCAGGCGGGCTTCTTCGGCTCCGGCGTCATCGCGTGCTTGAGCGCCGTGTCGAGCTGCATCCCGAGGTTGTTCACACCATCCGTCAGGCCGCGGATCTTCATGTTCATCCCGCCGCCACGCGCCGCCATGACCGACATCGTCCCCGCCACGTCACCGATCGTTCCGATGTTCGCTGTGAGCGCCCGCTGCCGCAGCTGTTGGGTTTCCTTCGCGATCCGGTCGCTCAACTGCTGGATCGTGCGCGTCTGCCCCGCGCGGTTCGCCTCCAGTTCGGCCACGAGGTGCTTCACAATGGCGACCGTGCGCTGGAACTCCTGGATCTCCGCGATCCGGCGCACCTGCTCGGCCGTGAGTTGCTGTTGCGCCATGAGGGTCCTCAGGGTTTCTCGTCGAGCGCCTCGGCGAGCACGCGCCCGTCCACCGGTTCGGCGGGCGTGAGTCCGAGGAGCCGGGCGAGGGTCGGGGCGATATCCACCGTGCTGACCCGCCCATGATACACGCCGCGCTTCACGCCCCGCCCCCGCAGGATCAGTGGGACCCGGGCGTCCAGCTCCGACGGCTGCCCGTGCATCGCGATCGCCGGCAGGTTCTCGTAGGTCCAGATGGAGTAGGGCTTCAGTGTCACGACGAGCTCCACTCCCGCGCCGGGCGGAACCTGATGCACCCAGCGGCGCACCACGGCATCGGTCGTGTCGCGGCGCGCGAGGTCGGCGGGCCGGTCGACCCGGGCGACCCCCGGCACGGCGCGCAGCCGCGCCGCCAGGTCCGCGATCACGCTGTCCACGTCCACCCCCTGCGCCGCGAGCGTCGCGCGGTCGGGGAGCAGCAGCATGCCCGTGTCGAACTGCAGCCAGTCGGCGCCGCCGGCGCGCTGGTCGAGGGCGGCGTTGACGTTCCGGATGATGCTGTCGGGGATCACGCGCACCGCGCCGCGGTGCCCCAGCGCCCGCGAGCGCTCGGGGAACGGCGTCACGCCGTGGTCCGCGGTCAGGACGACGAGGACATTCTCCGTGCCGTAGCGCACGAACAACTGCTGCAGGAACCAGCCGAGGTAGCGGTCGAGCCGCACCACCTGGTCGTGGATCTCGCGCGAGTCCGGGCCGTAGGCGTGGCCCACGGCGTCGGTCGTCGAGAGGCTGACCGCCAGCAGGTCGGTCGCGCCGCGGCCGCCGAGCTGTAAAGCCCGGACTCCCTCGAGCGCGAACGCCAGCGTGAGCGAGTCCATCGTGGGGATGCCGGCGAGGGCGACCGCAGCCAGTCCGCTGTCGGCCGGCAGCCGGTGCGGAAAGGTGAGGTCCTGCCCGCCGTTCTCGTAGGGCACGCTATCCGGCTCGGGGTAGTCGCGCTCGGGGAGCAGCAGGGTCCAGGGCCTCCCGGCCGCCCGGAAGGGAATCCGCCGGGCATTGAACTCCCGCACCCACCCCGGCAGCGAGTCGGCATAATAGCGGCTCGTGGTGAACAGGCCGGCCTGGTACCAGTACACCTGCTGCTTGGCACGGCCGATCGGCAGGATCGCGCCGCGATCCTTGCGCGACACGGACAACGCTCGCGCACCAGGCTCCGCGGCCTTGAGCCAATCGAAGAGCGTACTGCCGCGGAAGCGCGCCGGGGACGCCCCGGGTCCCGCGACGCCCAGCAGCGGGGCCGTCGAGTCCTGGACGCCCGCACTGTTGCGAACGATGCCGGTGTGGGCCGGCCAGCGGCCCGAGAGGATCGTGGAGTGCCCCGGTGCCGTCTCGGTCACGGCATGGTCTTGGTAGGCGTCGGTGAAGTCGGCGCCCTGCTTCACGAGCGACGCCAGCCCGCTGATCAGCTGTGTGTGGTACCGGTCGAAGTAGTCGGGTCGCAGCTGGTCGACGGTGATGACGACGACGAGCCGGGGTCGGGGCGCCGGCGTGGGCCCCCCGCCCCCCCCCGCGCCCACGCCGGCGAGCAGCAGGAGCAGTGGTCGAATCATGGAGCAAAACTAACAGCCGGCACGGGTTCCCTCACAGGGACACGGGCCGCGAGCAACAGCGCGCCCGCGATGATCCCCGCGCAAGTCAAGAACGGCACGCTCGGGCCGAGGTGCTGATAGGCAAAGCCGGCCCCGATCGGGCCGATGATGCTCGCGACCCCGCGCAGGGCCTGCTGCACGCCCATCATCAGGCCGAATTCGTGCGCGTCCGACCGGTGGCTCACGAGCGCCGATGTCGCCGGGAACAACAGCGCCGTGCCGAGCGGCAGCAGCACCTGGTACAGGAGGAACATCGGCACCGATTCGGCGAGCGGCAGGAGCAAGTAGCCGGCACCGTACAAGGCGGCGCCGAGGCGCATCGTGCGCACCTCGCCCAGCCGGGCGTTGACCCAGCCGACCACGAACGCCCGCATCAGGACGCCCACGCCGCCGAAGATGAGAAAGAAGTAGTAGATGTTCGCTTCGGTGATGCCGAAGCGCCACGACAGGTACAGCGCGAACACGGCGGGCGTGGCGTTGTAGGCCAGCATGGCGACCGCGTAGATCCAGATGACGTGCGCGACCGGGCGTCCGGGGTGCCGGACCACCTCCCACATCGCTTCGCGGACCGGGCGCGGCTCGAGTGGGACGTGTCGACCGCTCGGCGTCGCGCCGCGCGCCTGGGGCGCGCGCGACTCGGGCAGCCACGCCCATGCCACGGTGGCGTTAGCCACGCAGAGCCCGGCGGCCAGGAGACCGGGGCCCGCCTCGCCCAGGAAGCGCGCCGCAATCCCGCCCAGGGCGGGACCCACGATCACCCCGAGACTCGTGGCCGCCGACAGCCACCCCAGGGCCTTGGCACGCTCGTGCGGCGCTATTGTGTCGGCCACGTACGCCTGGGCGACTCCCGTGGTGCCCCCCCCCAGTCCTTGCACAAAGCGGGACACGAAGAGCAGCCAGAGGGAATTGGCGAATCCGAAGATGACGTAGGCGGCGGCCGACGCGGCGAGACCCACGAGCAGCGCCGGCCGGCGGCCGTACCGATCGGAGACCCTGCCCCACACCGGAGAGGACGTGAGCTGGGCGATCGGGAACGACGCGGCGAGCACGCCGATCGTGGACGGGTCCGCGTGCAGGCGCTGCGCGTACAGCGGCAACACGGGCACGACCATCATCAGGCCGATCATGTCCACGAACGCTACAGCCATCAGCGCCGACAGCCGCTTCATCGTCTCGCTCCCAGCCCGAGGACCACGGCGCTCACGACCATCAGGATCACGCCGAACGCGGCTGCGATGCCCAGCTCCGAGACGCGGAGACTGGACATGATCTCGATCGAGATCGGCCGATTGTCATAGGTATAGAGCACGATCGACGTCACAAAGTCGCCGAGGGCGGCGACGAAAGCGAGGCTGCCACCGGCGGCGAGCGCGGGTCGCAACAGCGGCAGCGTGACGCGCCGGAAGGTGGTCCAGCGCCCGGCGCCGAGGCTCGCCGCGGCCTCCGCGAGCGCGGGATCGAGCTGGCGATACCCGGCGAGCACCGCGCGACCCGCGATCGGCAGATTGCGCACGAGGTACGCGAGCGGCAGCAGGACCACCGTCCCGACCAGCACCCAGCGCAGCGCCAGGGGAGCGTGCACGCCGAACGTCGTCGCGAGCGCCACCGCGAACACCGTCCCGGGAAGCGCCCACGGCAGGGCCACCAGCGCCGCGATCGGCGCCCGCCACGGGCCCGCGGGGCGGCGACCGACGAGCGCCCCCGCGGCGAGCGCGAGGACGACCGCCCCGGCCGTGCTGACGGCGGCCATCCAGAGCGAGTTCACGAGCGGCTGCAGTCGCGCGGGCTCAGCGAACAGCCGCTCATAGTTGACCACGCTCACCTGCGGGGGCAGGGTCTCCGTGGTCCAGCTGCCGTAGGGCACCAGTGACACGAGCGCGAGGGTGAGATGCGGGAGGAGCAGCAGCAGCGCGAACAGCCAGCCCGCCGTGGTGGCGAGCGCGCGCAGGCCGCTGCGCCGAATCGGCCGGCGGCCCCGGGCCGTCCCCTTGCCGAGCGCCGTGAGAATGTCGTCCCCCTCAGTCCGCCGCAGCGCCGCGAGCCCGGCGACCGCAACGAGCGCGAGCGCCACGGTCTCGACCATGGCCAACGGCAGCTCGCCGTTGAGCTTGGTGGCGACGATCTGGGTCGTCATCACGCGGAAGCCGCCGCCGAACACGTACGGCGCGCTGAAGGACCCGAGCGCCGTCATGAAGACGAGCAGCGCGGCGCCCGCGAGCGACGGGCGCAGCAGCGGCAGCGTCACCCGGCGCAGGGCGTCCCAGCGGCCGGCGCCGAGCGCCTGCGCCGCCTCGAGCATCGTCGCGTCGAGCTTGGCGAGCCCGGCGCGCGTGAACAGGTAGAAATAGACGTACATCGAGTACGCGTGCACCAGCAGGATCGCCCCGGCTCCCTGGAGGCGCCACGGCGCCTGGTGCAGCCCCAGCACCGCCTGGACCGCGCGCGCCGCGAACCCCGACTCGCCGTACAGGAACAGGAACGCGATCACGCCGACGAACGGCGGCAGCACGGCGGGGAGCGCGATCAGCGAGCCCAGGGTCTTGCGACCCGGGAACTCCACCCACTCGAACAAGAACGCGAGCGGGATCCCGATCGCGGCGGCGAGCGCGACGCTCGCGAGCGAGATCCACACGCTCGCCCACAGCGCTCCCCACTCGTCCGGACGGGACACGAACGTGGCGATCGCGTCCCCCCGGGCCGCGTCCGCGACCACGATGAAGATAGGATAGAGCACGAGCCACGCGAGCAGCAGCGTCAACGCCGCGCGGGCGGGGCCGAGTCGCGCGTTCACTCGTGGTCCTCGGGGAACGTCATCACCCCGGCCGCCTCGAGGTACACCCGCTCGCCGACGCGCGCGGCGTCCGGCCGCGCCAGCACCTCGAGCCGGTCGCCGCGCTCGGTCTCCACCTGGAAAAATGCCGTGGCCCCCGTGTAGCGCCGCTCGCGCACGATCGCGGGGAGCCCCGCGTCGGCGAACCGCAGCCGCTCGGGCCGCACGACCAGCACCTGCGCATCGCGCGCCCCGAATGCGCGCGCGGTGGCGCCGCGCAGCACGTTCGCCCGGCCCACGAAGGTCGCCACGAACAAGCTCGCCGGACGCTCGTACAGCTCCTCCGCCGCGCCAAGCTGCTCCAGGTGTCCGTGATGCAGCACCGCCACGCGGTCGCCGAGGTCGAACGCCTCCTCCTGCTCGTGGGTGACGAACACCGTCGTGATACCGACGCGCTTGATCAGCGCGCGCAGTTCGCGTCGCGTGCGCTCCCGCAGCGTGGGGTCGAGGTTCGAGAGCGGCTCGTCCAGGAGCAGCACCCGCGGCTCGGGGGCGAGCGCGCGCGCCAGCGCCACGCGCTGTTGCTGGCCGCCGGAGAGCTCCTGCACCTTGCGGCGCTCGAACCCGGCCAGATCCACCAACGCCAGGACCTCGGCCACCTTCGGGCCGACCGGTCCCTGCAACCCGAACGCCACGTTCTCGCCCACGTCGAGGTGCGGGAACAGGGCGTAATGCTGGAACACCATCCCGAAGCGCCGTCGCGCCGGCGGCACGGTCGTGACGTCCTCGTTCTCCACCACGATGCGGCCTACGTCCGGCGTCTCGAAGCCCGCCAGCAGGCGCAGCACCGTCGTCTTGCCGCTCCCCGACGGGCCCAGCAGCGCAAGGATCTCCCCCCGCGGGATCTGGAGCGACAGCGGCCCCACGCGCACCGTGGGAGACCATTGTTTGCGCACGCCGTCCAGCACCACGAACGGCGTCACCGACCCTTCCCCCTTCCCGCGTCCCCCTTCCCCCGCACCGTCTGGTCCCAATAGCGCATCCACCCGGCCTCGCGGGCGGCGAGCAGGTCCCAATCCACGTCCGCGACCTTCATGCGGCGGCGCACGTCGCGCGCCCAGGCGGGCAACGAGTCTTCGGGGAGGTCGAGCCGCGCGGGCAGCCGGTACGCCTCGCGCGTCGCGAGCAGCTGCGCCGCGACGCTCCCGATGTAGTCCACGAACGCCTCCGCTTGGGGGGCGTGGCGCGCGTGGCGCACGACGCCGATCGCGTCCTCGATGACCGGGGTGCCGCTGTTCGGAAACACGTAGCCGAGCGGCAGCCCGTCGCGCCTGTTGAGCAGGATGTCGGGCAGATCCCAGATCGTCACCAGGCCCTCCTGGCGCACGATCTTCTGGTCGAGGAGCGGCCCGTTCAGCACGTACTCCTTGGTCTGCGCGTCGAGCCGCCGCAGCCACTGAAAGCCGGCTGCGGTGTCGCCCGTCTGTTGCCGGCCCCGCTCGATGATCATCCCCCACACGGCCCGCATGGTCCCGGAGGCGAGCGGGTCGCGAATCAGCACTTGGCCCTTCCAGCGCGGGAGCAGCAGGTCGTCCCAGTCCTCGGGCGCCTCGCCGGGCTTCACGGCCTGCGCGGCGTACACGATCACGGCGGGGGTCTGGTACGCCGCGAAGTACAGGCCGCCGGCCCCGCGACCGTGCGGGGCGATCGCGCCCGCCCAAGCCGGCGTGAACGGGTCGAGCAGCGAGTCGCGGGCGCCGCGGGCGAAGATCGTCGCGGGTCCGCCGAACCACACATCGGCCTGCGGGTTGGCGCGCTCCGAGCGCAGCCGCTCGTACACCTCTTGCGAGCCCATGTCGAGCCAGCGCACGTCCACATCGGGATGCATCTGCTCGAAGCGGCGCTCGAGCAACGTCAACAGGTCACGGCCGTGAGGGGAATAGATGACGAGGGGAGTGCGCGTGTCGCGGGAGCAGGCGGTGAACCAGAGGGAGCACAGAGCACGGAGCAGTACGCTCCGGAAACGAACTGCTCTGTGCTCCCTGCTCCCGATGCTACGGAACATTCCGCCTCTTCAGCGCCAGCAGGTTCGCAAACAGCCGATAGGCCCCCGGGACTCCCGCCGGCAGCTGGCGGAAGAAGCTGAGTCCCGTGTACACGTAGGTGCCCTTCCCCGGCGGCGCCACAAGCAGCCCGCCGTCGAGCGGCGGTTCGCCGGGATCGTGCATCCGGAGGAGCGGGGTGTAGGCGGGGTCCCAGTCGTGCGCGAAGTAGAGCCCGCGCTCTTGCACCCACCCCTGCCAGTCGTCCGGGGCGATCTCGTTCGGCACGTGGAACACGGGGCTGTGCGGATCGAGCTCGGTCACCGGTGCGGTCTCGTCGGTCACGCGGTCGTGTGGACGCGCGATCGTGAGACGGTACGGCGCGAAGTTGCCGTTCACGAATGGGTACTGCTGGTACTGCACGATCATGAGGCCGCCCGCGCGAACGTAGTCGACCAGCCGCCCGTTGCTCGCGACCAGCGCCGGATCGGTCTCGTATGCTCGGCTCCCGATCACGATCGCGTCGTAGCGGGACAGATCGCCCCGGGCGAGCGAGTCGGGGCCAAGCAGCTCGACGGGCACACCGACCGCCTGCAGCGCCTCCGGCACGCGATCCGACGCGCCCCGCACGTACCCCACCCGCGTGAGCGCGGGTAGGGCGATGCGCGCCACGCGCAGCTCGGCGGTCGCTGGGTGTGCGACCGGCCGCGGGCGGATGTGAGGATAGTCGATCATGACGAGCGCGCCCTCGCTCCGATCACCACGTGTGACCGCGGCCGCCTCGAGGGCGTAGCTGCCCGGCCGCGCGTCGGGCGGCAGCGCGACTGCGACCGTGAGGCTCTTCGCCTCATCTTCGCGCTGGAACGACAGGCTCTCAGGCGCCACGGGCGCCCACCCAGACGGGGGCGCGATCACCACCTGCGTCACGGCGGGCACGCGAGCGCGGTTCGTCACCGTGATCGTGAAGTGCCGGGTGCCGCTCGCCAGGCCGTCGATCGGCCAGACCAGCACGTTGGGCGTGACCACGACGTCGAAGGCGCGCGTTACGAAGATCGGGCGGCGCACCTCGCCGATCGCCTGATCGCGATAGCGGTACACCACCTCGCGCCGCAGCGTCACCGGCTGCCCCGCGATCGTGAGCCGCACCGCCAGCTCGATGGGCGGCGGCTCGAACGGCAGGCCACGCCACGCAGCGGGCGCGTCGGTCCAGTCGTACAGCGCCCCGGTGAGGGGGCGACGCAGGAAATAGGGTTGGGATCGGGGCGCGTCGGGAGCGACGGTGACCGCGAAGCGCCGCGTCGCGAGCGTCCCCGGCGGCACGGGCGAGCTCGCGGCGTCGAGTCGCTCGATCTTCCAGTCTGCGGGCGCCGTCACGTCGATGCCGGCGAGCGTCACCGCGCCGGCCCCGCCGCCGGCGTTCCACACGGTCGCTTCCACCTCAATCCGCTCGCCCGGGGTCAGGATCCCGTCGTCCGCCACGCCGTCGATCGCCACGCCAGCAGCAGCGGCGAGCGCCCGCTCGAGCGTTTCCCGTTGCTCGGGATCGGCGTCTCCCAGCTCGCGCAGCGCGCGCGCGAGCAGCGGGAGGATCGCCGCCGGCCGCGACGGATTGAGCCGGGCCCGCGCGGAATCGAGCAACGCCACGTAGCGGGCGCGGCCGTGGAGCACCGTGTCCACTCCGGCAAAGAGGCCGTCCCCGTCCTTCGTCCCCCGTCCCCGGTCCCGCCATTCGACAAACGCCAGCCGATCGACGCTGGGCCCCGGCCGCTCCAGCTGCCCCATGTCCTGGGAGCGATGTCGGCTGCGGCCCGCCATTGCGATCTGGTGGTAGGAGCGCCCCGTCAGGGGATCGACCGCTCCACCGTCGAGCCGCAGCGTCGTGGCGGCCGTGTCGGACCAGGCGGCGCGGTACAGCTTCACCGGCCCCCAGCTCGAGTCGCGCAGGGTCTCGAAGGCTTGGCGCGCCAGGATGCCCGCGACCTGATGCTGCCCGTGGCCGTCGCGCGGCGTGCCGGAGAAGATCGCCACGACGATCTGCGGCCGGAACCGGCGGATCACGGCCAGCACGTCGGCGAGCAACGAATCGCGGGGCCAGAAACGGAAGGTTTCGTCGGCGGTCTTCGAGAAGCCGAAGTCGTACGCGCGCGTGAAGAACTGGCGGGCGCCGTCGAGCTGCCGCGCGGCGAGCAGCTCCTCGGTGCGGATGACGCCGAGCTCGGGACCGAGTTCCGGGCCGATCAGGTTCTGGCCGCCTTCGCCCCGGGTCAGCGAGAGGTAGGCCGCCCGCACGCCCAACCCGCGGGACAGGATGGCGAGAAGCTCGGTGTCCTCGTCGTCGGGGTGGGCGCCGATGACGAGCACGCGCTTGTTCGCGCCCAGCGGCTGCAACGCGCCGGTCAATGCCGCGACGCCGCCGGTGCCGGGCGGGGTGAACTGCCCCACGCCGACGCCGGCGGCGCCGATACACAGAGCGAGGCTACACCCGAGCGCGCGCCGCACTATGGCGAAAGATAAGTGACCCCGCCCTTCATAACGAACCGGACGCGCTCGAGTTCCGTGATGTCCTTCAGCGGGTCGCCCGACACGGCGACGAGGTCGGCGTAGGCGCCCGGGGCGATGGCGCCCAGCTCGGGCTGGCCCAGCAGCTCCGCGGCCAGCGACGTGCCCGACCTGATGGCCTGCATCGGCGTCATGCCGTACTGCACGTAGTACTCGAACTCCTTCGCCTGGTTGACCTCGGTCCAGGGAAACCCGCCGGCGTCGGTCCCGAGCACGATCTTGACGCCTCGCTTGAGCGCCCGCTGGAACGCCACCCGCTGGTGCTCGGCCATGGCCCCCCACAGGTCGCCGCGCGGCCCCGCGACGTAGCGCGACACGGTCACGGTCGGAACCCAGTAGACGCCGCGCGCGACGAGCACGCCGATCAACGAGTCGGTCATCCCGTCGCCGTGCTCGATGGTATTCACCCCGGCGCGGAGCGCGGCCGCGATGCCGTCCGAGCCGATGGCGTGCGCCGCCACCTTGCGGCCGAGCCGGTGCGCCTCGTCCACGATGGCACGCGCCTCGTCGTCCGTGAAGTTCACCCAGCTGTGCAGCACCGAGTCGGCCGTGAAGTAATAGCGGCGGTCCGAGTAGTACTTGATCCAGTCGGCCCCGTGGGCGACCTGCTCGCGCACGGCGCGGCGGGCGCCGTCGACGCCGTCCACGGGCTGGACGCCGTGCGGCAGCTCGAGCTCCCAGTTGTCCGACACGATCGGGTACATCCCGGTGGGCGCCATGGCCCGGGTCGAAGCGAAGATGCGGGGACCCGGGATCTCGCCGCGGTTCACCGCGCGCTTCACGTCCACGTCGGCGTACATGGCGCCCTCGGTCTCCAGGTCGCGCAGCGCCGTGAAGCCGTGCTCCAGCGCGATGCGGGCGTTCCGGGCCGCGAGGATGGCGCGATAGGGTATGGACTGGTACAGCAGCTGCTCATTGTACGACTGGGCGGTGGGATCGCCTTGCAGCAGGATGTGCGTGTGCGTGTCGATGAAGCCCGGCAGCACGGTCATCTGAGAGAGATCGATCACGCGGGCGCCCTTCGCCTGCCCTTGGATCTGCGCAAGCGGCCCTACGGCCTTGATCCGCTCGCCTTCGATGAGGATCCCCACGTTGCCTTGCGGGACGTCGGCGCGACCGTCGATGAGACGGCCTGCCTTGACGAGGATCGGCTGCGGCACGGGTGTCGCAGGCGCCTGCGCGGCGAGCGGGGTGCACGACACGAGCGATACAGCCAGGTGCAACGACGGGCGCATCGGTACGCTCCTGTGAAGACGGGAGGAAGGCGTGTATCTTACCAGGAGGAGGGCTGCATGGCGACCACAGTCACCGCACCGGAACGGAAAGTCAGCGCCGACGAAGCGCGTGCCGTCGCCGAAGCCGCACGCGAGCACGAGTGGGTCGCGCCGAGCTTCGTGCGCCACCTGTTCCTCGGCAAGCTCGCGCTGGACCTCATCCATCCATACCCCGAGCCGACGCCCGACGACGCCGAGCGGGCGCGACCATTCCTCGAGAAGCTGGAGCGGTTCCTGCGCGAGCGGGTGGATTCCGACCGGATCGACCGCGAGGGGGAGATCCCCGACGACGTGGTCCAGGGGCTGCGCGAGCTCGGGGCGTTCGGCATCAAGATTCCGCGCGAGTACGGCGGGCTCGGTCTGTCCCAACTCTCCTACATGAAGGCGATCGAGCTGGTCTCCTCGATCGACGGCTCGCTCACCGCGCTGCTCTCCGCCCACCAGTCCATCGGCGTGCCCACGCCGCTCAAGATGTTCGGCACTGAGGCGCAGAAACAGCAGTACCTCCCGCGCCTCGCGCAAGGCGCGATTTCGGCGTTCGCGCTCACCGAGCCGGGCGTCGGGTCCGATCCGGCGGCGCTGGAGACGCTGGCGGTGCCCAGCGAGGACGGCGCGGCGTGGATCCTCAACGGCGAGAAGCTGTGGTGCACCAACGGGACCCGGGCCGAACTCATCATCGTGATCGCTCGCACGCCGTCGCAGGTCGTCGACGGCAAGGAGAAGCGACAGATCACGGCGTTCATCGTCGAGACCGGCTGGCCCGGGGTGAAGGTCGAGCATCGCTGCCACTTCATGGGCCTGAAGGCGATGTACAACGGCGTGATGCGCTTCACCAACGTGCGGGTGCCGAAGGAGAACGTGCTGTGGGAGGTGGGCAAGGGCTTGAAGCTCGGGCTGATCACGCTCAACACCGGGCGGCTCACGCTGCCGATCTCCTCGGTGGCGGCCGGCAAGCGCTGTCTCGAGATCGCGCGCGAGTGGGCGAGCGAGCGCGTGCAGTGGGGCCGCCCCATCGGGCAGCACGACGCGATCGCGCAGAAGATCGGGACGATGGCGGCGAACACCTTCGCGATGGAGGCGGTGGCCGAGCTGTGCGGCGCGATGGCCGACCGGGGCGGCTACGACATCCGGCTCGAGGCGGCGATCGCGAAGCTGTACAACTCCGAGGCGGGCTGGCGGATCATCGACGACACGGTGCAGATCCGCGGCGGGCGCGGCTACGAGACCGCGGACTCGCTCCGCGCCCGCGGCGAGAAGCCGGTGCCGGTGGAGCGCATCATGCGCGACTTCCGGATCAACCTGATCTTCGAAGGGTCGAGCGAGATCATGCACCTGTTCATCGCCCGCGAGGCGGTGGACAAGCACCTCCAGGTCGCGGGCGACGTCGTGATGCCGGGGACACCCGCCGGCCGGCGACTGCGGGGGCTCGTCCGCGCGGCCCTGTTCTACGCCTGGTGGTATCCGTCGCGCTGGTTCGGCTGGAGCGTCTGGCCCAAGTACGCGGAGTTCGGGCCGCTCGCGAAGCACATCCGCTACGTGGAGCGGGGCGCGCGGCGGCTGGCGCGCAGCGTGTTCCACGCCATGGTGCGGTTCGGGCCCAAGCTCGAGTACCGCCAGGCGGTGCTGTTCCGCCTCGTGGACGTGGGCGCCGAGCTCTTCGCCATGGCCGCGACCTGCGCGCGCGCGCAATGGCTCCTCAAGAAGGACCCCGCCGCGGGCCGCCGCGCCGTCTCAGTCGCCGACCTGTTCTGCCGCCAGGCGCGCGGGCGCGTCCAGACGAAGTTCAAAGACCTGTGGCGCAACACCGATGCGCGCACTTACCGGGTCGCCCAGGAAGTGCTCCGGGGCGAGCATCGCTGGCTGGAGCGGGGGATGGTTGAGCTAGGCGGGTAGGCGGGTAGGCGGGTAGGCGGGTAGACGGGTAGACGGGTAGGCGGGTAGGCGGGTAGGTCAGTCCCGTCGGGCGACAGCCTTATACAGACCCATCGTGGTCTTGCCAGCCTCCTCGCTGAGTCTTGCAAACTCCGTCCATCCCTCCTCCGGCAGCAGTCCGAGGTCTTTGGCCAAAAGGGCGAAGTACGACAACTCCGAGAGGGAGCCGAGCGCCATATCGAGAAACCGTCTGAACTCCGGCCGACCCCGTTTCGCCGATCCCTCGGCGATCGTCGCGGCCGCTGACGCAGCAGCGCGGCGCATCTGAGACGTAATCCCGTAGAGCTCGGTCTTGGGGAAGTCGCTTGTAAGACGATACGTGAGGATGGTCAGCCGATGACAGAGCTGCCAGGCGAGGAAGCGTTGGAACGTCGCCACACCCGTAAGTCTACGTAGCCGCAACAGCCCTCCATCATCGAAACATTTGAGCAGGCACCCAAAAAACGCCACTACCCGTCTACCCGCCTACCCGTCTACCCGCCTACCCGCCTACCCGCCTACCCGCCTACCCGCCTACCCGCCTACCCGCCTACCCGCCTACCCGCCTACCCGTCTATCACGCGGCCTGGTGCGCAATCATGATGCTGCGAAGCCGTTCCGGCGTATCTCCGGCCATATCCCCGTACGGCGAGGGGTGACCCTGGCTGTCCAGCACGATGCTGGGGCAGACGAACTCGTAGCGTCGCGCGTCGATCCGCTCGGCGGCCGGCTGCGTCGCCACGGGCGTCGCGATCACGACCTGCTTGGCTCCCAGCTGCTCGGCCGCCTTCGCCGCCGCCAGCACCTTCCAGGGGTAGACGACCTGCCCGTCCACGATGACCGCGATCCGCCCGGCGATGCGCTTCACGGGCCGTTGCGTGCGGTACAGGATCAGGTCCTGGCTCACGCGGGCGCGGGATTCGTCGATCGCGGTGGCCAGCTTGTCCAGCAAGGCGCCGCTCGGTTGGAAGTCGGGGTCCATCTCGGACGGGGCCGACTCGGCGATCGCGCCGACCGGGGCGAGGTTCGATCCCAGCTTGATGAACGCCGCGACCAGCACGTCGAACTGCGCGCCCATCGCCTTGGCGGCGTTGGCGGCGATCTCCACCCCTTCGGGAGTGATCCCGAGCAGAATGCAGCCGATGTACCCCCGGGCCGCGAGCTGTTGACCCAAGAGGGCACCCGCGGCCACGCGCGTGGGGTAGAGGCTCTCGCGCTTCGAGGATTTGGGAGCGGTCATGGGTGACGCAATAATAAGAAGGGCGGCACCGGGCGGCAAAGGCGGCACGGTCGTCCTTGCCGCCCTCTGCCGCCCATGCCGCCCTCCGTGATTATCTTTCGCGAGCCATTGCGAGGATCACCGCGTGCCGAAAAGCACTCTCTCCGTCACCGACAACCGAACCGGCCGGCAGTACGAGATCCCGATGCAGGACGGGACGATCCGGGCGGTCGACCTGCGGCAGATCAAAGTCGCGGACGACGATCCGGGGCTGATGACGTACGATCCGGGGTTCCTCAACACCGCATCGTGCCGCAGCGCGGTCAGCTTCATCGACGGCGACCAGGGGATCCTGCGCTACCGCGGCTACCCGATCGAGCAGCTCGCCGAGCGGAGCAGCTTCCTCGAGACGGCCTACTTGTTGCTGCACGGCGAGTTGCCGTCGGCGGCGGAGCTCGATTCCTGGGTCTACAACATCACGCACCACACGATCGTCCACGAGAGCATCAAGAAGTTCATCGACGGGTTCCACCACGACGCGCACCCGATGGGGATGTTCGTGAGCACGGTGGCCGCGCTGTCGACGTTTTATCCCGAGGCGAAGCAGATCGCGGACGAGCAGTCGCGCCAGAACCAGATCTTCCGCCTCATCGCCAAGGCGCCGACCCTGGCCGCGTTCGCGCACCGGCACTCCGTGGGCATGCCGTACGCGTACCCCGACAACGACCTGTCCTACACGGGTAACTTTCTGAACATGATGTTCAAGGCGACCGAGGTGAAATACACGCCGAACAAGACCCTCGAGCACGCCCTGGACGTGCTGTTCATCCTCCACGGCGACCACGAGCAGAACTGCTCCACCAGCGCGATGCGCGGGGTCGGCTCCTCGCACGCCGACCCCTACTCCGCGATGGCCGCCGCCGCCGCGGCGCTGTACGGGCCGCTGCACGGCGGGGCGAACGAGGAAGTGGTGCGGATGCTGCGGCAGATCGGCTCGAAGGACCACATCCCCGCCTACGTCGAGCGGGTGAAGCACGGCGAGTTCCGCCTGATGGGCTTCGGCCACCGCGTCTACAAGAACTACGACCCCCGCGCGCGCATCGTGAAGCGGGTGGCGGACGAGGTGTTCGACGTCACCGGGAGGAACCCGCTGATCGACATCGCGATGGAGCTCGAGCGGATCGCGCTCCAGGACGAGTACTTCGTGACCCGCAAGCTGTACCCGAACGTGGACTTCTACTCGGGGATCATCTACGAGGCGATGAAGTTCCCGATGGACATGTTCCCGGTGCTGTTCGCGATCGGCCGGACGCCGGGGTGGCTCGCCCAATGGCAGGAGATGCTGCTCGACAAGGAGCAGAAGCTCGCCCGCCCGCGGCAGATCTACACGGGGGCCGACAAGCGGGATTACACTCCGATCGAAGCAAGAGGCTGAACGGCGTCACGCCAAGGACTTAGCGGCGCCGCCGCCCACCCACCCGGGCGCGAACCGAGCGCGCCGGGCGTACGACCTCGGGTTGGACGGGTCTCGGCTGCAGCGGCGGCACCGACGGCTCGAAGCCGGGGATCACCTCCCGCGGGAACACCTGGCCGACGAGCTTCTCGATGTCCCCCATGAGGAGCCACTCGTCGGGCGAGAGCAGCGTGAGGGCGAGGCCGCGCGCGCCGGCCCGTGCCGTGCGGCCCACGCGGTGTACGTACACCTCCGGATCCT
>WNGG01003910.1_pt2 | contig 23457 bp, 23 predicted proteins | sample 5400661 | NCBI WGS metagenome assembly WNGG01 (sample SAMN13153372, study PRJNA577476) | soil metagenome | isolation source: 100 cm soil or saprolite under Garry oak tree replicate 1 | place: USA:California | collected 2016-06-15
ATTTTTACCGCGAACGACTTGTTCAACAAACTTAGCGGTGTGGATCGTCCAAAGCTTCTCCGCAACGTGTTTGGTGGAACGCTGGGCGGACCAATCGCGAAGAACAAGCTATTTTTCTTTTATAGCTATGAGGCGAGGCGCGACGCGAGTGGTACCTCGATTACGTCCCTGGTGCCTCTCTCCGTATTGGGGCAAGGTCAGCTCATCGTGAACGCCCAGCGTTGCACCAAGGCGGTTCCACCGGCCACCACGGATACATGCGAGACGCCGCAAACCTTCACACTTACCACTCCTCAACTCGACAATGCCTGGAACGTAGTGCATACAAACCCAATTGCCATTCAGACCCTCAAGGATGCGGCAACCAAGTACCCCGCAAACGATACTTCGATCGGCGACGGAATCATGACAGGGGGATTCCGATTCAATGCTTCAACGCCGGTAAAATTGAATTCAAATATGGCCCGAATCGACTGGACTATGTCGAGCAAGATGAGCGCTTTTTTCCGTTTGAATACCTACTACGACCACGACACGACCACGCTACTTCCCGCATTTCCGGACACTCCGGCGCCCAGTTTGTGGGCGCATCCTTGGGGCGTGTTAGCAAGCCACAACTGGGCGATCGGCCGGAATTGGGTGAACAGCTTCCGGTATGGCTTGACGCGGCAGGGCTTCAGCCAGCAAGGCGACAGCGACCAGAACGCCATCTCCTTCCGCGGAGTGTTCTTTCCCGTGAACTACAACCGCACGACATCGCGCACCACTCCGGTCCACAACATTGTGGATGACGTTGCCTGGATCAAGGGCAGTCATACCATCAAATTCGGCACCAATGTACGGCTCGTGAAGAATAACCGCACAGGCTTTACCAATGCGTACGACTCGGCCCAAACAAACTTTTTCTTTTATTCGCCAGCCGGCACCGCGGTCACGGATCCCCTGGACACCTATATCGGGAATCCCGCCAACAACCTCTTGCCGGCAGGGCCCAATCAGTACATTCAGATAGCCAGCAACCAAAATGGCGTGGATGCAGCTGGGGCGGCGTTGATCGGCAGATATACATCCTATTCCGCGCGATTCACGTTCGGGCAAGATGGGTCGCTCCTTCCTTCCGGAACGCCCACGAACCGGACATTCGCTACGAATGCCTACGACTTTTACGTTCAGGACTCGTGGAAACTTCGCCCGAGTCTGACCTTGAACGTGGGGCTCCGCTATACGATCAGCAGCCCGGTGCATGAGACCCACGGATTCGGAGTGGTGACCGATATTTCGACCGAGGAATTTCTGAGGCGGCGGATAGCCGGGGCATTGGCTGGGACACCCTACGTCCAGCCGCTCACTCTGGTTTTAGCCGGCGGGAACGGCAAGGGATACCTTTATAACTGGGACAAAAACAACTTCCAGCCACGCATCTCGGTAGCTTGGTCACCCTCGGGGGGTGGCTTGTGGCACAGTTTGTTCGGGAACCAAGGCCAGTCGGTGATCCGGGCGGGGTTTGCGCTGATGAACGACTATTACGGCGAAGCGCTGGCCTCGCAGTTTGACCTGAACAACAGGCTGGGCTATACCTCCAATGTCGCGATTTCAGCGAATACTTATAACCTTACGTCGAATCCAGGACCGCTGTTCACGGGATTTAATCAGGATATCCGGACCCTGCCGCCACCGCCAGGGGTTACCTATCCGACTTCGGTCTCGTTTCCACGGCAGCAACCGGTGGACTACAGCCGCCGGATTGAAAGCGGAATCGACACCGCGCTGCAAGCGCCGAACCACTACCAGTTTAATCTGACGTTTGAGCGCGAAATGCGCGGCGGAATACTGTTTCAGGCGTCCTATATTGGTCGCCTGGCGCGGAATCTTCTTGCTAGTCGCGACGTGATGGCGCTGAATGACTTGCGCGATCCAAAGAGCGGAATGGACTGGTACACGGCTGCGACAATACTGGAGAAACAGCGCCAGCTAGGAACCGATCCGGCTAACGTTCAGCCCATTCCATACTTTGAGAATATCCTTCCAGCAGGCTACGCGGCCACTACTGCTGCCAATGGCTACACTCTTCCCGCAAACGCCACGAACACGCAAGCTGTCTATGCGGAGGGCTTCGAGTTTTGGGCCAACGACTGGACAGACATTCAGGATGAAATCGAGAACTATGCAGGCCAAACGCTTGGTCTATCCCACCCGGTGCCGTATTTCTTCAACCCACAATATGGCGCTCTATCTGCCTGGGGAACGATTGCCTATTCCAACTACCATGGGTTCTCGGCTTCCCTTCGGCAGAGGACTCACAATCTGCAATGGGATTTCAACTATACCTACTCACATTCTCTGGACAATGCCTCAGGACTCCAGACCAGCAATACATACGGCGGCGCGTTTATTGAGAATGCCATTCGCCCGCATGACAACTATTCCAACTCCGACTTCGATATCCGGCACATCATCAACGTAAACGCTATCTATCAGATGCCCTTTGGCCGGGGGAAGCACTTCGGAAGCAACATGAACCGCGGCTTGGATGCCCTCATTGGCGGCTGGCAACTTTCCGGTATCTACCGGTGGAATACCGGGCTGCCAAATGGCCAGCCCTATGATACGGGGCAGTGGTCGACAAACTGGGAAGTGCAAAGCAACGTGACGCAGGTTACGCCGGTCCCGACCTGCCCGACGCGTGGCAATGCCACCACTCCGCCCAAGCTATTCGGTTGCGATGTGGTCGCTGCCTATCAGAGTTACCGCCCCTCGTACCCTGGAGAGACTGGTCAGCGCAATATACTGCGTGCGCCGGGCTATTGGGTTCTGGACGCGGGGCTTAGCAAGATCTTCACCATGCCCTGGAGCGAGAAACAACAACTGGCACTCAGGTGGGAAGTGTTCAACGTGACTAATACCCAGCATCTGACTGGAGCCGACGCAAATAACAGTAACCTGGCCGTTGATCCGGATGCCGCACTAAACAACCTTCAGCCGCCGCCGGACTGGTCGAACTTCACGAAGATTCAAGGAACACCGCGCGTGATGCAGATCGGCTTGCGGTTCAGCTTCTGATAACAATTGTCAGGATGGCTGGACTCAACAAAACTGGCCGCCGGGGAACGACGGTTTCCCGGCGGTTTTCTTTGGCGGAAGCCTTGGCCTACCTCGAAGCCGTGAAGCTATGTTAATCTGATAACTCCACTTTGGCTGGAACGTCCGCCGGAGTGGTTCGGTCGGGGCGTAGCGCAGCCTGGCTAGCGCGCCTGGTTCGGGACAATGCGGTATAAACTTCTAAGTGCTGCGTTTGGTGTCGCTTACGGACCAAACGGCCGTTTATCCTGCCTTTGAATTGGACCGAAGTTGGACCGATTCCCGTTAGGAAGCTCGAAAACCCAAACCCGCTTTTTCTGCCACTTCTTTTAGAGCCAACAACTTACAGCAAAGAAAGGCGCCGACGACATCCTGGTTGTGTGCCAAGAGATCGGTGGTTCAAATGTCCTCGCCCAACGATCTCATTTCCCTCTGCAAATTGGAGTTAAGTGGCGTGACGCTGCGACTACATTTTCCTCATTTTGTAGCCCACGTAGCCCAAACAGGACGAGCTTCGGCATGGGCAGGTTGAAACCGAGGCCTACTTTCTCGCCGCATTCCTCACGGTATTGGACGTCTTCGAGAAGAGCTTCCGTAGCGAGAGCTCATGTTGTCGTTCTCATTGGCCATCCAGTGTCGCGAAACGCCAATGTTCTCAACCAGAAGAGATTTCTCATCGCTCCGAGCTTTCGGTTCGTAACCGAATGGTCGGTATTTTTTCAACCGATTGATGCCCCGCGATTTGGATTGCTACCGGATGTTTCATCCGACGATAATTGCGGATTGGACCCTCCTCAGTCTCCGGTAAACACTAGCCGACTTTACTGATCCCGCCGTGGCGGCTGGATAGCTTCCCGTTAGCCGATGACTCACCCAGAATTCGGTTCACGCTTCCCAGAACCCTGGCCAGTTACCGCCGATTGCAAGCTTGCCCGGAGAGACCGATGGAGGGATACTTCGCAAATGCTGCACGTCGAAAAACATGCGCCCGGCGACTTCTGCTGGATCGAGCTGGCCACCACGAACCAGTCCGCGGCAAAGAAATTCTACTCAGAACTCTTCAGCTGGACGATCGGCGAATTTGAGATGGCACCGAACGACTTCTATACCACGTTTAAGATCGATGGGCGCGATGTGGCAGCTGCGTACACGCTCCGTTCGGAGCAGCGGGCGCGGAGCATTCCGGCGCACTGGAATCTTTACGTTGCGGTCGAGAACGCCGACACCGCTGCCAGCCGTGCGACTGGACTCGGCGCGAAGGTGATCGCCGAGCCCCTTGATGTGTACAACCTCGGACGCATGGCGGTATTGCAAGACCCGATCGGAGCCGTCTTCTCCCTGTGGCAGGCGGGGACCCGCAGTGGCTTCGGCATTAAAGGCTTTCCCGGTACATTCTGTGTCGCTGACCTGAGCACGGCCGATCAGGATGGCGCGAGCCGGTTTTACGAGCAGCTTTTTGGATGGCGCATTGGGAAGGAAGACGAAGTCTCTGCGCACAACTACTATCATCTGTTTAATCACGATGAGTTCATTGGAGGGATTCTTCCGCCGGCGTTTCGCAATCCCGGAACGCCGTCACACTGGCAGATTTATCTGCTGGTGTCCGATTGCGACGAGGCAGCCGCAAGAGCCAAAAATCTTGGCGCGAAACTCTACATGCCGCCCATGAAAATTGAAGATATCGGACGTATGGCTGTGATGGCGGACCCGCAAGGTGCTGCGTTCGCGATCTTCGAGGCCACGCATCCGTGACAGGTGCCTGGCATTCGACCAGATTCTGGTCGCTTCGTGGGGAAATGCCCCCGTCCGCCAGGCCAACCCAACGTAAGGGTGCGTCTCCGCATTCGATTCAAAAACGGCCTGACCAGGAACATCTGCCGATATAGAGAATCAAGTACAGTCTCTCTCCGCTGTTTAGTCCGCTTGGGGGAAGCTTTGTTGGCGCTTGCCGACGATTACCGGCGCGTGACGAGGAAGTCGGAAGTTATCGGTCGTCCGGCGGATTAGTACCGACAAACGCTTGTATTGACTGATCTGAAGCATTCGCGCTTCACTGTCGCGAGTTTCTTAGCTCTCAACAACGGTGCATTCTCATCCACACTGTGTAATGGGCTTTATCCCAATTTATCCCAATGCGTTGAATTGCGTGCCCAAACCGCCCAGAGCCAGCCGAATGTGATCTATACTTATCAATGCTTTAGGCGCGAGCCGAGTCGCAATCACCCGTCTCGGAGACCGTTGTGGCGGTCAGTCGGGCGCTACGTGACGTGAAATTACTTAGGCAGGCGGCTGTCTTAAGGACGCGAGCGTTTCTGCGATTAGTCTGCTCGAAAACCAATGAAAAGCCTCTACAGCCAGCCTACCCCCTTCCCCAGACTCTGGCAGTTTCGCCCGTTGCGGCTTAAAGTAGTGTGTGACCTGGCCTGAAGTTGGCGCTTATGAAATCGGCCTGCAGTAGACGTACCTGTGACTTCCTGCAGAAACGGCAGAAGATCGTCAAGATTCTCGCGGCCGCCGTGCATGTTCCTGCCGCGTGGCACCAAAAACCGACTAGCCGAATCCAATAGCGCCAGGAAGGACAATTTATGGAGAGAGCGATGCAGTCTCCCGCCGAAGTCTTGTCGCTGGGCGCACCGGCGAAGGGCGAGTCGGGGCTGTTTTCGACTGAGTCTGTCCTCAACCTGCAAAAATTGATTTTTGCTGGCTCTCCTCTGTCCGAAGTTCTAACGAATATTGCTCAGTTGGTTGAATCGCAAGCCGAAGGCATGTTTTGCACGATTTGGCTTCCCGACGAGGACGGCAAGGAGCTTTATTGCGTCGCGGCGCCCAGCCTTCCTGGATTCAGCGTTCAAGTAGGGACCATGGCTGTTGGTCCGAAAGGCGGATCCTGCGGCACAGCGGTTTACCGGAGGGAGCCGGTGTATGTTACCGATATCCTCACCGACCCAGTCTGGGAGAACTATCGCGACCGCATGTTGCCTTATGGAATTCGTTCCGTTTGGTCGCGTCCGTTGTTCACGAGCGAAGGGAAAGCCCTCGGCACTTTTTCTATCAATTATCGTGAACAACGTAGCCCGGGTGCCAACGACCTCCAGTTGATCGAGAACGCTAGCCACATCACCGGGATCGCAATTGAGCGACACATGAACGAGGAGGAGTTGCGGCGCGAACGCGACAGGCTTCGGTTGCTTCTCGAAATTACCAACAGCATGACATCAAGGCTGGACCTGCGGCGTTTGGTTGAGGCGCTATCCACCAATCTGCTGCGCGTCACCCGGTGCGATTTCTGCGCCTTGCTTTTGCCAGACGCTGATAGCGGACAATTGCGCGTGACGATTTTGTACAACCCGGAGGCGCGAGGTTCTCTCTGCGACGGGACGCTTATACCCATCCATGGTTCGAGCTGTGACAAAGCTTTCCGGACCGGCAAGACTCAACACTTTCACAGCTTTGAGGAGGTACGCGACGACCCTGAATATTTCGGCAGCAGCGTAGGTCGACCTTTCTATCAACGTGTAATGGCGGAAGGCTTGGTGTCGGGGTGCGATCTACCGCTTATCGGCAGAAGCGGCGTAGTAGGCGTATTGGCCGCCCTAAAGCGATCGGAGAGGGCATTCGAGCGAGACGACGTCGTTTTTCTCGAACAGGTGGCCCGCCAGGTAGCCGTTGCGGTTGAGAATGCGTTGGACTACGAAACGGCGATCAAGGACAGGGACAAGGAGACGAAACAAAGACGCTATCTCGAAGAGGAAATTCGCGCCGAGGTTGGTGAAATTGTCGGAGAGAGCCCGGCGTTGAAGACCACGTTGAGCCTGGTGTACATTCGTGAAATTGAATTGCGCTGCGATTCCTCTTGGACTTCTTGAGAGTGAGCTGTTCGGCCACGAAAAAGGAGCATTTACCGGCGCCATCGCCCAAAAAACCGGGCGCTTCGAACTCGCCGACAAAGGCTCGCTTTTTCTTGATGAAGTTGGCGACATACCTCTGGAACTTCAAGCGAAACTCCTACGCGTTTTGCAGGAGCAGGAATTCGAAAGGCTCGGCAGCAACCGTACGCATAGGGTTGACGTCCGGCTGATCGCGGCCACGCATCGGGATTTGCCCGCGATGGTGAAACAAGGGACATTTCGCGAGGACCTTTATTATCGTCTGAAAGTATTTCCAATCCACGTCCCGGCCCTGCGGCACCGCACGGAGGATATTCCGAGATTGGTGCAGCATTTCACAGCGCTCTACGCTCAACGCATGAACAAACGAATTGACGTAATCCCTCCGGAGACGATGGATGCCCTGGCGCGATACCCATGGCCCGGAAACATCCGCGAATTGCAGAACTTTATCGAACGCGCCGTGATTCTCTCGCCGCAGTCGACACTGCGCGCGCCAACTTCCGAGCTAGAGCCGTTCCAACCTCACAAAGGGTCCAATGCCCCTATGAATGGTCTCGCCGAGGTCGAGCGGGATCATATCCTTCGTGTGCTGGAAGCGAGCAACTGGGTGATCGGCGGACAGAGTGGCGCAGCCGCGCGCTTGGGGATGAAGCGAACGTCGTTGGCCTACAGGATGAAGAAGCTTCGTATTCGTCGGCCTGCCGCGATCCCACAGAAACGTAGCGTCGGCGCCGCGGCTAGCGACGACTGAGTTTCCAAGCCGTTGTAGCAAACCACCTGCCAGTGGCAGTCGATCCGACGGAAACCCGTCACCGACAGACATCCGTCAGAGACTTGCCGGGTACGGTTCGCAATTTTCGGAGCTGTTTCCTTACGAACTTCAACCGCCAGAATGATTTGCATTGAATGTTCTCTCTTCGAGTGAACTGCGCCTCTTTGGTATCCCACCTGCGCTAAAGACCAAAGAAGTGAGGAGAGGACTTCATGAGTGATGCGACGTCTCGAACAGGCATGAAACGCGCAACGCCGAGCCAGGACGATGCCCGATTCAGCGTACCTCCTGCATCCATCCGTAGGGTCGAAGTGGACGGCGTGCAGGTGTTTTACCGCGCAGCCGGCGAAGTAAACGCTCCCGCGGTTCTCTTGCTGCATGGATTCCCAACGTCATCGTTCATGTTCCGCGAACTCATTCCACGCCTGGCCAATGATTACCGCGTGATCGCGCCGGATTTTCCGGGTTTCGGATTCACCGAGGTCCCGCCTGAACAAAACTATTCGTACTCCTTCGACCGATTGGCGTTGACGATCGACGCCTTCACGCAGGCACTCAAGCTCGACCGCTATGCAATCTACGTGTTCGACTATGGCGCCCCAACCGGCTTCCGTCTGGCGATGGCTCACCCTGACCGGATTACGGCGATTGTTTCGCAGAACGGGAACGCATACGAAGAAGGTCTTGGTGACGCTTGGGGTTCGATCCGAAAGTACTGGGCTACGCCCACGGCAGAAAATAGGGACATCCTCCGCCAAACCATTTTGACAGCGGGCGGAACGCGCTGGCAGTACACCGACGGCGTAGCGAATCCGGAAAGTGTTCCGCCTGAGTCATACACATTGGACACGGCTCTGCTCGAACGGCCCGGGAACAAAGAGATTCAACTCGATTTGTTTCTGGACTACGCGTCGAACGTAAAGCTCTACCCGAAATTCCAGGAATATTTTCGTAAGTCCAAACCACCCCTGCTCGCGATCTGGGGCAAGAACGATCCTTTCTTCGTTCCCGCGGGAGCCGAAGCTTTTCGGAAGGACTTACCCAGCGCGAAGGTGCAGTTCCTTGAGACCGGACATTTCGCGCTAGAGACGCACGTCGTTGAAATTGCCTCCGCGATGAAAGGGTTCCTTCAGGCAAACGGCATTGCGAGCCGCAGCGGAGAAAGCAGGCTTGCGAGATGAGCGCGTTTCCGCAGAACTCGTCAATTGTTTTGGTGCACGGAGCATGGGCCGACGGGTCTTGTTGGAGCAACGTGATTCTTCCTATGCAACGGCAGGGGCTTAACGTGATCTGTGCCCCGATCCCATTGACCTCGTTGACGAACGACATCGCCGCCTTGAATCAAGCACTGGAACGAACCAGCGGCCCTGTAGTTCTAGCGGGGCACGCTTATGCAGGGGCTGTGATCGCAGGGGCAACCAACAAAAGAGTTAAGTCGCTGGTTTACGTCGCGGCGCTTGCGCCCGATCAGGGCGAGACCGTGGCAAAAGTGTTCTATCGCGACGAGCCGCATCCGGAGGCACCTAAGTTGGCCCCGGATACGAATGGCTTCATATGGATGGCCGTAGATGGGTTTCGCCGCGCGGTTGCGCATCAGGCGTCGACCGACCAAACAAGTATTATGGCTGCCGTGCAACGACCGATCGCACTTGCGTGTATTCAGGAATCGGCTCCGGTGCCTGCGTGGAAAACAAGGCCCTCATGGTTCCTGCTGGCGGAAGAGGACCGCATGATCAACCCCAAGACGCAGCGCTTCATGGCCGATCGGATGAGCGCGAAGGTTAGGTCGCACCATGTCGACCACACTCCGATGTACACAGAGCCGAACCTTGTGATCGACGTGATGTTGCAGGCGGCACGCGAAACCCTATCGCCATAGCGCCTTCGCCGAGGACAGGACCTGGACTCGGAGTTTAGCTTCATGCCCTGAGGGAATGAATGGAAGTCGCAACTAGGAGTCGGAGCGACTGCTGCACATTTCGAAAAGGACCAGCCCAGATGCCTGAACTCAAGGAGATACGGCAATGAAAAAGTGGATAAGAGTTGCAATTCCTGTTGCCGCGGTCGCGGCTTTCGTCGCCTGGTATGCATTTCGGCCAGAGCGGCTTGTGGTCAATCGACGTGTTGCCGAAGCATTGCCCACCGCACAATCCGGCTCGTTGCCGCAGCCTCTTGTCTCGGGACAGTTCTACAGCATTTTGCACCCGACTGCAGGCAGCGCAACCATCTACCAGATGGGAGATGGGACTCATCTTCTTCGCCTTACGAGTTTCAGCACTTCAAATGGTCCTGATGTGCATGTCTACATGGTTGCCGCCGACGATGCGAAGGACGTAGCAAGGGTACAACAGGCCGGGTTCGTCGATCTGGGAGTCATCAAAGGTAACGTGGGCGACCAAAACTACACGCTTGGTAGCGACTTGGACTTGGCGAAATACCGCGCAGTGTCCATATGGTGCAAACGATTCAACGTGAATTTCGGAGCCGCGGCGCTAAGACCGACAGAGGCATCGGAAAATCACTAGGACACGGTTTCGTAATTCCCGGAGGAGAGCACAGGGGAAACGATGGAGTTGTGGGCTATGGGTGCAATCGCGCTTTTGGTTTTCTACAGCAACTACATGGTGACAGCCCTCATTGCTCCTCTGCACAGCAACGGTCTCACGATGAGTTGGAGGGTGTGTGGCTGAGCGAAGAGCAACCACGGAGCGGTTAGGCGCGTTTTCAGACGGCGTGTTCACTGTGGTTATCACAATCATGGTGCTTGAACTGAAGCCGCCCGAACATCCGACTTTTGCGGCCCTTCTGCCGCTCTGGCCGACGGCGCTGAGCTACGTCGTGAGCTACTACTTTATTGCGATTGTCTGGCTGAATCATCATCACCTGTTCAGGTTCTTCCCGCATGTGACGCCGCGCCTAATTTGGATAAACTTCGTACACCTGTTCATGGTGTCGCTGGTGCCGTTCTCGACAGCTTGGGTCGCGGACACCAAATTGGCAGCGGTTCCCGTGTTCGTTTATGCCGCGGTTTTCGTACTCGTCAACCTGGCGTACATCCCATTCGAGTGGCACGCGTTGGCTTCGGCTCCAGTGGAGGAGATTTCGGCCCGGACGCGACGATTCGCAAAAGCGCGTTCGTCAGTGACATTGGGAACCTTCATTGTTGCGATGCTGGTGGCGCTAAAGTCTCCCTCGCTGGGCTTTGGATTGATCTTCTGCGCTTTGCTGGTCTATCTGCAGCCCGAACTTCCACGGGTTGGTAGTGAGGACGTTGGCAAGGTTCCTTCGAGCAGTGCTTCACCGCCACAGCGCGAGCCAGAAATTATCGTGAGGTGACCAATGGGATTGTCGTGGCAACAAGGTCCTCTCTCACCGGGAGCAATCGGCCGGTTCCTCGTGCCGGAACCGCTGCCCAAGAGACTGTTGTACGCCGAGCCGTTACGCCGGCGCATGCGCGTGCGCTTCGGCGGGAAATGGATCGCCGATAGCGAGCATGTCCTCCTGCTATTCGAACCCGGCCGCTATCCCATGGCGTACTTCCCGGAGACCGACGTCTCTTCGGACACTCTACAACGCACCGAGTACACCACCCGGCACCCCGACCTTGGGCCTACGTGCTGGTATGCCGTCCGGGCGGGCGATAAGAGCGCGCCGCGAGGGGCGTGGCAGCACATCGAGCTGCCCACCTACGCGAGCGAGCTACGAGGGCGGGTCGCGTTCGCCTGGCCGGCCATGGATGCTTTCTACGAAGAAGACGAACGCCTCATGGGCCATGCTGCCGACAGCTACCACCGCATCGACATCCGCCAAGCTTCACGTAACCTCGTGGTTCGTCATCATGACCGCGTCGTCGCCGATACCAAGCGGCCGATCGTCCTGTGCGAATCCGGCTTTGCGCCGCGCTGGTACGTTCTGCGCGCCGACATCGATGAGTCCGCGCTGACCTTCGTGGAACATCAAACTTTCTGCCCGTATAAAGGGCTCTGCAGCTACTACGACATCGGTGACGCACGTCTGGCGGCCTGGTCGTATCGTGAGGCCTATCCTGAAGTTGGCCGCATCTCCGGCCTGGTATCGTTCGAGCCGGATATAGTTTCGGTGCAACTTGACGGCACGCAGCTCCGTCTTGAGCCGGGTCAAACGGTAATCCCGCACGGTCCTGATCGCGAACTCACCGTCGCCGAGGCGTCCGCTCGGCGATAAGAAGATTCATGCAGGAGGAATTCCTAACGGTATGGCTCGACTGCTATCGGTGAACGTCGGGCTTCCGCGCGACATCGTGTGGAAGGGGCGCACTGTACACACCGGGATCTGGAAGAATCCCTTGCGTGGTCGGTGTCGCGTCGGTCGGTTGAATCTCGAGGGAGATGGTCAAGGGGACTTGGCCGGGCACGGTGGTGAGCAGCGAGCCGTCTTCGTGTATCAGATCGAATCGTATCGCTATTGGCAGGAGCAGTTGAAGAGGACTGACTTCGTCCACGGACAGTTCGGCGAGAACTTCACGGTCGAAGGATTGCCCGACGATGCCGTGTGCATCGGCGACCGTTATCAGATCGGCTCCGCACATTTCGAGATCACTCAACCTCGTGTCACATGCTATCGCGTCGGCATTCGGATGAACGAACCCCGGATGCCGGCATTGCTGACATCCAGCGGACGGCCCGGGTTCTACTTCCGCGTTCTGCAGGAAGGCGAAGTGGGAGCCGGTGACGAGATCGTGAAGGTGGGAGAGGCGGACGAGCGAATGACGGTCGCAGAGATCAACGCACTCCTTTATTCGCCGAATCATCCCCGCGATCGACTGGAGCGCGCATTGCGGACCGAAGCCCTTTCACCCGGATGGTGCTCGTCGTTTCAAGCGTTACTGCAAAACCAAACGACTGCCACGAGGAGTGGTAACGCAGGGCTCGTGCCGGCGGCAGCTGCGCATCCGGTTCCACCGGGATTTCGGCTGCTCGCCGTTACAGCGATCGATCAGGAGTCCGCAGACGTCATCTCGCTGACAATGCAGAGCGCGGATGGTCAGCCCCTGCCAACGCCCCTACCAGGCCAGTACGTGGTCTTGCGTCTTCAACCGAGCGCCGGCAGCCCGCCTCTTTTTCGTAGCTACTCGCTCTCAGGCCCGCTCTCGACAGAGCGCTATCGAATCAGCGCGAAGATCGAACCGAATGGCGCGGCTGGAACCTACCTGCGAGAGCGTGTCCGGGTGGGCGATGCTCTCGACATCAGCTCTCCGCGCGGAAGTTTCATTCTGCAGTCCGCAGAGCGGCCGGTGGTGCTGCTCAGCGCGGGAATCGGGTCGACGCCCGTTCTGGCGATGCTGTACGCGCTGGCGGGGTCCCGCTCGACACGGCAGGTCTTGTGGCTGCACGCGGCTCGCAATCGGCAGCATCATCCGTTTGCCGACGAAGTTCGCCGTCTCATGCGCGCGCTAACGAACGGCCGCAGCTACGTTTGTTACAGCAGACCTGGCTCGAGCGACAAGAGGGGCCAGGACTTCGATGCGACCGGTCACCTCTCGCGCTCGGTTTTCGAGGAAGTCAGCTCGCCACGAGATGCCGATGTCTACCTTTGCGGGCCATCTCGCTTCATGGCGGACATGAAGGCGGCGCTTGCGGCGTTGGGTGTGGCGCCGGAGCGGATTCACATAGAGATTTTCAACGGCGGTGAATCCATGACCCCTGGTATCGTCGGCGCAGTGACGCTAGCTCCGCATCTTCCCAGGAACGATGTCAACACCGGTCCGCTGGTATCGTTCGCGCGCAGTGGCATCGCAGCACACTGGAACGCGTCGCAGTACGAGAGCATCCTGGAACTGGCCGAGGCGTGCGACGTCCCGGTCCGTTGGTCGTGCCGGACCGGTGTTTGTCACAACTGTGAAAGCGGTTTGGTTTCGGGGGCGGTCGTCTACGGACCGGAGCCACTCGACAAGCCGGCCGATGGCAACGTTCTCGTTTGCTGCTCACAACCCATTTGCGACGTCGCCATTGATTTGTGAACACTGATCGGGATTCGATCTTTGGCTCAAGGACCGTCACGGCCGACTGCCGGGGACTTCTGGCCGCAAGTGTAGGGTCAGAGCGCCGCAATCAGACCGAAGCCGAGGCGTGGCGCCTACAAACACAACCAGCATAGCCGACCTTCAGGGTGGCATGCGCAGAGGAGACGTAACGGTGAAAACGCCAACGTTTTCAGTCGAAGTGATCACGCTGCCGGTGAGCGATGTCGAGCGAGCGCTGCGGTTCTATATCGATCAGGTCGGCTTCACGCTCGACGTCGACTATTCGCCGAACGACGCGTTCCGCGTCGTGCAGCTCACTCCGCCGGGCTCCAGCTGCTCGATCCAGATCGGTAACGGACTCACCGACGCGCCCGTCGGCTCACTCCGCAACGTCTATCTCGTCGTCGCGGACCTTGGGGTCGCGCGGAGGCGCCTGCTCGAACGTGGGGTCGAGGTCGGTGAGATCCGGCACAAGACGCCCATTGGAGCCTGGGACGGAGGTTTCGCACCCGGGCTCGACCCCGCGCGCGGAGACTATGCCAGCTTCGCCAACTTCTCTGATCCGGATGGCAACAGCTGGGTGCTACAGGAACGGGGCTACCGCAATGGGTGACGTAGTGTGGAAGCTTGCTGATTTCGACCATGCGCGGCGCAGTAGAAACACCCAGGAGGAGATCGGGGCGGATACGCTTTTCTCGGTCTTATCTTCTCGAACCCTCGATTGTCCGTCGGATTAGTAACGCGCATCTCGTCATGCACTCCTGGCCACCCGGAAGCAACCGCCAAGCTATTGACCCTGCACGCTGGCTACGCTGCGAATCGGATCAGTTCCAAGTTAACCTAAGTTCGTCACGAGGAGAGCTAAAAGCGGAGCAACTCCTTCAGAATCAGTTCACGCAACCGCCGAGTCTACACTACATTGGCGGTTGAAACTGAGGCGGTCGGGAAGGCTGCTGCCCAGCAGGTCGAGAAGAGATTTCTGCTCAGCTGTGGGCTCAGTCACCCGGCGCAGTCGGATCTCACGGCCGTCTGTCGTGGGCAGAACGATGTCGCCGCTGTGCAGTTTGGATAAAAGTGCCAGGGCTTGCATGGGTGTAAGCGGCTGAGTGTTCCCGACGTCGGCCGCCGCTGGCTTCGGAATCAAGGCTGGCCGGCGCTGCAGCAGATGTTTTAAGGTGACCCAAAGGGCATACCCCAGAAACGCTACCATCACGTGGGCTTTGACGCGCCGCTCCTTTTGATGAAAGAGAGGCCGAATGGAAAGTTCGCTCTTCAGTGCCCGGAACGACGCTTCGGCCTCAGTCAACTGCATATACTTCGACCATAACTCCTCGGGCGTCTCCGCCTGCAGGTTGGTGCGCAGCAGGTAGGCGCCTTCGCGCGACTCGTGCCAGCGGCGACGATCCTCCCGCATGTGCCAGGACAAGCGTACGCCTTCACCTGTTTCTCGCAGGGAGATTTCATAGAGGTCGTTCACCGATGGATGCCGCGCTTGAATCTTCCCCAATCGTCGCTCCATTAGATTGCGATTTTTCAACCGCCCCGTAGCCATGGTCTTTTCCAGGCGCTTCAGAGCCTCTTCCATCCGGGAGCAGAAACGCTCCCGGATGGCTTTCTCTTTTTCCCGACGACCCGCCGTGCGACAGAGAATGTAAGTTTCCTCGCCCTGCGGAATGGCTACCTTCTTTACTTCCACTTCGGGCCGCACCCGCGTCCAGTCCTCTTTCACCAGTTCCGCTTCAAACCGCTTCATCTGCCGGCGGGGTGTGCCCACCAGATATTGCCCGCCGCGCTTGCGGATCGCCGCCAGGTTTTCCTCACTCACGATACCCCGATCGAATATCCAGATCCTGCGGGCCTTCCCATATTTGCGCTCCACCATGCGCAGGATGGTTTCCACGGTCGAGACGTCGGCGCGGTTGCCGTCGAACGTCTCATAGCTGAACGGAAAACCTTCGCTGTTGACGATCAGGGCGATGACCATCTGCTCGCAGTCGGGACGATGGTCGCGCGAATAACCTCGCCGCATCATCGGATTGTCCTCTGCCGCTCCTTCCACATAGGTGCTCGTCAGATCGTAGAGCAGCACATCGAACTCCGCTCCAAATAGCGAACCGTAGCGCTCCTTCAGATGCCTCTCTAATTTCGTCTTGTGCGGCAGAATTTGGTCTAGACAGCGGTACGGGCGCGTGTCATTGATCTTGCCTTCTTCGATTCCCAGCAGATCATCCAGCGCCGTCGAGGGGTACCAGCGTTGTTCGACCGCCAGCTCGCTGCCGGGCGCACATAGCCGGTTGATCGTCAGCAGTGCAGCGATACGAGACCAGGGCACATCGGCGGGAGCCTCATCGATGGCCTCCTCGAAGAAGTGATCGAGTTCGAGCCGTTTCCAGAGCTCGAGGCCCAAATAGCAGGCACCAAACTGCCGCGTCCTTTCCAGGCGCACCTGGTTCAGCAGAACGCGGGCTACCTGCGGATCATCCTCCGGCGGCTCGATATGCGACGGAAACAGCTTCAACTGTTCCGCCTCACCCTGTTCGTTGAAAACCTCGATGGTCTTCAACCAGCGTGCCTGCGCCGAGCCGTTCAGCTCACCCAGATAACACAGCGTCCTCTGTCGTGGTCCGTCCGGAGTTCGAACAGTTTCAACCAGCGACCAGTAGGTGTGATCTTTGCCATCCTTGATTCGATGGTTCGAACGCAAAAACATTCTGGACGGATCGTGTCACGCGGATGCTGGCTACCACAAGAGGGCAGGTCTACACTACATCGCCGTTTCAATCGCCGCCATTGCAGGCGCAGGGTTTGCTATCCTTTTCAGGTCGAAAAAAAATTGAATGACTAGCGCGTGACGAACTTGGGTTAAAGGGCAGCACTTAAACGATGGTTGCAGACCCCCGCAACCATCCGAGTGCCATCGCCCGGTTCAAACCCTGAAAGCGTCGAACTGCTTCTCTTCGCGAGGGAGCGATTCCAGTTTCAGTTTCGTTGTCGATACTGCACCACCCGCAGTATCAGTTTGCTATAGTAAAAAGAACGGAACGGTGATTACGGGGAGGACACCCACAATGTCAAACAGCGCCCTGCGCAAAGCCCGAGACCTTTCCTCGGACGTCCGCGATGCGCTCGAAAGGCTCCTTGGCCGTGCACTTCAAGAGGAAGAAACCATTAGCGTTCAAGCATACGCCACTCATGAAGCACCAACGGGAAGTGAGCGTGACGAGGCGTGGCGCCGACTACTAGAGCGCATCGACAAAACGGCTGCTCGCGTCGCCAACGTGCCTGAATCAGAGCTTGATGCGCTTATCGACGAGGCCGTTGATTTTGTCCGCCATCACCCGGCGGCATGAGGATCACGCTCGACGCCAACATCCTTGTACGCGCGAATACGCGCGCTCAGGGACCAGCGCGTGAACTCTTAACTCTCATCGGCTCCCGAGGCCCACACACTCTGGTCCTTTCCCGGCACATCCTCTCGGAAGTGAAACGAACGCTGCTATATCCGCGCTTGCAGGCACTGTACGGGCTCACGGAGGCAGAAATCCAAGAACATGTGGAGCTATTGCAGCGCGTCGCAACGATCGTCGAACCGTTCATTTCCGAACCGGTCGTTCGGAACGATCCTCAAGACGACGCGGTCCGATTCACCGCTGTTCAGGGCCGGGCGGACGTGCTGTGCACCAGAGATCGAGACTTCTATCTCGCTGAGGTGATTGCGTTCTGCCGACAGCGCGGAATAGAAGTTATGAACGAACTCCAGCTGCTCCGTCGGACGGTGCGCCTACGGCCAGCCGTATGGCGATTTCTCTTTGGCGCGTGCTCACCCAATAATTCAGGACGCCGTAGATTCCCACGGACGCTAGAATCATCGCCAGCGCCCCGAAGAGCCCTAGCAGAAGGGTCGAAAAGCGTCTGTTGTCAAGGGTTGCTCCCAGCCAGTCTTCAGCGGTTCGAAGCCGTTGAATCGGCATATTGCGATCCAGTTCAGAGACGTGGCGGCGTGCAGCGTTCATCCATTGTGCTGGATCGCCGCTGGTGCGCATGACGACGACCATGAACGGATGCGGGTTCTGCGAAAACGCGTAGTAGAACATGGGCGCGTTTTCGGCGTCGAGACTCTCTTGGCTGGTGTTCGCGACAACTCCGACAATTTGGAGTGTAGGGCCGTCCATGTACGGCCCGCCAACCTTTAGATGCTTGCCAAGCGCAAGCTGCGGATCGCCAAACGAGCTACGCGCGAGCTGCTCGTTGATGACGGTGACCGGTGTCGTACCGACCCGATCGGTGTTGCTGAACGCTCGTCCGGCAATGATGCGGATACCCGCAACACGAAAATAATTGGCGTCGGCGAAGTTGAAAAGAGTAAGGGGAACATCGTCGCGGGGCGGAGTGGGCTTCTCGAGGATTGAGTACCAATAATCCCCGCGGTCTCCGGCCCCGGGAGGAGCCGTGACAAGTCCTACGTCTTCTACGCCCGGCCCGGAACGCAGGCTTTGCGAAAGCTGACTATAGTAATCGCGGACGCTGTCATCGCTCTTGTAGCGTGATCCGGGCAGTTCTAGCTCTATCGTCAACAGATGCTGAGGGTCAAAGCCCGGGTTGACACGTTGCGCGGCGATCAGGCTGCGGATCAGGAGCCCTGACGCGAATGCCAGAATCAAGGTGATCGCGATCTCGGCAATGACCAACGCGTTGCGAAACCCATGCCCACGTTTGCCGGAGCCTGACGTCGGTGAGCCTTCCTTGAGTGCCGTGATGAGGTCAACCTTCCCGGCATTTAAGACGGGAGCAACTCCTGCCAGCAATCCGACCAGGATGGAAGCCACGGTGGCGAAGAGCAACACGGGAAGATCCAGCGTGGCGTCCGTGAGGCGGGGAATGCTGCGCGGCCCAATCAAGATTAGTGTGCGCAAGCACCAAGCCGCCAAAAGGAGTCCGAGTGCTCCGCCAATCACGGCTAGCACTAGGTTTTCCGTGAGAAGTTGGCGGGCGAGACGCGGCCGGTCCGCACCGATGGCCACGCGAACGGCGATTTCGCGTGCCCGCGCCGTGCTGCGCACGAGCAGCAGGCTTGCGACGTTGGCGCACGCAATGAGAAGCACGAGGCCGACGGCGCCCATCAGAATGAGCAGCGTGGTGCGCAGTTCGCTGCCCGTCATGTCTTCTGCGAGGTAGCTCACGTAGCTGCGATGGTCATCCTCAGGGCCAGGATCGCTGAGCGCCAGCCGCTGCATGATGGCGTCGAGATTGGCCTTTGCCCCTGTGGCCGTTATTCCTGGTTTGAGGAGGCCAAGCCCGCCGATGGAGCGATGCTCGCTTCGTTTCTCAGCGGGGTTTTGCGTTCGCCCAAGCGGCAAATACACTTCGGCGGATCGCCACAGGAATTTCCGTCCTGGACTTAGCACGCCGATGATCTCGTATGGTGTGCCGTCCAACTCCAGCGATTCACCAATCACATGAGGATCACCGCCTAGCCCACATGAGGATCACCGCCTAGCCTGCTCTGCCAGAAGTCAGCAGTCACGATCGCGGTTGGCGCAGCGCCGGGCTTGTCGTCGGCATCTGTAAAAAGACGCCCCAACATCGACGTCATGCCGGTAAGCTGAAACGCGCTGCTCGTCACCAGACGCGTGTTCACGAGGACAGCATCGCCGCGACCCGTAAGAGTCATCCCTGCGCCGGTGATCGCCTCCATGTTCTCAAACGTGATATTTTCCGCCCGCCAATGCTGAAAATTGACCCACGTCACCGCGATTCCGGAGACCTGCGACGTGGACTCACCTAATCGAACGAGGCGCTCGCCGTGCGGGTAGGGAAGGGGCCGCAGGAGCACGGAGTAGACGACGCTGAAAATTGCGGTGTTAGCGCCAATGCCGAGCGCGAGCGTGAAAATGACAACCAGGGAAAAACTTGGGGCTTTGCGAATGCCACGCAGACCATAGCGAATGTCTTGTAGGAATGTTTCGAGTCTCGGGAACTGCCAGGCTTCGCGAGCTTTCTCTCGCGTGCGCGTTAGATTCCCGAAATGACGGCGAGCAGCGGCGCGAGCTTCGCTGGTAGACATGCCGCGTTCGAGATTGTCGTCGGTCATGAGCTCGAGGTGCGCGCGCATCTCGTCGGAGAGGTCGTCATCGAGTCCGCGGCGAAGATGCAGGGCTCGAGCGAGTTTCGACCACCATTCGCGCATGGTTCACCTCTGCGGGGCCAAAATGCGCCCCATAGCTTCGACGAAGCGCAGCCATCTCGATTTCGCGGCAACGAGTTGCGTGCGGCCCAGAGCCGTCAAGCGGTAATACTTGGCGCGGCGTCCGTTGGAGGATTTTTTCCATTGCGACGTAATCCAGCGCCTTTGCAGCAGGCGTTGCAGCGCGGGGTAAAGCGAGCCATTGTCCACGAGAAACTCGTATTCGGATTGGCGCTCGAGAAATTGCGAAATGCCGTAGGCGTGATTCGGTGCAACCTGCAGGCTGCGAAGAATGAGCACTTCAAGCGTGCCTTGGAGCAGCTCGAGGGCGCCCCGTTGATTGTCTACCGTAGACACTCTACCTGTCTACGCCCGCAAACTCTTTTTGTCAAGTAACACAAGTCAAGCGAGTCAAGCGCGGTCAGCGGATCGTGCACAGAGACCCTGATTCACGCTGCCATTATGGCAGTGCCACAATGTGATCCCACGCGAAGATCTGCTGCGCGCCGTACTTCCGCTTGTCCTCGTTGGTGTAGCACTGATTTTGCTCGCGCCAGCAAAGCAAGGGTGGCCGGGTCCTGACCGCCGGGTGCTCCGTCCAAGCTCTGCTTAGGCGGGGATGTTTACTCTTACCGTTTCGTGACGATGACTGCCCTGTACAAGTTGTTCTGGGTCTGCGTTGAGAACGTGCTGGTCCGGGTGGAGGAAGCCTCTCGTTCTGGTCACTCCAAGAACCGTCTTGAACTGGCATCGAGCGGGGTTTCGTTTGTATTGGGCATGGCTCTCCAGAGTCAGACAAGTAGGAGGACGGAAGCGTGTCAGCAAAGAGGTTCGCGCCCTGATCTTCCGTACGGTTGCCGAGAATCCGACCTGGGGAGCGCCGCGCATTCATGGCGAACTACTGAAGCTGGGTTTCGATCTTGGAAAGAAGTTGTTCCTGGTCAAATCGCTTTGCCAATTACATCCCTTCCTTCGATGCCGAAATACTTCGCTGCACCCAAGAGATGTGCGTCATTGGAATAAACGATGCGGAACCCAGATTCTGCTGCCGTGGCCAGGTGGATGGCATCGGCTGCCCGCAGAAACACAACCGCTGGCAGCTTCTGATAAACGTGCCTGATTCGCAAGAAAATCTCGCTATGCTGCGCAAGCCACTGGAAGGCTCCCGCCTCGATATGTGCCAGAACTTGGCCCATTAACGCGGCATACGCCGCGGGTCGGATCGCCCCTTCGCGCAGCTTGCGATGGAACGCTGCCATCATTTCGGCTTGGCCGTGGGCCGCGCATGCCACATGGTCTGTTGCCGCGAGAGCCCGAACGGCTTCTGCTCCGGCGTCTTGATAATAGAGCCGGACAAGGTAGCTCGAATCGAAGTAGATCACAACACCTCGCGGTTACGCTCCTCGCTGATGGCCTGCGTGGAGTCGGTTCCGCCGCGAAGGTATTTGCGATTGGCAAGAAATGCTGGAGTAAACTTAGGATCGGCGAAGAACGGCTTAACGGGCGGAGGCGACGCCGGAACGATCTTGGCGACCAGACGCCCGCGTTCGGTCACATACACCTCCCCCGCCGACGCCCGCCTGACCCACCTTCCTGTCGCCTGATGCAGTTCGCGAATGGTGATCGTCTTCATGTGACTCATTGTGTCACATCGAATGATACCGATCAAGAGAGAGCTGGTGTGCTATTAAAGCCGGGAACAGTCCGCCCCAGCCAGAGTATTTCTGACTGAGGAAGACCGAGGATAAATGGAAGGTTCCTCAGAATGACCATCCCGCGCTTGCGCCAACTCCCCTGCAAGAGACTTCGCCGTCCGGTACGCGAGTGTGTATTGCCCTCCTGGGCGCGAAAACTTGTCCAGACTTGTCTAACAGAGAGCGGCCCGAAAACCAATAAGTGACGCCAGGACAGCGACTTATGTGATTTTGTCCACTGGTTCGGGACCAGGAGGTCGATGGTTCAAATCCATTCGCCCCGACCATTTCTTTTAGAACCAGTAATTTACAGACAGACTTATAGCCGCTGACCGCCTGGTGTCGGACCAGGAGGTCGATGGTTGAAATCGAATCGCTCCGACTACGATATTTCCCGTTCTCTCATAGACTTACATTGCGATTGCGTGATGTTTAGCAACAGGTGGAAATTGTCCAACTTGTCTAACATTTGTCCGCACGACTAACCAGGCAGAACAGCCAGCATGTAATGTAATACAATCCCTCGCATGCGACCATCCAACGCTCTGTTCGTAGCTCTTCTATTCGCTGCTCGTCCATTGGTCGTCCAGGCTCAGTCGTCGAAATTTACGCCTCCAGAGGTGATGCTGAGAGATGCAAAACATAAGGAGCCAAAGAGTGGAGTTCAAATCGGTCCAGGAAACACGATTACAATCCAGTCCGGGGTTGGAACACCTACGACCATTAACGTTCTCTCGTTTGGAAAGAATGGGGCTTTGCTCGCCGCTGGCAAGGATTTCGGTCGAGTTGTTGTCTGGGATGTTGCCAATAAGAAGTTCCTGTGTGCTGTTGAAACAGGACAGGGAATTGTTCACGCTGTCGCCATCTCTCCCGATGGACAAACCCTAGCTACGGCTGGAGAGGGGGATAATTTCAAACTCAAACTCTGGCATCTCCCTGACGGCAAACTGATCAGGACGTTTAGGCACTGTTGAAATTAGAAGCAATCCGAACGCAATTATCTACGGCACATTCTATTCATACCCGGTGATGTAATGGGGCCTGAAGCCTAACCAAACGGCGGAAAATCTAATCTAATCCAACTATACAATCGATGGGGTTGCGAGATTGAATCTTGCTCGCACGATTTATGCGCCGTGGAGCACAAGGAGGAGAGCGATGGTTAGCGACACTGAGGCTCGAAACGCTGTGCGCCAGTTGATGAAACGATTTGATTTGATACAGGCTCAACATCTCGGCCTGGCCTACGTCCTTGCCAAGAGAGATGCAGCCGAATATGCCCAGTTGCTGGATTCGGCCGAGAGAGTTATCCCGACAGTGATTCAACCTGCTGCAGAGGCCGATGTCCTGCACAGCCAAGTCTATGCGGCACTGGATAATCCAAGTGCAGACTGGTGCAAGGCAGTGCTCTCGATGCTTAACCAGGGACCAATTGAGCATGCCTGGTAAAGTGTGTTGTGGTCCTCGACTAGGGTAAGATTGCATTTCGCTCCCAATAATGCCAGTCGTTTCGTGTGGAGGGACTTGTGCAAGAGGCTACTTCTTGGGACGTCAGGTCGTTCATTACATTTCCTGTCGTTTTGATGATCGCTTGTGGTTTCGTTTTTGTCCTTCTCGTCCCGATTGCTAAGCTGCTCAGGCGCACCGGTCATCACGCAATTTGGTCCTTGTTGGCACTACTGCCTGGCCTGAACTTCATGGCATTTTGGATATTTGCGTTCAAGCCCTGGCCCACGGACAAGATATCCGCGAATAGAGGAAACTGAAAAGAGATGTCGAGCGACGACGTTTATTGGCGTCAACTGCCTGACGCGGTTAGCGTACAAGTGAAATCGGCC
>WNGG01005517.1_pt1 | contig 23456 bp, 22 predicted proteins | sample 5400661 | NCBI WGS metagenome assembly WNGG01 (sample SAMN13153372, study PRJNA577476) | soil metagenome | isolation source: 100 cm soil or saprolite under Garry oak tree replicate 1 | place: USA:California | collected 2016-06-15
CTCTCGCGCAAGCTCCGCGAAGACCCCGGCGACCATGCCGGGCGTGAGCTCCTTCGACGACAGGCCATAACGGCCACCCGTGACCACCGGCAGCACCGCCCGCTCACCGGCGGTATACGACTCGGCCAGTGCGGCGGCCACGTCAAGGAACAGCGGTTCACCGCTTGAACCTGGCTCCTTGGTCCGATCGAGCACCGCCACCCGCCCTGCGCTCGCGGGAAGCGCGGCGAGAAGCGCCTTAACCGGAAATGGCCGAAACAGCCGTATCTGCACCACCCCGATCCGCTCGCCGCTGGCGCACAGGTGAGCCACGGTCGCCCGGACCGTCTGCGCCGCCGAGCCCATAACGACGATCACCCGCTCGGCTTCCGGATGACCGGCGTACTCGACCGTGTGGTAGCGCCGGCCGACGCGCTCGGCGAGGCGCGCCATCGCAGCCTCGACCGCGTCGGGCACGGCCGTGTAGAAGGGGTTCACCGTTTCCCTGGCCTGGAAGTAGACGTCCGGGTTTTGTGCGGTGCCCCGGATGAACGGCCGCTCCGGCGTCAGCGCCCGCCCGCGGTGGGCGCGAACCAGCTCCGTTGACACGAGCGCGCGGAGGTCGTCATCGGACAGCAACTCGATCGTGTTCAGCTCGTGCGATGTGCGGAACCCGTCGAAGAAGTGCACAAACGGCACCCGCGTCGCCAGCGTTGCGGCCTGTGCGACCAGCGCGAGGTCGTGTGCCTCCTGGACGGAAGCGGAGGCAAGCATCGCGAAGCCGGTCTGCCGTACCGCCATCACGTCCGAGTGGTCGCCGAAGATGGACAGACCTTGCGCGGCCACCGAGCGCGCGGCGACGTGCAGCACGGCCGCGGTCAGCTCGCCGGCGATCTTGTACATGTTCGGGATCATCAGGAGCAGTCCCTGCGACGCCGTGAACGTCGTGGCTAGCGCGCCGCTTTGCAGCGCACCGTGCAGGGCGCCGGCCGCGCCGCCCTCGCTTTGCATCTCCACCACGGTTGGCACCGAGCCCCACACGTTGGGCCGCCGCTGGCTGGCCCACTCGTCAGCCAGCTCGGCCATTGGCGAAGATGGGGTGATCGGGTAGATGCAGCAGACCTCGTTCAGCCGGTAGGCGACCGACCCGGCCGCCTCGTTGCCGTCGATGGTGGCGCGCATCACTGCACCTCCGGGATCATCTCGATCGAATGCACCGGGCACTGCTCGAAACAGGTCCCACAGCCGGTGCAGCGGTCGTAGTCGAACTGGTAGCGGTGCCCGGGGCCCAGCTTGATCACCGCATCCTCCGGGCACGCACCCAGGCAGCCGTCGCACTCGCAACAGTTGCCGCACGACAGGCACCGCCGAGCCTCATAGACAGCCTCCTGCTCGGACAAGCCGCCGACCACCTCGCTGAAATCTGCGATGCGCTGCTGCGGGGAAACCTCCGGCTGCTGACGGCGGGCAGCGTCGCCGAAATACCACAGGTTCAGCCCGTCGAACGTGGCAAGCTCGTGCTTGGGCAGGTTGATCGGCGCGGCGTCCCGCAGCCATGCATCGATGTGGCGGGCCGCCTTTTTGCCGTGCCCAACGCCGACCGTCACCGTGCGCTCGGCTGGCACCATGTCTCCGCCCGCGAACACGCCGGGGCATCCAGTCATCAGGGACGCCGATACCTGCACGGTTCCGTCGGCGCTGAACTCCACGCCAGGTACCTGACGCAGGAACACGCTATCGGTCCGCTGGCCGAGAGCGAGGATCACGGTGTCAGCGGCGAGAGTCTCGTACCGCCCGGTCGGCTGCGGGCGTCCGCTTGAGTCCAGCTCCATAGCCTCAACCGTCAGCTCGTTGTCATCGAAGGCAGTTATTGTGCGAAGCCAGTTGATCCTGACTCCCTCCCTTTCCGCATCCTCGGCCTCCTCGGTGTGAGCCGGCATCTGCGCGCGGGTGCGGCGGTAGACGATGAGTGCGTCGTCAGCGCCCAGCCGTCGCGCGACCCTGGCCGCGTCCATCGCGGTGTTCCCGCCGCCGTAGACGGCGACGCGGCGGCCAATGGCTGGCCGCTCACCTGAGGCGACACTGCGCAGGAACGAGATCGCGTCCACGATCCGTGCCGCGTCCTTGGCCGGGATGTCCACCCGCTTGGACAGGTGCGCACCCACCGCTACGAAGACCGCGTCGAAGTCGCCTTCGCGCCGCTCGGCGTCTAGGTCCTCGACCCGGTGCCCGCGGGTGATCCGCACGCCGAGGGTGGCGATCCGGTCCAGCTCGCCATCGAGGATGTCGCGTGGCAGTCGGTAGGCAGGAATGCCGTAGCGCATCATGCCGCCTGGATCGGGCCCAGCATCGCGGATCTCTACCTCGTGGCCGATGCGGGCCAGGTGGTAGGCCGCCGACAGCCCGCTCGGACCGGCACCGATGACCAGCACGCGTTTGCCGCTGCGCTTCGGCGGTGGTTCGAACCTCCACCCCCGCTCAAGCGCGAGGTCACCGAGGAACCGCTCGACGGCGTGGATCGAGACGGCGCTGTCCAGGTTCGCCCTGTTGCAGACGCTCTCGCACGGGTGATAGCAGACCCGCCCGTGGATCGCAGGAAAGGGGTTGTCGGCGGTCAGCTGCCGCCACGCCTGTTCATGGCGGCCGACTTCGGCGTGCGCCAGCCATGCCTGGATGTTCTCCCCCGCTGGACAGCCGGCGTTGCATGGCGGCAGCAAGTCGACGTAGATGGGACGGCGGGTGCGGATCGGGCCTGCGCGCGAACTCCCGTGCAGCAGGTCCGGCAGCGGCGTGACGTCCCTTGGCGGCCCGGTCATGCCCGCAGGCCAGCCATCGGGAGCCCACGGCTCGTGTCGGTTCCAGCCGGTGCACGGCGAGCGCGACTCTCGTTCGGCCCGATGGTTTTGGTCATGCCGCCTCCTCAGCCGCTTGAGGAGCCTGCCGGTCAGGTGTCAGGCCCCTGCTGGGAGGCGATCATAGGCTGACAGCGGCGGCCAGGGGCCAAGGTGCCTTGCGCGCGGGACTTCGGTCCGTTTTTGCAGAGGATGGCACGCGCTCGCTTGCTGACGCGCGTGGTCGTGCTGACGCGAGTGTGTGCTGACGCGAGCGTGTGCTGACGCGAGCGCGTGCTCACGCGAGCGCGAGGAATAGCTTCTCGAGTTCCTCCTCGCTCATCGGCGCATCAACGTCGCCGGATCGGCACTGCCGCATACCGCTCGCGATGATCTTGAAACCTGCCCGGTCCAGCGCCTTCGACACCGCGGCAAGCTGGGTCACCACGTCGGTGCAGTCGCGCCCCGCCTCGATCATCGCGATTACCCCCGCCAGCTGGCCCTGCGCCCGTCGCAGCCGGTTGAGGACCGCGCCCACTGCTTGCTCGTCGACCTTCATTGGCCCGTCCTCCCTCGCGAAGCCAGAACTCATTTTACCCCACAGGGTATTGACCAGCGCGGCCAAGCCAACGTCACGGGAGGCTGACGTAACCGTGGCGGGCCTTCCACAAGAAGTACTTCTCGAAGGCGAGCTTCATGGCGTGGGCCTGCGGCCCGGGAATGAGCACGCCGTGCTTGCGTGGCGGGAGCATCTTATCGGCCAGGATGATCACGCCATTGTTGCCCGCATCCATCACGCACACCGCTGGCATGTCGGCGAACGCCTCGTGCGAGACGGGTGGCTCGCCACGGATCTGGGCGGCGATGTTGCGCGCCGCCACATGAGCCATGCGCTCGGTGGGAAACCCCGTCTTGGGGATGCCCACGGGAGTCGGGGTCTGCCATGGCACGTCGACGGCGGCGGCGATGCCTACGGCGTAGACATCGTCGTAGGCCAACGTTTGGTAGGTGTCGCGGACCTTTACATACCCCTTCTCGTCGGCGATTTCGGCCGCCGCCTTGATGACATCCTGGCCGACGAACGGGGGCACGATCATCGCGTAAGCGAACTCGATGCCCCTGCCGTCTGCCAGGACGAGGCGGTGCTCCTCGACCCGGTCCATCGCGGTGTTCATGACCGCGGTGATGCGCTCCTTCTTAAGGAACATCGACAGCAGGGCCTCCCCGTGCGGCAGGCCCCCGATGCCGAAGTGACCAAGAAACGGCTCGGCGGAAACGTAGGTCAGCTTGACCTGCTTTTTTATGCCTGCCTTGCGCAGCTGGTGCGAGACGTTGAACAAGTACTCGTAGGCGGCGCCGAAACAGCCGGCTCCCTGGCTCGCTCCGATGACGATGTCGCCGGGGTTCTCGAGGAACCGCCGCCACCCCTCCCCCGCGTGGATCGCGTCCTCGAGGGTGGTGATCGTGTAGGCGTGACCAGACGGGCCCAGCCCGGGGACGATGGAGAAGTTGTTACGGTAGCCCGTCGCGATGACCAGGTAGTCGTAGCCGTAGACGCCACCGGTCACGGTGACCTTCTTGGCTGCCAGGTCGAGGCCGGTGGCCTCGGCGTGAACGAAATCGATCCCGTGGGCCTCGAATGTCGGCGCGAGTGGGAAGGTGATGTCCGCCGCCCGGCGCTTGCCGAACGGCAGCCAGATCAGCGACGGGTTAAACAGGAAATGATCCGAGGCAGAGACCACCCGAACATCCACGTCACCGCGCAGCTCACGGGCCACCGCGAGCGCTGCGGTGAGCCCGCCGAAATTCCCACCGAGCACGAGAACCTTCTTGCGGCTCATGACCGCACCTCCTTCATGCTTGCTTAGCACGATACCCATACGGGTATTCGGGGCGTAGAGTCCTTCGTCCCCAGTTGTGCTTGTCAGGTTCCATCCGCTGCCCTGGCTGCGTTCTTCTGGAGCTCGCGGCTGGTGGTGGTTACCCTGATTGGATGGGAAACGCGGGGGAAGGCCGATGACGCACAGGGAAGAACGCACGCTCTCGATCGGTGCCTTGTCTCGGGTGGAGGGCGAGGGCGCGTTGTACGTCCGCGCACGGGGCAGCGTCGTCGAGCAGGTGCGGCTGGACATCTACGAGCCACCGCGGTTCTTCGAAGCATTCCTGCGTGGCCGGGCCTATACGGAACCGCCCGATATCACGGCGCGGGTGTGCGGTATCTGCCCGGTCGCGTATCAGATGAGTGCTTGCCGTGCCATCGAGGACGCCTGCGGGGTCACCGTCGGCGGCCAGCTGGCAGAGCTGCGGCGGCTGCTGTACTGCGGTGAATGGATCGAGAGCCACGCGCTGCATATCTACCTGCTGCACGCGCCGGACTTTCTTGGCTACCCGAGCGCAGTCGAACTTGCCCGTGACAACAGGGCCAGGGTGGAACGCGGGTTGGCGCTCAGGAAGGCCGGCAATGCGATCATGGAGTCGCTCGGCGGCCGGGCAATCCACCCTGTCAACGTGCGGCTGGGGGGCTTCTACCGCGTTCCAGAAGCTGACGAACTGGCCGGGCTCTGTGAGCAGCTGCGCCGCGCGCTCGATCTGGCACTCGAAACGGTGCAATGGGTGGCGGGCTTTGACTTTCCTGACATCCGCTGCGGCCACGAGCAGCTGGCCTTGTCACATCCGGGCCGTTACCCGATCGAGGAGGGGACCATCCGGACCGACCGTGGCCTGGGGTTTGGTGCGCAGGAATTCGAGCAGCACGTGATCGAGGAACAGGTGCCGCACTCCACGGCGCTGCACGCGCACCTGGCCGGGCGCGGTCCGTACCTGACGGGGCCGCAAGCGCGCTACTCGCTCAGCTCAAACCTGCTGTCTCCGCTGGCAAGCGAGGCAGCGCGGTCGGCCAGGCTCGGATCAACGTCTGACAACCCCTTCCGTAGCGTGATCGTGCGAGCGGTGGAGATCGTCTACGCCATCGAAGAGTCGCTGCGGATCATCGAAGAATACGAGCCTCCCCGGAGCCCTTCCGTCCCGGTGCCGGCCCGGGCCGGCACCGGTTACGGCGTGACGGAGGCGCCTCGCGGGGTTCTGTACCACCGGTACCGGATCGATGATGACGGCACGGTACACGAGGCCCGCATCGTGCCACCGACTTCGCAGAACCAGGCAGCGATCGAGGCTGACCTGCTGAGATTCGTGCAGGACCGGCTCGGTCTGGCTGACGATGAGCTAACCAAGGCTTGCGAGCAGCTAATCCGCTGTTACGACCCGTGCATCTCGTGTGCCACACACTTCCTCGAGTTGCACATGGACCGGGCATGACCGCATCGCGGCCGACCGCGGGCCGCACGGTCGTCATCGGCGTCGGTAATGAGTTCCGCCGTGACGACGGAGTTGGCCCCGCGGTCATCGAGCGGCTGCGCGGGCAGGTTCCGGCCGAGGTTGAACTCATAGTCAGCGACGGTGACCCGGTCAGGCTGATGGAGACATTGTCGAACGCCTCGCTCGCGGTGGTGGTTGATGCGGTACGCGCGGACCCACCACAGCCCGGTCGGCGCCACCGGTTCGTGCTAGGCGGGGACCGCACGCCCGGCGGGGACCGCACGCCCGGCGGGGACCGCACGCCCGGCGGGAGGAACGAGGGCGCAGCCGGGACCGAGCCCGGCGCCCGAACAGTGGCCAGCACCCACGGGCTGGGGCTCGATGCGGCGCTCGGCCTCGCGCTTGCGCTGGATCGCATGCCAGACCGACTGATCGTGCATGCCATCGAGGCGGCCGAGTTGAGCCAGGGCCGCGGAATGACCCCGGGCGTAGCGGCGGCTGTTGGCGCGGCGGCGGCCGCGGTGCGCCGTGACATCATGAGCGCCCTGTGACTCCGTCAGCCGGAGATAGCGGGATGGGTTCTAGATCCTTTGGATCGGGGTTGAACGTCCCTAACAAGTCTCAACCGCGGCAGCCGAACATTAGGGTACGGCGGATGGCCGGGCCGCCCGCCTTCTCAGCGGATGCCGTCAGACGGAGACAAGAACGATGACCGCTACGACACCCAGAAAGACAAGGCTGGCAAGAATCGCCCGACGGCTCGGGCTGGACAGAAACCCGCTTCGTCGCCCAACCGACCGGGCCGAGACAGCCATCTTGGCCGGGTTGCTTGCCACCTTCTTCATCGGAGCCCCCCTCGCCGCGACCGCCGCCGCCGCAGCCGAGCACGCGGCGGGCATGAAGGCCCTGCGGGTACAGCAAACGTGGCACCACATTCCTGCTGTCCTGGTGCAGAGCGCGGGGTCAAACGGCTCCTCGATGTATGAATCGTTCGGCTGGGTACAGGCGAAGTGGATCGCGCCTGGCCGGAAGGCTCAGGTCGGGCGAATCCCAGTCATCTTGGGCAAGCGGGTCGGCAGCACGGTGCACATCTGGGTGGACCGCGCCGGGCACGCGATGGCCGCTCCGCTGACCCGGAGCCAGATCACTCGAGGAATGATCGGCGCAGCGGTGTTCGCGCCATTCGGGTTGGCGGTCCTGCTGCTCGCCATGGCTGGGTTGACGCACCGGTTGTTCAGGCGCCGCAGGCTGGCCGGATGGGCAGCCGCTTGGGCCGCCATCGAGCCCCAGTGGAGCCAGCGCACCTAATGGTCTATAGTCCCTGCCGGGCCCGCCACGTCAGCCGAGCCGGCCACTTCAGCCGTGCCCGCCACGTGCCCAGCCGAGCCCGCCACGTGCCCAGCAGTGCCCGCCACGTGCGTGGAGTCCTTCAACTCCGCTGCGTGCTTCGCCGCCGCTGCGAAGGCCGGGGCTGCAGCGTTGAAGGTCGAGTAGACGCGATTCATCTCGATCCCGGTCATGCCGAGACCGCTGAGCCGAGTAGTGAGCGAAGCGGTGTCCGGCGAGTCAATCGGACCGAAGCAGCCGTAACATCCGCGGTTAAACGCTGGGCAGATCGCACCGCAGCCGGCCTGGGTCACCGGTCCAAGGCACGGCGTGCCGTGGGCAACCATGACACAGACCGTGCCGCGCCGTTTGCACTCATAACAGACGCTGTGTGATGAAATCCTCGGCTTGCGGTGTGCAAGCAGCGCGGACAACAACTCGAGCAGTTGACCGCGGTCGATGGGGCAGCCTCGCAATTCGAAGTCGACCGGAACATGCTCGGCAATCCCGGTGGACGTGGCGAGCGCCGACACATATTCCGGGCGCGCGTAGACGACCGATGCGAACTCGGCAACGTCGGCGAAGTTTCGCAGTGCCTGGATGCCGCCCGAGGTGGCGCACGCGCCAATCGTCACGAGGATGGCCGAGGCGGCGCGGATGTCGCGGATCCGCTGCGCGTCCGCTGGCGTGGCCACCGATCCCTCCACCAGGGAGACGTCATAGGGACCGGCGACAGAAGTGCTTGACGCCTCGGTGAAGTGCGCGATCTCGACCTCGGCTGCAAGCGTGAGCAGTTCGTCCTCGCAGTTCAGCAGCGTGAGTTGGCAACCGTCGCACGATGCGAACTTCCAGACTGCGAGCTTCGGGCGGGAGGCAAGTGGCGCCTGCGGGCCGACCTGGCGAGGCATCAAAGCTCCTTAACCGCGAGCAGTTGTGCCGCTCGCTCATAACTGACAATGGGCCCATCCCTGCAGACCAGAACCGGCCCAAGCTGGCAGTGGCCGCACACGCCGATACCGCAGCGCATGTTGCGCTCCAGCGACACCCTGATGTCACGGGATGCCATCCCACGCGCCACCAGCGCCCGGGCCGACAGCCGCATCATCACCTCAGGCCCGCACACAAATGCCACGGCACGAGAGGCGTCGAAGACGGCACGATCGATCAGTTCGCTCACGAAGCCGACATGGCCCGTCCAGCCGCTCATCGGCTGATCGATCGTGACTTCCACGTCTACGCCACGCTTTCTCCAGAAGGCCAGCTCGCTCGCGAAAATCAGGTCATCCGGGGAACGGGCGCCGACGAGCAGCACGATCCGGCGGTATCGCTGCCTAGCAGCAAGCGCCGCGAGCAACACCGGCCGTAGCGGTGCGAGCCCGATCCCGCCTGCCACCACGACAATGTCTCGCCCAGCGGCGCCTGCAATTCCCCAGTCGGTTCCAAACGGCCCGCGCACCCCCACCATCTGGCCGGGCTCGGCCGCGCAGAGAGCGTCGGTCACGGCGCCTACGGCGCGTACTGTCTGCGCAAGGGTCGCCCTGCCGATGCCGCTGACGGAGATGGGCACCTCGCCGATTCCAAAGGCATAGAGCATGGTGAACTGACCCGGCCGGCAGGTGGCGATCGGCGTGTCCACAGGCTGAAGGGCAAGGGTTACCGTGTTGCTTGTCTCCGCGTGCCGCGCCGTGACCCGGTATCGCGCGGGAAGCATCGCCGTGGTCATGGGCTGCCCGCCGCGGGCCGACCGTAAATGTCGAGCAACCGGATCCGGGTCGCTTGCAGCCGGTTGACAACTACGGCCATGAACCTGCGGTTTAGCTCGTTCCCGAGGATCGGATCGGCCTCGCACAATCCGCGCACCGCGCGACCATCAAGCTCAAACGCCTGTGTGGGTTGCATGGTTATCGCGCCAAGCATCCACTGGTACGGCGGGAACAGCCACGACCAACAGAGCCACCTGGCCGGCCACGATGAGCCAGCAGCGGTCGGCTGTACCGCCCTCATCGAAGATCCGGCGACGGGCTGGCACCGTTATGTACCGCGTTACCCGGCTCAGCCGGTCGATATGGTTGGCTGCCATGCCGCGCACGAACGGATGCGCCGTGAGCGGCAGCGCCTCTGTCATGCTCATCGTTCCTCCGCTCTCCCACCACCCGTGTTGCCGTGCGGATCAGCGCCGCCCACTGCACCGGGAGATGCCGTGTCCGCCTCGGCACGCAGGGCCGCGACTTCCTCGGTGATGTCGATGCCGACTGGGCACCAGACGATGCAGCGGCCGCACCCGACGCAGCCCGACGAGCCGAACTGATCATGCCAGGTGCCGAGCTTGTGAGTGAGCCACTGCCGGTAGCGGCTCTTCTCGGAAACCCTGACGCTGCCGCCGTGCAGCAAGGAGAAGTCGATGTCGAAGCACGAGTCCCAGAGCTGCCATCGCTCGACGTTGCTCGCGGTGAGGTCGGTGGTGTCCTCCACAGTGGTGCAAAAGCACGTCGGGCACACCATGGTGCAGTTACCGCACGTCAGGCAGCGTGCGGCGACATCGTCCCAGCGGGCAGCGTCGTGGCTTGCGGCAAGAAGCTCGCGTAGCCCGTCGGCAGGCATGGACCGCCCCATCTGCCCGGCCGCTTCCGCAACGGCCGACCGCGCGGCTTCGGCAACGCTCTCGGCCGCGGGCTCGTGCGTCACCTCAGCCAGAATGCTCGCCCCGGCCGGCGATCCGACCTCCACGACGAACAGATGCCCGCTGGAGCCGACCGAACCAGCGCCGGCCGAGCCATCCGACCCGCCCGACGCACCCGGCTCGATCAGCTCCGTCAGTGCAAGGTCGAAGCCGGGACCGGCTTGCGGCCCGGTGCCCATCGAGGTGCAAAAACAGGTCTCGCCTGGCTCGGTGCAGTTCACCGCGATAATGAATGCCTCCGAACGCCGTTTGGCGTAGGTGCTGCCCGGGTGCGTGCCGCCGCCGAGCACCCGGTCCTGGATGAAGATCGCGCGCAGGTCGCACGGCCGCACGCCAAGGAATGCGTACTTCGGCACGTCCTCGTCTGCGGGCCGCACGTCGAAACCCCCGCCGCGTGCCGACCCGGACCACAGCTTGGACCGCGGCGGGTGCAAAAACGGTTTCCATGACTGCGGCCCAGCGGCGTGGCCAAAGGCGGCGCGGTCAGAGCGCTCGCGCAACCGATAACCGCCGGGCTCCAGCGCCACCCCCCACCCATAGGGAAGGTCGGCTGCTGAGGCGAGTTCGGCAAGGACGATCGCGCCATCCCGCACGGTCGGCCCAATCACCAGGTAGCCCGCGCGGCGCAGCGCGGCGTGCAACTCTGCCAAGCCAGCAGCGTCGATCAGCTGCGGCAGGTTATAGTGTTCCTCGCTGCGCCGTGGCTCCATGGGTGCCGGTCCTCATTTCTTCGTCGCGTGGCCCTGCGCGGTAAGAAGGCGACTCGCCGAGTCGCTCGCCCGCAGCCCATCACTGTATGGTGCGCGAAGGCAGGGCCGTTCGTCCATCAGATGGCGTCGAAGGCCCTGGTTCACCCGGCCGCGCGGGCGCAAAGGGACCAAAGTCCCGGCAGCCGGTGACACAGGCCCTCTGCCCGAACGTGCGGCGCAGGTGGATAGTCCATGCACACGGCGCATCGCCCATTGTGATTCGCCATAGCCAAAGAGGTCTCAGATGGGCAGACTTAATGCATTTGGCCGGATGCTTTTCTCACCGCCGGTAAACCTCAACCATCCCGGCCACTACCTGCATTGGGGAGTAATCCAGCTATCGGTCGCCAACTTCGTGGTGGTGATCGTTATGATCGCCATATTCGTTGCAGCCCTGCTGTTGCCATTCCCGAAAGGCAAGGGATCGCGATGACCGACCAAGCTGCCGGCCCTGCTCGCGCGGTCGGCTGGACAGGATGGCTACGCCAGCGCGCGTTGCGCGAGCTCCCTCCCGAGCGACTGCTCCCCGACGAGCAGCCGGCCTACGTCGCCTCCTGGATCTACGTCTTCGGGGTACTGACCCTGTCCGCACTGCTTGTCGTGTTGATCTCGGGCGCGATCTTGGCGCTCAAGGGGCCCACCTGGTGGCATCTGTCCGCTACCGGGCTCTACGTGAACAGCCTGCATTTGTGGGGCACCGAGCTGTTCATGGCCTTCATGGTGATCCACCTGTGGGGCAAGTTCTTCATGGCCGCCTGGCGCGGCCGACGGGCGTTGACCTGGATTACAGGAGCCGTTGCCTTCGTTGCCTCAATTGGCACCGCGTTCACCGGCTACCTGGTTCAGCAGAACTTCGACTCGCAGTGGATCGCCGGCCAGGCCAAGGACGGGCTGAACGCGGTCGGCATCGGCTCCTTCTTCAATGTCATGGACTTCGGCCAGATGCTGCTCTGGCACATCGCGCTCCTGCCGCTTGTCCTCGGCCTGCTGACGGTCTGGCACGTTTTGCTTGTCCGCAGGCGTGGCGTGGTGCAACCCATCCCGCTGCGGGAAGGACGGCCGCGGGCTGCCCGCGCCGGTGCACCGAAGGACAACCCCATTAGCCAGAACGGCTCCGCGGAGGTGTCCCCATGACTGCTATCAGGCACCCGGATGAAGCTGCCGCCCCGGCCCATCAGCCGATGCGCCGCTATGACATTGTCAAGGAATTCGTGATCGCATTTGTCGTGGTGGCCGTGCTGACCGCGGTACTGTCCGCTCTCTTCTCCTCGCCCGATGAGAAACCGATCACGCTCAGGCAATGGGCCCAAGCGGCCCCGAACGACTTTGTCGCGACCGCGGTCAGCGAACTCGCGGGAACCAGTGGCACCGCTGGCTATGGCCCGCCTTACAACAACACCGCAGGTGCCAGCCAGACACTCGGCCCGCTCAAGCTGGAGCAGTGGTTCGGAGTCACCCAGCCGGTCAACACGGCGCAAGACTTCGTGCTGCGGCCGCTCGCATCCGTGCCGCACGACGCCGCGCTAGCCAGCGCGCTCGCCGCATACAATGCGGCTCCCGCCGGCCAGCAGCAGAAGTGGGCAAGCGACTACGCCGACGCCTTGTCGAAGGCACCGGACGGCAACCCGGCGGCCGTCAAAGCCGGCGACTATGGACCTGTCCCCGTGCTCGCGGGCCGACTGCTGGACCTGGCGCGGTCAAGCGCACTCGATGGCGCACTGCTATCCCAGGGCGGCTTCTTCCAGACCGACTACACCAAGTCGGTGCTTTTCCTGTCGGACGGCAGCTACCTGGCCGACCGGGCCGATGCTCAGCATCTGTCAGGCGACCAGTGGGGGATGATGAACGAGACAGGGAACTTCCCTGGCCAGGCCTGGCTGTGGCTGTACACATTCTGGTATCAGGTCCAACCGTTCAGTACCTCGGACAACGCGGATGCGTGGGTCTGGGGCCTGATGCTGGTCCTGACAGTTGGCCTCATCCTGATCCCGTTCATACCTGGGCTGCGTTCCCTGCCCCGCTACCTCGGCGTCTACCGGCTGATCTGGCGGGACCACTACCGCGCCCAGCGAGGCGCGGCGCGGGAGTAGGCACGGAGCGCGCAGCTACGGGCCGCCGCGGCCCTGCCCCGCCGACGTAGACTCGGCGAGCGTGATGGGTGAAACGCGGGGTGTGGCAGGCGTCGGCGTGGCAGGCGGCAGTGTGGCAGGCGTCGGCGTGGCAGCACCGGTGGCGAAGCGAGTGCCAACCGAGCGGAGTTATCACGGCGACACGATTGTGGACCCTTATGCGTGGCTGGCCGACTCCTCCGATGCCGACACGGTCGCTTACCTGACGGCTGAGAACGCCTATACCGAAGCGGCGACCGCGCACCTGGCCGGGCTGCGGGAGACGATTCTCGCTGAGATCAAGGGCCGGACAAAACAGACCGATCTGTCCGTTCCTTTCCGCAAGGGCGAGTGGTGGTACTACACGCGGACAGTCGGAGGGCAGCAGTACGCGATCCACTGCCGCACGGCTGCGCCAGCCGGTGAGGAGTACCCGCGTGCCACGGAGGACGGGTCCGCGCTGCCAGGCGAACAGGTGCTGCTCGACGGCAACAAGGCCGCCGCCGGATCGGGGTACTTCGCACTCGGTACGTTCAACGTCAGCCCCGACGGCCGCGTGCTCGCCTACTCGACGGATTTTCGTGGGGACGAGCGCTACACGCTGCGGGTTAAAGATCTTGACTGCGGCGAAGTTCTCCCCGACGAGATCCCCGATGTGTTCTACGGGAGCGCGTGGTCCGCCGACGCCTCGGCCCTGTTCTACGTCACAGCCGATAAGGCATGGCGCCCATACCGGGTATGGCGGCACATGATCGGCACCGCGACCGCCGATGACGTGATCGTGTTCGAGGAGGCTGACCGGCGCTTCTCTGTCGCGATCAAGCTCACCCGCAGTCACCGCTATCTGCTGATCACCTCTGCAAGCGCGGTGACAAGCGAGGTGCGGCTGGCCGACGCCGCCGACCCGGCGGGCGCGTTCACCGTTGTGGCCCCGCGTCGCAATGGCATCGAATACCAAGTTGAGCACCAAAGGCTCGCGAGCGGCAAGGACCGCCTGATCATTCTGCACAACGATGGCGCGGAGAACTTCGAACTCGCCACCGCAGAACCGACCAATCCGCAAGCCCGGACACCCCTGATCGCGCACCGCGCCGACACGCGCTTGCTTGGCGCCGACGCGTTCGCCGATCACATCGTCGTGCATTTCCGCCGCGATGGCCTGACCGGCCTGCGAATCGTCGACACAGCTCGCGACACCGCAGGCAACAACGCCCACCGCACGCCCGGCAACACAGCCGCCGATAGCGCAAGCGGCGCGCGGGATGTCGCATTCACTGAACCGCTCTACACCGTCGCCCCCGCAGCCAATCCCGAATACGCCAGCGACAGCTACCGGCTGCATTACACCTCGCTCGCCACCCCGCGGTCGGTGTATCAGTGCGATCTGGCCACCGGGGCGCTGACCTTGCTCAAACCCACCCCCGTCCTCACCCTGCCCGGCGGCGCAGCCTATGACCCGTCGGCCTACCTGCAGCGACGCGAGTGGGCTACCGCCCAGGACGGCACCCGGATTCCGGTCTCGCTCGTCTGCCACCTGACCACCCCACGTGACGGCAGCGCGCCGTGCCTGCTCAGCGGATACGGCAGCTATGAGGCGTGCACCGACCCGGTATTTTCCATCCCCAGGCTGTCCCTGCTTGACCGGGGGTTCGTGGTGGCGATCGCCCATGTGCGCGGCGGTGGCGAGATGGGACGCCGCTGGTACACCGGCGGCAAGCTGGCCGCCAAACGCAACACCTTCACCGACTTCATCGCAGCGGCGCGGCACCTGGCGGCGACGGGCTGGACGTCGCCAGACCGGCTCATCACACGGGGAGGGTCGGCAGGCGGGCTGCTGGTTGGCGCCGCCCTGAACCTCGCCCCCGAGTTGTTCGGCGGCGTCGTCGCCCAGGTTCCCTTCGTTGACGCGCTGAACACCATACTCAACCCAGACCTTCCGCTGACCGTCACCGAGTGGGAGGAATGGGGTGACCCGCTGCACGACCCCGCGATCTACGCCTATATGAAGACCTACACGCCCTATGAGAACATCACCGCCAAGCGCTACCCGCCGATCCTCGCCACCACCAGCCTGAACGACACTCGCGTGCTCTACCACGAACCCGCCAAATGGATCGCACGGCTTCGTGCCCAGGCGCGCGGGGGGCCATTCTTACTGAAGACGCAGATGAACGCCGGACATGGTGGCCCAAGTGGGCGTTATGCGGCATGGGAAGAAGAAGCCTTCATCACCGCATGGATCATCGGCGCCGCAACCTCCGGCGGCTAATCTCAGCTCGCGCTGCCGGAATCCTCGACCTGCACACCGCCGAGCTGGACGTCGAAGATGAAATGTGGCGCTGGCTCGCCTGCGCAGTAGGCGATGGTCTGCGCTATGGTGCCGATCCCGACGAAGGTCGTGCGGTCAGGAATGACCGGATGCCGCCCCGCGCCGTTGTCTGCCACCTGCCACCATGCCCCCATGCCCACCTGCGTCGGGTCGCTGGACTCGGTAATGGGCCCGCCAACCCAGGCGCGGTTGCCGCTGACAGCCAGACATGTCACCGGGCCGCTGAATGTGGTTTGCTGCCCGGCTTCCCAGTAGTCGTATCTCCACTGGCCAGCTACGGCACCGTCGGCCAGCCTGGTCGCGTGATAGGAGAGCGGGTCCTGCTGCACGGTGACACCGAAGACACTCGGACCGAGCAGTACATAAGTCTGGCCATTGACCCGTGCGACCACGGGATTGGTGCACACGCACGAGCGCGCCACCATCGCGGTGATCCTCAATGGCTCCTTCGACGGGCTCATGCGTGCCACCAGCCATTGGTGCCCGGTGGCAAGCACGCCGGAGAGCCGCACGGCAACCTCTTCGAGCAGGCGGGCGCCGACGTTCTTACTGTCCAGCCGGATCCGGGCCGAGCGGAGCTGCTCGAACCGTTCGCCGACGTGCTCGGCGAGGTCAACCACATGCGGGACCCGGCTGTGGCCTCGGTGGCAAGGCGCGCCGCATGCGAGCTGCGCAGCCCAGACGACGTCACTCCGTTCGCTGTCGAAGGGCTGGTCCTGGAGCTGCTAGCGCTTACCGCAAGGCTGCGGAACGCGCGCGAACTCGGCGCCGAGCGCCGCTCGCCGCACTGGCTCCGCGAGGCTCGGGCGCTGCTGCATGACCGCTGCCTTGAGCACCTGCGGGTCACCGACGTGGCCGCTGCGGTCGGCGTGCACCCGGTGCACCTCGCCAGGGTTTTCCGGCTGCACTACGGTACGCCGGTCGGCAGCTACGCGCGGCAACTGCGCCTTACCTGGGCCGCGGCCAGGCTGACCAGCTCCGACGACGGCATCGCGCAGATCGCGCTGCAGGCTGGCTTCTTCGACCAGAGCCACTTCACCCGGGCATTCGGGCGGCACTTCGGCCTCACCCCGCTGGCCTACCGCAATGCCGCTCAGCAGTAACCAGCAGTGACTGGATGGCAGCTTAAGCTGGCAGTGCTTCGCCGCCTATGCCGTGCGCCAGTTGGTTAGGGAGGGCTTATGGTTTCGGCTCAATCGGATGGGCCGATCATCGTCTCGGCACCAGCTACAAGCGCCAACCTTGGCTCAGGGTTCGATACAGCCGGCATCGCACTCGACTGGTGGGACACGCTCCGAGTCACCCCTAGGGATGGCAGCCCAGGAGATTTGGCTGTGAAGACCAGCGGTGAGGAATCGCAGACCATCCCCGCAGGCCGTGACAACGTGCTAATTGAAGCCATGCTGCGCTTCGCTGACGAAGTCGGCAGGAAGCTCCCAGCGCTGAGCCTCGAGCTTGAGCTAGGGTTCCCGCTCGGGCGAGGTTTCGGCTCCAGCGCGACGGGCATCGCACTTGGTTTGGTTGCCGCTCGCGAGCTGCTTGCCCCTGACTTGGCCAACGCGGAGTTGTTCGAGCTCGCGAGCCAGGTAGAGGGTCACCCGGACAACGTCGCCCCTTGCCTGTTTGGCGGTGCCACGTTGTGCTGGAACGAGCAAGGCATTCCCCGCCACCACAGCCTGCAGATCCATCCAGATCTAGCCGCCTTCGCCCTCATTTCACCGAAGCCGATGGGAACAAAGACTGCCCGGCAGATCCTGCCCAACACAGTCAGCTTTGCAGACGCCACTTGGACGGCAGGGCGGGCGGCGCTGCTGCCGCTCGCGCTGGCCGGAGCCTTCGATCTGCTGCGGCCCGCTACTGACGACGTATTGCATCAGAAACGACGCCTTGCGAGCTGGCCCGATGCTTCGCGCGCGCTAGGCACGCTGCGAGCCAGAGGCCATGCGGCGTTTGTCTCCGGCGCCGGGCCTTCACTGCTCGTGCTATGCGCCCGTCGCGAACTCCAGCGCGTTCAGCTTGATGCTGAAAAGGCCTGCCAAGAAGCCAGCGGTTGGCGGCTACGCGCGGTCGACCCTCTCCGTGGCGCTGGCGCGCAGCGCCGGTTAGCGTGCCGGGCGAGCGCTGTCCGCGCTTAGATTGGCCGATGCGGGTTTGTGCCCCCGACTGCTTACTGCCTGGCAAGGTTCGGCGCGCCGGTGCGCAGCACGTACTTTTGAATCTTGCCGGTCGCCGTCTTCGGCAACTCGGCAACGAACGTCACCCCGTGCGGCGCCTTGAAGTGCGCCAGCCGGTCACGGGCGAGCGCGATCAGTTCCTGCTCGCTCGCGTGCGCTCCCTCACGCAGCACCACGAACGCATGTGGTGCCTCCCCCCATTTCTCATGCGGGAAGCCCACGATCGCCGCTTCGGCGACGGCCGGGTGGCGCAGCAGCACCCCCTCGACTTCCACCGAGGAGATATTCTCCCCGCCACTGATGATCACATCCTTGATCCGGTCACGGATCTCTACGTAGCGGTCGGGGTGGACCACGGCCGCGTCGCCAGTGTGGAACCAGCCGTCGCCCATTGCCCGCTTGGTCGCCTCCGGGTCGCAGTAGTAGCCATCCATGACGGCGTTACCCTGCACAACGATCTCACCCAGCGTCTGCCCGTCAGCGGGAACCTCGTCCCCGGCTTTGTTCACTACCCGCAGCTCGCCCGAGGTGAGCAGTTCGACGCCTTGCCGCGCCTTGACCACCGCGCGGTCGGCGAGGTCCAGCGCCTGATGCTCCGGCAGCGGGGCGCACACGGTGATAAACGGCGCCGTCTCCGTGAGGCCGTAAACCTGGGTGACCTCCCAGCCGAACTCCCCCTCCAGCCGCTCGATCGTGGCCGCCGCTGGCGCTGCTCCTGCGGTCACCACGTGTACTCCTGCGGGTACCTCGCCCCGGACCTGCGCTGAGGCGTTGGCCAGCGAGATCAGCACCGTGGGCGCGGCGCAAAGCCAGCTCACCTTCTCCGTTCTGATCAGCCGGAACACCGCAGCAGGCTCGACCTTGCGCAGGCAGATGTGGACCCCCGCGGCGGCAGTCACCGTCCACGTGTAGGTCCAGCCGTTCGCATGGAACATCGGCAGCGTCCACAGGTACCGTTCGCCCACACCGATCGGAAGGTGCAGCAGGGTGCCGATCGAGTTGATCGCCGCGTTGCGGTGGGTGATCATGACACCCTTGGGCCGGGCGGTAGTACCGCTGGTGTAGTTGATCGTGAGCAGGTCACGCTCGCTGATCTCCGGGCGCGCCGTGTCACGCGCCGTATCAGGAGCGGCGGCGGCTACCTCGGCCTCGTAGTCGACCCAGCCGTCTCGCGCACCCTCGAACGCCACGAACCGGCGAACCTGCGGCATCTGGTCGCGAACCCGGTCCACCGCATCCAGGTAGTCGCTGTGGGCACAAGCCACCGTGGCGCCGCAGTGATTGGTTATGTAGACGAAGTCGTCGGCGGTGAGCCTGCAATTGATAGGCACCAGCACCGCGCCGACCTGCGGCACCGCGTAGAAGGCCTCAAGCTGCGCATGGGTGTTCGGCGCGATAGTGACGACCCGGTCCCCTGGCTTTACTCCCATGCCGCGCAACGCTGACGCCCACCGGTCACATCGATCGAAGAACTGCTCGTAGCTGAGCCGCAGGTCACCGTCGACCACCGCTTGCCTGTGCCCGTGCAAACGACGGGTGCGGCGGGCGAACTCCAGCGGGGTGAGCGGTACTTCCATAACCACCTCTGCTCGGCACGTCGATGCGGCCGGCCACATCAGCCAACCGTGTGCACCGAACGGTATTACCTCCCCGGGCTTCTGACGAGCCCAGGGTTCACGCAGCGTAGCGGCTCGGCCCGGCAGGCCCCTGCGTGCGCGCGGCTGCCGCCCGGCGGACCGCGTCACGCAGCGTAAGCCGTTGCGGATAGTTATTCTGAACGGCTGCCGCGGATGCGCCAGTGCCGAAGGTGTCGCACCGATCACGGGGTCGTTGCGGGTGCGGCAATGGCCTCAAGTAGCGGCCTCGCTGGAACCCACCGCGGAAGCGGATCGAAGGTTTCCGTCCGCTCGATGGTGAATCCGGCGCGCTCGACGGCCGAGACGATGTCGCGACCAAGGTGACAGCCGGCGTTCAGGCGTGACCATAACGGCGTGAGGCGATCTTGCCACCAGGCCAGCCCCCCTGTACCGCGAACGTGTTCGAGCATGACCAGCCGACCGGAGGGCTTGAGGACCCGCCGTGCCTCGGCCAGCGCAGCACCGGGATCGCAGACCGTGCACAGCACCATTGTGAACACGACTGCGTCGAAGCTGGCATCAGCTTGCCGAAGCGACTCGGCAGCGTCGCCTGTCAGTTCGACGGGCACGCGCGCGGCGGCCAGCTTGGCGGCCATCCGCGTGCGCATCGCGGGATCCGGTTCGGCGGTCACCACGCGGCTGGCCCGCCGGAAGTGCGGGAGGTTCGCGCCGGTACCGGCCCCGATGTCCAGGATCTGGCCATCAAGATCGGCGAGCAGGCGGGCGCGCCGTTCGGCCAGGATTGCCCGCTCAAGCGGGCCGGACAGGCGGTCGTATAAGGCGGCGAAAACCGGGTGTCCCCGTTTGCGCACGGCAGTCCTCCTCCATTTTCGAGCGCGACCCCCGGCTCATTGACGATACGCTTCCATCTGGTGCGCCGGGCGCCTCCGGTCCGCGGAAAGGGCTAAGCCCACCTGTGCGAACGCACGTGGAGACCTGGAGACAGTCGGCCTCCTTTTCTGCCTGAGGATGCGGACATCAGGCGCGTGAAAAGGAGGCCGTTGTGCCAGCCCGTTCCCTGCCGAATGACCCCAGCCTCGAACAGCTCAAGAAGCACGCCAAGACCCTCCAGCGGGCTGTTCGGGCCGGAATTCCACAGGCACTCGATCTGGTCGGTGAATTCCATCCCGGGCTCGGCGCTCTCACCGCCGGCGCGGCTCGCTTCTCCCGCGCGGACGCCCAGCTTGTTATCGCCCGCCACTACGGCTTCGGCTCGTGGGCCAGGCTCCGTGCGCATCTGGAAGTGGTAGCCCGCTACTCTCGCGCGCCGCACCGTCAGGCGGTCGGCGGGCCCGTTACCGGTGAGGCAAAGCTGGCGGATGAGTCCCTGCGGCTGGCATGTCTAACACATGGTGACGACGACCCTGCCCGGTGGCGCCAGGCCGATGCGCTGCTGCGTGCCCATCCCGGGCTGGAAGCATCCACATCGCGGCTGCGGTGGGCGATGTCGCGGCGACGCGCGCCGCCCGCACCAGAGTCGCGGCTGCCGCTGCCTGTCACCGGATGCGCCGGACCGCGGCCGTGTTGTAGTCTGAAGCGTCTTTGCACTCCAGAGCGTCGTTCAGTGCCCGAAATGCCCGGTCCATGGTCAACCGACGTCGGCGGGCCACGTGCACACCCATTCTCATCCACGGGAGCGGCCCGCAGGGCTCATCGAAATCTGTTGGCTTATCCGGCTCGTGCGCTGAGGGGCCGTGCCCACGGTCGGGCGGCTCTCGCGCCGCATGGCTGGGCAGGTTTCCACCGCACGGCTGGGCAGTTTCCACCCCAGTGCCTGGGCACACCGCGCGGCAGCCGGCCCGCCGCGCCAAACAGACACCAGTTCCGGCCCCACCGCACGATCCCACCGCGGGACAGCCAGCAAATCATCGCAGCGTCGCCGCCAGTTGAAGCCGGCACCATGGTGGCCGCCGGCGCATTGGGAATAGGCCAACAGAGTCCACTCCAGAGTACAAAGTGCTCACAGACAGCCGAGATCATGGATGCCGTGCGGGCTGGTGCACCGCGACGCCGATCATGACCAGGGCAATCCCGGTCAGGTCCGCGGCTGTCGGAAGCTGACCGAGGACCACGACACCGATGATCGTGGCGAACACCGGCAGGAGCGCCAGCATGAGCGCGAAAGTGGCGCGCGGCAGCCGGGCCATGGCCAGCTGGTCGGTCACATAAGGGATTACCGAGGAACACACCCCCACACCAGCCCCTGCCATCAGCAACATCGGATGGCCGAACGCCTTAAGCGCTCCGCCGAGCCCGATAGGCGTAACCACCAACGCTGCGGCAAGCATCGACGCGCCGAGCCTGTCGATACCGCTCATCGGGCCGCGGAACCGCCGACGGCCGTCGGCGCGGTCCGCACCGGTGTCCGCATTGGCGATCCGGTGGCCGAGGACCACGTAGAGCATGAAAAGCCCGCAGTTGGCGAAGGCAAACAAGAAGCCGAACGGCTGCGCGGTCATGCGAATGTCCGTGATCAGGGCTACGCCCAATGTGGTAAGCGCCAGGGCGGCGCCGTTGCGCCTCGTCCTGGCACCCGCGGCCGCTAGCACGACCGTGCCGAGGAACTCGATGGCCCCGACGGTGGAGAGCGGCAGCCGGTCCACAGCCAGGTAGAACATCAAGTTCATAGTGGCGAGCACCACCCCGAGCTTGATGAGGATCCAGCGTCCGCGCGCGTTCTGCCGCAGAGCGAACCGCCAGGGCCGCCGCCAGACGGCGAAGATCGCCGCCGCGCTCGCGATGCGAAGCCATGTCACGCCCAGCACATCCACACGGCTGAACAACAGCACGGCAAATGACGGGCCTAGATAGTGGAACACCGCGCTGACCAGGAAATACGACTGTGGTGGCAGCCCGGTGAGCCGCCCAGCTGCCGACACAGGCGGCTGATCGCCGTGTTTGCCAGCCGATTGCGCTACGTCACGCACCAGCGGATGATACGAAGGTAAACTGCAGGACTGGAATAGCCTTTTACCGGAGTATGAGTGCAGCTTCCATCGAAGCTAAGGAATTATTCACCGAATTCCTTCGAACCGTTGGACGACATCGACCGGCGGATCGTGGCGGAGCTCCAGGCACATGCCCGGCTCCGGGTCGCCGAGCTGAGCCGTCGGGTCGGGTTGTCGGCGCCCGCGATCGCCGAACGTGTCCGGCGGCTCGAAGACAGCGGGACCCTGTCCTACCGCGCCGACGTGGACCCACGGGCCCTTGGCTATGCCATCTGCGCCATCGTGCGGATCAGCCCGCAAACGCGTGACCTCCGTGTGATCCCCGGTATCGCGCGTGAGGTGCCGCAGATTACCGAGTGCTACCGGATCACGGGCGAGGACTGCTACTTCATCAAGCTCCACCTGCGCTCTATCGATGACCTCGAGCCAGTACTCGACCTGTTCACCCCCCATGGGCGCACCACGACCTCGATCGTGCACTCGGCGCCGGTACCACCACGGCCGCTACCCATCGGCGAGGCCTGCTAGCGCTGACCTCTGCCCGCGGCACCTTTTCCACCTATATTCCACCCGCCAGGAACCGCACGTCCCTGCCGCGCGTCATAGCGGCAACCACGGCACAATATCGGTTAGGAACGGCGCAAATGGACGTGAGGTTTGGCCCCGGCGCGCGTGCGATCATCGCGGGTGGGGCGGCAGCAGCCGTCCTGATCGCCGCCTATGCATTCGGCTCCGCGCAGGCAGGCCGAACGCCGACCGCGTATGCGGCTGCCACCACTCCCGCGGCCAGCGCCGTGGCGGCAAAGATCACCGTCACCGGGGCTGGTACCGCGTCCGGTACGCCGGACCAGCTTGTGGTCCAGCTTGGCGTGCAAACTCACGGGACGTCGGTGACGAGCACGCTCGGCCAGGCAAACCAGGCCGTGGACCGGATCCGCAGCGCGCTGCGCAGCTACGGCGTTCGCGACAAGGATCTCCAGACCGCTGGACTCTCCGTCCAACCAAGCTATGCGGGAGGCGGCAGCGTTCCCAACGGCTACGACGTGAGCGAGGCACTCACTGCCCGGTTGCACAAGCTCGCCAGCGCCGGGGGTGCGATCAGCGCCGCAGCCAGGGCAGGCGGGGACGCCACGCGCATCGACGGCGTATCGTTCGACATGGGCAGCACGAGCGCACTGCTGGCCTCAGCCCGGGCAGCCGCGATGACCGATGCCACAACCAAGGCCAGGCAATACGCCAGGGCAGCCGGGCGCACGCTTGGTTCGGTCGTCAGTATCCAGGAGGCGACCACGCCGCCGCCGCTGGTTTTCGGGACGTCCGCGACCGCGGGCACTGCGCGCGCCAGCGTACCCATCTCGCCGGGCACACAGCAGTTGAGCG
>WNGG01007670.1_pt1 | contig 23451 bp, 16 predicted proteins | sample 5400661 | NCBI WGS metagenome assembly WNGG01 (sample SAMN13153372, study PRJNA577476) | soil metagenome | isolation source: 100 cm soil or saprolite under Garry oak tree replicate 1 | place: USA:California | collected 2016-06-15
GGCGGCGGTAGTTTGCCGTAGCCCGCATGAGCGCAGCGACATGCGGGTGCGGTACGTTCGGAAGCCAGTCCCGGATATCGCTTCGCTCATCCGGGCTTGTATGGGGACATGGTTGTCAAGAGGCGTGATCGATCAAGACATGCTTTTTCCTCGGTCGTTGGTATCGAGCGCGAAGTGCTCGTGATGGTTCTTTCGTTCCGATGGTTGATCGCTGCGCCAGGCGCGGCCGCAGTCAAGGCTGGCCACAGGCCACCGCCGGAGGCGGCGCGTAGCGGCCTTGACGGCGGCGAGGCTGGCGCGAGGCTTTCGGATCGGAACGTTTCGGTGCGCGCGGTGAGCGGGGTGACGCGACGTCCTGGACTGGGCCGTGACGTTGTTATGCGGAAGACACCGCATCAACTTGTATCCGGTCGGGTGTGGTGACCCGGACCCTGATCTTTCATGCACGGGTGAAGGTAAGGCCCAGAAGAGACGGGACCCATCTACGAAAGCGGAATCCGAAGACCCAAGCCCGGGTTCGGTCACACGTCTGTCCTGGGTCACGTCGGCTGTCATTGGCGCGCCGGCGTTGGTTAGAAGCTTGGGCGCATCACGGCGCCGCTCGGCACGAGGCCGGTTTCCAGATAGCGCCACAGCGCCACCATCAGCTTGCGGGCCAGCGCCACGATGGCGATCTTGCGGATCCGCCCCTTGGCCTGGCCGACGCGCTCGAAGAACCAGCGGCTCAGCTCGCTATCAGGTTGATGCCTCAGCCACAGCCAAGCGAACTCGATGGCGACCGCTCGTGCGCGGTGGTTGCCGGCTTTGCTGATGCCCTGCTGTCGCCGGCTGGCCCCACTGTCGTACGGCGTGTCGGTTAGTCCGAAGCAGCTGCCGACCTGACGTCGGTTCTTAAAGTCACGATAGAACACCTCGTTGGTTAGAACCTGGGCGATTTGCGGCCCAATGGCCTTGAGCTGGGCAAGCTGAGCAGCCTTTGCCTCTACCGAGCCTTTCGCCGGCGCACGATACGCTGCGCGGTTCTCCGCTTCGAGTGTCTTGATCTGCTTGTGCACCAGCAACAGCCGCTCATGCTCGCGCCGGATCTCGTCGCTCAAACGCGGCGGCAGAGCACGTCCGTCGCCGGTGCGCATCTGATCGAGATCCGACAGGAAGCTCGGCTTCAATGGCAGGGCATCGCGGATACCCTGCCCATGCAACAGCCCCTTGATCCGATTGGTGTGCCCGGTACGCTCCTTGAGCAGCCGCTCGCGCTCGCGCGTGCGGCGCTTGCGATCCTCATCCTCTGGCGTGGGAACCCGAACCATACTGCAGACACCCGGCTCGCCGCGCAGGTAAGCCAGCAACGCCCGCATCAGCTGCGCCAGATCGATCCGATCGGTCTTGGCCCGCCGCGCCCGTCGGTTCACCTCGATGCTCGAGGCATCGATCTCGTAATTGACGATCCCGTTATTGCTCAGCCAGCGATGCAGCCAATGACCGTCGAGGCCCGCCTCATAGCAGGACAAAATGCGAACCGGCTTGCCCAACTGCTCCGCCTTCGCTCGCGCCCTCGCCAAAACACTCGACAACTCCGCCAAGTTGCCGCCCTCGATCCGGTAACGGCTCATCTTCTCCGCACCAGGCGTCATCACGCCTAGCTGCCACTTCGACTTGCTCAGTTCGAAAGCAATGTAAACCGTGGCATACTCGCACCCGGCAGGTGCGTCAGTGTGATCAGCTCTCATCGTTCGATCCTCCGGTGGGTTGGTGGTTGGAAGCTCAGCCTACCCCTGACCACCTGCCACCCCATAGGATCTACGCGCGGTTTCTTCTCCCCGCACTTACGGGGAGAGGTTGAGAGAGCCGCTCTACCCCTTCACGTCCTGCTTCTCTGACACCGTCGCGGGCTTGGCGCTCTTGGCGCCGGCGACGCGGACCTGATCGCCGTCGGCGATGCCGTCGGGCGGTGCTACGACGATGCGATCGTCCGGCGAGATGCCCGATGCCAGTTCGATGTCTTTGCCGAGGTCGCGGGCGATGGTCACGGTCTTGAACAGCACCTTGTCGTCCGAACCGACGGTCGCAACCCGCAGGCCGTTCTGGTTGAAAATCAGCGCGCTGGCGGGAACGTGCAGCGGCACCGCATCGCGCTGCAGGCTCATGCGCACATTGGCATAGCCACCCGGCATCAACTCGCCTTTGGCGTTATCGAGCGCAAGCTGCATCCGCGTGGTGCCGGAGCCGACATCGACCGATTGCGAGGAGGCCTCGACCGTCGCGGCGAAGGTCCGGTTCGGATATTCCGGCATCGAGATCACAGCCTTGGCGCCGATCTTGATCGCGGGCACATAACTCTGCGGAATGTTGACGTAGACCCGCAGCTTCTTGATGTCTGAAACCACGAACATCGCCGGCCCGGCGCCGCCGCCGGCGTTGATCAAAGCGCCGACGTCGGTATCGCGGGCGGTGACCACGCCGTCGAACGGCACGGTGATCTTCTTGTAACCGGCCAGCGCCTCCAGCCGTTCGACATTGGCCTGGCCGGAATTGACCGCGGCCATCTTGTTGGAGAGGTCGGCGGTGCGCTCGTCGATTTCCTGCATCGAGACGAAATTCGAGGCGATCAGCGATTTCCGGCGGGTCAGCGTGGCTTCGGACAATTTCGCGCTGGCCTGCTGGCTGGCGAGATCGGCGCGTGCCTGCAGCAGTTGCTGGTCGAGGTCCGGCGCCTCGATTTCCGCGATCACCTGCCCCGCCTTGACCTGCGCGCCGATATCGGCGCTCCAGCTTTTCAGGTAGCCGCTGACCCGCGCAAAGATCGGCGCGCGATAATAGGCCTCCAGCCGACCCGGCAGATCGAGAGTGGCGTTGAGAACCTTGGCGTCCGGCAGCACGACGGCGACCGTCGGGACAGCCTGGTTGTCGGTCCATTCGCGCAGCTTCGCGCTGGAATCCTCACGGGCCCGGATGCCGGTCACTACCACCAGCAGCGCGGCGATGACGGCCACAAATCCGAAAATCCCCAACTTCCGGCGAGAGACCGTTGAGCTGTGTTCAGCGGGCATGCGACGTCTCCGATAGGGCGGCTGCTTTGGCGCCTTGCTTCTTGTGTACCATACTAAAAACCACGGGAACAAACATCAACGTAGCGATGGTTGCGAAGACCAGCCCGCCGATCACGGCGCGTCCGAGCGGCGCGTTCTGCTCGCCGCCCTCGCCAAGACCGAGCGCCATCGGCGCCATGCCGATGATCATCGCCAGCGCCGTCATCAGCACCGGGCGGAAGCGCACGAACCCGGCTTCGATCGCGGCAGCGACCGGATCGCCCAGTTCCTCATAGCGCTCGCGGGCAAAGCTGATCACCAGCACGCTATTGGCGGTGGCAACCCCCATGCACATGATCGCGCCGGTCAGCGCCGGCACCGAAAGCGTGGTCTGCGTCGTGAACATCATCCACACGATCCCGGCAAGTGCCGCGGGCAGCGCCGTAATGATCACAAACGGATCGGACCATGACTGGAAGTTCACCACGATCAGGAGGTAGATCAGAACCACCGCGGCCAGCAACCCGAACAGCAGACCGGAAAACGCGCTGTTCATGGTCTGCACCTGGCCGAGCAGAACCACCGAACTGCCCTTCGGCACATCCTTCGCGGTGTCCGCGATAACAGTCTTGACGTCGGCGGCGACCGCGCCGAGATCGCGGCCCTGCGGCGTCGCGTAGATCTGCACCATCGGCTGGATATCGTACTGGGAGACCACCGCGCTCGACGTCGATCGTGTGATGTTGGCGATGCCGCCGAGGATCGGCGGCGCGCCCGTACTGCCGGCCGTGATCGGCAATGTTTCCAGCGCGCTCAGCGAGTCGATCTGGTACTGCGGCGTCTGCATGACGATCGAGTACGACACGCCATTGTCGGGATTGAGGTAGTAGGTCGGTGCGACCTGCGCACTGCCCGCCAGATTGACCACCAGACTGTTGGTGACATCGCGCTCGGTCAGCCCGACATATTGCGCCCGGGTGCGGTCGACATCGATATTGAAGCTCGGATTGTTCGGCGACTGCTGGATGCGGGCATCGGCAATGCCGGGGATTCGCCTGATACGGCTCAGCAATTTATTGGCGTAGACAAAATTCGCGGTGGCATCCGCGCCGCGGACCTGGAGGTCGATCGGCGCCGGCGCGCCGAAATTCAGAATCTGGCTGACGATGTCGGCGGGCAGAAACGCGAAACTGATGCCGGGAAATTGCCGCGGCAGTTGCTCGCGCAGGGCCTGAACGTATTCGTCGGTCGGCCGATGACCCTCCTTCAGCTTGATCTGGATATCGCCATCCTGCGGACCGATCACGCCGGTGTTGTTGTAGGTCATGTTGATGCCGCTGATCGGCATGCCGATGTTATCGGCGAGCGTTTCGATTTCATCGGGCGGAATAACCTTGCGGATCGCCTTCTGCACATCGGCGAATTGATTGGCACTTTCCTCGACGCGGGTGCCGACCTGGGTGCGCACATGCATCAGGATCGATCCGGCATCGACGTTGGGAAAGAAATTCCGCCCCAGAAACGGCACCAGCAGGAATGAAAGCCCGACGAAGCCGAGGAAGCCGATCACGAACACCAGCCGTTGCCGCATCGCCATCGACAGCAGATCGCGGTAACCGCCGCGTACGCGCTCGAACCGCGCCTCGAAGCCGCGCTGAAACCGTACCAGCGGGTTGCGCGACGGCGGCGGTCCCTCGCCTTCGGCATGATGCAGATGCGGCAGCAGCAGATATTTCGCCATGGTCGGCACCAGCGTGCGCGACAGCAGGAACGACCAGATCATCGCGAACATCACCGCTTCGGCCATCGGCACGAACAGAAAGCGCGCAACACCCTGCAGGAAGAACATCGGCACGAACACGATGCAGATGCAGAGCAACGAGACGAAAGCCGGGGTCACGATCTGGTTGGCGCCGTCCATGATCGACGTTTCGACGTCCTTGCCGTGTTCCAGATGCCAGTTGATGTTCTCGATCGTGACGGTAGCGTCATCGACCAGGATGCCGACCGCGAGCGCCAGGCCGCCGAGCGTCATGATATTGAGGGTCTCGCCGATCGCGGACAGCATCACGATGGCGCCAAGCACCGAGAGCGGAATCGAGACGGCGATGATGATGGTCGAGCGCCAGCTGCCGAGAAACAGCAGGATCATCACGCTGGTCAGCAAAGCCGCGATGATGCCTTCATAGGCAACCCCGGTGATCGCGCCACGGACGAACAGCGACTGATCGCCGATGAAGCCGATCTTGAGCGCGTCCGGCAGCGCGTCCTTGACGTCGATCACCTTCTGCTTGATGCCGGCGATGATATCCAGCGTCGAGGTCGATCCGGCCTTCAGCACCATCATCAGAACCGAACGGTTGCCGTCGACGTGAACGATATTGGTCTGCGGCGGATTGCCGTCGCGCACGCTGGCGACGTCGCGGACATAGACCATGGCGCCGTTGACGGCCTTGATCGGCAGATTGCCGAGGTCCTGCATCTGGAGCGGCGAGTTGTTGAGCTGGATGGTGTATTCGAAACTGCCGATCTTCTGGGTCCCGACCGGGGTGATGAGATTTTGCGCGGCGAGCGCGTTGGCCACATCCTGACCGGAGAGACCGCGCGACTGCAACGCCGACGGATTGAGATCGATCTGAACCTGGCGCTGCTTGCCGCCGAACGGATAAGGGATCGCGGCGCCGGGCACGGTGACCAGCGGCGTGCGCAGCTGGTTGATGCCGATGTCGGCGAGGTTTTGTTCGGTGAGACCCTCGCCCGATAGCGCGACCTGGATGATCGGAACCGTGGACGCGCTGTAATTGAGGATCAGCGGCGGTGTCGCACCCGGCGGCATCTGCTTGATCAGCGTCTGCGAAATCGCGGTGACCTGGGCGTTGGCGGTGCGGATATCGACATTCGGCTGGAAGAAGATCTTGACGATACCGAAGCCGTTGTAGGAATTCGCGACGATGTGCTCGATGTCGTTGACCGTCGTCGTCAGCGCCCGCTGAAACGGCGTGGTGATACGCCCGGCCATCTGATCCGGCGGCAGCCCGGTATACTGCCAGACCACGCCGATCACGGGGATCCGGATGTCCGGAAAGATGTCGGTGGGCGTGCGCAGCGCGGCGAGCGGTCCGACAATCAGCAGAAGCAGCGCGAGCACGACGAAGGTATAGGGCCGGCTCAGCGCAATACGGACCAGTGCAATCATAAACCGCGCATTCCTCGGTCCCGCCAAAGGGCGGGGATTAGCGGACCAAAAAGCCAATTCATTTGCGCAGATTTACCCGAACCGGTGCAAAAAAGCGACGGTGCCGGCCTTCACTTCCGTGGCACCTCGCCTGCGGTGACGGCTGCCGCCTAAGGAATCGGCAGCCGTGGCGGCCCATCAGGCAGCCCTTACCGAGTTGAGGAACTTGCCGACTTCCAGCTTGAGGCGGTTGCTTTCGCCGGACAAGTGCCGCTTATTTCCGTGATGGCGTTCACCGGGGTTGCTTTCAATTGAGGAGTGCAGCACCTGCAATAGCGCAAAGGGCCACCACCAACCACGGTGGCGTGTGCCACAGGAACAGAAGCAAGAAAGCAACGAGCGCGAGGCCGAAGTCGGCTGGCGTGATTATTCCTGCCGTCCAGACCGGATTGTAAAATGCCGCGAGCAGCAAGCCGACCACAGCGGCATTTACACCTTGCAGTGCGGCTTGGACGCCCTTCATACGCCGAAGTGCATCCCAAAAAGGTAGCACTCCGATTACGAGCAGGAATGATGGGAGAAAGACCGCGACGAGACAGAGCGCGGCGATCTTCCAGCCTCCGGTAACGGCTCCGAGATACGCGGCGAATGTGAAGAGCGGTCCGGGCACGGCCTGCGCGGCACCGTAGCCCGCCAGGAATGCATCGTGGTCGATCCATCCAGACGGGACGACCTCGGCTTGCAGCAGCGGCAGAACAACGTGGCCGCCGCCGAATACCAGCGAGCCCACGCGGTAAAAGGTGTCGAATAATTGGATGCCTTGATTATTCGTAGCCGCGGCAGCCAAAGGCAGGCCGAACAACAGAACGGCGAAGGCTGTCAGCGCCGCTGCACCGGCTGCTCGGCTGACGGGAATTGGAAGTTGTACTTGATCGATGGGAGCATCATTCTGGAACAGGGCCGCGCCTGCCATCCCGCCCAAAACGATAGCGCCGATCTGTCCCCAGGCCGAAGACACCGTGAGTGCGATGATCGCACCAATCACGGCGATCGTGGCTCGTTCGCGGTCAGGCGTGAGATTGCGGGCCATGCCGAGAATTGCCAGGGCCACCACAGCGACCGCCGCGACCTTCAATCCATGCAGCCATCCGGAGCCGAGAGCGTCGCCTATGTTTGAAAGCCCATAGGCGAATAGGACTAATGCGATCGCGGAGGGCAGCGTGAATGCCGTCCATGCTGCCAGCGCGCCAGCATAGCCCGCTCGTGATAGTCCGAGTGCAATTCCTACCTGACTGGAAGCTGGTCCCGGAAGGAATTGGCACAGAGCGACCAAATCAGCATAGGCGCGCTCATCAAGCCATTTGCGGCGATCGACAAACTCGTTACGAAAATAGCCGAGGTGCGCGATGGGGCCGCCGAATGATGTGAAGCCGAGCTTGAGGAAGGCCACAAATACTTCTTGGACGCCGCTGCTCAATGCATCACCGGCAAAGTCAGGGCTTCATGGCCTCGACGGTAAATCCGCGAATGCTGGGGCTGAGGCGGTAGCCATGATGGCCGAGTTCGTCGATCATCCACTGCCCGTAGATCTCCATCTCTGCCGCATGATGCAGGATGTGAAGCCTGATGAAGCCCGTCAGTAAATCGTCGAATTTCATCGATCAAATTCACGTTTTCGTTCCCGTTATCGTTCCACGCTATCGGGAACCGATATCGAAGCCAAGCGTTTCCCAAGCGTTTCCAGTGACTCGTCCCACACGCAGGAGAACGATAATGGCATCCTCCTCAGATCGAAACCCTCAACATCACACCGAGAAAATGAAAGCTCGCATTCAAGAGATCGTCACCCATATGCGGGAAGACATCAAAAAGGTCGATGAACCGCAGCTCAAGGCCATGTTCGAAACATCGGCCGAAGTCCTCGGTGGCCTGATGAAGGCATTTAGTGATTACGAGAAGAAGAACGAAGGGGCTTGGCGCAAGTCTGCGTAATCCCTCGCAGTGCGGAGCCCGCAATGGCCGATCAACTGGAACTTGGAAAGCGCAACTTAATCAAGATCACGGCCATCGCAGGAGCGGGCCTGGCGGGATCGCTGATCTTACCATCCGCGCTTGCGGCCAAGCCCAGGAAAAGAGAGGCGGAAAAGGAAGACGAAGTGACCCCGCCGGAAGATCTGATGCGGGAGCACGGTGTGCTCGATCGCGTGCTTTTGATCTACGAGGCCGGCGTTCGCAAATTCGCTTCCAATGAGGACTTTGATCCGGCGATCGTCGTTAGCTCGGCCGAGATTGTAAGAGACTTCATCGAAAATTATCACGAGAAGTCGGAAGAGGAAGCCGTGTTTCCGCGTTTCAAGAAAGCCGGGAAGATGGTGCCCCTTGTCGACACCTTGCTTGCACAGCATCAAGCGGGCCGAAGGGTTACGCAATCGATTTTGCAATACGCGCCCGGCAGTCGAAGGGACGGCGACGATCGACATCGGCTCGTGGCATCTATCCAATCATTCATCACGATGTACCGGCCTCATGCCGCGCGTGAAGACACCGATTTATTTCCGATGCTCCGAAGTCTAGTCTCCGCACATGAATACGATGCGATGGCCGAAGATTTTGAAAAGAAAGAGCACGAGCTTTTTGGCGAGGACGGTTTCGAGAAGATGGCGAAGCGCGTGGCCGATCTTGAGCAATCCATCGGCATCGACGACCTCGCCCAGTTTACCCCGCGCTGACCGATTGTCGTAGAACTCGTACGACAACCCTGTGAGAGGTTCCGCGAATATCAATCGTTCCGTGACCGAGACATCCATGCGGACCGCTGTTCGGCGGTCAGCGCCGGTCGTCGAGATGCGAACCACCCGCCCGTTACAGGTCGAAGAGTCGAGCCGGCCGTTTTATCGTCAGGCGGCCCTTACCGAATTGAGGAACTTGCCGACTTCCAGCTTGAGGCGGTTGCTTTCGCCGGACAGCGACTGCGCCGCGGAGAGAACCAGCGACGAGGCCGATCCGGTCTCCCCGGCGCCACGCTGCACGTCGGTGATGTTCGAACTCACCTCCGTTGTGCCTTGCGCGGCCTGCTGGATGTTGCGGGATATCTCCTGGGTTGCCGCACCCTGCTCTTCCATCGCCGCAGCAATGGTCGAAGATATCTCCGACATCCGGCCGATGGTGTGGCCGATCTCCTTAATCGCAGCCACCGAATCCTGCGTGGCGGCCTGGATTCCGCTGATCTGCTGACTGATCTCGCCGGTCGCCTTCGCGGTCTGCTCGGCCAAGGCTTTCACCTCAGACGCCACCACCGCGAAACCGCGGCCGGCTTCGCCAGCCCGCGCCGCCTCGATCGTGGCATTCAGGGCCAGCAGATTGGTCTGTCCCGCGATGGTGTTGATCAGTTCGACCACATCGCCGATGCGGGCAGCAGCTTTCGACAATTCGCCGACGCGGTCATTGGTTTTCTGCGCCTGATCCACCGCCTCGTTGGCGACGCGGGAGGATTCCTGGACCTGGCGGCTGATTTCATTGACCGACGAGGTCATCTCCTCGCTCGCGGAGGCCACCGATTGCACATTGGTGGAGGCTTCTTCGGACGCTGCGGCAACGGCAGTTGCGAGCTCTTGTGCCCGCTCGGCAGTCGCCGTCAGCGTGCTGGCAGAAGCTTCAAGCTCCGTCGCAGCCGACGATACCATCTCGACGATTTCACCGACCGCGCCATCGAATGCATCGGCGAGCTTGTGCATGTCCGCCTTGCGCTGTTGCGCCTGGTTCTGCTCGGTCTCCGATTGTTCGGTACGCAACCGATCGGTTTCGATCATGTTGTCCTTGAACACCCGAACGGTGGCGCCCATTTCGCCGATTTCGTCCTTGTTCCTCATTCCGGGGATATCTACCGTCTTGTCGCCTCCCGCGAGTCTTGTCATCGCTCCGGTCATCGCGTTCAACGGTCCGAGGATGCGGCGGAACGCAACCCAGAAGCTGATGACTGTGAGTATTACGCCGGCGAACAGCATCGCCGCGTTGAGCGTAAGGCTCGATGTGCTTCGCGACGCCTCGTCATTGGCTTCATCATTCGACGCATTGCCCATCTCGTTGGCGAGATGGAGGATCGAATTGATGGCGGTCGTTGCACGGGCGACGTACTCGCCGCCACTGAGGTTATATTCTCCGGTGTTGCCGGCTGCGAACACTGCATCGCGGACTTCGCCGTACTTGCCAAAATATTCGCTCTCGACGCCGGCGATCGCGGCGACGATCTTTGCCGGGGTATCTGCGCGCCGGCGGATTGGCGCGATCGTTTCCCAGGCAAGCTCGACCTGGCCGCGGAAACCGGCAACGGTCCGTGCACCCTCCGTGACGAGCTTGCTGCGCGCGCCTATGATGCCGCCGAGGAACCCACGCTCCCTGCCAGCGTTCTCTGCCATTTGCGCGGTCAGGTGACGAATACCGACGAGTTGCGCAAGCGCCACCGAAGGTGGGCTATTCAGCGTCTCAAGCGTTAATCGCAGCCTGTTTCCGCCGACCGAGATCAGATTGGTCAGGGCGGGGAAAAAACCCTGCACGATTTCAGGTGTCCGTTCGGCACCGGGCTTGGCGAGGTTTTCATCGACCTTGGCGCGGAACGCCTCGAACTCGCGAAAACTACGTTCGGCGTCGGCGATGTCCTTCTCGCCGGCTTTCATCGCCGGAATCGTGCCAAGGCGCTGCACCGCGTCGCGGAAGGCCTGATCGGCGGAAGTTCGCAGCTTTACAATCTCCGCGCGGCGCTCCGGCGACGGCACATCGGACGATTTGAGCGACGCATTTGTCATCCCGCGCTCAATTGCCCATTGACCGGCGCTATGCAACAGCAATTGCGAAATTTGATTGACCTTGAGGAAGGCTTGGCTGTCTTGCCGCCTACCGATCGCGTCATAAGCGGTGAGCCCGGCGGAAACGACCAGCAGCAAGGCGAGGGCGGAGATGATCAGCGGCAGGATCGTACGGATTCTAAGATTCACTTGATCGTTTCCTTCTGCTGCAATTCGTGCGTTCGAAGATTGTCAGGCCGCCCTTACCGAATCGAGGAACTTGCCGACTTCCAGCTTGAGGCGGTTGCTTTCGCCGGACAGCGACTGCGCCGCGGAGAGAACCAGCGACGAGGCCGATCCGGTCTCCCCGGCGCCGCGCTGCACGTCGGTGATGTGGGACGAGACCTGCTGGGTGCCATGAGCCGCCTGCTGCACGTTGCGGGAAATTTCCTGGGTCGCCGCACCCTGCTGTTCCACCGCTGCAGCGATGGCCGATGATATTTCGGACAATTTCTCGATGGTGCCGCTGATTTCCTTGATCGCGTTCACCGAGTCCTGGGTCGCGGCCTGGATGCCGCTGATTTGCTGGCCGATCTCGCCGGTGGCCTTCGCGGTCTGCTCGGCCAAGGCCTTCACTTCGGACGCCACGACAGCGAAGCCGCGACCGGCCTCGCCGGCGCGCGCCGCTTCGATCGTCGCATTCAGGGCCAGCAGATTGGTCTGTCCCGCGATGGTGTTGATCAGTTCGACGACATCGCCGATGCGGGCTGCGGCCTTCGACAACTCGCCGACGCGATCGTTGGTCTTGCGGGCCTGATCCACGGCATCGCCCGCCATCCGCGCCGAGTCCTGAACCTGACGGCTGATCTCGTTGACCGACGATGCCATTTCCTCGGTCGCCGACGCCACCGACTGTACATTGGTGGAGGCCTCCTCGGATGCCGCGGCAACCATGGTGCCGGCTGAAGCCTCAAGCTGCGTCGAGGACGAAGACACAGTCTCGACGATCAGGCCGACCGCGCCCTCGAATTCGTCCGCGAGCTTGTTCATGTCGGACTTGCGCCGGGCGACGGCCCGGGCCTCCGTCTCTTTCTGCTCAGCCTCCAGCCCCTGACGGGCGACTGCATTGCTCTTGAACACCTCGACCGCATCGGCCATCTCGCCGATCTCGTCGTGCCGGCCAATGCCGGGCACCTCAACATCGAGCTTGCCGCCAGCGAGATCCTTCATCGCGCCCGTCATGCGCTGCAGCGCCCCGGTAATGCCCCGCGCGACGAACATCGACACGGCGAGCGCAAGCAGCAGGACCAGGCCGGCCGCGATCAGGGATCGCTGGGTCGACGCCCAGGTCTGCGCATTGAGGTCGTCGATATAGACGCCGGTGCCGATGACCCAACTCCATGGAGCAAAGCCGACGACGTAGGACAGCTTCGGTTGCGGCTGATTGAAACCGGGTTTTGGCCATTCGTAGGAAACGAAACCTGCCCCATCCTTCCTGACGACATTGACGAATTCGACGAACAGGGCCTTCCCGTTCGGATCCTTATTGGTCGAGAGATCGTTGCCGTTCATCTCCGGCTTCATCGGATGCATCACCATGCGCGGCTGCATGTCATTGATCCAGAAATAATCGTTGTTGCCATATCGGAGCGCCGCGAGCCGCGCCATCGCCCGCTTCTGCGCGTCGGCGACCGCGATGTCGCCTTTCTGGGCGGCTGCATGCTCTTCCTTGACGATGCCGAGGGCCAGCTCGGCAAGGTGCTTCAGCTCGATCTGCTTCTGCTGCGTGAGACTCGACGCCAGTTCGCGCGAGTCGAGGACCGCAATTCCCAGCAGCCCCAAGAAGCTGAGGCCGATGAGGGCATAGATCTTTCGGCCAACGGTCATTTTGAAACGGCGCAGCATTGCAAACGACATGCTCGATCTCCACAGGACGGTGGGCAGTCAGCGGAATCCACAAGGACACCGCGAACGCATCGGCGATCGAACTGGCATTCATCTTCGCGTGCGATGGCCCACCTCGCCGAATCGTAGTCGTCGCGCGCTCGATTCGCGTTAATTCTTCGCCCGGTAGATTTACGGAGTTTGCCGGCTCCGCAACGTCAGGCCGCCCTTACCGAGTCGAGGAATTTTCCGACTTCGAGCTTGAGACGATTGCTGTCGCCGGACAGCGACTGTGCTGCCGAGAGAACCTGTGACGAGGCCGATCCGGTCTCGCTGGCGCCGCGCTGCACGTCGGTAATGTTGGAGGAGACCTGCTGGGTGCCTTGGGCGGCCTGCTGCACGTTGCGGGAGATTTCCTGGGTTGCCGCGCCCTGCTCTTCCACCGCAGCCGCAATGGTCGATGAGATCTCGGACAATTTTTCGATGGTGCCGCTGATTTCCTTGATGGCGTTGACCGACTCCTGCGTTGCTGCCTGAATGCCGGTAATCTGCTGACCGATCTCGCCGGTCGCTTTCGCGGTCTGCTCCGCCAGCGCCTTCACTTCGGAAGCAACGACCGCAAAACCACGGCCGGCTTCGCCGGCGCGCGCCGCCTCGATGGTGGCGTTCAGCGCAAGAAGATTGGTTTGTCCAGCGATGGTATTGATCAACTCGACCACGTCGCCGATGCGGGCTGCTGCCTTCGACAACTCGCTAACGCGGTCGTTGGTCTTGCGGGCCTGATCGACGGCCTCGTTGGCCATCCGCGCCGAATCCTGGACCTGACGGCTGATTTCGTTGACGGACGACGCCATTTCCTCAGTCGCCGACGCCACCGACTGAACGTTGGTGGAGGCTTCCTCCGACGCCGTCGCAACCACGCCGGTAAGCTGTTGCGCACGCTCCGCGGTCGAGGTCAGCGTTCCCGCCGAAGCTTCGAGCTGCGTCGATGCAGAAGATACGGTTTCGACGATCTGGCCAACCGCGCCCTCAAAATCGTCGGCGAGCTTGACCATGTCCGCCTTGCGTCGAATGGAGACGCGCTTTGCGGTGTCCTTCTGCTCTTCGCGGTCGAAACCAAGTTTGGCCTGCATGGCCTGCACATTTCGCAGCGCGACACCGATCTCGTCGTCCTGCTCGATGACGATGCGGCTGTTGAACAGGCCCTGCGCGATTTTCGCCATCGCCCCGTTGAGCTGTTCAAGCGGCCGTCCGACAGCCCGGATGGTCTGAAGGCCTAGTAGTCCTCCGAGTAGAAGGCCAAGGCATAGAATGGCCATCGCGACGCCGCTGGCGGTCGTAAATTCGTGCTGGCCGGAGCCAAATTCGGCCTCGAGGGCGACGATCACCATGAAAGCGGCTTGCACCGAAATCAGGGTAATCAAACGGGCCTTCAGCGTGCGAGTGAAAAAGGCAAGGCGGTCGGACAGCGAACGGCGACGGATGATGCCAGCGTCGACACGATAGGCCTGGGCCTTGTTGGCGCGTAACAGCGCATACACATGTTCGGCTTCCGCCCGCTGGTCAGCGGACAGCCTGGAGCGGATCGACATATAGCCGGTAACCTGGCCGTTCTCCCAAATTGGCGTCGCGCTGGCCAGCACCCAGTAAAAGTCGCCGTTCTTGCGCCGGTTCTTGACCGCGCCGGCCCACGGCTTGCCCGCCTTGAGCGTGGCCCAAAGATCCGCGAACGCTTCCGGCGGCATGTCCGGATGGCGGATGATATTATGTGGCTGGCCCATCAGTTCCGCTTCGGTGAAGCCCGCGGCGTCAATAAACTGATCGTTGAAGTAGGTCAGGCGGCCTTTGGTGTCGGTCTTCGAAACGATTAGAGTTTCGTCGGTGATCGGATATTCGACGGTCGTGACCGGAAGGTTGGTGCGCATGGCCGTGCTCCTGCAGAGAATGAGAACCGCGGCCTCCGTACCTCATCCAAGCAAGGCCTTGCCGCGTACGGCTGAGAAAATAGCGATTCGGTCTATCAATTTTCGTTAATTTGACGCCCAGTAGTAGTACCGGGCATCCGACCAAATTCCGCATCGGCATCAAATTGGCCGGCACCGATGGCCCGCTACCGTCGTGCCGGGTTTGATTCGGTGTCGGTTGGCCCGCCTTGTTACGCAGCCCTTACCGAGTTGAGGAACTTGCCGACTTCGAGCTTGAGGCGCTTGCTGTCACCGGACAGCGATTGCGCCGCCGCGAGCACCTGCGACGAAGCCGATCCGGTCTCGCTCGCCCCGCGCTGCACGTCGGTGATGTGGGAGGAAACCTGCTGGGTGCCGTGGGCGGCCTGCTGCACGTTGCGGGAAATCTCCTGGGTCGCCGCACCCTGCTCTTCCACCGCAGCCGCAATGGTCGATGAGATCTCGGACAGTTTTTCGATGGTGCCGCTGATTTCCTTGATGGCGTTGACCGACTCCTGGGTCGCGGCCTGGATTCCGCTGATCTGCTGACCGATTTCGCCGGTGGCCTTCGCGGTCTGCTCGGCCAAGGCCTTGACTTCGGAAGCGACGACCGCGAAGCCGCGACCGGCTTCGCCCGCGCGCGCCGCCTCGATAGTAGCGTTCAAGGCGAGCAGATTGGTCTGTCCGGCAATGGTGTTGATCAATTCGACCACGTCGCCGATCCGGGCCGCCGCCTTCGACAACTCGCCGACGCGGCTGTTGGTGGTTCGGGCCTGCTCGACCGCTTCGCCGGCCATCCGGGCCGATTCCTGCACCTGACGGCTGATTTCGGTAATCGACGACGCCATTTCCTCGGTCGACGACGCCACCGACTGCACATTGGTGGCGGCTTCTTCGGATGCGGCCGCGACCATCGTCGTCAGCTCCTGGGAGCGCTCGGCCGTCGCGGTCAGCGTGCTGGCGGAAGCTTCAAGTTCAGTTGAAGCCGACGATACGGTCTCGACGATCTCGCTGACCGCGCCTTCAAACTGATCGGCGAGTCTGACCATCTCCACCCTGCGCTGCCCGGCCAGGATCTCGTCCTGTTTCAATTTGGCTTTCACCTCGTCGCGGGCTTTCTGTTCGGCGTTTTCCCGGATCACGGTCACGGTCTTGGCAAGGTCACCGATTTCATCACCGCGACTGGCGCCCGGAATGACGACGTTGAGATTACCGCCCGCCATCTCGCCCAGCGCGCCGTTGAGACGCGTCATCGGACGGGCGACGCCGAGGAAGGAGAATGCCATCGCTCCGATCAGCGACCCCATCACGACGATCGCCATTCCCACATTCAGCCGGTTGGCCCAGGCGACCTGAGCTGAGACTTGCTCCTTGGCGGCCCTGTTGTTCTCCTGTGCGGTCGAGACCGCCGTCTCCATGAGTTCCGTGGCCTCGCCGGCGGATTTCAACGCGCGCGCCCCGATGTCGGCCTTCAATTGCTCCGTCTTGACGACCTCGTCGTTGACCGCCAGGAAGCGTTTGACGATCGAATCCAGCGAGCTGACCACGTCCAGCAAACTCTTGTCGTCGGCCTCGCCCCGCAACTGGTTGAAAATCTTCTTGAGCGCGGACTGGGTCTGCGTCATCGCGGCTATCAGACTGGTATCGCCGGTGGCGCCCAATCGCCAGACCGCGGCCCGCAACATGTTGACCTTGGCATCGGCCTGATGCAGCGCCTTTTCGATCTCGGCGCGGTTGTCCAGCTTGGCCAGCACCGGCGACCCCAGTTCCGCCTCGACGGCCTTGGTCCATTCCATGGAGATGGCCGAGCGCTTGTCGATCTGCGCAAGAAGATTGCCTTGCGTTTTTGCGAAATCTTCCACGCCGGACATGAAGCTGGAAGTCAGCGACTTGATCTTCTGCAGCCGTTCTTTGCTTTCCGGCCTCATGGCAGTGGCAAACGCGGTGTCGATATCGTTTCCTGCCGCAGCCGCGAACCGGCGCATGCCGGCAGCGTTCTTTTCGACTTCATCCTGCGTCCTGGCCATTCGAATGTTGCGCGCCTGAATCTCGATCTGGCGAAGATTCGAATGGGCGGAGAGCGCGGATTCGGCAACCCGCTGGGACCGGTCTGCTACGTCAGTCGCACGGCCAACACTAGCTCCTGTCATCATCTGGTTGGCGATCATGCCGCCCGCCAGCAGGATGCCGAATGCACCGGCGAGACCGAGCTTGTTGCCGATGCGATTGAGCTTGATCATTGCAATAGGCCTTCTTCGCGAGCGCTGATGATGTGCTCAGGCCGCCCTTACCGAATTGAGGAACTTGCCGACTTCGAGCTTGAGGCGATTGCTGTCGCCGGACAGCGATTGCGCCGCCGCGAGCACCTGCGACGAAGCCGATCCGGTCTCGCTGGCGCCGCGCTGCACGTCGGTGATGTTGGAGGAGACCTGCTGGGTGCCGTGGGCGGCCTGCTGGACGTTGCGGGAAATTTCCTGGGTCGCCGCACCCTGCTCTTCCACCGCGGAGGCAATGGTCGATGAAATCTCGCACAGCTTTTCGATGGTGCCGCCGATTTCCTTGATCGCATTCACCGAATCCTGCGTCGCTGTCTGGATGCCGGTGATCTGCTGACCGATCTCGCCAGTGGCCTTGGCGGTCTGCTCGGCCAGCGCCTTCACCTCGGAAGCCACGACCGCGAAGCCACGGCCGGCTTCGCCGGCGCGCGCCGCCTCGATGGTGGCGTTCAGGGCGAGCAGATTGGTCTGCCCCGCGATGGTGTTGATCAGTTCGACGACGTCGCCGATGCGGGCTGCCGCCTTCGACAATTCGCTGACGCGGTCGTTGGTTTTGCGGGCCTGGTCGACGGCCTCGCCTGCCATCCGCGCCGAATCCTGCACCTGACGGCCGATCTCGTTGATCGATGAGGCCATTTCCTCGGTTGCGGAGGCCACCGAACGCACGTTGGTGGAGGCTTCCTCGGACGCCGCCGCGACCGTGGTGGTGAGCTGTTGGGCGCGCTCGGCGGTCGATGTCAGCGTGCCGGCCGAGGCTTCGAGCTGCGTCGAAGCGGAGGATACGGTCGCCACGATCTCGCCGATCAGCGATTCGAAGTCGCGCGTGATGCTATCCACCCGGCGTCCGCGTTCGATCTTGGCGTCCGCGTCACGTGCGGCGGCCTCATCGGCGGCTTTCTTCGCAATCAGCGCCTGCTTGAACACCTGCAGGGCCTCGGCCATGGCGCCGATCTCGGTCTTCTCGCCCTGGTGCGGCACCTGCGCGGTCAGGTCGCCGTTGCCCAGCGCCTGCATCGGCGCGACGATGGATTTGATTCCAGCAGACACGCCGCGAACCAGAAAAACCGCAGCGCCAATTCCGATGATAATCGTCAGCAGCAGCGACGACAGCACGATCCTGATGTCATTGTCGAAGCCTTCCGCGGCCTGCGTACCTGCCGCATCCGCACCCCTGCTGTTCAGCAAGACGTCCTTCTGCAGCGTCTCGTCGGCCTTGACGCCGGCAAGTGACGCCTTGGCATGGAGTACCCTGGCCTCCTTGTCCTCATTCTTGCGGGACAGCACCAGGACCTCCTTTACGCCAGCGAGATATTCAGCCCAGGAGGTGCTGAACTCCTCGTAGAGCGCGCGCTCTTCAGCCGAGGTGACCAGCGGTTCATAAGCCTTGCGGGCTTTGTCCGTGTTGGTGATCCACTTTGCGAGCAGATCTTCCTGAAGCTGCTTTCCGGCCTCGTCGGTGGCAAGCAGATGGGAGCGGACGATCGCCCGATAGGTAATGGTCGCGGCCCGCAATTCGCCGAGAACCCGAACGCTCGGCAGCCAATTGTTCACGATGTCAACGGTGGCGGAGTTGATCGTATACATCTGCCTTATGTTCAGCGCTCCCATTGCCGACATGGCGACGAGCAGGAAAGCGACGACGCCCGTAATTTTAGTACGAATGGAGTATTTGGCGAACATGAACGGAATCTCTTCGGCTTTGGGCGTGTTGGCACTTCGGTCGTGAACCATGCGATTCGACCAGAACCTACCGTGCTTCCGTTAATTATTTTCCGTAGAACTACTGAGGCCAGGAGTCGTCGACAGATGAAATGCCGGGCAGCGTTCAGCGCATCAACGTGAGCGCGTCCGAGAAAAATTCCGGCCCGCCGAAATTGCCGGATTTCAGCGCCAGCAGCATCGCGCCTTTCTTGGCGCCGACGGCACGCAGCACCGGCACGCCGGCGGCGATTTCCGCGCCGACCAGAAAGCCGGGAATCCCGAGGCGATCGACCACCGCGCCGGAGGTCTCGCCGCCGGCGACCACAAGCCGGCGCACGCCTGACAGCACCAGCCCTTGCGCGATATCCGCCATCGCCTGCTCGATCGCATGACCCGCGGCATCGCGGCCGTGGCGGGCCTGCAAGGCCGCCACCTGGTCCGGCGTCGCGCTGCTGGCGATCAGGATCGGACCTTTACCGAGATGTTCGTTGGCCCAGCCAAGTGCCCGCTGCGCCTCGGTTTCGCCCGTGACCACCTTTTCGGAGTCGAGATGAAGCACCGGCATCTTCCGCTCGGCGTTTGCGATCTGCTGCAGCGTCGCCTGCGAACAACTGCCGGCCAGGCACGCCGCCGGTCCGCCGACCGGCGCGTCGGCAATCGCGCTCGGCTCAATCGGTTTGACGCGGCCCGATGCCACCAGCGCACGCGCCAGACCAAGCCCAATGCCGGATGCGCCGACAGAGAGGCGATGATCGAGCGCCACCGCGCCAATGGTTTCGAGATCGCGGGCAAATACCGCGTCCGCAATCGCCGCACCGAAACCCTTGGTGGCAAGATCGGAAAGGCGCGCGCGGACGGCATCCGGACCGCGGGCGATGTCGGCGAGATCGACGAGACCAACCTTGGTTTTGCTCTGGCGCGCCAGCACCCGCACCAGATTGGAATCATGCATCGGATTGAGCGGATGATCTTTTAGGGGGCTTTCATTGAGCGGCACCGAACCCACGAACAAATTGCCCTGATAGACGGTGCGGCCGGTCTCGGGAAACGCCGGCGTCACCAGCACGATGGCATCGGCGGAATCGGCGCGCAGCGCATCCATCACCGGGCCGATATTGCCGGCATCGGTGGAATCGAAGGTGGAGCAGATCTTGAACAGCACATGCGAAACCCCGCGACTACGCATCCACTTCTCAGCGGCGCGCGAGCGCGTTACCGCAAGGCCGGCTTCGATCGACCGGCTTTTCAGCGACACCACCACCGCGTCGACCTCGGGCAGCGCAAGATCGCCTGCGGGCACGCCGATGGTCTGCACCGTGCGCAGGCCGCAGCGGGTCAAGGTATTGGCGAGATCGGACGCGCCTGTGTAATCGTCGGCGATGCAGCCCAGTGCCAGCGTCACGGCTTCACTCCAGCGTAGGATTTGAACCAGCCGAGGCCATCGGTGGTCTTGCCCCGCGGGTTATACTCGCAGCCGACAAATCCGCCGTAGCCGAGCCGATCCAGCTCATCGAACAGGAAGGGGTAGTTCAATTCCTCTCCATCGGGTTCGTTGCGCGACGGGATGCTGGCGATCTGGATGTGACCGATGATCGGCATCATCTCGCGCAGCCGCATCGTCACGTCGCCGTGGATGATCTGGCAGTGATAGATGTCGAACTGAAGCTTCAGGTTCGGAATTTTCAGTTCGACGATCAAATCGCGCGCGAACATGAAATCGTTCAGGAAATAGCCGGGCACGTTGCGCGGATTGATCGGTTCGATGACCACGTCGAGGCCATGGGGCGCGAAAAATTCCGCCGCCCATGCCACCGATTTGTAGAACGCCTCTACCGCCTTCCGATCGCTTCGGTTGGCAATCCCCGCCATCAAATGCACGCGCTTGACGCCGGTCGCCTGCGCATAGGGCAGCGCGGTCCGCAGGCTCTGCTGCAGGTCGGCAAATCGGTCCGGCAACGCGGCAAAACCCTTTTCACCGGCGTCCCAATTGCCGGGCGGCAGGTTGAACAGCGCCTGGGTCAGGCCGTTACGATGCAGCCGCTCGCCAACGGCCTCCGCCGGATGGTCATAGGGAAACAGGAATTCCACCGCGGTGAATCCCGCCTTTGCCGCCGCGTCGAAACGGTCGAGGAACGGGACTTCGTTGAACATCATGCTGAGATTGGCGGCAAAACGGGGCATCGATTGTCCTCTTGTTCGCTCAGTTCTATTTCGGCTCGCGTCATTTCGGTTCGCGTTACTTCGGCTCGCCCGGCAGATCCGTGCCGGTGACGCGGGCATACATCCGCGCCACCGAGGCATCGTCATCGCGGCCCATGCCGGAAGCCGACGTCATCAGGAACATCTGCAGCGCGGCAGCAGCCACCGGCACCGGGAATTTCGCCGTGCGAGCCATGTCCTGGATGATACCAAGGTCCTTGACGAAAATATCCACCGCACTGCGCGGGGAGTAATCGCCGTCCAGCACGTGCGGCACGCGGTTCTCGAACATCCAGGAATTACCGGCGGACGCGGTGATCACCTCGTAGACCTTGCGGATATCGAGACCCTGCCTGGCGGCGAACGCGATCGCTTCCGATGCGGCCGCGATATGCACCCCGGCGAGCAGCTGGTTGATCATCTTGAAGGCGGCGCCCTGGCCTGGGGCATCGCCGAGCTCGTAGAGTTTTGCCGCCATGGCGTCGAGCGCGGGCCGCGCCTTGGCGAAAGCAGCAGCGCTTCCTGAAGCGAGAATGGTCAGTTCCCCCTGTGCCGCGCGCTGGGCGCCGCCTGAAATCGGTGCGTCGAGATAATGCCGGCCGCTGGCTTCCAATTGCTTCGCCAGCCGCCGCGCGACATCCGGATCCATGGTCGCGGAGGAGACGAACACGGCATCCTTGGCCAGGGTTTCGGCAACGCCGTCCTTGCCGAACAGAATGGTTTCGGTCTGGGCGGCGTTGACGACCACGCTGACGACAATGTCGGCCGCCTTTGCAGCCTCCGCCGGTGTTTTGGCGCCGCCACCGCCGTCAGCGACAAAGCGGGCGACGGTGTCGGCCGAGACGTCGCAGCCGGTCACGCCAAAACCAGCGCGCGAGAGCGAGGTCGCCATGCCGAACCCCATCGAGCCCAGCCCAATGACGGCGACGCGTGGTTTTTGCGATGTTGTTTCAGGCATAAGGCATTACCTCAGGTTTCCTCACAGCCGAATTTAACAGCGGCCTTGCCTTTTGGGTATCACGGCTTGGCCGCGCTGCCAAAGCATGAGAAAAGGGCGGCGAAGAGGATGCTGCCAGGATATTGCCATGACCGAAACCGGGGTACGCGAGGAAATCTGCCGCCTCGGCCGCTCATTGTTCGAGCGTGGGCTGACGCCGGGTTCCTCGGGCAATATCAGCATGCAGACCGATGACGGCGGCTGGCTGGTGACACCGACCAATGCGTCGCTCGGCTCGCTGGACCCGGCGCGGCTGTCGCGGCTCGGACCGGATGGCCGCCTCGTCTCCGGCGATGCCCCGACCAAGGAAGTGCCGCTGCATACCGCCCTGTACCAGACCCGGCACACCGCGCGCGCGGTGGTGCATCTGCATTCGACGCATTCGGTGGCGCTGTCGATGCTGCCCGAGATCGATCCGCGCGCCGCATTGCCGCCGATGACGGCGTATTATCTCATGAAGTGCGGCGCCACCGCGCTGGTGCCTTATTATCAACCGGGCGATCCGGCGGTCGCCGATGCGATCAAGGGCCTCGCCGGAAAATATGCCTCGGTGCTATTAGCCAATCACGGCCCGGTAGTGGCGGGCGAGTCGCTTGAGGCCGCGGTGTTCGCCATCGAAGAGCTGGAAGAAACCGCCAAACTCTATCTGCTGCTGCGCGGGCTGAATCCGCGATATCTGTCGCCCGAGCAGATCGCCGACTTGTCGAAAACATTCGGGCTGGCGCTGCCAGAACATTCGCCACACACGCCTCCCTCGTCCTGAGGAGCTATGCGCAGCATGGCGTCTCGAAGAAGCGAAGCAATCCATTGGGCAACGAAGGAAGAATGGATTGCTTCGTCGCTGCGCTCCTCGCAATGACGAGCGTTTCCGCCGAAGCTACAGCCCCAGATACGCCTTGCGCACGTCGGGGTTGCCCATGATCTCGGCCGCTGCGCCCTGCATCAGGACGCGGCCGGTTTGCAGGATGTAGGCGCGGTCGGCGATCTCGAGGCACTCCGCCATGCGCTGCTCGACGATCAGCACGGTCATGCCGGCGTCGCGGATGCGCTTCACCGCCGCAAAAATCTCGTCGACCAATTTCGGCATGATGCCCTGCGATGGTTCGTCCAGCATCAGAAGTCGCGGCCGCGTCATCAGCGCGCGCCCGATCGCCAGCATCTGCTGCTCGCCGCCTGAGAGCGTTTCGGCGCGCTGCTCCAGTCGCTCCGACAACCGCGGAAACAGCTTGAACACCAACGCCAGCGGCTCGTCGCGATCGGCCTCGCTGCGATAGAGATAGCTGCCGAGCCGCAGATTGTCCCGCACCGACAGCCGCGGAAACAGCCGGCGGTTCTCCGGTACATAGGCGATGCCGCGCGCGGTGATCATATGCTGCGCCATGCCGTCGATGCGGGCACCATCGAACATAATGGTGCCGGAGCGCGGACGTTCGGCGCCGGCGATGGTTTTCAGGAGGGTCGACTTGCCG
>WNGG01001936.1_pt1 | contig 23449 bp, 15 predicted proteins | sample 5400661 | NCBI WGS metagenome assembly WNGG01 (sample SAMN13153372, study PRJNA577476) | soil metagenome | isolation source: 100 cm soil or saprolite under Garry oak tree replicate 1 | place: USA:California | collected 2016-06-15
CCATCCGCATCCCGCCGCCGCTCAAGGGATCTGCCGTGTAGTAAGACATGACCAACCTCCAACGCGGCACACGCTCGGTCGCCGCGCTGTGATCGTTATTCCCGGCAACCGCCCTGCTTAATCGCCGACCAGCCGTTCTTGCGTGCGGGTCGAGGCGTGGTGGATCTTGCGCTGCTGGCTCGTCCTGATACGTTCGACCCCGCCGCAGTGGGGCGCCTTCGAGCGTCTGGTCACCGCCTCCTGCCGCCGCCCCAATCAAACTGCGCGACCGTGCCGGCAGAGATTTGGCGAGGGACCCGGCCTTCTCGCCCGGTGAGCACCGTCATCGCGCTGACAGTCTCCGTACCCGCGACGTCGGCAGTGCCTTCGGTGCGACCGTGACCGTCGCCCCGATGGCTACACGAGGGTCACGTCCTCGGGCATCGTCTGCGGAGCGACGCCCGCGGCCACCATCTGCTGCCACGCCTGCCCGGCGAAGTGCAGCGGCCGCTGGTTTCGGGCAGCGAGTCTGTGCGCCTCGACGTAGGAGCTGACGCTCTCGGCGAGGCTGATCCGCGGAGGCTCGTCACTGATCTGGAACACGTGCCAGCGGCCCCCGGCCACTTCGCGCGCCATCACATGCAGGTACGGCCGGGCACCGTTGATCTTGGTCTTGTTGTTGTCGTTCACCGCGACGCTCCCATCAACCGGCTGATTTCTCACAGTCAGTGGTCCAGCAGTGGTCAACGATCCCGAGGTCCTCAGGCGACGCACACTGCTGAGCAGCACGCCGACAACCGGGGCCGGCTCAGCACCGAGAACGATCGGTATGCCGGACTCATCGACTTCATGCCCGATCGCGCCTAAGGTCAGGGTCGTCGCGTCGTTGATCAACACAGCGGCGCTTCCCGGACGGCCCCGGTCACCGAGTGTGGGAGGGGGTTTCTCGGTGACCGGGGTATCCAGCGACCGCACACCTGATCGTTTCCGTTCACACGCACCAGCGTCGGCTTGCCCACGATGGTCGACGCCGTGGCGCGAGCAGCAGCAGCATGCGCAACGTGTCGCCGCGGAAGATGACCCTGGGTCTGGCGAGCTGCGTGTCGCTCACGCGCTCTGCGCGGCGACACCGACCAGACGAAGCGGGCCTCCGTTGATGCGGTGACGTCCATCGTCCAGCGATGCTGGTTGACAGCTACTTCGGCTGATCCGTGACACGGCCGACAAATCGAACCCGAGGGAAGTGGCCTGGATGAAGCTTGAATCCGCTCTTCGCGCGAGCGCGGTCGACTACCACACTGCAGGAGAGCCGTTTCGAATCGTCTCTGCGGGGTTGCCGCCGCTACCGGGAAACACCGTTCTCGACCGTCGAGACTATGCGCGCAGAGGCGCGTACGAGACGCTCAGATTGTTGATGGTGAATGAGCCCCGCGGCCACGCCGACATGTATGGCGGGTTCATCGTTCCACCGGACGACGACAGCGCCGACTTCGGCGTGCTCTTCTGGCACAAGGATGGCTACTCGACAGCCTGCGGGCACGGAGCGATCGCTTTAGGCGCATGGGCGATTGACACGGGGCTTGTGGTCGCGCCCGACGACGGTGACGCGAGCGTGGTCATCGACGTGCCGTCGGGCCGCGTCGAGGTGCTGGTTCAGCGTGCTCATGCCAGGAACGCGTCGATCAGCTTCCGGAACGTGAAGTCTCACTCGGTTGCGGTCAACCTGGACGTCCAGCTGGAGCAGTCGAAGCTCGCCGTCGACATCGCATTCGGTGGTGCGATCTACGCTGCTGTACGCGCCAGTGACGTCGGTCTACGGGTAGTCCCCGAAGATCTCGGTCGCCTCATTGAGGCCGGCCGCACTGTCAAGGCTGCCCTTGCGGGGCATCCACTAACGCTAGTCGAAGGCGAGCAACGGCTGTCCGGGGTGTATGGCGTCATCTTCTACGAGGAGCTGTCACCGCCCACAGAGGACCCGACTGCACTTCGGCAGCGTAACGTCACGATCTTCGCTGACGGTCAGGTCGATCGATCCCCTTGTGGCTCAGGCACGTCCGCTCGGCTATGCAGCCTCTACGCCCGAGGCAAGATAGCGATCGGGCAGCTGCTGGAGCACGAATCGATCGTCGGCTCGGTCTTCCACGCCTCGATCACCTCAGTCGAACCCAACGGGAACATCGACACCACAATCACCGGTACGGCTCATCAGACTGGCACTCACGACTTCCTACTCGTTCCCGAGGACGAGCTAGGGCTCGGTTTCGTCCTGCGCTGAACCCAGCGCCTGACGAATGAGTGCTCGACGACGCCCGGGACGCCGCGAGGGAATGTGCCGCTCACGGAACAGAGCATCGTGCTGGCCGCGCCCGGGGGACACTCGCCAAAGACAGGGTTGAGTTCCTAGTTTTTCTTAAGGTTGGCGGACGGTCGATCTTGGGTGGGGTCGCTGGACTGGGGGTGTCCGATCCACGAAGGAGCGTGCCATGTCAGTCCGCAACCATCGTCTCGTTGTTACCGCGATCGTCACGGCGGCCGCGATCGCCGTCCCGGCCGCCGCGTTGGCGTCCGGGTCTCGTTCGCCTGCCAAACCGGTGCCGACGTCTGTTGCAGCGAGGAAGTCTGCGGCCGTTGCGGCGGCTGACAAGTCCCGGGCTCCGTCCGAGTTCCCTGCCCTGGCCGCGTCTGCGGGTATCAGTGTGAGCCGGCTGCAGGCCGGGCTCATCGCCGCCAAGCGGGCCGGCGGCGGCACGGCTACGGGCGTCGCCGCGTTCGCGGCCGCGGCGGGTGTCCCGAACGCGACCGCACAGCGGATCGTCTCTGCTGTATTCGGAAACAGCGTTGACCGCAGCATGACCGGACCCGTGGCAGCGACGGCGCTCGCCGCGCAGCTGGGCGTCAGTGCCAGCGCTGCCCGGCGCGCGTTGCAACAGGTCGACGCGCTGAACGGCAAGGATGGCGTAGATCCAGCCAGCGCCGCGTTTGCCGCGGTCGCGCATGGTCTCGGGATCAGTCCGGCTCGGCTGCTTGCCGCCTTGGGCGATGTTAAGCGGAGCCTGGCCGGCAAGTAATCGCTCGATCAGGCAGGTCCGCGCACAATGGGTCGCGTGCGAGTGCTGGTGGTCGATGACGATGCGGCCGTGCGCCGATCGTTGGCCACCGCACTCGGGCGTGACGGCTACGAGGTACTCACCGTCGACGATGGCAGCGCCGCGCTTGCACACACCGCAGCCGTGAACGTCGACGCGATTGTGCTCGACGTGGCGATGCCCGAGCCGAGCGGACTCGAGGTGTGCCGGCGGCTTCGTTCCCGTGGCGACCGGACCCCGATCTTGATGCTCACCGCCCGCGATCTGGTCGACGATCGCGTCGCCGGGCTGGACGCAGGCGCGGATGATTACCTCGCCAAGCCGTTCGCCCTCGCCGAGCTACGGGCCCGCTTGCGCGCACTGCTGCGCCGCAGCGGGCCGGCCGCCGACCGACTGGGCTACGCAGATGTAATCCTCGATCTCGCTGCGGCCCGGGTGACGCGGGCCGAGCGCGAGGTCTCGCTCACTCGCACCGAGTACCTGCTGCTCGAACTGTTCCTGCGCAATCCCGGCCGGGTGCTAAGCCACGCAAGCATTTACCAGGCCGTCTGGGGCTATGACTTCGGCCCACGCTCGAACAACCTCTGGGTCTACATGAGTTATCTGCGCGCCAAGCTCGAGGCGGGCGGTGAGTCACGGATTCTGCACACCGTGCGCGGGCTCGGCTACGTGCTGCGAGACACGCCATGACGCTGCGGAACCGAATCTCGGCCGCCGCTGCAGCCGGGGTGCTGGTCGTGGTCGCCGCGGTCAGCACCGTGTTGTACCTGTCGTATGCGCACAGCCTGCGGTCGCGTGTCGCCGCGGCTCTTATCGACGCCGCCCAGCAAGCTTCCACGATCGCCCAGCGCATCAAGCAATCGGCCATCGACAACGGACCGGCACCCGACATCAACAAGCCGGTCACCGTCGGCAGCATCGAGGTCCAGCTGTTTCCCGGGCCGCTGGCCGCCGGTCAGCCCACCCGCTTCGGGTCGCTGGACAGCCGCGACATCGCCGTCGCGCAAGGCGCCCAGCCGGCGTACTTTGCCGAAGCGCACGACGGCGGGCAGCGGTTTCGCGTCTACACGGCGGCCATGCCGGACGCCCCGGGCGGTGCCCTGGTCCGCACCAGCCGGCCCGCGAACGCCGACGACAGCGCGCTGCGCAACGCCGCCCTGCTGCTCGCCGGGCTCACCATCGCGGCCACGGGCGTCACCTACGGTGTTGCCCGGATGTCGGCCGGGCGCCTCCTCCGCCCGATCGGCGAGCTCACCGCGGCCGCCGAGCACGTCACTCAGACCCGCGACCTCACTGCTCGCATCGGCGCTACCCGAACCGACGAGGTGGGCCGGCTCGGCGCGTCGTTCGACACCATGTTGGCGGCCCTGCACGACTCGGTGAGTGCGCAACGCCAGTTGGTCGCAGACGCGTCGCACGAACTGCGCACACCGTTGACCAGTCTCACCACGAACCTCGACCTGCTCGAGGACGGCGCCGGGCTGGCCGACCCGCAGGCACCGGTCCTCGTCCGGGCCGCACGCGAACAGGCCGGCGAGCTGGACCAGCTGATCACCGACCTGCTCGACCTCGCCCGCTATCACGAGTCCACGCCGCACCGCGAGGCCGTGCGCCTCGACCTGCTCACCGACGACACGGTGCGCCGCCTGCGACAGCGCGTGCCACAGGCGCTCGTCGAGGCCGAGCTGCATGCATGCCTGGTCAACATTGATCCCGCAGCAGTCGATCACGCCGTCAGCAACCTGATCGACAACGCGATCAAATGGAATCCGCCCGGCGCTGTGGTGTGCGTCGTCGTCGAGAACGGCAGGACATCGGTCACCGACCATGGCCCCGGCATCGCCGACGAGGACCTCCCACATATCTTCGAACGCTTCTACCGAGCGCCCACCGCACGCGGCATGCCGGGCGCCGGGCTCGGACTAGCGATCGTCGGAGATGTCGTGCACGCCAACAACGGCATCGTCGACGTCCGGACCGGGCCCCACGGGTCGACGTTCACCCTCGCATTTCCTCTACTCCAGAACATCGCGGAGGTGTCGACCGACCGGCAGGTGGCGGTGCCGCGGCGCGGCCAGGACGCGGCGGGCGCGCCCTCCGGATCGGTGGCCGAGCCCGAACCGCGATGATCGTCGTCATCCGTTGAGCGCATCGCGCTCGGGTGTTGCTCGCAGGGCAGGGTGGCAGTACGGATGATCAACTCCCTGGATGTGCACGCAGAGGTAGACAGTCAGGGGTGGCGGCAGTCGACGGGCGTCGGCCGCGGCGAACAGCAGCGGGTCGGCGATCGGGAACGCGTCCAAGAGGCGCCGCCGCAAGATGTTGGCGTGCCTCAGCGAAATGAACGCCCGGGCCGAAGTCCGCTCGCGGACGAGCCGGTCGGGGCACTGATCCCGCTCCTGGAATGCTTCCGTGAGGGGTGCCGAGAGTTTTCGCGCGCCCGTCCGTCGTATCAGCATTGAGTCGGATCGAGGAGGACGTCATGGGCCGGATAGTGGTGACCGAGTTCATCTCGCTCGACGGGGTCATCGAGGCACCGGGTGGCGGGGAGGACTACAAGTACGGTGGGTGGACCTTCGAGGTCGACCGTGGTGATGAGGGCAACCAGTTCAAGCTGGACGAGACGATGGGCTCGGCTGCGTTGTTGCTCGGCCGGCGGACCTACGAGGGCTTCGCAGCGGCGTGGCCCGAGCGCGACGGGGAGTTCGCCGACAAGTTCAACACGATGCCGAAGTACGTCGTGTCGTCGACGCTGCGCGACCCGGAATGGACCAACTCGACCGTGCTCTCCGGCGACCTGGTCGCCGAGGTCACGAAATTGAAGGACGAGCAGGACGGCGACATCGTCGTGCACGGCAGCGCCCAGCTCGTGCAGTCGCTGGTCGAGAACGACCTCGTCGACGAGCTGCGGCTCATGATCTTCCCGGTCGTGCTCGGTACCGGCAAGCGGCTGTTCGGCGAGACCACCGACAAGAAGCGGCTGCAGCTGTCGTCATCAACGGTCGTCGGTGACGGCGTCGCCGTCCAGGTCTACACGCGCACCTGATCCGGTAGAGACTTGGCGCCGTGCCCCTGAACGGCGAGTAGCAGATCAGACCGCTGATCACAGACTGGGCAGCGGTGGTCAACGAGTGGCTGAAGGAGGAACGGCGAATGATGACACCCTCGATCGTCTCCGCGTCCGAGTGGGATGCGGCCCGGGAGCGATTGCTGGTGAAGGAGAAGGAGCTCACCCGAGCGCGCGACGCGATGGCGGCCCAACGCCGGCGTATGCCATGGATGGCCGTGGAGAAGGACTACCGCTTCGAAGGGCCGAACGGGCCGGTAAGCCTGCTCGACCTATTCGAGGGCCGCCGCCAGTTGATCGTCTACCGCGCCTTCTACGGGCCGGACATCACCACCTACGCTGAGGGCGGCGCGTACCCGGAGCGGGCCTGCGTTGGCTGCTCGTTCGTCGCCGACCAGGTAGCGAATCCGGCGCACCTGAATGCCCGCGACACCTCGCTGGCGTTCGTGTCGCGGGCCCCGCAAGCCGATATAGAGCCCCTGAAGTCGCGGATGGGCTGGACGTTGATCCCGTGGTACACGCTGACGGACGACTTTGACGCCGACTTCGGTGTGGACGAGTGGCACGGCACCAACGCCTTCATCCGCGACGGCGATCGCGTGTTTCGCACCTACCTCGTCAACAGCCGTGGCGATGAGGCGATGGGGAGCACTTGGAGCTATCTCGACATCACCGCGCTCGGTCGCCAGGAGGAGTGGGAGGACTCGCCGGAGGGCTATCCCCAGACCCCGCCGTACCAGTGGTGGAACTACCACGACGCATACGGGCCGGACGCCTAATCGCGCACGTCGTAGGCGTCCCGCCGATTCGGGAGCAGTTGGTGACCTGATCGATCTGCTAGCGCGATCGCCGTGCCGTTGTTGAGATCGGCTCAGATGGTGAGTGCGAGTCTGCGGGCGTCGTAGATGGCTGAATGAATGTTGCGGCCGGCAGTCGCGTCGCCGATTCGGAACAGCTGATAGCGACCGCGCGGGTTCGTCGTCAGCCGTTGTGGCTTGATCTGGATCAGCGCGTTGAGGTCTACTTCGCCGGCGTTGATCGACCGATCTTTGAGTTCGGCGTACACGTCGTCGTTGGGGATCGTGCCGTGCTCTACGACGACTTGATCGACGACGCGCTGCACCGAGGCACCGGTGTATTCGTTTCGCAGCACCGCGACCAGGCCGTCGGGGTGGCGGCGAACCTCGCGGAGCCGGTGATCGGGTGTGAGTCGCACACCGGCGCGGTAGAACGCTGCTAGGTAGGCGGGATACAGCGTGCCGACTACATCCTGTCCCACAAGTCGATCGGGGGTGACGATCTCGACCTGCGAGCCGCCTGCGGCGAGACGCTCTGCCGTGGACAGTGCCTGGTCGCCGCCGTGATCGTCGAAGACGAGTACGCGGTGCCGTGGTGGCACCTCGCCGCCGAGGATGTCCCAGGTCGACACCGTCAGATCATCCCCGGCCGACAGTGTCGGGGTCGCCGGCAGGCCTCCGGTGGCCATGATCACCGCGTCGGGATCGAGTTCCTGAACGGCAGCGCCGTCGGCGAAGGTGTTGAGCCGCACGTCGACGCCGAGACGTCGCGCTTCCGCGTCGAGCCAGTTCACGATGCTGAGCAGCTCCTTGTGCCGTTGGGTGGTCCGGGCTGCGAGTTGGACCTGGCCGCCGACTCGGCTGGCGGCTTCGAGCAGGGTGACCGAATGACCGCGTTCGGCGCAGACGCGGGCCGCCTCTAGGCCGGCGGGTCCGGCGCCGGCGACGACGACGCGTTTGGGTTCCGGCGCCGGTGGTGCGACGTGGGGGATGAGCTGTTCACGACCGGTTGCGGGGTTGTGCAGGCACAGCGAGTCGAGCCCGATGTAGATACGGTTGATGCAGTAGGACGCGCCTACGCATGGGCGGATGCGGTCCTCCTCGCCTGCTTCGAGCTTGCGGACGATGTGCGGGTCTGCGATGTGGGCTCGGACCATGCCCACGAGGTCGACGTATCCCTCACGCAGGGCATGGCGTGCGGTGGGCAGGTCGGCGATCCGTCCGGCGTGAATCAACGGCACACCTACCCTTTCCCTGTAGTCCCCGACCAGCGGCAGGTATCCGCCGAGCGGAGTTCCGAGCGGCTGGATCTGCTGGGCGAGCTCGGCATCGGTGGTGGTGGCGCCGAAGGCCACGGAGACGAAGTCGATGAGCCCGGAGCGCGCCAGAGCCTGCCCGATAGCGATGGAGTCGTCGGCCGTGAGCCCGCCTTCGACGTTCTCGGTGATGCTCAGCCGGACACCGACGATGAAGTCGTCGCCGACCGCCGTCCTGACCTGCTCGAGGACCTCGAATGCGAACCTGAGTCGGTTGTCGAGACCGCCCCCGTAGCGGTCGGTCCGCCGGTTCATTCGCGGGGAGAGGAACTGGTCGATCAGGTGCCCGGCGTACGCGCTGACCTCCACACCGTCGAGGCCGCCGTCGCGGCATCGGCGCGCAGCCTCGCCGTAGGCGTGCACGACTCGGCGGATGTCGAAGTCTTCCATCGCCTTCGGGAAGCTTCGGTGCGCCGGCTCCCGCTGCGTCGACGACGACAGGGTGGGCAGCCAGTCAGCGGAGTCCCACTCGGTGCGTCGACCCATGTGGGTGATCTGGCTCATGACCGCCGCGCCGTGGGCGTGCACGCGGTCAGCGAGCTGCTGCAGGTAGGGAATGATGGCGTCGTCGCCGACGTAGAGCTGACCGAAGGTCGACGGAGAGTCGATCGCGACGTTCGCCGACCCGCCGATCATCGTCAAGGCGATGCCGCCCTTGGCCTTCTCCTCGTGATAGAGCTGGTAGCGCAGTTTCGGCATGCCCTCCTCGGCGTAGGCCGGTTCGTGACTAGTGCTGACAATCCGGTTGCGCAGCCGCAGCTGTTTGAGCTGGTACGGCTCGAGCAGTGGATCAATCGACATCGGGCAAACTCCCTCGCTGGCGCGGGCTAAAGAGCCTTGGCCTGTGGGCCGCCGTCTGAATCCGGGGATCGGCTGGCCGACGCTGCTGCGTCCAACAAACGCAGCTGACTCACCCAGGCTGAGGCCGTGAGTCTCGAGGACCCGTGCGGGGATACGACGGTGCCGACGAGGCTGATGGCCGCGGCGACCGTCATGGTCGGCCCGATGCGCGTATGTGTGCGAGGGCTTCGGGCGCCACGGAGGTGCCAATCATCGTTGCCATGAGTTCCAACTGATTCGTGATACCGTAATCTGTGATCACAGATTACACAAGCCCAGGTTCTGGTTGAGCGCACCGGACTGCGAAGGTGCGGGCCGCGGAGGATTGCATTGACGACCATGACGATGCCCAAGGTGGTCCCTCCTGCGCTGATGACCGACCAGGTCTTCACCGCGATCCACGAGGCGATCATGAGCGGTGAGATGCCCGCCGGATACCGACTGCGGATCCGCGACATCGCAGCCCAGGTAGGGACCAGCGTCATGCCGGTCCGCGAAGCCATCCGCCGGCTGGAGGAGGCCGGACTGGCCGAGCGTGTGCCTCACAAGGGGACCGTTGTCCGAGGACTCACGCTGGACGAGCTCGCCCACGTCTATGACGTCCGCCGCGTCCTCGAAGCAGAGGCCGCTCGTCACGGCGCACGCGCAATCTCGGCCGCCGACACAGAGGTCATGCAGCGTCACTACGAACAGATCGTGACGGCCGTCTCCGACGGCGACCTCATCGGTGCCCTGGACGCCGATGAGGCGATGCTTGAGACCCTCTACCGCGCCGGCGGAAACCCCGTGCTCACCGAACTGATCCGCGCCCTTTGGCAACGGTGCCGGGCGTACAAGATCGCCGGCGCCCGCCGGGCGGCAGACGAAGCCGATAACTCCGCATGGTCGCTGTATCAGCCTCAAATCATCGAGGCCGCACGCAACAACAACCCACGTGCCGCGGCAACACTGACCGAACAATCACTGCGCCACGCCAGCCGACGAATCCAGGCGCAGTTGGCCGAGCAGCGCACGACCGTCAAGAAGGAGTAGAGGCCCGCCCCACGCTCCGGCTGCGATGCTCTCGGCGACCGGGCGGGACGCCGGTGTCCCCCTGCGCTATTCGGATGCTCCACGCTTGCCCGCGCACGCCCACACGGCGGTGCGGCTGATGCACGATCGCGCCGACCTGGCTTCCCACAACGGGGAGTGGGTGCGCCGGCACCTTGACGAGATCGCAGTACCACCGAGCATTCGGGACGCGGTGCTCAAACGAGCCGGCCGGCTCGGTTCAGCGCAGGCGCAGGCGATGCACCCCGCCCTGAACGGTTCCCGCGAACAGCCACTGGCCGTCTGGGCTGATCGCCAGCGACGCCACGTCGCGGTTGTCCAGCCCACCGGACACGTTCAGCCAGGTCTGCCCGCCGTCCGTGCTGCGCAGCACGCCGCGCCCGCCTTGGGGGAGGCCGTTGGCGGCGTACGAGGTCGTCGCGGCGTACAGGGTGTTCGGCGCGGTGGGCGAAACGACCAGGTCGCTCACCCGCAGCGGCAGCCCGCCAGTGTCGGCGGTGCGGAACGTCTGCCCGCCGTCCGTGCTGACCTGGACGCTGCTGCCGCCGGCGACGACCTGCTGCCCGTCCACATGGACGGTGGTGACCGGTCCCGCGGCCACCCGGGTCACGGTCGTGCCGAAGTCGTCGGACCGGTAGAGCCCTTCCGTGCTGCCAAGCCACAGCCGGTCCGGGTCGCGCGGGTCGGCGGCGACGGTGGTGAACGTCTCGTCGTGGAAGAGCTTCTTCCACGTGGTGCCGGCGTCGCCGGCTACGTAGAGCCCGTTGCCTTGCAGGCTGGCGAACGGCACGACGACGCGGGTCCCGTCCACTGGCGACACGGCTAGGCCGTAGGGCACTTCGCTGTCGCGTCCGCGTTGCTGCCACGTCTTGCCGCCGTCGGCGCTGCGGTACACCCAGAACTCGTCGAGCGCGTCCTTGCGCACCTTCCACACCACGCCGGGTTCGCTCCCGGACGCCTCGACCTGCGCGACCCGTGTGCCGACGTGCGCCTCGGACCCCGACAGTCCCCACTCGGTCGCGTCCGGCGTGATCTTCGTGCCGGTTGGCAGCGCGGTGCGGTACACGTCGGCGTCGCTGCCCGCGATCAGCATCGGCTCGCCGTCCGTGCCGGCGCTGATCGCGAGGTCGTACGCAGTCACGCCTGGCACGCCGATGCGCGTCGGCTCGGAGCCGTCGGGGGCCGTCGCGAACAGGCCGGCCTTCTCGGAGGAGAACAGCAGCCGTCCGTCCGCCCACGGCGCGACATCGGTTTCGATCGCGCCGCTCACCGGCTGGGGCAGGCTCGCCCAGGTGCTGCCGTGGTCGCGGCTCACCCAGTTCCCGCCGGTGAGTGTGGCGACCATGATCGTGCCGTCCCGCATAGAGATCGACCACGGGCCGAACGAGGGCAACTGCTGCAGTGTCGCCCAGGTGCGGGCACCGTCGGAGCTGCCCACCACGGCATTGCTCATGGTCAGCAGGGCCACGAGCTGATCGTCGGCGACCATCCCGCGCAGCTTGCCGCTGTAGACCTGCTCGATGCTGGGCGGGCCCGAGGTGATTGCCCGCAGCGCCCAGACGCCGCCAACCGTGCTCAGGAACAGGTCGCCGTCGCCCATCGCCGCGCCGGTGAGGTCGCCGCCCGCGACGGGCAGGGCGTACGCCGACCAGGTGTCGCCGCCGTCCCGGCTGACCTCGACGGAGTCGCCGAGCACGGCGACCAGCGTCCGGGTGCCGGAGTCGGCGACGAACGCGTAGATGTGCGCGTCCGGGAAGTCCAGCGCCTGCCAGCTGTGGCCGGTGTCGTCGCTGCGCAGCACCTTGCCCTGGTAGGTCGGGTCCAGCACCGCGGACGTGCTGGTGCCGTCGACGGCGTACCACATCCGGCGCGGGTTGCCGGCGGCCACGACCGCCGTGCCGGTGCCACCCGCGACCGGCAGCCGGTCCACCTGCCGCCAGGTCTGCCCGGCGTCGGTGGTGATCCACGGTCCGGCCTTCGTGTACTGGGCGATGGCCGCCGTGCCGGTGTCGGCCGGCGTGGTAGCGATCGCCCCGGCCGCGCCGTTCGGCCCGACCGGTTCCCACTGGATGGCGCCGTGCCGGTTGTCCGGCGGCAGCACCTCGACCGAGCCGGTGCCGACCAGCCGCAGCCCGTCGGCGGTCTGTGCCGTGGCGGTGAGCCGGTACGCGCCCGCCAGCTTGCCGTTCACCGTGGTCCGGTACCAGGTGCCGTGATCCAGCGTCGTCGGCACGGTCGTCGCCGGACCGTGCGGCGGCGTCACGGTGAGCACGGGCGCGCCCGCAAGTACAGCCGGGCTGTACACGAAAGCTTGGCCGGAGCCGTCGCTCGGGTCCGGCGACGACCGCACGAGTAGTGGGCGGGCCGCGAGCAGGTACGGCACCCGCACGTCCGGTGACCCAGCGACGTGCCCCACGAGCCAACCGGCCAGGTCGGTGTCGATCGCCGGCCGGTCCGCCGCGACGCGCACCGTCACCTCGAGTGTGCCGCCGGGGGCGATGCTCGCTTGTGACGGCGACACCTCCGCGGTGCCCGGGCTGCCCGGCGCCTGGCCCGCCGTCAGCGACACGTCGACCGGATGGTCGGCGTGATTGTGCAGCTGCACGGTGCCGGTTGTGCCGATCGTCCTGCGGCCCAGGTCGGCCATGCCGAACGACAGCGTCGCGGGGGACGCCGTCACCGCGGCGTTAGCGGCCGCCGCGATGTCGAGCCGCCCGGCGCCCTCGATGGTCGGGCCGTACCCGTCCAGCCCCTTCGCCGAGCCGACCAGCTCCGCGCGGACGTCGGCCGCGCTGTCGTCCGGGCGCAGCTGGCGCAGCAGCGCGGCCGCTCCGGCGACGGCCGGGGACGCCATGCTGGTGCCGGACAGCCGGGCCACGCCCGGCGCCCACTGCGCTGTCGGCCAGGTCGACTCGATCTCGACGCCCGGCGCAACCAGGTCGGGCGCGAGGGTGTACCGCGGCGTCGGGCCCTGCGAGCTGAACGCCGCGACCCGGTCGGTGACGTCCTGCCCGCTGACGCTGATCCTGACGGGAGCCTGGCCGAGGTATCTCGTCAGCTCCTGCCACTGCAGTGGACGCACGCCCAACACGACGAGCTTGTCCATGCGGAAGCTGTCGCCGGACGCCGTAGCGCGCGCCGGGACGTCGACCACGCCTGCCGTCCCGGCGGCGTCGGCGCTCGGCGCGAATACCGGCCCGCTGCTGGTCGTGTATCCGATCAGCGCGATCGCGCCGCGGTCCTCGGCCAGCCGCGCCTGCGCGATGAGGGACGGGCTGACCAGGTCGACGCTCTGCGGCAGGCTGGCCCTGTACGCGACCACCTTGCCGGAGACGTCCCCGACCCGGTCATAGTCCTGCGGCCGGCCCTGGCCAACGTCGACCAGCTCGCCGGTGACCGGCTGCTCCGGTGGGTTCGCGGAGTAGACGACGCGGTACGACTGCAGCAACTCGTGCGTCGGCGACTCGATGTACGCCTGCGGCAGGCGCAGGCCGCTGATGGACGCGCCGACGCTGAGCACGCCATCGGCCACCGCCGGCGAGCCGACCGTGCCCTTGGCCGGCCCGGAGTTGCCGGCCGCCGCGACCACGACCACGCCGGCCTGCGTCGCAGCGGTGGCCGCCTGCCCCAGCGGGTCGGTGCCATCGCCCGGGCCGGACAGGCTGAGGTTCACCACGTCGGCGCGGTTCGGGTTGTCTGGCGCGACTGCCGCATCCAGCCCGGCGATGACGTCGGACTCGTACCCGTTGCCGGAGCGGTCCAGCACCTTGTACGAGGTCAGCGTCGCCTCGGGTGCCACGCCGGTGACGCCGCCGTCCGCGGCGATGATGCCGGCGACGTGCGTGCCGTGGCCGTTGTCGTCCATCGGGTCGGCGTCGTCGTTGACGAGGTCGTATCCGCCGACCACCTTGTGACCCGTGCCCAGGCCACCGCCGAGATCAGGGTGGGTGTAGTCGACCCCGGTGTCGACGACCGCTACCGTCACGCCCGCGCCCCGGGCCGAGCGGCCCTGCGCGTCCGTACGCTGCCAGACCTGCGGCGCGCCGACCAGCTCGTTGACGGCGTCGTCGGTGACGTGCATCGCCTCGTCGGGGTAGACGGCGCGGACGTCCCGCAGCCCGCGTAGGTCGTCCACCTCGCCGGTCGGCACGGTGAGGGCGACGGCGTTGACAAGGTCGGTGATCAAGCGCTCCGGCTTCGCGTCGACCCCCACCGCCCTGGCTCGGGACAGAAGGTCGCGCTGGGCGGCGCGGACCCGGCCGGTCTCGACCGCCTGCTGCGCGGCGGCGCGCGGAGCGCCCGCGCCGCGCGTGGCGTTCCGCAGCGCGGGGGGGCCGACGAGCTGGACGATGACGCGCACGCTCGGTTGCCCGTCGTTCCCGGGCTGCGCTGAAGCGGTCGGGGCGAAGACCGCGATGACGAGCGCAGAGGCGGCCAGAGACACAACGAGGGGGCGGGGTCGGTTGTGCAAGGGTTCTCCTGTTCGACATACATCGATCGCCTTTGTGTACTGGCAGCCGGCCGCAGCGACAACCACCCCTCGCGGCGCATTGTGGACGTTGGCACCGATGTGCCACTGTGGTCGGGTGACGGCCGGGGATGCTCACCCGCTCACCGCGCTGGGCATCAGCGCGTTTGAAGAGGCGGTCTACCGCAAGCTGCTTGGGTACGCCGACGCTGGCCCGCACGAGCTCGCCGCTCGGGTCGGTGCGACGCCGGAGCGCGTCGACCGGGCGCTCGACCGGTTGCGCGGCCTCGGCCTGGTGAGCCGGCTGTCCGGGCGGCGGCGCCGGTACACCGTGGCCGACCCGGAAACCGCGGTGGAGGCGCTGATCCGCAGCCGTACCGCGGATCTGGAACGGGTGCGTTCGGTCGCCCTCGAGCTGACCGCCGCGTTCCGGGCCGCCCAGCGGGCGAGTGGCCAGGGCGACGTAGTGGAGATCCTGCACGGCCCGGACGAACTGGGCCGCTGGTTCGTCCGGCTGCAACAGGAGGTACGCGAGGAGATGCTCGTACTCGACCGGCCGCCGTACGCGCTGGCCGCCAGCAACCCGGTCGAGCCGGTCAGCCTCGCTCAGGGCGTGCGGTGGCGGGCGGTGTACGCACCCGAGGCCCTGGAGCTACCCGGCGCGTTGGCTGAAGTCAGCGAGCTCGCAGAGCGCGGCGAGCGCGGCCGGGTGCTGCCGGGCCTGCGGATGAAGCTCGCCGTCGCGGACGCGCGGGTGGCGCTGCTGCCGTTGAGCCTGGACTTGCGGGCGGCGCAGTCCGCGCTGGTGCACGAGTCGCCCCTGCTGGACGCGCTGATCGACCTATTCGAATCGTACTGGGCGAGCGCCGTGCCGATCGGCGCTACCGCGCCGATTGACGACGATGCAGTCGCGGACGAGGACCGCGCGCTGCTCGTCCTGCTCGTCAGCGGGCTGAAGGACGACGCGATCGCCCGCCAACTCGGCCTGTCCACCCGCACCATGCGTCGGCGTATGCGGATGCTGCTCGAGCGGCTCTCGGCGGCGAACCGGTTCCAGGCCGGCGTGCAGGCCGCCCGCCGCGGGTGGCTCTGACGGCCACCCGCCCGGATCTCACGCGCGCATCGCTGGCGGGGCGTGATCTGACGTGCGCGGCCTGGGGCGGCGCCGGTGCCCTACTCGCGTCGCTGGTCTGGTTCAGCTGGCGGCCCGCCCTCGGTGCACGCCCGCGATATGTTTGCCGGACGGCGCCGCCTGTCCGGCGCGATCGCTGCAGGGGATGCGTGAGTGAGCGAGACCGAAGCAGGCCTCCGCCCGGCGCGTTCGAAGGGTGCCTTCGTCGGGCGTGATGCCGACCTGTCCCATCTCGTTGCCGCGTTGCCGGAGCCGAACGCTTTCGTGCTGATCGAAGGCGACGCCGGTATGGGTAAGACGCGCCTGGTCACCGAATGCCTGCAGGCGCCGGAACTGCACAACCTTCGGGCGATCAGCGCGGAGTGCCTACCACTGGTTGAGCCCTTTCCCCTCGGGCCGTTGGCGGAGCTGTTGCACGCGCAGCCGCTGGCCGAGCTCGAGCTGTCCCCGCTGGCCAGCGCGCTGCGCCCGCTGCTGCCCGAGTGGGCCGAGGTGCTTCCGCCCGCGCCGGAACCGCTGGACGACCCGCAGGCCGTCCGGCACCGGGTGCTACGCGCGGTGGCGGAGGTCGTGTCGAAGCTCGCCGCCGACGTGCTGGTGGTGGAGGACGTGCACTGGGCCGACTCCGCGACGCTGGAGTTCCTGCTCATGTTGAGTGCAGGCCTGCCGGGCGACCTTCGATTGCTGCTCACGTGCCGCCCGCTCGACGTGTCGCCGGAGTCGCCACTGCTGCGCATCACGGCCCGCAAGCCCCATACGAGGGTGTACCTCGAACCGCTGGACGTCGATGCCGCCCGGCAGATGGTGGTGTCGATGTTCGACACGGACGACGTCTCGTCATCGTTCGTGGAGTTCTTACACCGCAGGACGGACGGTGTGCCGCTCGCGCTGCAGGAGAGCCTGGCGCTCATGCTCGATAGAGGCGACATCGTGTGGCGCAGCGGCGAATGGGCCCGGCGGACGGTGGCCGGGCTGGAGGTTCCGCCGAGCGTTCGCGACTCAGTGATCGAGCGCGTCGGACGCCTCGAGCCGCCGACCCGGCGCCTGTTGGGGGCCGCCGCCGTGCTGGGCGAGCCCGCCGAGGAGTCGTTGCTGGGCCGGGTCTGCGGCCTGGCGGCGCGGCCGACCCGCGACGCACTCGCGCAGGCGCTCGACTCGGCGCTGCTCGGCGAGGTGAGGGCCGGCCGGTTCCAGTTCCGGCACGTGCTCGCGTCGCAGGCGGTCGAGGAGTCCATCCCCGTCTCCGAGCGGCGTCGCCTCCACGAGCGGGCGGCCGCGGCCCTTCGCACCTGGCCGGCCCCACCGGTTGCGCGCCTGTGCCGACACTTCCGGGAGGCGAACGACTTCGCCGCATGGAGCGTCTACGGCGAGGCGGCGGCCGACCTCGCGCTGACCGCCGGCGACGACCGATCGGCGATCCTGCTGCTGCTCGACCTGGCCACCCATCCGGAGCATCCGCGCGACCGGCTCCTCAAGGTCGCCCGCAAGCTGGCCGACGCCGCCGCCTGGGGAGTGGCCGGCCTCGGCGATCTCGGCGACCGAGTCGTCGCTGGCCTGAGCACCATCCTCGAACACCAGGTCGGACCGCCGGCCGAACTGGCCGAGATCCGGTTGCTGCTCGGCCGCCTGCTCCTGCAGCTCGGCGAGTTCGACTCGGCCGCCGAACAGACCGAACTGGCACGGGTGCCGCTGGCCGGAAAGCCGGAGCTGGCCGCCCGGGCGATGATGACGCTGGCCTGGCCGCGCGGGCGCGAGTGGTCGGCGAGTCGGCACGCCGTGTGGCTGGACCGGGCGGGAGAGCTGTTGCCGCAGGTGTCGGATGCGTCCGACCGAATGCTGCTGGAGGTCGACCGGGCCAGCGTGCAGTTGATGCTCGGCCGGGAGTCGGGCTGGGACGCACCGGACCGGCTGCGCGAGTCGGCGACGAGCCTGTTCGAGGAACGGCAGCTCGCGCGCCTGCTGATGAACACCGGGCACGTCGGCATCGCGTGGGGTCGTGATGACCAGGCCCGGCAGCGTCTCGACGAGGCCGTCCGGCTCATGGAGCGGACGGGGTATCGGCGGCTGCTGAACTCGGCCCGCCTGACGAGCGCCTACCTCGATTGGCTGGCCGGACGGTGGGACGGCCTGGCCGAACGCATCCGCGCCCTGGCCGGCGCAGACGACACCCTGCCCGAGGCGAAACTCGAGGCGCGGGCCACTCTGGCCCGGCTCGACATGGTCACGGGCGACCGCGCCCTGGCCCAGCGCGAACTGGCCGCCGTGCTCGACGAGACGGTGCGCCGCGGTGTCGCAGACGGGCAACTCTCGCCGGCGGCGGCATTGAGCCGCCTGCACCTGGCTGGCGGCAGCGTCGACCGGGCACTAGCGGTGACGTCCTCGGCGCTGGACACGGTCGTGCGCAAGGAAATGTGGTTGTGGTCCGGTGGCGTCGTGGTCGTCCGTCTCGACGCTCTCGTGCAAGCCGGGCGGGTGGACGAGGCCGACGAGCTGGTCCGGGCGTTCGCCGCCGGCCTCTCCACGACGCAGGACGTGCCGGCGCCCGAGGCGTCCCTGCTGGTCGGCCGGGGCATCGTGGCCGCGGCCAACGGCCGGCACCGCGACGCCACCGCGCATTTCGCCGCCGCGGCGCAACGCTGGTCGCGGTTGCCGCGTCCCTACGACGAGTTGCTCGTTCTCGAACGGCAGGCCCGGGCCGAGCTGGCGTCCGGGGACGATGATCGAGCCCTGACCAGGCTCATGTACACGCAGAAGTGCCTCCACGAGCGGTCGGCAGCCTGGGACGCCGATCGGATCGCGAAGCTGTTGCGCAGCCGCGGCGTCGAGGTGGCGCGGGCATGGCGTGGTGGGCGCCGTGGCTACGGCGATCGGCTGTCGCCCCGCGAGCAGGAGGTCGCGCACCTTGTCGCGCAGGGGCTGACCAACCGCCGGGTGGCGCAGGAGCTGTTCCTGTCCCCGCGCACCGTGGATCGCCACCTGAGCGCGGCGATGCGCAAGCTCGGCGTAACCACGCGCACCGCGCTCGCCGTAGCCATCCGCGATCGATGATTGGGTGATCTGCCCAATCGCACAGCGCCACCGTCGTGCGCGACCGTGGCCAGGTGAACGAACCGCGCGACCCGTCGCCGGAGAGCGGCGACCCGACACCGGTACCGGACCGGCAATCGGACGACCCTGACGCCCCGGCGCCGGACAGCCAGGACGACGACTGGGAGCGGTTGTAGCCAATAAGTGGGTGATCCGCCCAATCGCTACGTCGGCGCCGGATCGCGACGATTATGCCGAGCCCGTGCCGTCGCACCAAAGGGGACAGAGGACCAACATGCGCACCGATCTCTTGGCCAGGATCCGCCGCCGGCTTACGTCGCTGCTGCTGACCGTCGTGCTGGTGGCGGCGGCCGCCGCCGCGCACACCCCGGCGAGCGCCGCACCGGCCGCCGGGCCCGACCCGGCTGTGCGGGGTGGCGGTGAGACTCACGCCGTCACTCTGCTCACGGGCGACGTCGTCATCCTGCAGACCGCACCGGGCCGGCAGCAGTCCGCGTGGGTCGAACATCCGGCGGTTCCCGACGGCCCGGCGCCGCAGATCTACCAGCAGGACGGCCAGGTGCATGTCGTTCCCGCCGACGCGGCACCGTACCTGGCCTCGGGCGCGCTGGACCCGAACCTGTTCAACGTCACGTCGCTCGTCGGACAGGGATTTGCGGACGACGTACGCACCACGTTGCCGCTGCTGGTGCAGTCGCCGGATGGCCCGTCGGCCGCGGCGGTGCCGCCGGTGCCGCGCGGCTCACGCAAGGTACGCACGCTGGACAGCATCGCGAGCGTCTCGGTGGACGCCGACAAGTCGCGGATCCGCACCGTCTGGGACGCGCTGCGCGGCCCGCACCCGGCTGCCGTTGATGCGCACGGTGCTCGGCTGGCGAGCGCGGGCAAGGTCTGGCTGAACGGCCTCGTCGAGGCCACAGTGCAGGACGGTGCGGCCCAGATCGGCGCGCCCGAGGCCTGGGCGGCCGGCTACACCGGCGCCGGAGTACACGTGGCCGTGCTCGACACGGGCTACGACCCGACCCACCCCGACCTGGCCGGACGAGTCAGCATGGAGCGCAACTTCACGAAGGACATCGATCCGCCCGGCGAGACAGCCGTCGACGGCAACGGGCACGGCACGCACGTCGCCGCGACCATCGCGGGCACCGGCGAGGCGGAGGGTGGCCGGTACGAAGGTGTGGCTCCGGGTGCGGACCTCTGGATCGGCAAGGTCTTGGGCAACAACGGATCGGGACCCGACGATCAGATCATCGCCGGCATGGAGTGGGCGGCCGAGTCGGGCGCTGACGTCATCAACATGAGCCTCGGCGAGCCGTTCCCGAGCGACGGGACGGACCTGCTGAGCCAGGCCGTGAATCAGCTGTCCGAGAGCACCGGTGCGCTGTTCGTGGTGGCGGCCGGCAACGCGGGGCCGCGCGAGCAGACGATCGCCGCCCCGGGCAGTGCGGACCTTGCGCTGACCGTCGGGGCGGTCGACGGCGACGACCAAGCGGCGTCCTTCTCGTCGCGTGGCCCGCGACTCGGCGACATGGCGATCAAGCCGGAGATCGTCGCGCCGGGCGTCGACGTCGTCTCGGCCCGGGCGGCCGGCACGTCGGAGGGCAACCTTCTCGACACGTACTACACCACCCTGAGCGGCACCTCGATGGCCACGCCGCACGTCGCCGGGGCGGCGGCGCTGCTCGCCCAGGAGCACCCGGGCTGGGACGCCGCCCGGCTCAAGGCGCAACTCGTCGCCACCAACAAGATCCTCACCGGCGAGCCGGTCACGTCCTCCGGTGCCGGCCGGGTCGACGTGGCCGCCGCGGTGGACGATCCCGTGGCGGTCGACACGGCCGTGCTGTCGCTCGGCCACGTACGCCAGGACGGCGGTCCCGTCATGCGCACCATCACCTACGCGAACCCGACGGATCGCGTGGTCCGGCTACGGTTGTCGGCCGACGTGCGAGGCACCGGCGTCGACACCAACACGCGCCCCGACCTGACGCTCGACCGCACGACGCTCGCTGTGCCGGCGGACGGCACGGCCACCGCGACCATGACGATCTCCCCGGGCTCGACGGTCGAGGGCGGGTACGCCGGGCAGCTGATCGCCGACGTCACGGATCACCCGGGTCGGCAGGTCCACAGCGTCGTGTCGTTCGCGGTCGACGGCCCGTTGCGGACGGTCACCGTCAAGGCGGTTGACCGCGCCGGCAAGCCGGCCACCGGGACCGTCGACCTGTGGAACGAAGGCACCGGCGAGTACGACCGCGTCTTCATGCGGAACGGCACAGCCACTGCGCAGGTCCCCGACGGCACCTACACCACGATGACGACGATCCAGGACACCCAGTTCCAGTCGCCGACCCAGACCGTTGTCGGCGATCCGCAGCTCGTCGTCGACGCGGATGTGGCGCTGCGCTACGACGCTCGCGATGGGCAGCCGGTGAGTGTCCGCACGCCCCGGGAAGCCGATCTCGACTCCTGGCGAGTGATGTGGACGCGCACCGTCGGTGGCCGGTCGCTGACGACGTCCGCCGCGAACGGCGGCTACGGCCAGCAGCTCTACGTCATTCCGAGCAAGAAGGCCACCGCCGGCACCTTCGAGTTCGCGACCCAGTGGCAGCTGAGGCAACCGATGCTCACCGCGCGGACGTCCGGGCCTGACGGCGTGCGCGTTTCCCCGAACCCACGGTTCGCGTCCTTCGGCGATCCGCTCGTCGGAACCAGGACGCTCCCGGTCGTCGACGCCGGCGGCGGTACCGCCGGGGAGTTCGCCGGCGTCGACGCGCAGGGCAAGATCGCCCTGGTCAGACGCAACGACAGCGTTGGGCTGTTCGCGCAGGTCCAGGCGGCCAAGGCCGCCGGAGCCGTTCTGCTCTTTGCCGAGAACACCAAGCCCGGCCCATGGACGACGGAGGTGTTCCGGCAGGGCCTGCCGACGTACCTGCTCGACCAGGCGGCCGGTGCCGAGCTGCGCCAGGCGCTCGCGTCCGACCCGGGCGTCAGGCTCGATGTCGCGGGTATCTCGGACTCCACGTACTCCTACGAGCTGGTGTTCCCGGAGCCGGCATTGCCCAAGCGGACGGCCTACTCCGTCGACTCGAGTTCGCTGGCGACGGTGGTATCGGACTGCCGGCAGAACTCGGCCCGCATGGTGGATAACGAGTCATGGATTCCGCACGTCGGCGCTACAGGCTTCGGCAACGCGATGTCGATACGCCGCAACGGTGCGGTCGTCCGTACCGATTACCTGTCGACGAGCGATGTCGCCTGGCAACGGTTCGCCCAGCCCGACGAATTCGCCAACATGTACTGGACCTGGTCGGACTCGCGCCAGTACCAGCCGGGTGACACCGAGCGTCAGCTGTGGTGGGGGCCGCTGGTCGCCCCTGGCGTGCCGCCGATCGCCGGCTCGGAGGAAAGCGGTGCGCCCGTGGCCAGGTTCCGCGACGCCATCCGGATCCTCGTGCCCCACTACTACTACGGCGGCACCCGGTACGGCTACATCCAGAACCAGCTGGGTGACACGTCCGAGCTCGAGCTGCGCCGCGACGGCGAGGTCGTCGGCAAGTCGGCGTGGCCCGTCGCTCAGTTCACGGTGCCGGCCGACCGGGCCGAGTACGAGCTGTCCCTGTTGGTCCAGGACGGCAGCGGCAACTTCGCCGACACGTCGGTGCGCACCCAGTCGACGTGGCGCTTCGCGTCGGCCCGTTCGAGTGAGCCGCGGACCGTGCTGCCGCTCGTGCAGCTCGCCTACGACATTGACGCGAACGGCTACAACGAGGTGCCGTCCGGTTCGGCGTACCCGCTGACGATCACCCCGGGCTACCAGCCCGGCGCGACCGGGCCGGGAGACTTCAGTGTGTCCGTGCAGGTGTCCTACGACGACGGGACGACGTGGTCGGACGCCCCGGCGCGATCGGAGGACGGACGGTTCCGCGCGATGGTGCCATCGGCGACCGGACCGGGATTCGGCACGGTCCGGGTGGTGGCTGTCGACGCGTCTGGCAACCGCCTCACTCAGCAGATCGACCGTGCCTGGCGCGTCGGCTCGTGACCTTAGGCGTCGGCCCAGCGACCCGGTGGCCCCTGGCTCGGCGGCGGGCCGATCGTCGGTGCCGTCGAGAGCCGCCGACGATCACGGTTCACCGGGTCCGATATCAGCGTGGCGATGTCAATGAGGGTCACATGCTGGGCTGGACGTTTCACCACGCCGGGCCGAATACATCGACCGTCCCGCGCCGGGTCATGACCGTCATCTACATGGACGCCGACATCACGATCGGCGAGCCGACCAACGACGCGCAGCGCACCGACCTGGCAGTGTGCATGCCTGGTGCGCGTGTCGGTGAAGGACACCGAACTGAACCCGGTGCTCTATCGGCACAGCACTGACAGCTAGCGGGTGGGCCATACGGAGAGGAAGCACTCATGGCACTGGTTATCTGCGACATGTCCATCTCGCTCGACGGGTATGTCACCGGCCCGAACGACAGCCGCGAGAACCCGTTCGGTGACGGAGCCGGGATGCTGCACGATTGGATCTGGGACGCGGCGACCGATGAGGACCGGGCCTTGCTGCAGGAGATGATCGCCGGCTGCGGCGCGGTCGTGATGGGTCGCAAGTCATTCGACAAGAACGAGGGCGACGGCGGTTGGGGCGAGGGCGGCCCGGTCG
>WNGG01001937.1_pt1 | contig 23449 bp, 28 predicted proteins | sample 5400661 | NCBI WGS metagenome assembly WNGG01 (sample SAMN13153372, study PRJNA577476) | soil metagenome | isolation source: 100 cm soil or saprolite under Garry oak tree replicate 1 | place: USA:California | collected 2016-06-15
CCTCGGCGCGCTCGTGACCACCGCGTTCGTCTACGGCTATTCGTACGGCACGATCTCGACGCTGTTCGGGGCCATCATCGGGGACTTCTTCGGCCGGGACCAGGCCGGCTCGCTCGTGGGATTCCTCTTCATGCTCTCGGGCTCGATGGCCGCATGGGGGCCGCTCGCGGCGGGCGCGATCTACGACGCCACGGGCGGCTACGGTCCGATCTTCCGGCTCGCCGCCGGCACCAACGTCCTGGCCGCCGTCCTGCTGACGCTCGCCCGCCCGCCCCGCGGGCGACGTGCGGTATGATCTCCGCCTCGACCAACATCGACACGGAGGCCTTCGACCGCTCATGAAATCGCTCAAGGACAAGTACTGCATCGTCGGCGTCGGCGAGACCGAGTACTCGCGCGACTCCGGTCGCACGACGCGCGCCATGGCCGTCGAGGCCGTCCGCAAGGCGATGAACGACGCCGGCCTCCAGCCGTCCGACGTCGACGGGATGATGTCGTACCAGAACGGCGACTCGACCTTCGCCAACTGGGTCGCGCCGGACCTCGGGATCCGCCTCAACTTCTACATGGACGTCGTCGGCGGGGGCTCCTCGACCGAGGCGCTGATCGGGCTCGCGATCGGGGCGATCGAGGTGGGCATGTGCAACACCGTCGCGATCTTCCGCTCGATGAACGGCTACACGGAGTTTCGCATCGGCGGCACGGGGGCTCGCGCCGCCCAGCCCGTGCGCGGGCTCGACCTGGCGCAGGTGCCGTTCGGCATGCGGAGCGCCGGCCAGGCCTTCGCGTTCACGTTCATGCGCCACATGTACGACTACGGCACGACCTCCGAGCAGGTCGCCGCGGTGAAAGTCGCGCACAGCAAGCACGCGTCGCAGAACCCGAAGGCGTTCCTCAAGGAGCGCGTGACGGTGCCGGACGTCGTCGGCTCGCGCTGGGTCGTGAAGCCTCTCCACCTGCTCGACTGCTGCCTCGAGACCGACAACGCGACGTGCGTGATCGTGACGTCGGCCGAGCGCGCGCGCGACTGCCGGCGGCGGCCCGTCCACATCCTGGGCGTCGCCGGGCGCGTGTGCAAGCCGCGGACGGACTTTCACTGGGCGACGGGTCCCATCTCGCGCGTGGCCGGGTACTACGCGAAGGACATCGTCTTCGGCCAGGCCGGGATCACGCCCGGGGACGTGCACGTCACCGGCTCGTACGACGCGTTCACCTTCACCACGATGCTGCAGCTCGAGGAGTACGGCTTCTGCAAGAAGGGCGAGGGCGGCCAGTACGTCTCGAGCGGGATCATCGAGCTCGGCGGGAAGCGCCCGAACAACACCTCGGGCGGCCACCTCTGCGAGGGATACACGCACGGCATGTCGATGGTGATCGAGAACGTGCGCCAGCTCCGCGGCACCGTCGACGACTACTGCCCCGGCGCCGCCGACGGCAAGCACACCCACGACTACTCGCCGGGCCGGTGCCGCCAGGTGAAGGACGCGGAGATCACGATGAACCTCGGCTGGGCGATGCCTGCCACGGGCTCCGCCCTGATCATGCGCCGCTAGCGCGACGCCGAGGGGGATCCGACACCATGCCGCAGGGAGATTCGAAACCATGCCGCAGCCGGTGACCTACCGCGGGATGTCGCTGCTCGTCCCCGACAACGACTCCGAGTGGAAGGATTTCTACGTCCACTGCCGGGCCCACCGGCTGATGCTCCGCGCGTGCGCGCAGTGCGGCCTCATGCGCTACCCGCCGACGCACGCGTGCCCGTGGTGCACGTCGCTCGAGTGGACGTGGCGGGAGGTGAGCGGCCGCGGAACCATCCACTCCTACGAAACGGTGGTCCACGCGATTCAGCCCGGCTTCAAGGACGCGACGCCCTACGCCGTCGTGCTGGTGGAGCTGGACGAGCAGCGCGGGCGGCCGACACCCGAGGAGGCGCTCCGCATCGTCGCCAACCTCGTGCGAGCCGACCTGACGATGGAGGACGAGGCGCAGGTCGCCATCGGCAAGCGCGTGCGTGTCGTGTTCCAGGACCTCGCCGAGCACCTGGCGCTGCCCCAGTTCGCGCTGACCGACGAGCCCGCGAAGGGTCGTGTCTGGCGGCTCAGTTAGCCTTCGGCCACGTCTGCGTCCGGAAGAAGAAGCCGACGTAGCCGCGGACCTTGAGCGTGCCGTCCTCGACCCAGACCTCCGCTCTGTAGACCTTGCCGTCCTCGGGATCCGTGATCGTGCCACCCTTGTAGCGCTCGCCGTCCCGGCTGAGGTCCTTGATGATGACCAGCCCGATGACGGGTTTGTCTCTGTCGGCGCCGGCGCACTTGACGCAGGTCTTGGGCTTGCCGTCCTTGTCGAGGGGCTCCGGGATGGACATGATCCGGCCAAAGAGCTTGCCCGCCTGCTCGTAGACCTCCACTTCGGAGCGGATCTTCCCGGTCTTCTCGTTCACCGTCTTCCACTTGCCGACCGGCGACTCCGCGGCCGTCACGGGGCCGACGCCGAGTACGAGCGTCGCGGCCGCCACGAGAGCGACTCGCCTCATCGTCACCCGGTGAGGCGCGCAACGATCGCGTCGAACGCCTTGTCCGCCAGCGCCCGCACCTCCTCACGCGTCAGCGGCTGGATGGGATGCGGGACGACCACCGTCTGATAGCCCTTCGCGCCGAGCGCGTCGGCCTGCGCGGTCGCGGCACGTCGAAACTCGCCCGAGATCACCGTCGCGGTCGGAATGCCGTGGTCCTCGAAGAACACGCCGTCGTGCACACTGCACGTTGTGCACGACCCTCAATCGGCGAGGGCTTCGATGAGGACGTCGGTCGCCCCGACGATCTCCTGACGCAGCGGCTCGGGCGCCGGCCGCGCGAAGGTCGGCTTCTTCCTGCGCACGATCGCCTTCGGGCGCACGCGCTCGCGCAGCAGCTCCTCGATCCGGTCGAGCAGGTGGTCGCTCTTGGCCTTCGAGATGTCGAGCAGCGTGATCACCCTGCCCTCGAGGCTCGCGGGCCTCGGCGCCGTCTTGCGGTCCGTGGCGACGGAATCCGTGGGATCCATGTACTCGGTCATACGCTCTCCTCCCTGGCTCGGGGCGCGATCCGTCTGATGACGAGGCTCGAGCCCTTCGAGAACGTCCAGCCGGCGACGACGGCCGAGAAGCGGCCGGCGGTCCCGCCGGCGACGAGCAGCTTGATGTTGTCGGGCGCGCGGAACTTCGGGATCAGCGTCGCGTCGCGCGCCGGGTCGGCGAACTTGCGGAGCACGTGCTCGGGCAGCCCGTCGCCGCCGTCGCGACCGGGCACGAGCTCGCTGACCGGCCGGCGCAGCCGCTCCCACAGGAAACGCCGCACGTCGGCCTTGGACCAGCCGTCGTCCGCGACGATCCGCGCGTGCTCCGGCGACAGGACGAGGAGCGTGTCGCCCCAGTGGGTCATCTTGTGGTGCTCGATCACCGCCATGGAGGCGGCGATCGTCGCCAGGAGGTCGGGCGCCGTGCGACTGCGCTGGTCGTAGACCGTGAGCGGCGCGTCGGCGGCGAGCACGGCCACCGTGGAGTCGCTCGGCGCGAAGCCGTGCTCGACGGCGAGCGACTCCCACGGACTCGCCTCCTCGTGCTCGCCGATGCAGTACGTGTAGCGGCCGGGGTGCGCGAACGTGGACATGCTGACGACGCCCGGCCGGGCGCCGCCCAGGTTCACGCAGACGAGCCGCACGGCGCGCCCGATCGTCGCGTTCGCCCGCCAGCCGGGGCCGAAGACGCCGGCGCCGCAGTTCACGTCGAGCCGCCCGCGCACGGGCCCGTTGAGGACGAGCAGCGGCGCCGGCGAGTTCGTCGTGGCCGACACCCCGTGCAGGTCGAAGGCCTCGTCGCAGACGGCATCGATGGCGGCGATCACGACGGGCAGGTACTCGGGGCGGCAGCCCGCCATGACCGCGTTGACCGCGATCTTCTCGACCGTGGCGCGACCGTAGTTCGGCGGGACGAGCGCGATCAGCTCGTCGCCGTCGCGCCCCGACGCGGCGACGGCCTGCGCCACGCGCTGGCGCGTGGGCGGGACGACCGGGAGACCGTCGGTCAGCCCGCGCGCGTAGAGCTCCTCGATGGCGTCGGAGTCCGTGTCGGCCCGCGGCATGGAAAGAGGCTAGCACACCCACTTGGGCTCGCATCCTCGCGGTATGCTTGGCGGGTGAGTCCCGGGGCCCCGCTCTCCGCGCTCGCAATCCTCGTAGTGGCCGGCTGCGCGGGCATCGCCTGGCAGTCGCCGCTCGAGCGCGAGCACCCGCTCGCGGGGCGCGTCTGGGACGTCGCCGCCGCCCGCTTCATCGAGCCCCGGACGCTCGAGCGGGCGCTCGCCGACCGCCGGTATGTGCTCCTCGGTGAGAAGCACGACAACGCCGACCACCACGCGCTCCAGGCGCGGCTCCTGCGCGCGCTCGTGAGCGCCGGGCGTCGGCCGGCCGTCGCCTTCGAGATGCTCACGACCGATCGGGCCGCCGCGATCGCCGCCCAGCTCGCCGCCGACCCGAAGAACGCCGACGGGCTGGCCGAGGTGGTGGACTGGAAGCGGTCGGGCTGGCCGGACTGGAGCCTCTACCGGCCTCTCGCGCAGGCGACGCTCGACGCCGGCCTTCCCGTGCTCGCCGGCAACATTCCCACCGCGACGGCGCGCGCCGTTGCCCGCGGAGACGCGTCGGCGCTGGACCCGACGCTGACGGCCACGTATGCGCTCGACCGCCCGCCGCCCCAGAACGTGCTCGTCGCGATGACGGCAGAGCTCCGCGAGGCCCACTGCGGCCATCTGCCCGAGCGCTTCGTCGACGGCATGGTGACGGCCCAGCGCGCGCGCGACGCGCAGATGGCCGCCGCGATGCTGGGGGCGGGTCCCGACGGCGGGGTGCTCATCGCCGGCGCGGGCCACGTTCGCAGCGACCGCGGTGTGCCCGCGTACCTGCGCGCCCGCCAGCCGGAGGCGAGCGTGGCCAGCGTCGCGTTCCTCGAGGTACGCGCCGAGTGGACCACGCCCGGCGACTATGCCGCGACGTGGGGCGGCGCGCTACCGTTCGACTACGTGTGGTTCACGCCGCGCGTCGACGACCGCGACCCGTGCGAGTCGTTCCGCGCCCGGCGCCCGGCCTGAAGCGCGCTCGTCCTTCGCTCGGCTCCTAGCTACGGCAGGCGCGGAAGCCGGCGTAGTCGCCCTGCGCCCGGGACTTCGTGTCGTCGCTGTCGGTGAGCACGCCGATGCCCGCGGGCGTCGGCGTCTCGGACTCCTTGAAGAGATGCTTGTAGTCGCCGAGCGCGTTCACGCGCTCCTCGACCCAGTCGTCGCCCTGCGGCGGCCCCGTGCGGAGCACGCGCACCTGCGTGAGACCGAAGTTCGAGGACAGGGTCGTGCCCATGGGGACGCGTTCGCTCCAGATATACTTGACCGCCTTCGGCCCCGAGATGCGCGAGTACGGCACGAAGAGGTACACGGCGAGCGCGCTGTCGTTGGTGTCCGAATCGCGCTCGTCGGCGCCCTTCGGGAACTCGCGCGGGCGCCACTGCCACACGAGGACCGGATACTGCGCCAGGCTCCACTCGACCTGGCGCACGGCCTGGACTCCCAGCCCCTTCGAGAGGGCGTGCAGGAAGCGCAGGCCCTTCTCCTCGAGCACCGTGTACACGGCCAGGCCCGCGTCCTTCCGCGGCTTCCAGTCCGTGGGGAACGCGCCGACCTTCGACTTGGCGAAGTCCTCGATCACCACGCAATCCGGCGCCTGCGCCGCCGCGGCGGCGGCGCCGAGCGCGACGCAGGCGAGCAGGAGGCCCGCGGCCGCGCGCCGCACGCTAGCGTCCCCGGCGCCACCAGTGGTGGACGAGGTCGTCCACCACCTCGCCGATCTGCGCGATCGTGCGGCACTCGCGGACGAGGTCGCACGCCGGCGCGTACATCGGCATCACGCTGTCGCCGATACCCCAGCCCCACTGCCCCTCGGGGTTGAGCCAGATGATTCCCTTGACGCGCTCGCGGATGAGTCGGAGCGCCCACGCCTGCGGGTCGTTATAGTTGTTGCGCGCGTCGCCGAGCATGATGATCGTCGTCTTGCGGTCGAGGGACTCGAGCTCGGTGTTGGCGAAGCGGCTGAAGGCGTAGCCGAAGTCCGACCGGCAGTGATAGTCGACGGGCGCGGCCTTGAGCGCCCATTCGATCGCGCGCTCGACCGGATAGGTGTTGAACGCCTGCGTCACCTCCGCGATCTCCGAGACGAAGACGTAGGAGCGCACGCGACTGAAACACTCCTGGAGGCTCCAGACGAGCTGGAGCATGAAGCGCGAGGCGTTCCGAACCGAGTCCGAGACGTCGCAGACCGTGATCAGCTTGGGCTTCTCCCGGTGCCGCCGCCTCAGGAAGATCTCCATGGGCACGCCGCCGTAGGAAAGGCTCTTACGGGTCGTGCGTCGCGTGTCGATCCGTCCCCGCTGCTCCTGGCGCTGGCGGAGCGCGAGCGCGTCCTTGATCTTCCGCGCGAGGCGCGCGACGACCGCCTTCATCTGCGCGATCTCGTCGGGCGTGAGCGCAAAGAGCGGCTTCTCCGAGAGGACCTCGCGCGTGAGCCGCTCGCCCTGCCGGTAGGCGCGGCGCTCGAGCTCGCGCTCGACGTGCTGACGGATCATCCGCTTGAACGCCTCGAGTCGCAGCTCGAGGTAGTTGCGGACGCGCGCGAGCTGGCCGGGGTCGAGACCGCGCGCCTCGAGCGCCTGCAGCAGCCGCTCGATGTCCTGCTCGATGGCGCCGACGTCGAGCTGGTCGGCGACCCGCCGGGAGAAGTAGCCGACCTGGAGGAAATACATGAGCCGCTCGAGGCCGGCGTTCTGGCCGCCCGCGCGGATCGCCATCTCCATCTCGCTCCCCTCGCCGCGCATGAGGAGCTCGGTCAGCTCGTCGAGATCCATCCCGTCCTCGGCCACGAGCTGGTCGAGCAGATCCTGGAGCTTCGGATCCTCGGGGCCGAGGGCCTTCCGCAGCCCCTCGCCGAGCGCCTGGAGGTCGAGGAAGTAGAGGTTGAACAAACGCTCGAACGTCGCCTGGTCGCGGCCCTCCTTGATCAGCGTCGCGGCGAGCGTCGACTTGAACGTCTCACGGTCCGCGAGCCCGACGGTGGCGGTCGCGGCGAGCGCGTCCAGCGCCTCGGAGGGCGAGATGCGGACCTCGGCCCGGCGCAGATCGCCGATGAACTCGAGGATCCGCTCGTCCATCGAACTAGCGGGGCAGGTCGGCGAGGACCTTGTCGAGCGCGCCCTTCACGCGCTCGAGGTCCTTCTCGTACTTGACGAGCATCGTCAGCGTGGACTCGACGAGCGCGGGATCCAGCTCGCGCGCGTTGAGGATGACCAGCGAGCGCGCCCAGTCGATCGACTCGGACACCGAGGGCGGCTTCCGGAGCTCCATCGCACGAATCTTCTGGACCGCCGCCACGACGGCGCGCGCCAGCTCGGCGGTGACCTCCGGTACTTTGAGGCGGATGATCTCGAGCTCGTCGGTGGGCGCCGGAAAATCGATGAACAAGTGCAGGCAGCGCCGCTTCAACCCGTCGGAGAGCTCCCGCGCGTTGTTCGACGTGAGCACGACGAGCGGGACGTGCTTGGCCTTGAGCGTTCCGAGCTCCGGCACGGAGACCTGGAAGTCGGAGAGCACCTCGAGCAGGAACGCCTCGAACTCCGGCTCCGCCTTGTCGATCTCGTCCACGAGCAGCACGACGGGCGCGTCGGCCTGGATCGCCGACAGCAGCGGGCGCGGCGACAGGAACCGGTAGGAGAAGAACGCGTCGTCCTGCCCCGCGATGCGCGCGACGGCGTCGGGGAGCGACGGCGCGTCGGCGATCAGCTCGCCGATCCTGTCTTTCAGCAGCTGCGTGTAGAGGAGCTGCTTGGCGTACTTCCACTCGTAGAGCGCCTTGCCCTCGTCGAGCCCCTCGTAGCACTGCAGGCGGATGAGAGGGCGGCTCGTGATCTCGGCCAGGGTCTTGGCGAGCTCCGTCTTGCCGACACCCGCCGGGCCCTCGATGAGAACCGGCCGGCCCATGCGCGCGGCCAGGTACACCACGGTCGCGATGCGGCGCGTGGCGATGTAACGGGCATTCTTGAACCGCTGCTGAACTTCTTCGACCGAATCGAACAGATCGGGCATGTCCGGCTCTCCGTGCTATCTGTTGGTCACCACCGACAACCCCGACATTGTAACGCAGCGCGGCGCGCGCCGCCCGAGGAGATCCCCATGAGCGTCCGCAGCACCCTGCGAGCTCTCGTCGCGAAGAAGAACGGTCTCGTCGTTCCCGGCGCGTACGACGGCATCTCGGCGCGCCTCGTCGAGCGCGCCGGCTTCCCCGTCGTCTACATGACCGGCTACGGTACGTCCGCCTCGCGACTGGGCCTCCCCGACCTCGGCTTCGCGGGCCTCGCCGAGATGGCGGACCACGCGCGCAACATGGCCGCGGCCGTCTCGATCCCCCTCATCGCCGACGCCGACACGGGCTACGGCAACGCGCTCAGCGTCCGCCGCACCGTCGGACAGTACGAGGCGGCCGGCGTCGCGGCGCTGCACATCGAGGACCAGGTGGCGCCCAAGCGCTGCGGCCACCTCTCCGGCCACCAGGTGATCCCGCGCGGGGAGTTCGCGGGCAAGATCCGCGCCGCGGTCGACGCGCGCACGGACCCCGACTTCCTCGTCATCGCGCGAACCGACGCGATCTCCGCGATGGACCTCGACGAGGCGCTGCGCCGCGGCGAGGCGGCCGCGAAGGCCGGCGCGGACATGCTCTTCATCGAGGCGCCGCGGGACGAGGCGCAGGTGGAGCGCGTCGCCCGCGCCTTCGACACGCCGTTGCTCTACAACTACGCGCCGGGCGGGCGCTCTCCGCTGCTGCCCTTCCCCCGGCTGCGCGAGCTGGGCTACGCCGTCCTGCTGCTCCCGGTGGACACGCTGCTGGTGGGCGTGCGTGCGATCGACGAGTTCCTGCGAGAGGTGCGGGCGCGCGACGACGTGCGCGCGCTCGCCGAGCGTTACATGCCGTTCCGGGACTTCAACGAGCTGATCGGCGTGACGGCCCAGATGGCGCTCGCCGAGCGCTACCAGGGCGAGTAGGAGTTGTCGAGGAGCGCCCCGGGTTTCCCGGGGCGCTCGGAGCGGTGGGGGGTATGGGGGGCCATTTCGGGGCCCCCCATCCAATTAGTTGAGGAAGGTCGCCTTCACCCGGCGCGCCTTCAGAAGATACGGGATCCACACGCAGGCGCTGACGAATTCCAGCGCGACGGGTCGCACCCAGTTCCGGTCCGCCGCCGCCTGGGCGCCGACGACGAGCTGCACGGCGGTGAGGTCCGCGATCGCGACGCCGAGCGACACGACCATGTAGACGATCGCCGCCGGCACCAGGAGGCGCCGCCGGCTCAGGAACAGGTAGATCAGGACGAGCGGGCAGATCAGGAGCACCACGTCCGAGCCGAACTCGCACAGGAGCAGCGGCTTCCAGTGGGCGGCGTAGTCGGGGGAGCCGGGTGTCGTGAGGGCCGCCCACCTCTGACGGTCGATCTCTCCGAAAACCAGGATCATCTTAGCGAGCACGCGGACGGGCGTCAGCACGAGGCCGATCGCGAACAGAATGAGCCAGCCCCCGATGCCGCTCGGCTGCCGCTTCTGAGGAATCACCGCCATCGACGCCCCCCGTCAACCGGGCAACGATACCATCACCGGCGCCGGACTCGGCGCCTCGGCGGCGGTGATATAGTTGGAGCCCGGGTCGGAACGCGCATCGCCCCGCGATCGGGAGACTCCATGAGCGACGTCAAGGAGCACATCGGCGCAGCCGTCGAGCGCCTCGGCGACGACCTCGAGCAGCTGTCGCGCCGCATCCACGACAACCCCGAGCTGGGCTACCAGGAGGTCAAGGCGGCGGGCTGGCTCGTCGAGTTCCTCACCGGACAGGGCTTCAAGGTGGAACGGGGCGTCGGCGGTGTCGAGACCGCGTTCCGCGGGACCCTCGAGACGGGCGCGGGGCCCACGATCGCGATTCTCTGCGAATACGACGCGCTGCCGGGCATCGGCCACGCCTGCGGCCACAACGCGATCGCGGCCGCCGGCGCGGGCGCCGGCGCGGCGCTCGCCGCTGTCAGGGATCGGCTGCCCAAGGGCCGGATCCTCGTCATCGGCACGCCGGCGGAAGAAGGCGGCGGCGGCAAGGTCCGGCTCATCCGCGCGGGCGTCTTCCGCGACGTCGACGTCGCCATGATGGTCCACGGCTTCGACCGGTGGCTCGGCCACATGGATCTCCTCGCCATCACGCGGCTCGGCTTCGAGTTCACGGGCAGGGCGGCGCACGCCTCGACCGATCCGTGGGAAGGCGTCAACGCGCTCGACGCCGTGATCCAGACGTTCAACAACGTGAGCATGCTCCGGCAGCAGATGCGGCCGGAGGCGCGCGTCCACGGGATCGTCACCAACGGCGGCCAGGCGCCGAACATCATCCCGGAGTCCGCGGCGGCGACCTTCCTCGTGCGCGCGCCGCGGCTCGACCTGGTGGCCGAGCTGCGGAAGCGCGTGATTGCGTGCGCGGAGGGGGCCGCGGCGTCTACGGGTACCTCGCTCAAGGTGATCGAGCTCGCCGAGACGTCCTACGAGCCGCTGAAGCGGAACGAAACGCTGCTCGGCGCTTTCCGCGCCAACCTGGGGACGCTGGGCGTGAAGGAGGGGCCGCCCCTCACCGACCGGCTCGCCTCCTCCGACATCGGCAACGTGAGCCAGGTGATTCCCACGATCCAGCCGCTGATGCAGATCGCGCCGGACGGCACGCCGATCCACTCCCGCGCCTTCGAGGCCGCCGCGGTCACGCCGCTCGCGCGCGCCGGCACGCTGGCGGCGGCAAAGGCGATGGCGATGACCACGTACGATCTCCTGTCCGATCCCGCGCTCGTGGCCAAGGCGCGCCGCGAGTTCGAGTCGACGAAGGCATGAGCGCGGACGGGCTGAAGGCCCGGGTCACGGACGCGGTCGACCGGCTCGCCGAAGAGCTCGAGGCGCTCTCGCACCGCATCCACGACCATCCCGAGCTCGCGTTCAATGAGGAGCGCGCGCACGCCTGGCTCGTGGAGTTCCTCGAGAAGCACGGGGCGCGCGTCGAGCGCGGCGTCGGCGGGCTGCCGACGGCGTTCCGCGCGACCATCCCGGGCTCGGCCCCGGGGCCGACGATCGCGATCATGGCCGAATACGACGCGCTGCCGGGCATCGGACACGCCTGCGGCCACAACGTCATCGCGACCGCCGGCGCCGGCGCGGGCGCGGCGCTCGCCGCCGCGCTCGGCTCGCTCCCCTTCGCGGGACGCGTGCAGGTCATCGGCACGCCCGCCGAGGAGGGCGGCGCCGGCAAGGTCAGGCTGCTGGACGCCGGCGTCTTCAAGGACGTGGACGCGGCGATGATGATCCACGGTCGCTGCGGCACGCAGGTCTGGCGGCCGAGCCTCGGCATCATCAAGGCCAAGGTCGAATACTTCGGCCAGGCGGCGCACGCCTCGTCGTGGCCGTGGCGCGGCGTCAACGCGCTCAACGCGATCATCCAATTGTTCGTGAGCCTCGACCTGATGCGCCAGCAGCTGCGTCCGGAGGCGCGCGTGCACGGCGTCATCACGAACGGCGGTGCCCAGGCCAACATCATCCCCGAGTACACGAGCGCGGAGTTCTATCTCAGGTCGCGGTCCGTGGTCTACTGCCGCGAGCTGGCTCGCCGCTTCCAGGCGGCGGCCGACGGCGCGGCCACCGCGACGGGCTGCCGTGCGCAGGTGACCGTCGATCCGACGGTGCACGAGCCGCTCCGGGCGAACCCGACGATGGCCGGGTTGTTCGCGAAGAATCTCGAGGTGATCGCCTTCCCCGAGGACCCCGACGACGGCCAGGCGGGCTACGGCTCGACCGACTGCGGCAACGTCAGTCAGCGCATCCCGACGATCCATCCCTACATCCGGATCTCGCCCGATGGCGTGCCGGGCCACTCGCGCGAGTTCGCCACGTGGGCGCGTTCGCCGCTGGCGCGCGCCGGTATGCTCGCCGGCGCGAAGGCGTTGGCGCTCACGGCGCTGGATCTCCTCGCCGCGCCCGACCGGCTGGCGGCGGCGAAGGCCGACTTCGAGAAAGAGGAGGACTCATGACGCTCACGCGGACGCGCGCAGTCGTGACGGCGGTCCTGGCGGTGGTGATCGTCGCCGCGCTCGCCCTCCCCGCTCCGGCGGGCGAGATCTCGCTCCGGATCGTCAACATCGTCACGGCGCAGGACGTGAAGATCTGGGAGCCGACGTCGATCGTGGCGAAGAAGGGCGACACGGTGACGCTCACCCTCGTCAACCGCCACGTGGACGAGCACGGCTTCGAGATCGCGGCCTTCGGGGTGAAGGAGGTCGTCGCAGCCGAGAAGACCAACACGGTGAAGTTCACGGCCGACAAGGCGGGCATCTTCCCCATCAAGTGCCATCTGCACCCGGCCCACGTCGCGGGTCAGCTCCTCGTTCTCGACTAGGCGCGATGGGGCGCCGCCCCGGGGTGCTCGGCGCGGCGGTGGGCGCCGCGTGGCTGCTCGCCGCCACCCCCGCCCCGGGGCAGCCGGCCGGTTCGGTGCTCGGCGAGCGGGTCTATCGGGAGCATTGCGCGATCTGCCACGGCGAGCGCGGCGACGGCCGCGGTGAAGCCGCGCACCACTTCAAGACCGCGCCCCGCGACTTCACGAAGGGCCGGTTCAAGATCCGCTCGACGACCGGGGGACAGCCGCCGAGCGACGACGATCTGCGCCGGTCGATCGTCCGAGGGCTCCCCGGCACGGGGATGCTGCCCCAGGATCACCTGAGCGAGGCGGAGCTCCGCGCGGTCATCGGATACATCAAGACCTTCTCGCCCAGATTCGCGGAGACGCCCTCGCCGCGCGCCCTCGCCCTCCCGCCCGAGCGACCGCGCGGAGCCGACACGCTGGCGCGCGGCCGCGCGGTGTACGTCAAGGGCGAGTGCGCGGAGTGCCACGGCAAGGAGGCGCGAGGCGACGGCCCGTCCGCCAAAGATCTGACGGTCAAGCCGACGGACCTGACGCGCCGGCCGTTCAAGGTCGGCCCCACCGTGGGCGACGTCGTGCGTTCGCTCCTCACCGGACTCGACGGCACGCCGATGCCGTCGTACCAGGGCGTCCTCGAGGACGACGAGCTCTGGGACCTCGCCTACTGGATCGACTCGCTGAAGACACCCCCGGTCGTGACGGACGACGAGCGGGAGGCGCGACACGTGGTGCGGATGCACCTGCACCGCGCGCCCGGCCGCTAATCACGCGCGCGCGGCGGCGCGCCGATGTACTCGGCGAGCGGCCGGATGAGACGGTTGTCCGCGTACTGCTCGAGCGCGTGAGCGCACCAGCCCGCGACGCGCCCCGCCGCGAAGATCGAGGTGCAGAGGTCCGGGGGGATTCCGAGCGCGTCGTAGACGACCGCCGAGAAGAAGTCCACGTTGACCGGCAGGCTCGTGCGGGTGCGCATCGCGTCGTACACGCGCTCGGCGACCTCGAAGAGCCGCGCGCGTCCGGTCGCCTCGGCCATGGACTTGGCCATGCCGCGTAGCACGCGCGCCCGCGCGTCGTCGACGCGGTAGACGCGGTGCCCGAAGCCCGGCACGCGCGCCGCGGCGGCGCCGCGCTCGTGCCGGCTCATCCCCGAACGCGCCCCGAGACGCGCCTCGACGAACGCGTCGGCGCGCGCCGGATCGGCGATCTCCCGCAGCATCACGAGCACGTCCTCGTTCGCCCCGCCGTGGCGGGGCCCCTTGAGGGTCGAGACGGCGGCGACGATCGCCGCGTGCAGGTCCGCGAGCGTCGCCACCGCGACCCGCGCCGCGAAGGTCGAGGCGTTGAACTCGTGGTCGGCGTGCAGCGTGAGGATGACGTCCATGACCGACGCGACCTCGGCGGTCGGCTCGCTCCCCTCCAGGCATCGGAGGAAGTGCGCGGCGTGCGAGCCCGTGCTCCGGGCGGCGATGGGCTCGCGTCCCGTGCGGATCCGCTGCCAGGCCGCCACCGTCTCGGGCACGAGGCTCATGAGCCGGATCGCCTTGCGCCGGTTCGCCGCGGGATCATCGCGGCCGGCGTCCGGATCGAGGCTCGCCGTGAAGGAAACCGCGGTGCGGAGCGCGTCGAGCGGGTGGCAGGCGCGCGGCAGTGAACGGAGCAGCGCCACGAGCGGCGCCGGCAGCCCCCGCGTGGCCGCGAGCTCGCCACGAAACGCCGCGGACTCGGCCGGCGACGGCAGCTCGCCGTCCCATAGGAGGCGCGTGACGTCCTCGAAGGGAACGCGCCCCGCCAGCTCCCCGATCTCGTAACCCCGGTAGTAGAGTCGACCCGCCTGCCCGTCGATCGCCGTGACGGCCGAGCGTGCCGCGATCACTCCCTCGAGCCCCGCCTTCCACACCGCCGTGTCCATGTCCGGCCCCTCCCGAGGCGCAGTATACATGACTATTATTGATTAAGATTGATTTGGGATGCTGAGGATCGACGGGGGTCCAACCGGCTGCTAGGCTGGCAAGGGATGGTCGTCCTGGACGGTGAGGAGTATCTGACGGTGGACGAGGCATCGCGGCTGCTCGGCGTGAAGCCCGCGACGCTGTACGCGTATGTGAGCCGGGGGATCCTCCGGAGCTACCGCCAGGGAATCAAGCGGCAGCGCCTCTACCGCCGCGCCGAAGTCGAGGCGCTCGTGCGGCTGGACCGCCACGGGCCCGAGATCCCTCCGGCCGAGTCCTGGATCCGCGACTAGCCTCCGGGCGGGCGTACGTCAGGGTGTGGTGGGCGAGCAGCGTGCCGTCGGCCGTCGCGCTCTCGGCCACGCCGTAGACGAGCCGCCGCCCGAGCCTGAGGACCCGCGCGCGGCAGCAGAAGGCGCGGCGGCGCACCGGACGTAGGAACGTCGTTGTCATTCCCGCGGTCACCGAGCGGTCGCGCAGACCGAGCGCGGTCTTGATCGCCAGCCACATCGCGACGTCGGCGGCGCTCATGAAGACCTGGCCGCTCACGATGCCGCCCGGGCGCTCGAAGGCCGCGCGGAAGGGAACGTCGATCGCGCACTCGCCCCTCCCGAGCTCGGCGACGCGGAAGCCGTAGGCGCGCGTGAACGGCGTGCGCGCGAGCAGCCGGTCCAGCGCCGCCGCCGAGACCGCTAGCCGCACTTCGCCAACACCTTCTGGGCCTGCTTCAGATGGTCGATCGCGTGGAGCCGCCACGTGATCGCGTAGGCCTTCCAGTCGAGCTCTTCGACCCACTCGAGGGGCGTGACGCGCCCCTGCGCGTCGGCGATGTTGACCACCATGACGAGCGGCGCCGTCGCGTCGGTCGTGAAGTCGGCGGGGACGCTCTCGAGCGCCGCCAGGATGCCCCCGTGCACGCGCCGGAGCTCGTCGAGAAGCCCCTGCCAGGGTCGCAGGAGCGGCGCCTTCGACTGGAGCGAGGCCGGGATGGGCCCGCCGGGCGGCCGCTGGCCCGCGAGCAGGCAGCGCAGCTCGTCGAGGCCCGGCCGATGAGTCTCGACCAGGTGATCGACGATCTCCTGGACGGTCCACTCACCGGGGATCGCCCGACGCGCGACCGTCGCGGACCGCAGCCGCGCCACCAGGCGGTCGAACGCCTCGAACGCGTCCGCGACGCGCGCGCGGATCACCGCCGCCGGCTGCAGCGTGCCCCGCGCGCGCAGGTATTCGCGCGCCTTCGCCTTGGCTTCCTCGATCATGGCTCCCTCCTGTGCCCTTCGAGATAGCGACGCGCGGCCTCGACGCAGAGGCGCGTCGCCGTTGTCGGCGTGAGCGCGCCCGGGTCGAAGAGGACCTGCAGCGACACGCCGTCCACGAGGCCCAGCACGACCGCCCCGGCGGCGCGCGCGTCGACGCGCCGGAACCGCCCCTCGCGAATCCCCTGCGCGACGAGTGCCCCGACGAGACCGCGCATCCGCGCGTACTGGTCCGCGTTGATCTCGGCGAGCCGCCGGTCATGCAGCATCTCGCCCCAGAACTCGATGAACACCGCCCACAGCTCGCGCCGACGCACGGCGCTGTCGACGCACACGCCGACGAGCGCGGCCAGCCGCGCGTCCGCGTCGCGCCCGCCCCGCCGTTGCGCCGCGGCGACGCGCCGGTCCAGGTCGGCCACGACCGCCTCGAGCGTGGCGACGAGGATCGCGCGCTTGTCACGAAAGTAGTAGTGGAGGATCCCCTGGCTGACGCCCGCCTCGCGCGCGACGCGCTTCATCGTCAGGCGCGCGTAGCCATCCCGCGACAGGCAGCGGACCGTCGCGCGCACGATCTGCTCGCGGCGCAGCGGGCGGACGCTCGGCTTGGGGCTCATACACGGCTCCCTTAATTGGTTGGTCGACCAATTATTACGGGAGACGGTGTCGTCCGCAAGGGGTCGCCGGCGCCCCTCAGCGACGCGGGGCGTCGACCGTGGCGCCCGGGATCTGGACGAAGGGCACGGCGTTGCCGCCGAACGTGTACTGCGGGAGCCGGCCGTCCCAGCGCGAGAGGTACTGCTGCTGGATGAGAACAGACGTGAGGGAAGAGGCGACCTTGGCGTTGTACGCGGCCTCGGCCTCGCCCTTGACTCGGAGCGCGTCGGCCACGCCCCGCGCCTCCGCGAGCGCGGCGTCACCCTTGCCCTTGGCGGTCGCGGCCACGATCTCGGCCTGGCGCTGGGCCTGGATCAGCTCGTAGCGCTTCTGCTCGGCCTTCTGCTCCTCGATCTGCTTGGCCTCGACGGCCTTCTCGTACGCCGGGTCGAAGCGGATATTGACGAGTGAGACTTCCTTGAGCTCGACACCGTACTTGACGAGCCCCTGGGTGAGCCCGACCTGGATGTCATTTTTGATGGCGGCGCGCCGGAGCAGGATCTCCGCGGCGTTGTGGGTCGCCGTCTGCGCCTTGAGGACCTCCTGGGCCGCCGGGTCGATGATGACGGACGAGTAGTTGAGCCCGATCGTCTTGTAGACTTCCGGCGCCTTGTCCGGAATGAGCCGGGAGTTCAGGACCATCTCGACGTGGACGGCCTGGAGGTCCTTGGAAGCGGCGTCGTAGCGGGCGGTGTGCTTGCCGACGCGCGTGTCCATCACGACGATGTCGTAGAGCGGATTCCAGAGGACGTTGAGCCCCTCGCGCAGCGGCACCGGCTCCACCTCACCGAAGAGGACCTTGACGCCGACCTGTCCGGCGGGAATCACGCGGAAGATCGAGAAGGTGAAGATGAGCGCCGGGATCCCGATCGTCAGCGCCAGGACGACGCGCGGCGCGACGACGGCGAGCGCGCGGGGAAGGAGCTCCCGCTGGCGCTTGAGCGAGACGTAGACGATCCCGCCGAGGACGAAGACCACGGCGGCGAACACGAGCTTGCTCATGGCTGGCCTCCCTCGGTGAGCCTCACGGACGCGTGCGACGCCGCTCGGCGGCGCGCTCGGCCTCGAGTCGCTCCAGCGCCACGTCCGAGTGGTCGGCGAAGGTCATCGCGGCGGCGATCGCGCGGTGGCCGGCAACATCGGCGATGAGCCGGTGCATCGACTGGGCGATACGCCGGTACGACGGGTGGCCCTGCGGCGTCGAGCGCAGCTCGATGAGGTGCATGGCCTCGCGCGCGTTCATCTCCATGTAGAAGCGGACGCGGAAGGCCATCGCGACGGCGTACGAGGCCACCTCGCGGAGTCCCTCGGCGGCGAGGGCCTCGTAGAGCGCGGCGGAGCGCTCCATGACCGAGCGCCATGGGCCGTGCGCGTCCGCCTCCTGGACCTCGTCCGGCATCACCCAGCCCGCGTGCGGCGTGAGGCGCTGCCACTCGAGGGTGAGCAGGCGGTGGCGCTGGAGATCGCGAAAAGCCCCGTAGTCCGACAGCACGTCGAAACGGTACGAGGTCCGCTCGAAGGCCCGGCCCGGCTTGTGCCGTCTGTTCGCGCGCCGCCCGACGTAGGCGCCGAGGACGCGGGCGCGCTCGTCGGGCGTCATGCGCCGCGCCAGCGCGAGCAGCCGGTCGTCGGGCTGCGCCGACACCGCGTAGAGCGCCGCCGCCACGACCTTCGTCTCGCCCTCGGGGTCGAAGTCGGTCAGCGTGACCTCGTCGCGCGACGGCGGCTCCATCACCGGCACGACGCGCAGGGACTCCCGGTCGATCGCCGCGCGCGTCTCCGCGAGGTAGCGCGACCATGCGCCGCCGCGCTCGGGCACATCGACGCGCTTCAGAAAGGCCGGGATGACCTTGCGGAGCTCGCCGAGCATCAGGTCCGCGTACGCGCGCACCTCGGCGAGCGGGTGGGCGCGCATGCGGAGCAGGAGCTGCTCGTAGCCCTGGCCTGTGCCGTAGATGCCCACGTTGGAGGTCGTGGCGGCGGGGAGGAGACCGCGCAGCGTATCGAGCGCCTTCGCCCGGATCGTCATGCGGTAGACGCTCTCCGACTCTTCCGGAGCACGCGGGAACTTCGCCTCGTAGTACGCGCGCATCCTCGGCAGCCACTCGCGGTAGGTGTCGAAGGCCTGGTCGAGCGTCGCCACGTAGCGCTCGCGGAGCGAGCCCGAGAGCTCGTCCGGCACGTGGTACCGGTAGCGGCCCCCGGGCCGGTCGTCGTAGGGGATGTAGCGCGTCGACTGCTCGAGGTAGGCCATGAGACGGCCCCACTCGAGGATCTTGGTCAGGATGTTCGACGCCCCCTCGCACGCCAGGTGGACGCCGCCGAGCTGGGCGACCGAGTCGTCGCCGTATTCCACGAAGACGCGTTCGTAGAGCTTTTCGGCGCGCGTGCTGTCGAACGTCGACGCCTGCTGCGCGGCGGCCTCGAGTCCATCCGCCGCGACGAACTCGTCCAAAAAGAGGCGGCGGAGCGACTTCGGCGAGCGGGAGTAGCGGGCGAAGAGCGCGCCCTTCACGACCTCCGGGAGGTTGACGAGCGCGAAGACCGGGCCGTCGAGGTTGGTGAAGTAGGGCGCGAGGGCGGCGCGCTCCTCCGGCCTGAACTCGTCGGCCATCGCGCCGACGATCTTATCAGACGCCGACCCGGAGCAGCGCCACGACCGCGACCGACACGGAGACGGCGAGGAGGAGGTTGACCCGCAGCGCCGCGAGGACGAATACGACGAGCGCGCCCCAGAGCGCGGGCTCCGTCGCGCGGATCGCGAGCCGGCCGCCCGGCGCCAGGATCAGCGGCGCGGCGAGCGCCGGCAGGACCGCGAGCGGGATGAGCCGCAGCCAGAGCCGGACGCGCGGCGGAAGCGACGGCCGCGCCAGCATCAGCAAGAGTGGCGCCCGCGTGAGGTACGTGGCCACGGCCATCCCACCGATCGTCAGCCAGACGTGCGTCCTCACGCGCCCTCCGAGCCCGGCAAGTCGGGTCCGTCGCGCGGATCGAGGAGCAGCGCCGCGCCGCCGCTCACCGCGAGGCCCGCGATCACGATGTGCCAGTTGCCCGGCACCAGGAGCGATATCAGCAGGGCGAGGGCGGCCGCCGTTGCGGCCACGAGCCAGTCGGTCCGACGACGGAGCTGGACCGCGATGATGGCGAGGAAGACGGCGGGGAAGGCGAAGTCGAGCCCCCAACGCTCCGGACATTCGACAAGCCCGCCGAGCTGGGTGCCGACCGGTACGCCGCCGAGGAACGCGCCGCCGATGGCGACGGCGCTCCCGACGTACACCCACGGATCCGGCGGCCGGCGCCGCGCGACGGTGACCGCGAACGACTCGTCGTTGATCCAGTGCGCGACGAACGCGAGCCAGGCCCGCGGGAAGCGGCGGAACGAGGGTGCCAGCGTCGCGGCCATCAGGTAGTGGCGCATGTTGACCACGTACGTCGTGACGATCACCGCGAGGGGAGACGCACCGGCGGCGATCATCGGCACGGCGACGAACTGTGAAGCGCCGGCGAAGACGAACGCCGTCATCGCCCAGACCTCGACGGGGCGCAGACCGGCCTGGACGGCGAGGCCGCCGAAGACGGTGCCGTAGACGAAGACCGACGGCACGAGCGCGAGGGAGGCGACGAGTCCCTCGCGCGCGCGGGCGAGCTCGCCGGTCACCCCTTTCGCATATACGCCGGCGCCACGCCCGCGACGAAGTCCTCGCGCGGCGGCGAGAAGACGTCGATGACCTCCGTGTCGTCGGGGAACCACGCCTCGTGCTCCACGCCGCCGGGGATCACGCCGACGTCGCCGGGACCGCACACCCGCTTGTCGTCACCGAGGCGGAATTCCATCCGCCCGGAGATCACCCAGAAGATCTGCTCGTGGGGGTGCCGGTGCGCGTCGGCGTGCGCGCCCGCCTTGATCGACCACCAGACGACCATCCCCTTGTCGCCCGCGAGCACGCGCCGGCTGATCTTGTCGGTGATCTTCTCCTCGGGCAGGTGCCTGAGCGTGTTGTAACCCTTCATGGACGGCATCGGGCGGCCTCCTTCACGGTGCGGATTCGCAGGTGGTGGATCACGCTAGTCGTCGCGTCAGGCGCTGTCAAGCCGAGCCGCGGGCGGAATGCGCTACTATCGGCGCTCCGACACAGGAGCGTGGAGGCGCGATGGCCCGGATCCGCTTCGGCTTCATCCCGATCGAGGGTGGACGGCACTACGCGGAAGCGCTCGAGGAAGTGACGCGCGCGGAGGAGCTCGGCTTCGACTCCGTCTGGATGGAGGAGCACCACTCCGTGACGAACCACTACTGGCCGTCACCGCTCACGGTGCTCGCGGGCTTCGCGACGCGCACATCCAGGGTCGTGCTCGGGACCGACATCCTCGTCGCCGCCTTCTACCATCCGGTGCGGCTGGCCGAAGACGTCGCGCTGCTCGACGTCATGTCGGGCGGTCGGATCACGCTCGGCATCGCGATCGGCTACAAGCCGGATGAGTTCGCGCTCTACGACGTCCCGCTCGAAAAGCGCGGCGCGCGCTTCGAAGAGCAGCTGGCGATCGTCAAGGGCCTGTGGACGGGCGAGCCCATCGCCTTCAGGGGGCACTTCTACACCGTGGAGGGGCGTGTCGAGCCCAGGCCCGTGCAGACGCCGCATCCGCCGATCTGGATCGGCGGCTGGGGCGACCTCACCCTCAGGCGGGCCGCGACGCTCGCGGACAACTGGATCCCGGGGCCGACCGCGGACCTGGCGCGCCTGCTGCGCGGCAAGCAGCAGTTCCTCGACAACCTGAACGCGGCGGGGAAGGCGGCGCCCACCGAGTGGCCGCTGACGCGCGACCTGATCATCGCGGACACCGATCGGCGCGCGCGCGAGCTCGCCGAGGCGCACATCATGGTCGCCTACCGGCGCGAGTACGCGGGTGGCTGGCAGCATCCCTTCATCAACGCGTCCATCGCCACCGACCTCGACCGGCTCATGGCCGACCGCTTCATCATCGGCGGCCCCGACGAATGCGTCGCGCAGATCCGTCGCTTCGTCGAGCAGTACGGCACGACGCATCTCGTGTTCCGGACGTTTTTCCCGGGGATGCCGCACGCGCATATCATGCGCGAGCTCGACCTGCTGGCCCGCGAGGTGATGCCCGCGTTCCGGTGAGTCGTCGTCGCCGATACGACCGAGGTAGGACCATTTCGTCTCCATTCGGAACCGATTGATATACTGAGATTCTGGCTATGAGCTCGACATACCGGGTGGACCGCTCGTGGGCGTGGAACTACGGCCACGCCCCCAGCCTCCCGCGAGTCCGCCGCCTACCCGCCTCGACCGGACCCGGTCATCTCTTCGACCGGCCCCTCAACTCGCGTCTCGGCGTCGCCGCGGGGCCGCTGCTCAACTCGAAGTGGGTCGAGGGTTACGCGCGCCTCGGCTTCGACGTCCTCACGTACGCGACGGTGCGCTCGCGCGAGGTGCCGGCGTACGGGATGCCCAACATCCGTCACGTCGACAACCGTGAGCAGGCGGCCGTGGTCACGCGACGCCCGACCGCGAACGGCGTGCCGACCCTCGCCGTCTCCGTGGGCACGCCCTCGGCCGACCCCGAGGTCTGGCGGAAGGACGTGGGCCGCGCGAGAGAGAAGCTCCGCCGCGGGCAGGTGCTGATCGTGTCCGTCGCCGGCACCCCCGAGCCGGGTGGGACCCCGGAGGCGCTCGCCGCGGACTACGCCCTCTGCGCCGCCTGGGCATACGAGGCGGGCGCCGACCTCGTCGAAGTGCAGCTGGCCGCGCCGGATCCGTTCGTCGCGCAACAGCCGCAGGCGCTCTTCGAAAACGCGCCGCTCGCGGCGATGATCCTCCACGGCGTGCGCTCGGTGGTGCGGCGGCCCGTCGTCGCCAAGCTGGGCCCGTTCCGCTCGCCGCGCCAGCTCCACGAAACCGCGACCAGGCTCGCCCCGTGGGCGAGCGGCTTCACGCTCGTGCACGGCGTCGAGCGGCGTGTCGTGGACGACGCGGGCGCGGCGGCATTCGAGGGCGCGGGCCGCGAGCGCGCGATGGTCGTGGGCGCCGACGTCTTCCCGGTCGCGTCGCGGCAGATCGGCGAGATGCTCGCGTGGCGGAAGGCGGGCGCGTGGGACCGCGCGATCCTCGCGGTCGGCGGCGTCACCACCGTCGAGCGCGCGCACGCGATCCTCCAGGACGGCGCCGACGCCGTGCTGGTGGCGACCGCGGCGCTCTACGATCCGCTCTTCGCAGCACGCTTCCGCGCCGCGCGCGTCTCCGCGGCCTGACCCAGCCTCCCCGACCCCGTGGCGGAGCGTTGGGTATTCCTGTATCGTCCAAACGTGCTTTCCCGGGCGGCCCCCGCCATGGCCCTCGTCCTCGTCCTCGTCCTCGTCTGCTGCCCGCCGGTATGGGCGGGACCGACGGAATCGCTGCAGGAGTTCTTCGCCGCGATCAACAAGGTCCTCGCCGATCCGGAGACCGAGGACCGGCCGCTCGAGCGCGTCGCGCGCATCCGCCCCATCGTGGCCGACATGTCGGACGTCGCCGGCGCCGCGACGACCGTTCTCGAGCACGCGTGGGATCTGCGAACGCCCTCGGAGCGGGTCGAGTTCGTCACCCTCTTCGCCGAGCTGATCGAGCGGGCGTACATCACGGGGCTCGCGGGGCGGGGCGGCGTGAACTCGGGCGTGCAGATCGTCTACCGCGCCGAGTTCGTCGATGGCGACGAGGCACTCGTCCAGACCGCGTTCCGCGGGCGACGCGGCGGAGACATCGTCGTCGAATACCGAATGACGAACGTCCGAGGGCGCTGGCGCGTCCGGGACCTCGTCTTCGACGGTGTCAGCACGGTCGGGAACTACCGGGCCCAGTTCCGCCGTATCCTCGGCCGGACGACGTACGACGAGCTCATCGGACAGATGCGGGCCAAGCTGAACGAGGACGCGTACATCTTCGCGCGCGCAGGCGTCCGTGGTCCGATCGCGCTGGTACCTGCGGCGCCGTTCGAGTTCGCCTCCCTCGACGAGGGAATGCCGCCGGCCGACCTCGCGCGCCGCTC
>WNGG01003310.1_pt1 | contig 23434 bp, 23 predicted proteins | sample 5400661 | NCBI WGS metagenome assembly WNGG01 (sample SAMN13153372, study PRJNA577476) | soil metagenome | isolation source: 100 cm soil or saprolite under Garry oak tree replicate 1 | place: USA:California | collected 2016-06-15
CCATAGGCGGTCAGGTACAGGCTAGGGTTGTACATGAGCCGATACACTCGTTCCAGGGGCAATCCTTTCTTGCCTCTTTCGTGAATGAGTCCCAGGATAGTGTTGGTTTCTCGCATCGCGCGACCTCCTTTCTATTCCTTGACTCTCTGTAAGACCTGCTTCCCGTCCCCCTGTATCAGGCTTTCCCTGACTCCCTGGTGGGTCGTGACTCCCACGAGTACCACGGAAGCTCCGTGACCATGGGCCTTACGGCCTGTAGGCCATCCCGAATTCCGGTCGAGTTGAACGTTTAGCACACTTAGGGCCTGCTTGTCCTCAAACCCGTTCGTTACGGGCCACTCACCACAGGGAGCGTTCCGCTAATGAGTACACCCTTAGCGTATTATCACAATCCGAGGTGGAGATTGTGCATTGTGGTGTCACCGGTTCCATCTAGGCTACGGTGGATCACCTGCTATATCGTGTCGGACGTAGACCCAGCTTTCGCTTTGTCACAGGTTCAGCCTCAAGCTTCTCCATATGTGCAGGGCTGGCGGGTACCACTGCGCTACCTAGCTTCGCGCTTCCCCGCTTCTGGTCATGCTACCGTTCCCCAGGGTGTTTCCATCCTGAAGTAAGACCTTTTGCCCTGAAAGGTCGATTGCTCCCAACCTTTCTCCACTGAGTGGAAATTCAACTCGCCGTTAGACGGCGCACGTACTCACAGGTTCTAATACAACACATTGTGCCGTTTGCGGAAATTTTTCGCGGGAAAACTGACCAAATGGCTATCAGAACGGATAGAGAGTATTTACTGTGTTTCTCTCCTTCTAGAAATTAGAACATGTGGTTTTAGGGAATTATAGCATAAGAACTTCTCACATTTCCGCTTTTGTTCACTTTCCCTGTATCTGCCAAACAGAACCTGTTTTTCAGGTGATTTTGTTCGAGAGGAGATGTGATGAGAAGCCCTTCTTGATTGAAACGTGTAGTACTATCAGGTATAATCTTGATAAGTCGAGGTGGCAGGGCTTCGCGTCCAATGTTGAAACGTGCCTAAAAAGATTCGCGAACTGAAAGCGGCGTTACGTAAGGCAGGCTTTGCTCCGCGACCAGGAAAGGGAAGCCACACGGTTTGGGAGCACCCAGATCTTGATGAAGAGGTCACTCTTTCAGGGAATGATGGAGATGATGCCAAGCCCTATCAGGAGAAGTATGTACGGAGGCTTCTCAGAAAGTTAAAGGAGGTGCAAGATGAGTGAGCAACAGTACGAACACTACTCGATGGTGATACAGTGGAGTGTCGAGGACGATGCTTATCTGGTTACTGTGCCTGAACTTCCGGGGTGTGTGACTCACGGGGCAACCTACGAAGAGGCTGCCAGGCAAGGACAGGATGCGATTGAAAGCTGGATTGATGCAAGACGTGCATCAGGACGTGCAATACCCGCACCTAGAGTATTGGTAAGCTCGAAATCCTGAAGAAGGAACTACGCCTCTGTTTCCAAGAGAGGTGGTACCTTTTCTAGAGAGGTTGGATGACAATGCTAACAACTGAGGAACTGTCAGTTGTCACTCCTGCTGATTGGGTTCCAGGCCCTCCACAAGGCTCCTGGACATATGATGACTACGCCGCTCTTCCAGATGACGGACATCGTTATGAGATTGTGAATGGAGTGCTTGTTATGGCTCCTGCGCCGACCCCAGAGCATCAGGATATCGTCCTTGAGATCGCTGCCTACTTGCAGATGCACGTCAAACTTGCTGGACTTGGGCGCGTCTTCCCTGGTCCTATTGATGTAGAATTGGGGCCAAAGGATGTGCTTCAACCTGATGTGGTGATTCTCCTCAACGCCCATCTGGACAGAGTAGCCGCCAAGAAAATCATTGGTGCGCCTGATTTGATTGTTGAGATAGCCTCTCCGACTACAGCGGCTCTTGATCGGCTCACCAAGTACGACATTTATGCTCGTGCGGGAATTGCAGAGTACTGGATTGTCAAGCCTACCAGCCGCACCGTCGAGGTGTTCGTGTTAGAAAATGGGAAGTACCTTTCGCTTGGTGTATTCAGTGGGCAGGCAACACTCCCTTCTCGGATAGTGCCAGGACTGCCAGTGCATGCCGAGCAGTTTTTTGTATGACGGTGATGAAGCTCCCTGATGTTATAAATCATGAAAAAGACTACCTCCATCCCCTCACTCGACGACATGCTACACTCCCTTCTAATTATTGAGGAAGGTGAACATGAATTTGCAGGCGAGGAAGAAGGCGTGCAAGAACTGAGGCACCTCTTTTTCCCGATTACGCGCAACGCTGTCTATTTGAACCATGCCGCTAATGGGCCATTGCCCCGACCAGTGGCGCAGACGTTGCATACCTATATTGACGATACAAGTGCATATGGCAATATTCACTATGAGCGCTGGACGGAGCATGAGCGCGGTGCCCTTCGACGATTGGCAAGTATGATTGGTGCACGGTCTGACCAGGTCGCAATGACGGCGAGCACTGGTGATGGGCTGATGCTGATTACACAGGGTTTGCACTGGCAAGAAGGCGATACCATCATTACTGCCGAGGGTGAGTTTCCGAGCAATGTCTATCCGTGGCTGAACCTGCAAGAACACGGCGTGAAGGTGCAGTTGGTGCCGACACGCGATAGCCGTATTCTGGTTGAGGACATTTTTGAGCGTATCACCGAACACACTCGCCTGGTGAGTCTCAGTCTGGTTGAGTTTTCGACAGGCTTTCGCAATGATGTTGCCATGGTTGCCCGCTACTGTCATGAGCGAGGCATTTACTGTGGTATCGATGCTATACAGGCATTGGGTGCACTGGATGTGAATGTACAGGCCCTTGGCGTCGATTTCCTGGCAGCCGCCTCCCATAAATGGCTACTTTCGCCACAAACGACGGGTATTCTTTATTTATCGGATAACCTCTTGCCACAGCTGCATCATCCGCGTCGCGGCTGGTTCAGTGTAGAGGCTCCTTTCGAGTTCTTCAACTACGAACAAAAGCTCAAAAGCGGGGCCGCACGTTTTGAATATAGTACCACCAACCGCCTGCCAATAGTTGGCCTGGATGCCTCGCTGGGCGTTTTCGAGTGTCTCGATGGTGGGATGGTGGCGGTCGAGGATCGTATTCTGGGACTGGCTGCGCATGCCATTGCTGGTCTGGAACGGCTGGGCTATCCGGTTGTTTCTCCGCAGGGGGAAGGTGAGCGTTCGGGCATTGTCTGCTTCAAACCTTATCCTGATCACCAGGATTTGACAGCGCAGCAGCTTGCGGATGAGCTCGCGGCACGCAATATACACATCGCTGCACGTGGCGAGGTGGTACGTATCTCGCCGCATTTCTATAACACGCTGGAAGAGATTGATGCCCTGCTCAATGCCCTTGAAGAGTTGAAGTAGCTTGCCTTTTCCCGCCTGATGTGATAGACTTTAAATGGAATAATGTGACCTGAATACATATTTTTATTTGGCTTTTACTTCTGTTAGCGGAGACAGAGGAGAAGATAGATATACCAAACAACAACACAAAACAACACTTTAAGGAGCAATTAGGAGGTCCTTTATACCTTGACAACAGAAAAAATTCGACTGATCCCGCTAGGAGGACTAGGGGAGGTCGGAAAGAATATGATGGTCGTTGAGTATGGCAACGATATCATCATTATTGACGCCGGGTTGATGTTCCCTGATGATGAAATGCTCGGCGTAGACCTGGTGGTCCCCGATACGAGCTATCTGCATGATAAGAAGCAGCGTATACGCGGTATCCTCATCACCCACGGCCATGAAGACCATGTTGGCGGTCTCCCCTACGTCTTGCCGATGCTCGATTTCCCTCCCATCTACACCGCCCGCCTGACCCAGGGCCTGATCAATGTGAAGTTGAAAGAGCACAAGTTACAGGACAAAGTAACCATCAATGTCGTCAATCCAGGAGACCAGGTGGAGCTAGGTGAATGCCTTGTTGAGTTCTTCCATGTGAATCACAGCATTCCTGATGCTATGGGAATTGTCATTCATACACCAATCGGCACAGTTGTACATACAGGTGATTACAAATTCGATTACACTCCCATCGATGGGCATGCCGCTGATTTTGGGACACTCGCCCGCATCGGAAATGAAGGTGTGCTGGTGCTAATGGGCGATAGCACCCGTATCGAGTCGCCAGGCTATACACCGTCTGAGCGGGTGATCAATGACTCGCTTGACAAAATCTTCGCCAATGCACCTGGACGTATCCTGCTGGCAACCTTCGCCTCGCTGATCTCACGGGTACAGCAGGTTATCGATACCGCTGTCCGCTATGAGCGCGTGGTGGCACTGGTAGGACGCAGTATGGTCAACAATGTGCAGATGGCGATAGAGCTGGGATACCTGACTATTCCCAAAGGCACACTCATTCGGGCGGAAGACATCAACAAATTCCCGCCAGAGCGTGTTGCCATCATCTGCACGGGCAGCCAGGGAGAGCCAACTTCGGCACTCACCCGCATTGCCAACCAGGATCACCGCATGGTGCGTATTCAGCCAGGTGATACAGTGATTCTCTCAGCGACGCCGGTACCGGGTAACGAGAAAATGGTCAATCGGACGATCAATAACCTGTTCCGCCAGGGTGCAGATGTCTTGTACCAGGGAATCTCGAATGTCCATGTTTCCGGCCACGCTGCCCAGGAAGAGCTTAAGCTGATGCAGAGCCTGATTCGCCCGCACTTCTTTATGCCGATCCATGGCGAGTATCGTCAACTGGTCCTGCATGCGAAGCTCGCACATTCCCTGGGTCTGCCAGAGGATCACATCGTCATAGTTGAGGACGGTGATATCGTTGAAGTCACCCCGGAGTCCATCCAGACGGTCGATCATGCCCCTTGTGGCAACGTCTTTGTGGATGGCCTCGGTGTCGGTGATGTCGGACAGATTGTCCTGCGCGATCGCCAGGTGCTGGCACAGGATGGTATTCTGATGGCCGTGCTCACTGTGGATAAAGAGACGGGGCAACCTCTGGCTGGCCCGGATATCGTCTCACGCGGCTTTGTCTATATGCGCGATGCTGAAGAACTTCTGGAGAGTGCCCGCGAGCGCATTCTGGAATCGTTTATCGGTTTGAATGGGCACGCTTCGGACTGGACATTCGTCAAAGACAAGATCAAGCACACCTTGAGCGAGTTCCTGTATGAAAAAACGCATCGTCGCCCGATGATCCTTCCGGTTGTGATGGAGGTATAATCTCCAGGGCTTTACCGAAATTTGGGGATGCGGGAAGCGAAGCTTCCCGCATCCCCAAATTTCGGGATAAAACTAATAGGGGCAACCATGCAAAACTTCACTCGCCCCTCGGGACAACTAAACGACTATGAACAAGCAGCCGATGTATTAAAAGTACATCCTTCCACCTCGCTTGGGCAACTCACTCCCCTCATTGGGCGTGAGTCAGAGGTGGCGGCTGCCTGCGCCCTCCTGCGACGCCCGGATGTACGTTTACTCACGCTTACAGGTCCAGGTGGCGTTGGCAAGACGCGCCTGGCTGTGCAGGTGGGGGCAGAACTTGTTAATGATTTTAACGACGATGTCTACTTCGTCCCACTGGCTACCATAAACGACCCCGCTCTGGTTATTCCCACAATTGCCCAGACCGTGGGAATAGGCGAAAACGGAGATCAATTCTTATTCAAACGCCTGAAAGCCCTGTTACGTGAGAAATATCTCTTGTTATTGCTCGATAACTTTGAACAGGTAATCATGGTAGCACCACTTCTGACTGAACTTCTGGCCGCCTGTCCTCAACTGAAAATGCTGGTGACCACTCGCGAGGTCTTGCGGGTGCATGGTGAGCATGAGTTTCCAGTCCTGCCACTGGCCCTCCCCGACATCAAACATCTGCCGACCACCGGGACTCTCTCAGAGTATCCATCGGTAGCTCTCTTCATTCAGCGAGCACAGGCAATCAAATCCGATTTTGCGCTCACCGATGCAAACGCTCGCGCAGTGGCCGAGGTCTGTATCCGCCTGGATGGGTTGCCTTTAGCAATCGAGTTGGCAGCAGCACGCATTAAGCTGCTCCCACCACAGGCCCTGCTGGCACGATTGGAGCACCGTTTGCAAGTACTGACAAGCGGTGGACGTGATGTATCCGCCCGGCAGCAGACGCTACGGAATGCAGTCAAATGGAGTTACGACCTGTTGAATGCTGAGGAGCAGAGGCTCTTCAGGCAACTCTCTATCTTTGTCGGCGGATGCACGTTGGATGCGGCGGAGGCGGTATGTGGGCAACCACCCACCCGACACCCCGCGCCAGGGCATCCGCAAGATGCGATAAGCGTGTTGGATGGGGTGGCATCGTTGATTGACAAGAGCCTGATTCAACAGGGGGGAGATGCGAATGGGGAGTCGCGATTGGTAATGTTGGAGACGATCCGCGAGTTTGGGTTGGAGTGCCTGGCAACGAGCGGGGAGATGGAGTGGATGCGGCGTGCTCATGCCAATTATTTTCTGACACTGGCAGAAGAGGCTGAGCTACAGACGGGAGGCTCACAGCAGGTTGCCTGGTTGGAGCGGTTGGAGCGGGAGCATGATAACCTGCGGGCTGCGTTGCGCTGGTTGGTTGAGATAGGAGAAAACGAGCAGGCATTGCGGTTGGGGAGCGCACTCTGGTGGTTCTGGAAGGTTCGTGGATATCCAGGTGAAGGGCGGCAATGGTTGGAGAAGCTGCTGGCTGCCACGGAGGGAAGTGCAACCAGGGTGCGAGCAAAGGCGCTCAACAGTGCAGGGATGCTTGCTTATACCGAGAACGATTATACACAGGTGGAGATACTCTGCGGGGAGGCCCTGGCGATGTTTCGTCAGTTCGGAGACAAAAAGGGCATTGCCATAGCGCTCTTCAGGCTGGGACTGGTATCCTGGTCAAGACGCAACTATCCAGCAGCATGCTCGCTGGCAGAAGAGAGCCTGGCTCTCTTCAGGGAACTGGGCGACAGAGAAGGGATTGCAGACTCACTTATGCTCCTGGCATATGTAAGCATCCACCAGGGAGATTACGCCAGGGCACGCAAGCTTGCAGAGGAGGGCCTGGCAACCTTTAGAGGGTCCGGTGACAAATGGGGCATCGCTTATGGACTCCTTTACTTTGCGCATGCCATCTTTTTCCAGGGCGATCACACAACAGCCCGTTCCCTGGTAGAAGAGTCTTTAACGATATCCAAAGAGCTAGGTTACAGGGGAGGCATCGCGGCCTCTCTCACCCTCCTGGGCCAGTTCCTTCTCCACCAGGACGACACCGCAACGGCTCGCACCTTCATCGAGGAGAGCCTGGCTATACGAAGAGAATTGGGAGATTTATGGAACATTGCAGAGTCACTCTCTCTTCTAGCACGAGTCGCCTTTTTCCAGAACGAGTCCCACGATAAATCGGGGACCTACGTGGCCCACGCTCTCTACAAAGAAGCCCTGGTATTGTTTAGCACTCTGGACGACAAAGCCCTGATGGCATCCTGCATGGAGGGTCTGGCCGCAACGGTTGCCGCCCAACAAAATGTAGGGGCCGCACACCATGTAGGGGCGCAATTCATTGCGCCCGATCACCAATTCATTGCGCCCTTGGGAGTGGGCGCAGGCTCCCAGGTAGCGACAGCCACCCTCTGGGCCATCCAGCTATTAAGCGCCGCCTCAACCCTCCGTCAAACCACCGGGACGCCCCTCTCCCCGCTTGAACGTCCACTCTATGAACGCACAATGGCCGCTATCCACGCCAGGGTCAGCAACCAGGTATTTACAGCGCTATGGGCACAAGGTCAGAAAATGACCCCGGAACAAGCCATCGCCGCCCAGGGAAATGTAGGGGCAGGGACAGGGGCATCACAAAATGTAGAGCTAGAAGGTCTCCCGACTTCTCTGCCGCTTGTGGGTGCAATAGGAGCGAATACCCTGGGGACACCAAAATATCCTGATGGCCTCACCGCCCGCGAAGTAGACGTACTCCGCCTGGTAGCAATGGGGTTGACCGATACCCAGGTAGCCGAAAAACTGGTTATCAGCTCTCGCACTGTTAACGCCCACCTCACCTCGATTTACAGCAAGATCCATGTTTCCTCGCGTAGTGCGGCGACACGCTATGCCATGGAACATAAACTGGTTTGATTATCTTTTCACTGACATCCACTCATAATTTTTCGGCGGGCCTACGGCCCGCCCCGGGAAGAAGGAGAGAGCGAGGACACCTCGCGCTCCGGCAGGGGCTCTGCCCCTGCACCCCGATTGTCGCCAAAAGCCCGAACCCTTTTAGGGGTAGATCGTGGTATCCGGCAGGGGCTCTGCCCCTATTACCTGTCCCCCAGACAGGGTGCCCCGATTGTCGCCCCTGGGCCTTCGCTCACGTTCCTCTTTCCCGGTGCTCGTTGATTTCCTTTAAAAGCATCATCCGAACCTGGTCGATACTCTGGTCGCCATCTACCTCTCTCAGTTTGTTCTGCTTTCTATAGTAATCGAACACTCGAACGGCTTCAGTGAAGAAGATAGCCAGTCGTCTTCGCAATGCTTCCCCAGTATCATCAGCGCGTTGGTAGAGTTTACTTCCATCTAGATCACAGATATCAGCCACTTTCGGCGGACGAAATCTGATATGGTACACATGTTGATTCACCCGGCAGAAGAGTCTGCCGGACAGTCTCTCAAGTAACTCCTCGCGAGAAACCTTCAGGTAGATCGCGAGATCAACCTGTCGATTGAGAAGTTCAAGTTCTGCATCCAGTGCCTGTGCTTGCTGAAGTGTGCGTGGAAACCCATCCAGCAGTATACCTTGCTGACTCTCAGGTTCTTCAATGTGACGCATCACCATCGGGATCGTCAGTTCATCAGGAACCAGTTCTCCGAGGTCAACATACGTCTGAGCTTTTAACCCAAGCTCAGTCTTCTCTTCCAGGGCTTTTCGGAACAGATCTCCACTGGCGATATGCCGGACGGGGAGAATCTGAGAAAGCTTCTCTGCCTGTGTCCCCTTCCCCGCTCCTGGTGCTCCGAGCAGGATAATATCCATGTCTTTCCTCCCTTGCGAGTTCGTAGAAATATCCTCTGGTACTCAAGACGAGCATGACTATGCCGTATGCTTCCTAAATAGAGCGGAAGATATCTTGCAAGACCTGGCGCGATGCTCTCTTTTTCCGAATGCCTGCTTCACTAAGAATAGTACCCTCAAAACGCAAGAAATGCAATAAGACTCGACGGTGCCCAGGGCTATTTACAAGTTCTATTTTGCCGCACGTGCTGGATAAATCCGCACTCTACAGATAAAGAGGAAGAAGGAGTTTTGCGAGGACACCTCGCGCTCCGGCAAAGGGCTGCCGACCTCTGCACTCCTGCCTTTGAGACGCTTAATTGCTAATGAGCGGTCCACCCGCAGTCAATCGTTTGTGCGCTGCCAGTAATACCACTGGCGGCATCGGTGCAAAGATAGGTGACCAGGTATGCTACCTCTTCAGGCTCCAGCAGGCGATGGATGGCTCCTTCGGTGACCATGATCTTCTCCACTACCTCTGACTCAGGGATGCCATGAACTCGTGCCTGGTCGGCTATCTGTTTCTCGACGAGCGGGGTTCGCACATAGGATGGGCAGATAGCGTTACAGGTAACGCCGTATGGCGCGGCTTCGAGAGCGGTCACGCGGGTCAGCCCCAGAAGCCCGTGTTTGGCGGCCACGTAGGCAGATTTAAATGCTGAAGCCCGCAGTGAATGAACTGATCCGATGTTTATTATTCGTCCCCACTTGTTCGCGTACATTCCTGGCAGGACAGCTTTGGTGAGCAGGAATGGAGCCGTGAGCATGATTTCGATGATCTGCCGCCATTTTGCTTCCGGGAACTCGGTGATGGGTGAGACGTACTGGATGCCTGCGTTGTTGACCAGTATGTCTATCCGTCCCTCAGCGGCGAGGGTATCAGTTACAAGCCGTTGAATATCATCGCCCTTCGCCATGTCTGCTGCCTGGAAACGCGCCCCTTTCAATTCAGAAGCGGCAGCATTTCCTCCTTCGACATCGATATCAGACAATGTCACTCGTATGCCATGTTGGGCAAAATCACGAGCGATTGCTAAGCCTATACCAGAGGCTGCCCCTGTCACGATGGCAACCTTGCCTTCTAAATCTGTCATAGAAAAATCTCCTCTAGTAAGTCGATTTCTTCAATACTCAGGCGTGGTTTCACGCTTCACCCCTTCTCTATGACACTACTATATCACACGATTTCACATCACTTCCGACTTTGGGGGTGCAGGGGGCGAAGCCTCCTGCCGGGGCGCGGGGAATCCTGTCCGGGGGACAGGTAATTGGGGACCCGATCTTTCCCTTTTCCCCAAAAGGTGGGGTGATCATGCATCTAAGAAAATGGTGTGAAATCGTGACGGTTTTGTTACTGTGAAGTGACATGGTTGTGATGATTTTGTGATGTTACCATCCTACACTTAAGCATATTGAGTTATCCACCTTAGATGATTGGTTCATCCAAACGAGGAGGCATTTCATGAAGGAAATATTACAACCACCGCAAGCCTCCGGCGATTCACGTACAAATGGGCACACTCCGCTTTCTACTTTCCCGAATTTCGGGTTGGGACCGCAGGAAGCTTTGGAGTATCGCAAGCGATTTCGTGGGATGATCGGTGTTGCCAGTAAGGTACCGCTCAAAGATCGCTCTGTCCTGAGCCTGGTTTACACACCAGGTGTTGCAGCCCCCTGTCTTGAGATTGCCAGAGACCCCCTTGCTTCATTTGACTACACAATTCGCGGCAATACCATCGCACTTATCTCCGATGGCTCCTCGGCCTTCGGGCTGGGGAACATTGGTCCGGTGGCGGCATTGCCGATGCTCGAAGACGCCTGCATCCTCTTCAAAACTTTTGGAGGAGTGGATGCCTTTCCCATCAGCCTGGATACCCAGGATGTGGAGCAGATTATCGCTACTGCCATGGCGCTGCGACCTACCTTTGGTGGCTTCTGCCTCAGTAGCATTGCTTCACCTCATTGCTTTACAGTCGCGGACCACCTGGCACGGGCAGCTAACATACCTGTTGTGCATGCCGAACAGGATGCAACTGCCGCTGCTATTCTGGGCGCTCTATACAATGCGCTCAAGCTTGTCGGCAAGGACAAGGAGTATGTGCGCGTTGTGATCAATGGTGCTGGCCCTGGCGGTATTGGCACAGCTCGTCTGCTGCTGCGTGCCGGTTTTAAGCACATTCTGATCTGCGATCGCCTGGGCATCCTTGATCGCTATCGACTCTACAATATGAACTGGGCGAAAGTGGATATCGCTCGCCAGACGAATCCGACCAATCGCACAGGTACACTTGCCGATGCTGTGCGTGATGCCGATGTGGTGATTGGACTTTCCTCGTGGAATACGATCACACCAGAGATGGTAGGTTCAATGGCAGAACGGCCTATTCTCTTTGTGCTAGCCGTGCCAGATCCAGAAATTACACCAGAAGTGGCCGTAGCTGCGGGCGCTCACGTTGTGGCAACTGGCCGTCCTGATGCTCCCAACCTGGTCACAAATGCATTGGTGTTACCAGGAATCTTCCGCGGGGCATTGGATGTACGGGCCACCATGATTAACCAGGAAATGCTGCTGGCGGCGGCCCAGGCTATTGCTGATCTTGTGCCATCATCGCGTCTTTCTGCTCAAAACATTGTTCCCTCTATGATGGATTTTGCTGTAGCACCACAAGTGGCGCGAGCGGTTGCCGAAGTAGCAATCCAGAGCGGAGTGGCTAATAGAGAGAGAGACCCGGATGAGATTGAAACACGGGCAAGAGCAATGCTCTATGAGGGACACCAGCCTGTTCCACCACCATCCCACAGCTATAGCAATTTGCAGGAGGAGGCACTCGAACTGCATCGCCGCTATCAAGGCATGCTGCACATTCAGCCCAAGATGCCTATTCGGGATCAATCCATCCTCAATTCGTTTTACCTGCCTCCTGGCATCCCGGAGGCCACCCGCCAGATTATCACTCGACCCGATGCGGTCTTTGACTATACAGGCAAGAGTAACCGTGTGGCAGTTGTCTCGGATGGCAGCGCTGTGCTTGGGCTGGGCAATATTGGGCCGCGTGCGGGATTGCCTGTGATGGAAGGGAAAGCGGTGCTTTTCCAGACCTTTGCAGGTATCGAAGCCTATCCCATCTGTTTATCAACGCAAAATGTGGATGAGATTGTCGCGGCTGTCATGCATATTGCTCCGGCCTTTGGTGGCGTGAACCTGGAAGATATCTCCGCACCGCGCTGCTTTGAGGTTGAAGAGCGCTTACGCCGCCTGCTCAACATCCCTGTCTTCCACGATGACCAGCATGGCACGGCTACGGTCACACTCGCCGGTATCATGAATGCACTGCGCAAGGTGAACAAACAGAAAGAGGCTGTGTCTGTTGTGATTCTGGGTGCGGGAGCAGCAGGGGTGGCAGTGGCTAAAATACTGCTGGCATGGGGAGTGCGCAACCTGCTGTTATTGAATCGGTCTGGCATCCTGCGACCGGATAGCCCCGGTCTGAGCCCTGTGCTGGAAGAGTTGGTAACGATTACCAATCCAGAGGGCAAGAGCGGTGGACTGGCTGAAGCGCTGGTTGGCGCAGACATCTTCATTGGGCTTTCCGGCCCTGGTGTTGTGACGCAAGCTATGGTGCAATCAATGGCACCACAGGCGATTGTGTTTGCCATGGCGAATCCTATCCCAGAGATTATGCCTGAGGAAGCGATAGCGGCGGGCGCAAAGGTGGTAGCCACAGGTCGCTCGGATTATCCCAACCAGGTGAACAACTCCCTGGCATTCCCTGGACTCTTCCGGGGTGCGCTTGATGTTCGTGCTCGCGTCATCAATGATGCAATGAAACTGGCCGCTGCGGAACGGTTAGCCTCGCTGGTAACTGAGCAGGAGTTCGAGGAGGGTCAGATCATTCCACAGGCCATGAACTACGATGTGGCTCCTGCCCTGGCTGCAGCCGTGGCTCAGGCGGCAATGGACAGTGGCGTGGCTCGTGTTCGGGTAGATCCGCAGGCTGTTGCCCGGCACTGCCATGATTTCATCTACGAGGGAATACTGACACCGGTTCCAACGTTGGAGGAGATACAAAAATGAAGCAAGAACACGATGGCGGAAACCCGGCGGTTTCCGCCATCGTGTTCTTGCTTCATTTTCTGAATCCTCCAAACGGTCTGCTATGATTGGCGGGTATATGCCCACGGATCCGTGTGCGTATTTTTCCTTGACAGAGAACGAGAAGTTAGCCATACTGTTCACATGCACGCTTCACCGGGCACTCGATCACAGACGCGCAGCAGTTTCTGATGGGCGTAGAAGAAGTTGTGCGTACAGGCATCAGCATTGACCACGAGGAGTACCTGGACGGCGACAATAATGCTGCTGCTATACTACGCATTTCTATTCCCCGCTTGCCATTGTATTGGAGCGGCACGACACTGAACCTGGAGGAGCCATCATGACGGAATCACACTACGACATGGGAATGCAGGTCCGCAAGGAGGTGCTCGGAAGTGAGCACGTCGAGCGAGTACAAGCAGACACTACCGAGTTCGATGCCGACTTTCAGCGCTTCATCACGGAGACGGCCTGGGGCTCCGTCTGGGCCCGACCGGACCTGGACCGGCGGACGAGAAGCCTGGTCACAATTGCGATTCTGGCAGCGCTCGGCCGCGAAGAACTGGCTCTGCACCTGCGCGCCAGCCGCAATACCGGTGTCGATCCGCGCGAAATCGCGGAGGTGCTCCTCCATGTGGCCGTCTATGCGGGCGTTCCTGCTGCCAACACGGCGTTCTCGACAGCCAAGAAAGTGTTCGATCAGCTAGCACACACACCAGAAGTAACCGACCTGGGGAAAGCGAGTCAGGAGGATGCATGAACCAGATCACTATCGGTGACATCGTTCGAGGGGATCGGGAGGTCTTCCCGCCCTATTTGTATGAAGCTTATCAATCCACGCGGCGGCGGGCTCCGACGCTTCCGCTCATCGAGGTGCTACTGACGCTTTCGGAGTTGACTGGTCCCGGCCCCACCATCAGTGCCATCACACCGGAAGACGCCGACCTCACACGCAACGCCGGGACCGGCGGCGAGGCCATCGGCCAGCGCATCATTGTAACCGGTCGCGTGCTCGACGACCGTGGAAATCCGGTGGCGAACACGCTCCTGGAGATCTGGCAGGCCAATGCCGCCGGCCGTTACCTCCACAAACGCGATCAATGGCCCGGGCCCCTCGATCCGAACTTCCTCGGTATGGGCCGCTGCCTGACAAATGAAGAGGGTATGTACCGGTTCCTGACGATTCGTCCAGGTGCGTATCCCTGGAAGAACCACCCCAACGCCTGGCGTCCGGCCCACATCCATTTCTCGGTATTCGGCCTGTCGATGCTGTCGCGCCTGGTCACGCAGATGTACTTCCCCGACGACCCGCTTCACTCGCTCGATCCCATCATGAACGCGGTACCGGCGGAAGCCGCACGCCAGCGTCTGATCGCCGCGTACGATCATAGCGTGACCGAGCCGGAGTGGGCGCTCGGGTATCGCTGGGATATCGTTGTGCGTGGGGCATATGCCACGCCATTCGAGTCGTCGGCGTCAGGAGAGCCAGGACAATGAGTACATTCCCTCTACCGTTGGGTAGGGGCGACCCTTGCGGTCGCCCTGGCAGCTCAGGAGAGGCAAGATCATGAGTACATTCTCTCTGACCGCTTCGCAGACGGTGGGCCCATTCTTCTCACCCGCGCTCTTACGTGAGGACGCCCGCCGCAACGTGCTGACTCAGCCGGAGACTGTCGGTGAGCGCATTCGCATCGAGGGGCGTGTCCTCGACGGTGACGGGGTACCAGTCCCCGACGCGATGGTCGAAATTTGGCAGGCGAATGCGTACGGCCGCTACAACCATCCTGCAGACCGGGGGTCAGCAGCGCTTGACCCCTCCTTCATAGGCTTTGGCCGCTCCGGCACAGCAGAGGATGGCAGCTACTGGTTCGAGACGGTCAAACCCGGTCCTGTCCCATTCGATGGAGAGCGGCTGCAGGCCGCGCACATCTGCGTCACCGTGTTTTCCCGTGGGTTGCTCAATCACCTCGTGACGCGCCTGTACTTTGAAGATGAGCCCACCAACGCCAGTGATCCGGTCCTGCATCATGTCCCTGAAGACCGGCGGGCGACGTTGCTGGCCAACCGCGTAGCTAGACGCGAGCCTGGGGAGACGGCGGTCATCTACCGCTTTGATATCATCCTGCAAGGCGCGGGCGAGACCGTGTTTTTCAACGTCTGATGGAGCAGTGCAAATGACCGCTTTTCTTTCGCTGCATGATGCCATCGCGGAGTACGTCCACGATGGTGCCACCGTTGCCCTGGAGGGCTTCACGCACCTGATTCCTTTCGCCGCCGGTCACGAGATCATCCGGCAGCAGAAGCGCGACCTGTGCCTCGTACGGATGACACCCGATCTGATCTATGACCAGCTCATTGGGATGGGCTGCGCGCGTAAGCTTGTGTTCTCCTGGGGCGGCAATCCAGGCGTAGGGATGCTGCACCGGTTGCGCGACGCGGTTGAGAACGGCTGGCCGCATCCGCTGGAGTTGGAGGAACACAGCCATGCAGCGATGGCAAATGCCTATGCTGCGGGTGCGGCGGGTTTGCCGTGCGCAATCTTTCGAGGGTATCAAGGCTCTGACCTCGTGGGGGTCAACCCGCATATCCAGTTCATCCAGTGCCCGTTCACCGGTGAGCAGCTCGCCGCCGTTCCTGCCATCCGACCGGACCTCACGATCATTCACGCGCAACGGGCAGACCGCGCAGGGAATGTGCTCATCGAGGGCATCATCGGGGTACAGAAGGAGGCCGCGCTTGCGGCGACCCATGTCATCGTGACGGTGGAGGAGATCGTCGACGACCTGCGCGTTCCGAGTCCGAACGCGACGGTCCTACCACGTTGGACGATCAACGCGATCGTGGAGGCACCGGGCGGCGCACACCCGTCCTATGCTCATGGCTATTACCGGCGCGATAACGCCTTCTACACTGCCTGGGACGCAATCTCACGGGACCGCGAGGCGTTTCTAGGATGGATGCAGGAGCATGTCCTTGCCTCGCAGTTAGAGAGCAAGCGCGACAAGCAGTCACAGTAGGAGTCCTTGCACCTCATCTGACGGCGAAGCCGTAGCCGCGAACGAGCGGCGTTGATGAGGTGGCTTTAGATAGGAGTTGGAGGAGAACCATGGAGTATTCGACCGTGGAAATGATGGCCGTCGCTGCGGCACGGGTGCTGAAGAACGATGACGTGTGCTTCGTCGGCATCGGGGCACCATCGGTCGCCTGCAACCTGGCGCGACTGACGCACGCCCCTGACATCACGCTCATCTACGAGTCCGGCACGATTGGGGCGAAGCCGGAGGTGTTGCCTCTCTCGATCGGTGATCCAGAGCTGAGCGAGACCGCCCTCACCACGGTGTCGGTCCCGGAGATGTTCCAGTACTGGCTGCAGAGCGGTCGCATCTCGGTTGGCTTCCTTGGAGGGGCGCAAATTGACCGGTTTGGCAACATCAATTCCAGCGTCATCGGCAGCTACCAGCAGCCGAAGGTGCGGCTGCCAGGCGGGGGAGGCGCGCCGGAGATCGCCAGCCTCTGCGGCCAGACATACGTCGTCATGCGCCAGACGCGCCGCACCTTCGTTGAGCAGGTGGATTTCATCACCTCGTTCGGCTATGGTAGCGGGGGCGACCACCGGCAGCGTCTGGGTATCTGCACACTGGGGCCGACGCTCGTCGTAACCGACCTCTGCCTGTTGCGACCGGATCCGCAGACGAAGGAACTCGTGGTCACTTCGATCCACCAGGGCGTTACGCGCGAGGACATCGCGCAGCAGACCGGCTGGCCGATCCGCTTCGCCCACACTGTGGAACAAACCCCACCTCCCACCGAGACGGAACTCACAGTGCTACGCGACCTTCAGGCACGGACGGACCGAGCTCACAGTGGAAAGGCAGGGCCATATGGTGGAGCCAATTGACCTCTTGTTCAGCACGCCGATGATGTCCACCGCCTTCTCCCCCCAGGCACATGTGCGGGGAATGCTCGCATTTGAGGCCGCGCTCGCCCGTGCGGAAGCTCGCGCCGGGATCATCCCACAGGAGGCCACAACCGTTATCACAGCCAACTGCAGGGAGGAGCTGTTTGATGTCGCAGCTCTCTACCGTGAGGCCGCAGTGGCTGGCACCCCCGCGATTCCCCTGATACGCATGCTGACAGCACGCATCGAGGGTGACGCGCAGAAGTTCGTTCATTGGGGAGCCACGAGCCAGGATGCGATCGACACCGCCCTGATGCTTCAGATGCGGGACGGGCTTGACCTCCTCCTGGAGGGCCTGCTCGGCGTCTGCTCGGCGTGCGCGACGCTCGCCGGGCAGCACCGGCACACACTGATGGCCGGGCGGACGCTCCTGCAGCAAGCGTTGCCGATCACCTTCGGCCTCAAGGCCGCGCGGTGGCTGGCCCTGGTGGTGCGCCAGGTACGTGCGCTGCGTGAGCATCGGAACCAAACGCTGGCCGTACAATTGGGTGGTGCCGCCGGGACACTTGCCTCTCTTGGGGACAATGGCCTGCGAGTGGTCGAACTCCTCGCCGAAGAACTCGGGCTGCCAGTCCCGGATCTGCCCTGGCACACCGAGCGCGACCGCATCGCCGAAATTGCCGCGACGCTCGGCGTGGTAGCCGGTGCGATGGCGAAGATCGCGGGGGATATTGTTCTCCTCGCCCAAACCGAGGTTGGCGAGGCGTCGGAAGGTGCTGCACCAGGCAAGGGAGGGTCATCCGCTATGCCGCAGAAGCACAATCCGGTCGATGCGACCGGTGCGATCGCGTCGGCGCGGTTGGCAGTCGGGGTGGTGCCGGTGATCCTGTCGGCGATGGTGCAAGAGCATGAGCGTGCCGTCGGGGGATGGCAGGCGGAATGGGCCGCCATCCCCGACCTGTTCCGCTTCACCGCCGGTGCGGTCGAGCGGGTTCGGGGCGCGGTTGGCGGCCTTCAGGTCGATCCCGCACGCATGAAAGCGAACCTCGATCTGACAGGCGGGTTGATCATGGCCGAGTCGCTTGCGATGGCACTCGCTCCGCACTTGGGAAGACCCGAGGCGCAGCGGATTGTCCAGGCGATCTAGCTGCGGGCCATCCTCTCTCCAGAAGAGATCGACCAGGCCCTCGACCCCAGCGGATATCTGGGCAGTACAGATGTGTTCATCGACCGGGCCCTCGCATCCTACCACGAGGTCCAGTCGTCACGAGGTGGAGTATGAACTTTTTTGTCGCCGACGGGGTGCGCCTCGCGTACCGCATTGATGGGCCAGACGACGCCCCGGCAATAGTGATGTCAAATTCGCTTGGGACCAATCTGCGCATGTGGGATCCCCAGGTAGCGCTTCTCAGCCGCGACCTGCGCATCGTCCGGTACGACTGCCGTGGCCATGGTGCCTCCGATGTGCCTTCTGGGCCATATACCATCGAGCAACTTGGACTCGATCTCCTCGCGCTCCTCGATACGTTACGGATCGAACAAGCGCACATCTGCGGCCTCTCGCTCGGCGGGATGGTTGGCTTGTGGTTCGCGGCCAGCTATCCCGACCGCATCTCCCGTGCGGTGTTCGCGAACACTGCCGCGCGGATTGGCAGCGAGGAGAGCTGGAACGCGCGCATTGACGCGGTGAGAACGGGCGGCATGGGTGCTATACGGGACACTGTCCTCGCAGGCTTTTTCAGTGAGGGATTCCGCCTGAGGCACCCCGACGTAGTGCGACAGATGGGTGAGATGCTCGAGGCGACCAACCCGATAGGCTACATCGGAGCATGCACGCTCCTGCGCGATACGGACCTACGAGAGATACTCGCCGCCATCCACATCCCATCGCTCATCATTGCTGGCACGCTGGACGAGCGCACACCACCATCGCAAGCGCGAGAACTTCACGCGGCCATCGCGGGGAGTGAACTCGTGGTACTCAGCGAGGCCGCGCACCTGTCGAACATGGAGCAGCCTGAGGAGTTCAGCAAAGCGGTGCTCGCCTTTCTTGCTCACTCTTGAGACGTCATGTACTGATTCCCTGGCATACCGTTTGGAAAAAGTCACCGGTTTCCCAGAACTCCTGTGAGTGTCTTCCAGAGCGAGAAGACACGGTCACAGGGGCTGCTTGCGAAAGGGGGTGCTCCTCGTTTTTTTGCGAGGAGAGCCTGGCACCCGCCCCGCCCCTGGCACCCACAAGGGGTGCCACTACTATGGACGGAACCTATCCGTTGAAGCAGGTACCGAAGTGGAGTCATTTGGCACCCACAAGGAGTGCCAGGGCCCAACGCAACACTTTAGGGACACCCTGCGAAAGGCGTGTGGAAGGCGAGGCGATGGGTAATGTGCCGGGGCCATTACACACCGCGGCTTCTTGCGGCCCCCTTCTGGAAGGCTGCGAATTGACCGCTATGATTGGCAGGCATGTGCCCACGGATATGTGTGCCTGCTTCCTCGTAACTTTCACACTCGATTGTGCCGAATTGGTGGAACTGAGCTACCAGCTCGCCACGGTTGTAGGGGATCAGGACATCGAGGGCGACGAACTGCAAGGTGAGGTTTTCACTGATACAGCGCAGTAGATCATCGATGCCAGTGCCGTGCAGGGCTGAGACTCGTACGGAGGGTAGCGTTGCAGCCATTCCCTCCAGTTTAAGGAGGGTATCAGGTGGCAAGAGGTCTACCTTGTTGAGCGCAAGGACGATTGGGCGACCACCAGCACCGATTTCCTCCAGCACCTGTTCAACGGCTTCTACCTGGCGATTGACGGCAGGATAGGAGGCATCGACCACGTGCACGAGTAGATCAGCTTCAGCAACCTCTTCCAGAGTGGCGCGGAAGGCAGCTACCAGGGTTGTCGGCAGGCGTTGCACGAAACCTACGGTGTCGGTTAAGAGGATCTCCTGTCCTCCTGCCAGGCGAACACGACGGGTCATAGGATCGAGCGTGGCGAAGAGTTTGTCTTCGGCAAGCGCGTTTTCACTGGCCAGCCGATTGAGCAGGGTTGACTTGCCAGCGTTGGTGTAACCAACCAGGGCGACGACGGGCGCACCGGTGCTTTTCCGCCGTTCGCGATGGAGTTGGCGATGGGTACGCACATGCTCCAGCTCTTCCAGCAGATGCTCTTTCTCCCGGCGCAAGAGGCGACGGTCTACTTCGATCTGCTTCTCACCTTCGCCACGCTGCTGGACGCTGCCTTTCTGGCGCTGGTCTTCTAAGGAAGCGGGAATTTCTAGCGAACTACAAAGGACGGAGCTATATTTCATAGTCCTCTGCCCAATACACAGTAAACTTCATAGAAAGCGTCTCCTCATACGTATAGTGACTTATGCGCCCATGACGACCGCCAAAATTAACACCCGCCGATTTGAAATGAAGTTCCATATCAGATTTCGGTGCTTGATTTATTGCTATCATATAGACCTTACCGTTATCTGGCAGGTAGACCGCAAAGTATTCCGCTGATCCGACATATCCCCTGCGAACGTTCTCTGTCCTGTTCTTATGGTGAATGGATTGTGTGTCGAATATAAAAGAGCCGCCATCAGGCTTTAACCGCCCAGTCTTAACCTGGATACGAACAAGTCGGCTTTCTCTATGAACAAAGAACCCGAAGTGACGCTGTTCTTCTGTTACATAATAGGCCAGATCATATCTCAAATAAGGTTCCCAGGGTAGTAAAACCTCTAAGCCCAATTCAACCAGCCGATTGAGAACAGCAGTTTGGCTAACTATACCTTTTCGACGATTGTCCATCGTTGAACTCCTTACTCGACAAAACCACGCAAATATACAGTGGACGTACCCCCGTTTTCTAAACGGGGGTCTCTACACAGTTTCCCGCGTTGGCCGCGTTATGACCGAAAGGCCTGATTCTGCGGCTCATGCGCTCACCCCCAGGGCGATCCATCCGGCTATCTGTCCTGCGTCGCGTCGCAGCAATTCCTCGTTTAACCATCCCTCTTGCGCGATTTCACATAGGTTACGGATGATCGCTACTATGCTTTCCTCACTGACAGGGAGCTCTAGCTTGAAGCGACAGCCGCCACATAAGCCCCCGTTTAGCCCTGTCTCGAAGCCCTGTTGAAAATCTACAGTTTGCATCACGATAGCCCCTGTTGTGACAATCCTCTGGTGTCGCATGGCGTATCCCTCTCTTAGCTGTTCGTAATGGACGAAATGTCATATTTAGAACATTTAGAAATATTTTAGCATATAACGTGCGTTTTGTCTAGTCTGTACATTCATTCCATCTCTTGACCAGAATGTACGAGATTGGTATACTGGTTAAAATACACGTTTTGGAGCTACAACCATGCAGGAACGTCCATCAGACAAGGATAAAGACATGCTCACTGTTGAAGAAATCGCAGTAGATTTACGAGTCAGTGAGGGGACTGTCAGGCGTTGGATTAGGCAAGGGAAATTGCCCGCCTTTGGGTTAGGGCAATATCGCATCAGGCGGGCGGATTATGAAAAATTCCTCGAAAAATATAGCACAGGGCAAATTGACTAGTACACCTTATCCTTCATTTTCCCTTTCAGTCTTTGTGGAAAGCCACATTCGGGCCGCCTTAACCCTACTTGAAAGACTGTTTTTTACCCCCGTTTTACAAACGGAGGTGAGAAGGTAAATGAACAACGTTCTCAAGGAGAGAGCGGATTCGTTGAGACCGAACCAAAAACTAGGCGTGGCAGGCGCAAAATAGCTGTTTCAGACAAGTTACTTGAAGTGTTGAAAACACACTGTGAAAGGCAGGAACAGGGTTTAGTGTTTTGCAATAAGTTTGGCGGGTTCCTGCTTGTTGAAGTAGTCATGAAGCAGTTTCATGCTTTGGTTAATAAGGCGGGGTTACCTAAGATGCGGTTTCATGACCTTAGACACACTATGGCGACTATTCTCTTAGAGTCGGACGTACATCCGAAAAAGGTGCAAGAGCGGTTGGGACATAGCTCCATTGCAATAACGATAGATACCTATTCTCACGTGCTACCTTCGATGCATCAATATGTGGCGCGTAAGCTGGATGATCTATTCGAGAAGTAGTGGTTTGTCGTTTGGCGAGGTTGTGGCTGCTACTGTTTCCCTACTCAAGTTGGCGTGCTTTTTCAAAAGCCTGTTCTGCTTCCTTATAGCGCTTGAGGTTTCTGAGGACATCGCCTTGATTCTCGTAGGCGTAGGCAAAGTTGGGGTCAAGGCGGATGGCCTGTTCGTAAGCGGCTAGTGCTTCCTCGTAGCGCTTGAGGTCGCTGAGAGCATTGCCTTTGCCGTTGTAGGCGTGGACATAGTTGGGGTCAAGGCGGATGGCTTGCTCGTAGGCAGTTAGTGCTTTCTTGTAGCGCTTGAGATTATAGAGGAGATGGCCTTTCATGTAGTAGTAGTCGGCATTAGTGGGGTCAAGGCGGATGGCCTGTTCGTAAGCGGCTAGCGCTTCCTCGTAGCGCTTGAGCATATAGAGGGCATTGCCTTTGGAGAAGTAGGCATGGGCATCGGTGGGGTCAAGGCGGATGGCCTGTTCGTAAGCGGCTAATTCTTCCTCGTAGCGCTTGAAGTCACTGAGGGTAACACCCTCCTCAAGCCTTTCCTTTTTGAGCAGGTCTTTAATAGTGCGGCTGATCTCTGTCACGACATCCTGAAAGGCTTCATCTGGATTAGGCCAGCTGGTGATCGGCCTAGCGTTAGTGGGTAGGAGTTGTATGCTGCTGAATGGTGCATCTTCCCAGTAGGTAGGACGTAGTATGATAGGAATAACGCGGCAGGTTCCCTCTTTATGCCGCTCTAAGGCACGTCGCATTTCCTTGCTAAAGCAATAATCAGACGCCATGAAGTCGGGACTAATCAATAAAAGGATAAGATGGGCTGTATTGAGGTTCTTGTCAATAGCCTGCTCCCATCCCTCTCCTGGCAGAATTTCGTGGTCGTGCCAATTTGTCAATTGGTAGCGGCGCTTCAACCAACTGAGATGTATTTCCAACTCGTCGCGAAGGGGCTTATCCTTTCGCGCATAGCAATAGAACAGCTTGATCTCTTGCCTGGCAGTGTCTGCCATAGATATCTTCCTCACATGCTACATCGTCTACAAATGTTGCCTGTATGATAGCATAAATCGGTATTGTTGACTATATGTACTCAATCGTCTTTTGCGGTCAACTTTGCCGTATATGGGTTGTTTTTTTATATGTGCGGGAGTCTTGAGTCCAGGTCTAAATGCTTCCAAGGTGATCATGCGGCACGCTCCTGTGACTGGGTAGGACGCTTGTCAGGCGCAAAAGGACTGCCGATATGACGAAGCAGGTCATCAGGGGTATGGGCGAGCGTCTCAAAGTGCGTTCTGGCATCTGCCAGCAGCGAC
>WNGG01001940.1_pt1 | contig 23418 bp, 16 predicted proteins | sample 5400661 | NCBI WGS metagenome assembly WNGG01 (sample SAMN13153372, study PRJNA577476) | soil metagenome | isolation source: 100 cm soil or saprolite under Garry oak tree replicate 1 | place: USA:California | collected 2016-06-15
TCCAGGTATAACGCCGTCCAGTTTAACGTCCAGAAGAGGCTGAGCCACGGCTTCCAATTCGGAGGCAACTACACCTACAGCAAGTCGATGGACAATGATTCCGCGACCATTGCGGGCGATGCGTTCTCGAATTCCATCACCACCTGGTTCTGGTTCGCCCCCTCAATCAGTTGGGCGCCTTCGGACTTCAACTTCACCCATACGGCGTCCATCAACGCGATCTGGCAGATTCCTGTGTCTTCCTCTCTCCACGGGGTGGCGGCGGGGCTGCTGCGCGGATGGCAAATGGGCGGCATCTTCAAGGCGAATAGTGGAGTTCCGACGACGCCCCTCATCTCCGGGGACCCGATGAATGTGCGAAATTCCGGCTCCGACACATTCGGCATTCCGGATAAGATTCCGGGACGCGATCCCATCAACCACAATTTCAAGAGCAATCCGGGAGGAGTGTTCCTAGGTTACATCAACTCCAGTGCCTACAGGGTGCCCATGGCGACTCCCGAAATCGCATCGCAGTGCGTGCCTTTTTCCCAGGTTCCGGGCAGTTGCTCGAATCTTTTGGGCAATGCCGGCCGCAACAGCATTGTCGGCCCGAATGTGTACACCGTGGATCTCTCGACGCTTAAGAACTTCGCGGTCAAGAACATCTCGGAGACCTTCAACGTGCAATTCCGGGCGGAGTTCTTCAACGCCTTGAATCACGCAAACTTCACGCCGCCCTTGCCCTTTTTCGGCTCTAGTAACGCCCAGATACTCAATTCGAACGGCACGCCGCAGGGCGGGGGAGGCCTGCAGCAACCGTTGGTGACGAGGCCCAGGACTATTCAGTTCGCGCTGAAGGTCATTTGGTAAATCCATCGTGGAGGCTCGCATGAAATGGTCTAATGTTCTTTTTGCTTTCTGCTCGTTGCTCCTTGGCGCTTACGTTCTTGCGGGCCCACCTTCGGGCTATCACCTGCTCAAGAAAATCCCTTTCGGCGCGGCACCCGGCGGTCTCGAATATTTTGATTACATTACATTCGATACCGCTACGCGCCGCCTCTACCTCTCGCATGGGACCGAGGTCAAAGTAGTCAACGCCGACAGCGGGTCCGTAGCCGGCACCGTTTCAGATTTGAAGCGGTGCCATGGCGTTGTCGTGCTCAATGATCTTGGCCGCGGATTCATCACAGACGGTGGCACCGGTCAAGTCGTGATCTTCGATCTGAAGACGTTCAAGACTCTCGGTCAGATCAAGGCCGGCAATGATCCAGACTCCATCCTCTACGATCCGGCATCAAAGCGTTTGTTTGTCTTCAACGGTGGTAGTAAGGATTCGACGGTGATCGATCCTGCTAAAGGGGCAGTCGTGGCGACGATTCCCTTAGGCGGGGCTCCGGAGCAAGCAGTGGCCGACGGGAACGGGATGATCTACGACAATCTGCAAGACACCAATGAGGTTTTAGCCATTGATTCCCGCAAGCTCACGATCACATCGCGATGGAAGGTCGCGCCTGCCGGGCAACCAGTCTCCATCGCAATGGACCGCCAACATCGGCGGCTGTTTATCGGAGGCCGCAATCCCAAAATGCTCGTTGAGATGAATGCGGACACTGGGAAAGTGATCGGCCAGCCATTCCCTATCGGCGATCGTGTGGACGCCAATATCTATGATCCGGAAACTGGCATGATTGCCGCCGCAACGCGCGAGGGTACGATCCACATATACCACGAAGACTCCCCCGACAAAATCAGTCTAGTCGAGACCGTGAAGACCGAGTTCGGAGCCAAGACGATGGCGCACGACCCAAAGACACACAACCTTTACGTGGACACATCGGATTTTGGTCCAGCTCCCGCTCCGACTGCGCAACAGCGCAACCCGCAGCCCGTCGCTATTCCGGGAACGTTTCGCTTGCTTATCTATGGGCCCGCTGGCGGCAAATGAAGCTTCGTGTTTGATCTGCTAATTTTAACTAAAGGAGGTTCCTCGTGAATTCCTTTGGCGACTGCACACCGTATCGTCCTTGTTTATGGAAGGCTGTTCCGATTCTCGGCGCATGCCTGTCAGTTCTGATACTTTCTTCTCCGCTGTTCGCACAAGGCAGCACGGCGCGGATTTTGGGAATCGTCACTGACGCAAGCGGCGCCGTGATTCCCGGCGTAAGCGTGACTATCCGGGATGTCGATCGAGGTACAGCGCGTAGCCTCACTACGGATGAGGCAGGAGCATACAACGCTCCCAATTTACTTCCCGGAACGTATACGGTTCGCGCGGAGCTTCAAGGCTTCTCGATCGTCGAGCGACAGAACATCAGGTTAGAGGTCGGGCAAGACATTCGTGTCGATGTTTCACTCCAACCGAGTGGCCAAAGAGAACTGATCACAGTCCAAGCCGAGAGTCCTCTGGTCGAAACCAACAACGCCGAACTGGGCGGAACGATCGCCAACCAGGTGATCAATGACCTGCCCTTGAACGGACGAAACTTCGAAAACCTGCTGGACCTGCGCCCAGGCGTATCGAAATATCCTGGCAACTCGGGTTGGACCAACAGCACGAACGGCGGCCGTCCTCACGACAACTACTTCATGGTCGACGGCATCAACAGCAACGATCCTTGGATGGCGCAAAGCATGATGAACGCAGTGATGGCCGCAGGTGACGCGGGTACGATGCTGGCCATCGATGCCATTGATGAATTCAAAACACAACAGAATCCCAGCGGTGAATACGGTTGGAAACCCGGTGCGGTGGTCAACGTGGGTGTCAAGTCGGGCAGCAACACGATGCATGGCACCGCCTATGCGTATGGCCGCAACGGTTCATGGGATGCCCGGAATTTCTTTGAGAGACCGGGAACGCCGGAAGCACCGCTGCAACTCGAGCAGTTCGGTGGCAGCGTCGGCGGGCCCGTAAAAAGAGACAAACTGTTTTACTTTCTCAATTTCGAGGAGCAGCGGTACAGCGTGGGTAATCCGGTTCAACACAAGGTCCCGATCACGGCTGCCGGCATTGGATCTGCAACGCAGAACCTGATCGCCGCATGCAATGCCGTCAGAGCATCGGGAATAGTTACCGCGTTGAGCGCGCAATTGGCGGGGCTGAGCCCGAGCTGTGCGCCACTTTCGAACTTCCCCGGTTTGTTCCTTCTCAATCCTGGACCCACCTTGAATATCAATACCTCGCTGGCCAGCGAAAACCGCATCGACTCCGGACTCGTGAAGGTCGACTACCACCTCAGTCCAAAACACTCGTTCAATGGTATGTATTTCATCAGTCCGGGCGACGGCGTTTTTGTGGACAATCCTACTCTCGAAATCGCGGGGCCGTGGCTCACCAATCAATATGCCCGTTCGCAAGTTGGTTCGGGGAACTGGACCTGGATTCCAAGTTCCAGCGTGGTGAATTCACTGCGGGCTGGCTATTCTCATTACTACCAGGTTTTTCAAAGCGTCGATCACACGCAAAATCCTGCGAACTATTCGTACAATGGCAATGCTTACCACTTGTATACCGGCCAAACCAATCCTGCATACTTTGGACTCCCGACGCTTACGTTTCAGGGGGGCTTCTCATTTCAGGTTGGCTTGGGCTGGCCCAAGACCGTCGGTCCCGACGGTGTTTACCAGATCACTGATACCGTCTCGATCCTGCGTGGTAAACATGCCCTCAAGGTTGGAGGCGAGATTCTCGTCAATCAAAGTACGAATGACGTCACCGCAAATACGAAAGGTCCTGTGCGGTTCCCGAACTTGCAAAGCTTCTTCAGCGGCAACATGAATAGAGCGCTCATCGCTGCCGGAGATTTCCGGCGGCATTTGCAAAGCGACGGGTACGGACTCTTCGTTCAGGACGACTGGCGCGTCACGCCCAGACTCACGGTGAACCTGGGATTGCGCTATGAGCTCAACACTGTAGTGAAGGAATCCAACAACCTGATCGGGAACTTCGATCCGAGCGCCGGTCTGGTCCAGGCCGGAAAACAGGTCGGGTCCGTGTTTAATGGCGATCACAACAACTTCGCGCCTAGAGTCGGCTTGGCATGGGATGTGACCGGCAATGGCAAGACCGTCGTGCGCGCCGGAGGCGGCATTTACTTTGAGCAAGGCAGCTTTGATGCGTTGATGGCTCTTGGCAACCTGCTAGGATTACGCACTCTCCCGACAGGTGTCGCGCTCTACACGAACGGCAACCCAAACCCAACGACTGCCGGCGGAACGATCAATGTCGGGGCCATCACATTCACCGGTGGGGCGCTCGGATCGCAAACCGCGGCGGGAACGATCAAGTACAACTGGGCGAATAATAGTTCGAACACGCCCATCTATTCGACGTCGCCCGCCTGCGGCGACGGGACAGTCACGCTACCGTCCGGACTCAAGCCACAGCCTTGTACTGTCATGGGAGTGGACCGCAATCTCCGCACACCCTATATCAGTAAATGGAACCTCGATATCCAGCGCGCCATCACGAACAACCTGTCTCTCGACATTGCTTACGTGGGCAATCACGGCACGAAATTGGTTGGATTGACGGACTTGAACCAGCCACAGTGGGTTGGCGGTTTCAGTCCCGGCTGGGGAAACCCGGCGATTGCCAGTAGTCCGGCTGGGGGATGCCTTACGAGCGCTCCTAAGTATGACAACTGTGGCCCAGACACTGCAGCCGAGCAGGCAGCTCGGCCATTCGCAAGCAAGTTCCCATACCTGAGTTACATCAACTGGCTATCGAACAACAACCAATCCAACTACCACGGACTACAAGTGTCCATGACCCAGCGGACTTCGCATGGGCTGTCCTTCGTTCTTGGCTACACGTACGCTCATGCACTGGCGATGTCTTCCGATAATTGGAGGTTCAGGAATCCCATCAATAGCAGGAACGCAAGAGACCTGTACGGGTCGAGCGAATTCGATATCACCCATCGGTTCACGTATTCGTTGACCTACGCCATTCCCGGCATCAGGACGCCTGGACAGATTCTGCAGGGCTGGTCTCTGAATTCGATCGTCTCGATGCAGAGCGGTCTGCCCTGGGGTATCAACGACACGACGACAGACTTCAGCGGAACTGGTGAGGTGAGTGCCCAAAATACCGATGGCGAACGATGGAATTTCTTTGGGAACCCTGCTGACTTCAAAACTTCCAAGGCGCTGATCAATACCAACGGCGGCAACGGCGGAATTCCTTACTTCCCCGGCGTCAGCAATGCGAATTGTCTGGCGAAGGCCAGCGCCGCGGGGGCATTGGCTGTGGCATCGCTCACGAACCTGGGTTGTTACGCGTCGGGCAGCTCAATTCTCATTCCTCCTGCGTTTGGCAGCTATGGCACGCTCGGCCGTAATGTGTTCCGAAGCCGGCCCTACTACAACTGGGATCTGTCCGTGACAAAGAGCTGGAAGTTCAAAGATCGCCTCACGACCCAGTTCCGAGCCGAATTCTTCAACATTTTGAATCATCCGAATATCTCCAATCCATTTGGAGGACCGGGCGGCGACAATTCCTTTACCGATCCTTCGGCGACGGCCGGCTCGAGTTTCGGCTTCCGGCCCGAAACACCGGACGTGACGAGCTCGAACCCGGTGCTCGGGTCGGGCGGGCCGCGTGCCATTCAGTTGGGGCTGAAGATGATCTTTTGAAGTTTAGTCATCCCTTGCCAAACAATTGAAAAGGCGCCCAATAAAAAGGGTTCGGGTGCTCTTCACGAATAGCCTTCATCGCAATATTTAGAGCTTTCGACTTACTGGTGCCGCTTCGCCAAACGTCATAAAAATGACCCATGAATTCAGCTGTGCACCGGTCATCGACGTTCCAAAGACTCAACATCAACGAGCGTGCACCCGAATAGAGAAATCCCCGCATCAGGCCCAGCAGGTCGTCACTGCCTGTGACCTGGCTAATTCCGGATTTGCATCCGCTTAAGGTGACCAGGTTGGTCTCGCAGGTCATGGAGAAGAGGTCGAGCGCGGTAACCCAGCCATCGGCCAGCTTGAATCCGGAGAACATCGGATTGTCCTGCCGGAACAAGCCGTGAGTTGCGATGTGCAGGAAGGAGGCCCGGCGCGACGCTTCAGCGAAAGCGCTTCGGGTAGCCGCGTCGTTAAGCAATACAGCACAGCCCGGAAACATCGAGGCCAGATTCTGGACTTCTTGCTCCACAAACGGGGTCCTCTCGTCGGAGACCCCGATCACGCACGGCTCAGCATCTTTGATGTCGTCCTTCTCCAGGCAGTACTTCAGAACGGAAGCGCTTGGCGCATAGGAAACTTCAAAGTCATCGATGACGTATCGGATGCCGTCGTTGAAGGCGTGGAACGGCAGGTTGTGCAGGCATCCATGCGGAACGATCGTGATGTGAGTGGTTCGGATAAGGCCGGCGATCGGGCCGAAAAGGTTTTCATGGAGTTGCTTTAGATGCTGCTTCGTCCCTTCGAAAACCTGATCGGAATGGCTGCGCAAGTAGTCATCACCGAGCGCGAATTTGTCGAGATGAAATCCCAGGCGATCCTGGATGTCCAGGATTCGATCCGGCGAGCACAGATGCCGGTGCACCTCCGCACTGGATCGGGAGATGACGAATACCAGCACTTCATCGCGCGCGATGAAGTATTCGACCAGTGTTGTATGATCGGGCAGCCACTCCTGAACGGCCTCGATCGTGGTCGCCGTGACCTGTTGCAGTGATGTGTATTCGGGATCCATCGTGGAGACCTCGCGCAGGCTGCGGGCCAGTTCGTCTTCTTTCAGCGCAATGCTTTCAAATTTGGCCTGCGATCGAATCGGCGTGAGTTCGGGCTTGGACCTTTCGTACAGGACGTTGAGCTCTTCACGCAGCCTCTCGATTTTCGCTACTAAGGACTGCTCCGTGCGCCCCTGAACAGCCGACAGGTGGTGTGACAGCAGATCGATCAGCCCGCGCGACTTCGCCCGCTCGCTCCACGTATATGCCGACGCCACAGCTTCATTCCGATCGGATTTCTGTAGAGCGAGGCAGACCAGTGCGTCGTAGACTTGATTTTTGCCTTTGAAGAAGGTGACTCTCAGAAGGTCATGGTGCAGGCGCGCCTGGTGCAGCTCAAGATCATTGACAGCCATTTTGTAGAACTGTTCGGCCCGATCCCACTCCTGTTTTCTTTCCGCAATATCGGCGCAAAGCAAGTAGCACGGAAAGAGCAGTAGCGGAACGTCGGTCTTTTCGGTAACTGCCGATATCTCGGCGGCAAAGGCTTCGGCTGAGGAGATGTCGTTCAGGGCGAGAGCAATCCGGCCCAGAAGCACAAGGCTCAGGATTGTCTTTGAAGGAAAGCCGGTTCGTTCAAACAGAGCCTTGCTCTGCGCCGCCAGCGTCTGTGCTTCCCAATGCCGATGGAGTGATAGATGCACCTCAGCTCGATAGAGATCAAGCAGTCCCCTCCAGTACAGATTGCCCTCCGACTCGAACATGTTCTGAGCGGTTTGGAATGCGTCGAGCGCCTCGGTATATCCGCGCATCTGGAACAGGGCGACGCCCAGAAAGGCCGTCGCCTTAGCTTCTTCATAGTGGAGGCCGATTTCTTTGAACTGTTCGGCAGCGCGCCGCGCCAGGGTTGCCGCGTCTTTGGGGAGGTTCAGCTGGATATACATCTCGGCTTCATCCACATCGCACAGCGCGTAATGCCGCCGGCTGCCGGACCGTTCGAAATGTTGACGAAGCCGGCTGAATGACCGGAACGCGTCACTGTAGCGTCCGCGCAGGTAGTATAGATATGCGCGGTTGTAACTTGCCTGCGCCGAGAGTTCTGTGATGCCAAGTTGCCGGCTGAGGTTTTCGGAGTTCTCGTACATCTGATCCGCTTTTTCGAACTGGTCCATCGAGGCGAGTGAGTTTCCGAGATTCAGGTAGGACTTGGCCAGCCCTTCCTGGTCACCGATTTTTTTGACAATTTCGGAATGCGCTAGATGGTAACGGTAGGCCTCGGCGTGTTGGTCAAGACGGTCATAGAGATTCGCAACGTTGTTACAAAGTCGCGCAAACCCAACTTCATCGTTGTTTTTCTGGAACCAGTCTTCCGCGGCCGCCGCCACAAGCAGAGCTTCCTGATATCTCCCAGTGTGGAAAAGAGCAGCGATATATCCGAGACGCGCGCGCGCGGCTTGACTGGCATCTCCCTCGGCATCGAGACCATGGATAGCACGCTCATGGTAAGCAAGGGATTCTTCGTATTGCTCATTAGCCGTCAAGCCGTACGCCAGCATCCGGCAGGACTGCACCACCAACCGTTCGTTTCCCGAGAAAGCTGCAATTTGAAAACAAACTTTCGCCAGCGCGACGCCCCGCTCGGACTCTGCGCTGCGAGGCTGCCCCGCATAAAGGTGGGCGTCTCGAATCTGTTGCCAGATTTCGTCAAGCGTGTGCTCCAACGCGGACGGTTCCTGCGAGAGCGTCCAAGCCCTCAGTTCCTCTTCTGTTTTATTCAATAGCTCCAGCGGGCCCAGAGTAGTGTCCTATTGCTGTAGCGTTACCTTGAGTAGTTCGCTGAGGATTCTGTCGAGTTCTCAATTTCCCTTTTCTTCCTCAGTCAAACTGTAGCGTAGCCCCCGGCTAAAGAACGGCATCGCTGGAGGCCATCTTCTCCTAGTGTCGGCCATCAGGACATACCACCACATTTTGTATCGCAAATGCTATTTAGAAGTCACTTCTAGTGAAATTCCCACCGTTTGACGTGCTCAGTCCATACACCAGCATAAGGAGAGTTCGAAAACGATGTCAATATCCTTTGAAGTGCCACTTTGATAGGTAATCCGATAATTCCCGAATCGCCTAGCTCAGCAGTTTTCGGAGTTTCGCCAAGCGCCGTGCTCTCCTCGGCCCAATACTGGAAATGGGCATTCCCTGGGGCGTTTGCTTCCTGCGCCAGACGCACTGGCGAATTGGAGTTACTTCGATGTGACGGACTTCAGAATGTCGATGCGTCCGTAGCCTAACTGGTTGGCATAGTTCGGATTCTTGACGTCAATGTTGATTGCACCAGCGGCTACTCTCGATACAACTCCCGTCGACTCCTGCGAGCGCAGGAGTGCAGCTGTTCCCGCTATGGTCGGAGCGCTGAATGACGTACCATTGACCACAGCGTACAGGTTTCCAGGAAAAGCCGAGATGATGTTCATCCCGGGCGCATCGACATACACGGGCTTGCCGTAATTCGAGAAGGACGCCTTCACGTCCTGGATATCCGTCGCCGCCGTTGTCGCAACGCCAGAGTAAGCCGCCGGGTATTGGGGATTGGATGTGTTGTTGTTGCCTGCTGAAGCGGCGAGTGCCACATTCTCTCGCTGCGCATACCGAACGGCGCTGCTAATCGCCTTGGAGTCGGTTATGGTACCGAAACTCATGTTGATAACCTGTGCGCCCAGTTTCACAGCATAACGGATCGCCTTCCCAATCATGAAGAGATCGGATGAGCCGTTGTCGTCAAACGTCCGCAGGGGCATGATCATGGCGTCGGGCGCAACTACGGCGATGATGCCGGCACAGAGCGTGCCGTGACTGTAAGCCGGGTTTAACCCATCAAGGTAACTTGCGGATGATTGATCCAGATAACTTGCGCTCGACTGGTCAAGGTAACTTGCGGATGACTGGTCGAGGTAACTGGCCGAAGACTGATCCAGATAACTCGCTGAAGACTGGTTCAGCGCCGTGGCACCGCTAGGTTTGCTCGTGACGAAGTCGTAACCGCTGGTCAAGTGTCCGCGCAGAGCCGGGTGTGAATAATCCACCTGGGAGTTGATGTCGGCCACAACCACTCCACGGCCGGTCGAGTAGGCCAGTGCCTTGCCCGCGTTGATCAACACCAGCGCGGGCTGTGCCTTGTACCAATCCGCGGCAGCATTCGGTGCCACCTGCAGATACATTAGGTGAGGAAGGGGCGGTAGAGTCACGCCGCTGTTCAATTCCATCCAATCGATGCCTAGAAGGGGCAGCGTCTGAACTACGGGCACAACCGGAACCTGCAGCAAGTACTCGTTGAACTCGGGTATTGAGTCAACGACGGTTCCACCCAGGTATGACGCTACGGCAGTGATGCTTGTGGTAGGAGAAATCTGAACAATCAACGGATAACCGGCTGCAACGGCGTTGAGGTTAAATAACGCCAGAACCAGGCCCAAAAGAAGGAGCAAGCGAGGTCTTGTCATGAAGCGGCCCTCCCTATCTCTTATTTTGGCCCTCAGTCTCCGTGGGGAAAATGGTTTGACCCATTTTCCCCGTTCGAGACTGAAGGACTACCTATTTTTTAGTGAATCACAGTTGACATGGAATTCACCAGGTTCACGCTCATTCCGCTTATCGTCTAGAGGGCGCCGACGAACGGACCATTCGGAGGGCTGCCGGCAACTTTACTGCTTGTCGAGGACCTGCACGTTATCAATAGGCTGGTCCTGCACGTTGACGCCTTTTTGCGTTCGCGTCAGCGTCTTGCCGTCTTTGGACACCACTTCGGTCACGGTGCCGATCTGTTTCCCCTTGAAGTAAGTGGTGCGCTGCGTGGTGTTGGCGTCGATGCGCTTCAGCCGAACCATCTGTCCCGAGACCGCGTCGCGAGCCGTTGAATTGAATGGATAGTCCTTTCCGTCATACTTGGCCGTGTAAGTATTGGTCTGGTGCCCCTGGGCATTATCAATTTCTGCGGTCAACTTTAGTGCGTCTCCGACCATCTCGTACGTGATGACCTGATTCTTGGGAGGTGTGCCTGCATTGTATTTCGTTTTTGCCAGGTTGATTTTCCATCTTCCGATGAGCGGATTATCGTCAGCCCGAAGGCCGGCGGAAACGACGAGCATTCCCAGAACAAGCGCGATGATTCTCGCTTTCATTTGTTTTCTCCTGTGGTGAATTTGGTTAATTGTAGATCTTAGATCGAACAAAAATCCCCAGTTCGAGAATTTTCCGGGGAATCCGGAGTGAAACTTTGCATTGCGTAACCCGGTCGGGTGGCGTATTTTCGATCACAAAATTCGCTCAAGGTCCGGCCAGAATGTCGGGCCAATTGAAAAAAGGAGAGTCTGAAAAAAGGGGGGGACCTTTATGCGGCCAGTATGGGTTGCAGGTTGCGTATTGCTCATTGTGTCAGTCGCGTTTGCCCAGAGTGACCGTGGCACCGTTACCGGCACCATATCCGACCAGACGAACGCGGTCATTCCAGGTGCAAGCGTTGTCGCCGCGAACACCGAAAACGGGACGCGGTTTGAGACGATCAGCACCGAGACGGGCAATTACACGCTCACGCAGTTGCCGGCCGGTATCTACCAGTTGTCGGTCGAGCTGCCTGGGTTTAAGAAGTATGTCCGCCAGGGAATCACGGTCCAGGTCGCTCAGACATTGCGTATCGATGTCGCGCTTGAGGTAGGAGCGAATACGGACGAAGTCACGATTACGGCCGACGCGCCGCTGCTCCGGACGGAAAGCAGCGACGTGAGCTATGTGATCAAGGCTCCGGACCAGCTTCCTATATTTGGGGTCGGAGGCAACCTGTCCGGAAGCGCCGGCATTCGGAATCCGTACGCCATGATGCAGATGATTCCCGGCTCGACCTGGGTACCCAATAGCCTGGTCCGCCTCAACGGCACTCCTGCCAACACGCAATCCTGGCGAGTGGAGGGTCAGGACGCATCCAATTCGGGAACGCCCGGCGTTCCAGCGCAGAGCCAACCCAGTGTGGATGCGATCCAGGAAGTCGCAATTCAAACCAGCAACTTTGCTGCTGAATATGGCCAGGTGGGTGGCGGTGTGTTCAATGTAACGATGAGATCGGGCACCAATCAGTTCCATGGGACTGCGTACGAGTATTTTGTGAACGAAGCCTTCAACGCGGGCAACCCGAACGTCACCGGCGACCCGGCCGGCAATCCCCGGCCGCGAGCCAGGAGGAACGATTACGGCTTTACTGTGGGCGGTCCGATCAAGCGTGACAAAACCTTCTTTTTCGGGGGCTTTGAGCAGTTCCGCGAAACCACAGTTGTCAACAACCAGTTTCAAACGGTTCCCACGGCGGCCTATCGAAATGGTGATTTCTCTAAGGGATTGGTTTTCAATCCGGATGGGAGCCCCCGTCTCCTTACTACCTCTGTAGGCTGCCCGATCGCCACTCCCGCGCCCTGCCCGATTCTGGACCCGCTGGGCCGCCCGATGCAGGAAGGCATGATTTACGATCCGTTAACAACGCGGACCGCCGATGGCCGTGTGTTTCGAGATCCATTTCCGAACAACATCATTCCCAGTTACCGTTGGGATCCGGTTGCGGTGAAAATCCAGGCGCTGTTTCCACCGACGAACGGGCCCACCGCCAACGGGCTCACGCAGAACTATATAAACCCATACACGTATTCAAGGATCACCGAAGTTCCGTCCGTGAAGATCGATCAACTGATCGGCAACAAGGGGAAATTGAGCTTCTTTTGGCAGCGCACGAAGACAACGAACCCAAACGGTAATACGATTTTTGGCAGGTCCGACGGCTTGCCGGACCCGATCACAGAAGCGCTCGGCACGTTCCAAACCGCGCCTCTCTACCGGCTGAACTATGACCACACTCTGTCGCCGACACTGCTATTGCATTTGGGCGCCGGCTATCGGAGCAATTATTTCTTCGTTCCATCGGTTACCAGGGATGGAAAAGTCACGAATTACAACGCCGAAAGAGAACTCGGCTTGCGCGGAGGCATCGAAAACAAGTTCTTCCCAACAATGATGGGATTCCTTGCGACCAACGGCACGGGCGGGATGAAGACGATCGGTTCAGAGGCAGGGACAACTCAAATTACACAGAGCCCGACCTTCAACGCCACCTTCAACTGGGTCAAAAACAACCACAGCTACAAGTTCGGCTCCGAATTCCGCACCGAGGGATACCCTCCCATCGTCGATGGGAACACCGATGGCGTTTACACGTTCTCGGCGGCAGAAACGGGCCAGCCTTTCCAAACCGCGCCTGTGAACGGAGCCAACGTCGGATTTGGTTACGCCAGTTTTCTTCTGGGTCTGGTCGATCAGGTCCAGATGTCGAACCCAACCCATCCACGAACGGGGAAGAAGCAGCTCGGCCTTTATGCCCAGGACACCTGGAAGGTGACGCGCAGATTCACACTGGATTATGGTCTGCGATACGACTATTCGACTTACTTGCGCGAGCAGTATGGACGTGCCCCGGAGTTTTCGCCCACAACGATACACCCGACCTTGGGTATTCCCGGCGCTGCGATATATGACGGACACGGGCCAGGCCGCTGTAATTGCGATATCGCACACAATTATCCGTACGCTTTTGGGCCGAGGCTTGGGGGTGCCTATCAGATCACTCCCAAGACCGTGTTCCGCACCGGCTTTGGCATCGTCTACAGCGGTACAGCGGTCAACAACAATTCTTCTTCGGGATTAGCCGGCTCATCTGCCACCACCGTCGCCCCGAGTTTCGGGGTCCCCGTCACGACCTTGTCGGCCGGGCTCCCACTCTCATTTAGGCCCGCACCGTGGCCAAACTACGACCCCGGGTATTTTCCAACCTTTCCGCGGAACGGCGTTCCTAATCCCGGACCCGGTCCGGTATGGATGGATCCGAATGCCGGGCGGCCCGCACGGCAGTACCAGTGGAGCGTGGGATTCCAGCGTGAAATCACACAGAATTTGGCCGTGGATGTGACCTACGTGGGGAACCGAGGGGTATGGTGGCAGGCCCCAGCGCTCCTCAACCTCAACGCGAACACACCGGAACGCCTGAAATCGTTTGGGCTCGACATCAATAGCGCGGCGGACCGGGCGCTGCTTTTGTCACGGATGGATTCGCCCGCGGTGGTGGCTCGCGGGTTTAAAGTTCCGTACGCCGGTTTTCCCGCCGGTCAACTCTTGGCTCAAGCCTTGCGGCCATTCCCTCAGTTCGCTGGGATACCCTCGGCATTTAACACGTTCCCGGTTGCGATTCCTGTCTATTGGAACCCGATGGGCAAGACCTGGTACGACGCGTTGCAAGTGAAGGGGACCCAACGGCTCTCTCATGGTCTGACGCTCCTCAGCACATTTTCCTGGTCGAAGTCGCTGAGCCTGGGTTCGGAGGTGGGCGAGCCCAACCCGGGTAGTTTCGGCAACGCGCAGTTCAACAACGTGTTCGACCTGAAGACGAATAAATACATCTCCGGTTACGACCAGCCGTTCTTGTTCAATCTTTCGGTGAATTACACGACACCGAAAATTAGCACGAACAAAATACTGTCGTCGGTGCTCGGCAGTTGGACGTATGGCGTCTTTGTGCAATACGCGAGCGGCATGCCTCTGCAGGTGCCCAATGCCCAGACCAGTCTTGATTCGTCCCTGTTCCAGGGCCCGAGCTTCGCCAACCGCAAGCCCGGCGAACCTCTCTTTACCGTGGATCTCAACTGTCACTGCTACGATCCGAACAAGACTTTTGTGCTGAATCCAAATGCGTGGGAAGACCCTCCCTTCGGACAGTTTGGCAGCTCGGCCGCCTACTATAGCGATTACCGGAAGCAGCGCCGTCCAGCGGAAAACATGAATCTGGGCCGCACCTTCCGGATTCGAGAAGGCATGACCTTCAGTCTGCGGATGGAGCTCTCCAACGTGTTCAACCGCGCATACTGGGCCGACCCCACCTTGACTTCTCTCACCAACGCGAAGCAATTGCAGACCCGACTCCCGAACGGCAACACGGCCGCGGGCTTCGGGCGAGTGCTCGCCACCGCACCCACAGCCTTCGGCAGCACCCTGAACCTCGCGCCGCGGCAAGGTCTTCTGATTGCCCGCGTCACATTCTGAGGACGTGGCGTATTTTGGGACGCAGGAAGAATTCGGTACTTCGGAATTTCCTCCGTCCCGAAATGCGGCTGGCCGCATCGAGACCAGAAAGAGTGTCCGCCCGCAAAAGGCAAGTTTTTCTCCTTTCCATGTATATAGCAGTCCGCCCTTGACGAATTTGGAACGCTAGTTGGACAATTAGATCTCGCTCTCTCTTAACCCACTCTTATGCTACTGGTCCTCCGGTCGGAGGGTCGGTCTGAGTCAGTGTTCGGATGCCGAGTTGTGGAGTGATAAATCGATGCGTATTGGCAAAGGCGAACCGCGCAGAGACCCGTTTCTATCGACCGCAACCGTCGCCAAATGGTTAGGTGTGTCGGCTCGAACGATCTGCTTCTGGGCAGAATGCGGCGAGATTCCTGCGATGAAAATCGGGCGACAGTGGCGCTTTCGCGAAGAAGAATTACGACGATGGCTGGATGGCGAGGAATCGCGGATCGTTCCCCTCCAGGTCGTGAAGCGTAGTGTTGCTTGATCAAAGAGATCAGACCAAATGCGGCAATTGCGGCAACAGCGGCAACTGCGGCATACCAATCCGCGAGACATCCCCGAGAATGATTGTACTGTCGCGATCGAAAGCGGCGAATTCAAGGAGGTGTATTGTATGATGTTCGATCCGTTTGCACAGACCAGCTCTTGGGGATACGGTACGTATGGGGGAACCCAACCCTATGGCTATGGTCCTCAACAACTGTTCCCAACGCTCACCGGCTTTGGAGTGAGTCCGCAGTTCTCTGGATTTGGTTTTCAGGGAGTGAACCCCTGGGCTCAGGGGATCTTGCCGTTCGCCCAAGGCGGGGTACTGCCGCAGCTCTCACCCCAGGTTTGGCTCGGAGGCCAGACGCCATTCGGTCAATTCAACAACCCCATTTTCCAACAGGTCGCACAGCAGATTCCGCAGCTGGTGCACCAAGCTCAACAGATCGCGCAGCAGGTTCCGCAGTTGGCACAGCAGATTCCGCAGTTAATCCAACAGAATCCGCAACTTGTCCAGCAGGCACCTCAACTGCAACACATCCCGCAACTTTTACAACAAGCCGCGCTCATCGCGCAGCAGGTCCCACAGTTGCTGCAGGCGCTTAGCGTTTCGCCACAGCTCCAGGCTGGCGCTGGAGGCTACAGAGCGTTTTAGTGACTGATCGATCCAGATCACGTAGCAAGAAATCGAAACAGGGTGCGGCCGTTCCGCGAGGCCCGCGGAACGACCGTGCCCCGATTTTGGAGGACACCCCCATGAGCACGTTACCTTTTGGACTGCGGCCGCCCGTTGAGGGATTGAGAGTGACGGGAGAAGCAGCCCGTGAGACCCCGCCCGAAGTGATCGAACTCAGTTTCGATATTCACGGAATGGGATCGACTGCGGCGTTTGCGCTGCAGGATTGTGCGATCCGAATGATGCAAATTGGTCAGGCCCTCACGACCATGGGCATTCCGCAGACCGATCTACAGGCGGGGGCGATGACCGTTCGCTCCAGCCCAGTGCCGTCGCCGACACCGAGCCTGTTCGGCGGCTTGCGGCCGCTCCTCAATCCAGCCTTGGGCAGCTTTGGCTCGATCGTGCCGTTTACTTCTGCTCTTCCCCAAGCCCGCCAAACATGCGGATACGACGTATCCAGCTCGGTCAAGGTATCCGTGCGCGACACGGCACGCCTAGCTGAAGTGGTCGACGTGGTTATGGGATCCGGCGCAAATGTTCTGGCGAGCTTCCGATTCCGGTTGCATGACGAGCAGGCTCTTCGACGCACTCTTCTCGAAGAAGCGGTCCGCGAAGCCCGCGACAAGGCGGAAATCCTGGCGGCCGCGGTGGGAAAATCAGTAGGCAGGCCTGCATCGATCGATGAAGACTTCAGGGTATACCAGCCTCATCCGGTTTACGCCGACGGATATACGCAGAATCTGTCCGTAATGCCGACATTTCCGGCGAGTATTACACGTTACCCCTTTATGGGTGGACAGCTCACGTTCCATGCCAGTGTGAGCGTGACGTATCAGCTGCAGTAGATGGTTATGGAGCACGTCCTTCTCAGGCGGGGGCGTTGCGTGTTGTCGCAGAACTCGGCTGGAAACCAACGGGTCTCTTCTTGGGTTCCTGAGTGGGCTGGACCAGGTGACCGATCGCTGCCAGGACCACCTTGAGCAAAAGCTCGTGCTCCTGATTTTTCTTCTCGAGTGCGTCCACCTTGCCCGCGAGGTCGGCCGAAGGCGCATCAACCGCGTCACGATTACAAAGAGGGCTGTACACGTGGATCAGTTCCCGCTGGATACGGTGCGATTCAGAGGGCTGAAACAGCGGGGGCAGATTACAGGTTGCCACGTAAAGGCCCTTTCCTCCCGCAACTCGGAGGCAGGACCTGTACTCCTCAGGTGAGAGCTGCCCCTGGCGCTGACCATTGATTATCCCGAAAAATATCGGCTGAAACTGCCGCGGTCCCCAGGTGGGATCGGGTACAAGGACCGCATATATGGCCATCATTTGCGGCGGTACCAAAAAGCTATCGAGCGGAACCGGCTCCGCGAAAACATAATCCGCAAACCGAATTCCGGCGCCCAATCTGGAGGGAAATCCATCCACAATACCCACAATTCTCGCAAAAAGCGTGGCCAACTCAGGACCCTTCGCGTGCATGTTTCTACCATTTCCGAAACATTTTGGGAATCCCACCTTAGTCTAGCCGCCCCCCAAAATGTCCATGTCAATGTTACACGGAGGACGTTGACGGCAAAACTTCAAAACTCCGGAGAAGAGAAACCCTTGACGGACCAAGCGCTTATCCAGCCTGCCTCGCAGCCCGATGACCGGCTTTGCCCCACGAATCGTCGGCGCCAAAGAAGAATGCCAGTGCGGAACCGAAGGGGCGGTCTGTGGGGCGGTCGAGGAAACCGTGTTCGTTGTCGGAGAACGCGGGCTAAAGCCCGCGACTACATGCTTGCCTGCACGTTATCTCAAGCTTGTAGTCGCGGGCTTTAGCCCGCGTTCGGCTCGCGCTGGTTTCCTGATCAGGAGATCTGAATTAACTGGGAGGCAGGGATTCGAACCCCGATAAGCAGATCCAGAGTCTGCGGTCCTACCGTTGGACGACCTCCCAAACAGAAACCATTGAATCCTAGCAGAAGCGCGCGCGGGGACTCAAGGGCACAGGCTCAGTCACGAGTGTTTCTTCAGACGCTTGGGAGATTCGCTGGACTCAAAACCTTCAGCCGAAAGCTCAATGATTAGATCGCCCAAGACAGCGGCGTCAATGAGCGATTTTATGTACACAATGGCGTCTTCCGTCAAAGCGGTGCGGAGTTCATAGGTGAAGCGGCGGCCATCGATACACAGAATCTTCACCAGATGAACTTCATCGGGAGCGCTCATATGCTCAATATCGATGTCGACAAACGGATGAGAAAATGAATCGATGGGCATGACCCAAAATAATGCCCGGCGCCTGGGCGGGCAAGAATCATTTTGGGGTGTGCCTGCAGGCGAGGCGAGTCACTCGTTGCTTCTGTTTCCTGCTATTGTTCTATGTACGAAGTATGACTAAAACGAAAGTCATTCGCGACGCCGTTCATGGTGATATCGAGCTAGGGCCTCTGGAAGTCGAACTTATAGATACGCCCGAATTCCAGCGTCTGCGGGGCATCAAACAGCTCGGAACGGCCTATCTGGTTTTTCCCTCGGCTGTTCACACGCGATTTGAGCATTCGCTCGGAACGTCGTGGATGGCGCATCGAATCCTGGCGGCGGTCCGCCGAAGCGCGAGCGTTTCGGTTGACGAGGAGAAGCTTACGCGTGTCGCTTCGCTGTTGCATGACATCACTCATATTCCGTTTGGGCATACGCTCGAAGATGAACGCCGTGTTTTGCCACGGCATGATAAAGATGAGGAACGGGTCGCCTATTTTCTTCGGGATTCTTCAATTGGCCGGATTTTAGAAAGAGAAGGGCTTCAGGCTGCGGTTATCCAAACGTTGAAACCTGGCGCGAACTACCGATTCGATATTGCAGGCGGTGCGATCAGCGCGGATCTTCTGGACTACCTCCGCCGCGATACGTATTTCTGCGGGCTTTCGCAGTACTACGATTCGCGGATATTCGAGTCGTTCATCCTGGACAATTGCCGCCTTGTCCTCAATCTCGAAAAACACGGCGTGCTTCGGCATGACGCGCTCTCGGAGTTGGTCAACCTTCTGCGGATACGGTACACCCTTTCCGAACGCGTTTACTTTCACCATGCAAAGATTTCCTCGGGAGCCATGATTTCGAAGGCCGTGGAGTTGGCTTTGCGCCACGGGCTTACCCCGGAGGAGTTGCGTGTTTTGAAGGATGAAACATTGATCTGGATTCTTCGCGAGCGCTACGCGACAAATTCCACAATTGCCCATCTGCTGCGGCGGCTGGAATCGCGCCAGCTCTATCGCGCTTGTCATGTTTTGACCGTCGAAATTGGAGAGAAGCGTCGTCAAGAGATCGTCGACCGGTTTCACCACGATCTCGCACAGCGCGAAGCCGCGGAGGAAAACATCGCGAAGGCCGCCGGGATCGAGCCGCAGGCCATCATCATTTATTGTCCGTCGTTCGGTATGTCGTTGCCGGAGGCGGAGGTTCCGGTGAGGCTGGAGGGCGGGCAGATCCGGCCGTTGTCCGGTAGCAATAACGAGGAAATCCATATACTGAAGGAAAAGCACAAAGGACTGTGGAAGTTCTTTGTCCTGATCGACCGGGCGGTCTGGGATCGGGCCGATCGGGTGAAGGCCGCCGCGGTGGAGTGCATCGGAGTGTAGGGCCGCGAGCAGGAGACGTATTCAGGGGTGAGGAACAGACTGACGGGAAGGCGAACTCCCCTCTCAAGGAACTGCGCCGATAAGTCCTTTGTTTTCGAGGGCGCAGTTTCTTGAGAGGGGAATTTTCGATATCAAGATGATTTCTTCGACGTTCTTTTTCTTATTCTCTCAGCTGGGTGTCGGCATGCTGCTGACGCTGCTCTTCATCTCACCGCGCAGCATTGGGAACAGTTTTTTCAAATTCGCGAGCTTGACGGCGGCGATTCTTCTTGGCGTCACGCTTGGATTCAATTTCTTGTTTCCGTCGCCGGTGAGGGAGAGCCAGCTTCCGGTGTTCTTCCTAGCCGCCTCGGCGCTGCTGACGGCAATTTACAACCGGGTTGTGGATGTGAATAAATTCACGGCTGCGTTTGTGCTTCTCGTCTGCGCGACAGCGACAGGCCTCATCTCGGTCGCCACGGATTCGCTGGCTTTCACGAGGTTGATGACGCTGGGCGGATGGGAAAACTGGATGCTCCTGCTCAATCATCTGGCAGCCACGGCGCTGCTCGGATCGGTCATGCTGACGATGGTATTTGGGCACTGGTATCTCGTGATACCGAAGCTCTCCATCGATCCGCTCAAGCTCCTGACCAAAGTGTTAATCGGGACCATCGCCATCCGGGTGTTGACGATCCTTGTGTCGTTGATCGTTCTTCAGATGGAACAGACCATTCCGCTTGGGGCGGTCCTGCGGGAGCTGATGGTGCGGCAGGGAATCTTCTTTTGGCCCCGGATCATTTTTGGTGTTCTGGTACCGGTCATCCTTGCGGCGATGATCTGGAGTACGATTCAGATCCGGCACACGCAAGCTGCAACGGGGCTGCTGTATTTGGCGGTTGTGGCGCTCTTGTTCGGAGAGTTCTTCTCAAAGTTTCTGCTCTTCGCGGTAAATATTCCGTTGTAGTCGCGGGCCTCAGTCCGTGGTGTCGTTTTCGGCCAGGAGCTTCTCGATATCTTTTTCGATCAGAGCCTTCTTATTGGGTGTCATGCCGAGGTACTTTTTGTAGATTTTCCAATCTTTGGTAACGATGAAAGTGGTGGGAAAACCGATCAGCCCGCCGAAACCTTCGACTACTTTATCATTTCCGACGACGACGGGATATTTCATGCCAAACTCGGCGACCTTTGGCTTGATTTCATCGAGGGAGCCGGATTCGACAGTAATGGCGAGCATCTGGACACCCTTATCGGCCCATCTTTCGTGAATCTTATTGAAGTTCGGGATCTCCGAGATGCAAGGCTGGCACCACGTGGCCCAGAAGTCGACGATGGTCACCTTCCCCTTGATTTCGTCCGCTTTGAGCTTGCCGCCTGCGACTTTTTCGAGATCGAACTCGGGAGCCGGCCCCTTCGGCTTGTTGATGGCGTCCTCCTGTTTGATCGTGGTCGGCTTTGAGCCGCACCCGAACAAAGGAAGCGCCAGCATCAGGACCAAAACTGTCTTCTTCATGAGTGTCCTTTCACACCAGGAGAATCCACTATAGCGTATAATCGGGCCGCGATGAAACAACGGAAAGAGTTTCAAAAACTACTGACGGAGAAGAAGCTGAAAAAGACATCGCAGCGTGCGCTGATTTGGGGCGTGCTTCTGGAAGCGAAGGGCCACCCGTCCGTCGAAGAAATTCGGGATATCGTGCTCCAAAACGGGCATCGGATTGGGCTGGCCACCATTTATCGGACTCTCAAAATCCTGCTGGCGTCGGGTTTGATTCGGCAATCCAAACTGGGCGGAATGACGCGTTACGAGCCGGTCATCAAGCAACCGAATCATCTACACTTCATTTGCAATCTATGTGGGAGCAATGTCGAGTTCCCGTCGCGAAGAATCGAGACTCTGATACAGCGCGTGACCGATGAACATGGCTTTGAAGAGCGATACAGCCGGTACGCGATTGTGGGCATATGCAAGTCTTGCTTGCGGAAGGAGCAGAAGTCGGCCGGCGTGAACGAACGGCAGCGCCTGGAAAAGACAGTCGTACGCGATGCGCTCGAACTGACGCTGGCTATCGAGCGTCGCGGCTACACTTTCTACACAAACGCGTCGAGGAAAACGAAGAACGACAGCGGAAGGCTGATGTTTCAAAGGCTTGCTGTGGAAGAATCCGACCACCTGCGGCGGCTTCAGGACGAGCATCGAGCGCTTCTCCAGAAAAACCAATGGCTCAAACGCGAGCCCACACGGCTGCCGCTCAGCCGGAAGATTGCTGAGGACATCTTTCCGCAAAAGGAACTATTGAAAGTAGAAGTGAAGGACACCACGACGGATCTCGATGCGCTGAACATCGCGATGGACCTCGAACGAAGGTCGCATCGGTTCTTCAAAGATTTTGCAAAACAGATTTCGGATGCCAAAGGAAAGAAGATCTTCATGGAATTCGCCGAGGACGAACAATCCCACCTCCAGGCCTTGATGGATGAGTACAAGATACTCGTGGAGCCCCGTGGGGCATGAAGCGAATTGCGGTAGTTCCGGGCGATGGTATCGGCATCGACGTGACTCGGGAAGCCATGCACGTTCTGCGCCGTGTCAATGATGTTTTCAGTGCCGGATTGGAATTCACCGAGTTCGATTGGGGTGCCGAAAAGTACTTGCGTGAAGGAATCTCGCTGCCCACGGGTGCCTTCGACATGCTGCGCAAGGATTTCGATGCGATTCTTTTTGGCGCAATCGGCGATCCGCGAGTCCCTGACAACAAGCACGCTGCCGAAATTCTTCTTGCGCTGCGCTTCGGACTGGACCTGTACGCGAATGTCCGGCCCGTTCGTTTGTTCCACGAAAGGCTCTGTCCGCTCAAAGGCGCCGGTGTCGCAGACGTGAACTTTACGGTGATTCGCGAGAACACAGAAGGTGCTTACGTCAATGCTGGCGGCGTGTTCAAGCGGGGAACTCCGGACGAAGTCGCAAACCAGGTTGAGATACATACACGAAAGGGCGTGGAGCGCATCATGGAATATGCCTTTCAGTTTGCGCGCCGGCACGGCAAGACCAGGGTCTGCATGAGCGACAAGTCGAATGTCATGGCCTATGCGGGAGACCTGTGGCAACGGTGTTTTAAGGAAGTCGCCGCGCGTTACCCGGACGTCCAGACCAGCCATCTCTATATCGATGCGCTCGCGCTGCTGTTTGTCCGTCAGCCAAAGGACTTTCAGGTCGTCGTCACGAACAACATGTTCGGAGATATCATCACGGACCTCGCGGCGGCGCTGCAGGGCGGACTGGGAATGGCGGCGTCCGGCAATATCAATCCGAATGGGGTTTCATTATTTGAGCCTGTTCACGGCTCATCGCCACCGTTGGCTGGTAAGAACATTGCAAACCCCATGGGCTCCATTCTCACGTCGGCGATGTTGCTGGAGCACCTCGGCCTGACCGACGCGGCCCGCGCCGTAGAGAATGCTGTCATCGCCTGTGTGAATGAGAACAAGACGACGCAGGACATTGGCGGGAAACTCGGCACGCGCGAAGTGGGTGAAGCAGTACTTAGCAAGTTGTGAACCGCGGTTGGTACGCGCATATATATTTCCCTCCTTGCAAAGGCTTGCCATGTGCCACATCTTTTGCTGGACACGGGGGCATTGAAAACAACTGAAGGGGAAGCCGAAGTCCCCTCCTTGGACAAGGAGGGGTGACGGGGGGTTGGTTCAAGCCACCGATTATCGGAAGTTGAACGAACCACCCCGTTCTTGATGTTTCGCCCTACCGGGCTCACGCTTCTTGCCGCGCCTCCAAAGGAACGGGACCATTTACTTGATAGCGCGGCCACCCGTCCTTTGACAAGGAGGGGAC
>WNGG01005688.1_pt1 | contig 23417 bp, 18 predicted proteins | sample 5400661 | NCBI WGS metagenome assembly WNGG01 (sample SAMN13153372, study PRJNA577476) | soil metagenome | isolation source: 100 cm soil or saprolite under Garry oak tree replicate 1 | place: USA:California | collected 2016-06-15
TCTACAAGACCAAACCAGGGTCGAAAAAGCGCCGCAAACAGGCTTGAGCGTCTCAAAAGAGCTCGCATGGTTCGTCCATTCTGAACCTCGCTGTTCTAGGCAGCAGGGTTCGGCTAGGTTCTTGTAGTCTAAACGTCAATCTTAGTCGAGATGCGCAAGCATTGCAGTGGCGGGAAACCCTGTGAAAACGCTCTTTTCCTTTCCCTTTTTCACCCATAAAGACACTGAGAGGAGAATGAGAGTCATGGACGTCGTTCATGTTCAGGTGCAAGGCTTCCAGTCAACTCGTCGCAGAATGCTCGACGGAGAATAGCCATTCTTGGTCAAGTCCCTCCCATCCCCACGCTCAGCTTCGTTGTAGAGAGCAGAGAAAAAGCTAAAGTTAGCGGCTCAATCTTGTCGGAGAATCTTTTTGCACAAAAGAAAGAGGAAAGAGATGACCTCTGGGAGCAATGACCCAGCCATCTTCCAGGAATTCCGGGAGGCTCTGGGCACGCGTGATCCCAAAACGATTGCAACCTATCTGACGACCATGCGCGACTTTGTGGCCTGGCTGGCTGCGCAACCAGGCGGGACACCGTTCCATCTGGGACTCGTGACAGAGACCGCCATTCGTGGGTATATGGATTCCCTCCAGCATGCGGGCCGTGCGCCTCGTACCCGCAGCAAAACGCTGTCTGGGTTACGTCGGTTCTGTCGGTGGGCGATGGATGAGGGCTATCTCCGCCGCAATCCCGCTCGGCTTATGGAACGGCCAACCGTGGTAGCTATGGCTCCAACCGAACTCTCCGAGAAGCAACGCTTTGTGCTCAAACAACTCGTCGAACAATATGCTACTCTCCGTTTCGCGGCGATCTTCGCACTGGGTTACTGGGCAGGACTGCGCATCAGCGAAATAGCCACCTTGCGCCTGGATCAGTGCTCGATCAACCAGCGAGCCGGAAGTATTACCTTACTCGACGCCAAAGGCGGCAAGACCAGGACACTGGATCTGCATAATCTGGCTCGCCGAGCACTCTACGAGTATCTCTTTCCAGTGCGCCCGCAAGACCGCGAACGCGATGAGGAAAGTGCCTACATCTTTACGAGTCAGCGAGCGGCCTGGCTACGCCAGCAGGGACGGCCAGATCATCTCTCTGAGCGAGGTATTGAGCATCTCTGGATGCAAGTGAAGCAGCAGGGCACCCGTGAGGAATGGGAACGCATTGCAGGCGTGACCTTTCATGATCTTCGTCACGACTTCGCCCACCGCGCACGAGCAGCTGCCTGGTCGCTGGAAGAAATCGCCGTGTATTTAGGCCATCAGACGAAAGATGGTGCCCCTGCTATTGCGACCACCGTGCGCTACACGTTGCCCAGTCGCCAGCAGTTGAAGGAGCGCATCCAGGAACTTCCGGGCTAACGCACATCAGGAAGGAGACCAGCCATGACAGAAGAAGGAGCATCGCGAGCCATCTATCAGCTGCACATTCTTCTCTTGAAGATCAGTCCGGCGATCTGGCGGCGCGTGCTGGTGCCGAGTGATCAGAGCCTGGCTGATTTGCATCACACGCTTCAGATCGTGATGGGTTGGGACGATACCCACCTGCACCGCTTTCTTATTCATGGCAAGACCCATGGCATTTCCCGCGAGGGGGGTCTCTGGTTTTGCTCCGACCCAAAGCAGATCCAGCTCAGCGACTTGCATCTGCGGATCAAAGAGCGTTTTTTGTACGAATATGATTTTGAAGCCTTCTGGCAACACCAGATTCGCCTGGAGCACATCCTCCCCTTCGCTCTGTCCAAAACCTATCCAATGGGCCTGTCGGTGCGATTCTGACGGAAAAGTATGGTGTACCATATAACTACGGTTGAGACTATGAACAAGATGGCTCTAGAGGCTCTTGTACCCACCCTGAAACCTTCCATCCGCAGCCTCGAGCAGCGGAAGAACAGGAGACGTTCACAGGCAAAAAATGCCTCTCTACTTGAAAGAATTACATGCTTTCGATGCATGAAAGCAGGAAAAGTGTAAGCTCAGCCTCAGTTATATGGTACACCATACTTTTCCGTCAGAATCGCACCGACAGGCCAGTACCCCGCCTGTGACACCTTGCAGCCATACTTGAATGCGTCTGCCAAAGCGACTCTGCCCGGCTCGACTGAGCAGGTACCCATAGAGGTGCAGCCAGGTGAACAGGATCGCTTCATAGGCGCACAACATCAGCAGGAGGCGCCAGAGGGAGTCGCCGGGCAGAATAAACTGGGGCAGAATGGTGGCAAAAATGGGCCCGGCTTTCGGGTTGAGCAGATTGCCCAGGAGTCTCTGCCTGAAAGCAGTCCATTTTCCAATGGATTTTGCTGGCGCTGACACAGAGGTTGGAGCAGGCTGCTGGCGTCCCTGCACGCAGGTGAGATCGGCTGCGTAGACCCAGGTACCCCAGATATACTGCTCCAACGAGCTTGCAGATGGTGAACGCCACCACCGATTTCTCCAGGAGGACCGCGATCCCACCAATCGAGGCCAGCGCCCAGACGACGCTGCCCATGCCCACGCCAGTATCGCTCTTATGCAAATTCACGCGTTCAATTGCAAATCACCATCTGATCTATTGCTTTGTGCTATTTGTAAATTCGCGTGTGTCATGGGAGGATGTTCGCTCATTATGTGGGAGACCCGAGGGGGATACGGATTTCCAAAGCGGGGCGGCTCCGATTGACGTGCATCCACAGGAGACCGCGTGTCCCACATAACGTACGAATTTTCTCCCACGGAGCGTGCGAATTTACACCTTATCAAATAGTGCCCTTACATCAGATTAGTCATTTGGGCTATTTTCCTATTCCAACTTTTTGTTCCAACGGTGGGCAAACCCCTGATCAGCGACAAAGGCCGCTGGCGCTGTGCGATGAAGGTCCACGCCCGGTGGTACGGGGAATGCAGCAATGGGAAAAACGACTATCGCTATCAGCCGCTCGCATGGGCCGCTACCTCCCTGGGGATTGAAGAGGGCGGCTACCACCGGGCGATCGGCGATGCGCAGAATGCGCTCCGTGTCCTGCGGGCCATCGGCTCTCGCACAGGGAAGTATCCACTGCCAAACGACATGCCCTCCTTCCAGCGCTATTACGGCGACTGATGTGTGACTGCCGTGCCAGAATCACTATAGCTGGCCGCGGTGAGATAGGTAATAAGAGAACGGTGTCACAAACGCGGAGGCCCTCGCAACCTGTGACGACTGGCAGATAATGACCTTAGACCGAGATACGCGGATTCTAGGACATAGGGAATAGATGTGTCTGGGCAGAGTATGAAGTGCTCATCGTCGCTGGGAGCCACCAATGATGATCAGGTGAATATGAGCTCCATGACCCATTGACTCGGCCAGAAAGAATCGGTAGAATGTTCTAAGCGTCTCAGGGATACTGCAAGAGAGAGGCTGACCAGGCCACACGGAGGATCAATGAGACTGACTACCTGTGAACAGCTCTGGGAGTCTGGTGAAAGAGAGACAATGCCACAAGATACTGCTGAGCATGATCAGGCTTCCAATGGTGAGCCTATGCTCCTATCGATAGAGGCACCATTGTTAGATATGCTGATGGAGGCACTGCATCTGCTCGTCGGCGAAGAAGGAGCCCAGGGCCTTCTGGAAGCATGGGGAATTCGCCCCCTGGTGTGTGTCCTTGACACCAATATCCTCCTCCGTGATCTGGTCCGCGCAGCAAACATGCAAGAAAGGACCGGGTTGATCCGTGCTGCACAGACAGGTCTGGTGCGCCTGTATGCTTCGACGACGGTCCGCGATGAGATGCCGGAGAAGATTCTGCTGAAGCATCGTGAGATGCACTTTGGCGATCCTGACGTTGCCCTGGCTACCTGGGATGAGATATATGCACCGCTGGTGACGTTTCTTGACCCTTTGGATCTCCGTGCGGAAAGCTCGGCAACGAAGGCGTTGCAACTGCGGGACAGAGACGACGTGCCCACTGCCCGCATCGTTGAACTGATCCACCCTGACGTCATTTTCTCAGAAGATCAAGATCTCCAGGCTTTTGTGACGGTGGCAAAGGAGATCTGGACGCAGGTGGCTGTGGCGCTACGTGACCATGCTGAGCGTGGCATGGTGGATATAGCGATCTCTCTCGGTGGAGGCATGGTCATCCAGGTCAGCTTCTCGTCTGTGTCCCTGTTCCTCCGATGGCTTTGTCGCATCAACCGCACGGTGCTCCTTGTCCTGGCTGTAAGCCTTGGGGTTGCTCTGGTCATTCCGCAATCGCGACGGTTCCTTCTGCGACAAAGTCAAGCACTCCTTGACCTTCTTCTCAATGAACAGGTGTGGGAGTCTGTGAAGGCTGTGAGCGATTTCCTTCTAGAAAACTATCACATACGACAAGCATCTGGTGAGTTCCTTGCCTTGCATGGACGTACAGCGCATCCCAGGACAGCACTGGAGTACCTGGGCATGGTGCTCGCACGGACCCCAGTCCCCTTGCGTGTGCGAAGGATCGTTGAGCAAATGGAAGCACTGGGCTATGTCTCGCGAGGGGCACACCCGGAGACCTATGTACGGCAGCTGCTCAATGCGCACCCCCTCTTGTTTGAGAAGACTTCTGAGAGACACTGGAGGCTTGTGTCACATGGAAGGGCAGATGAGCAGGATCTGGCGTAGGGACATTGCACCGCTGACTCTGTGCTTTGTCGCCCTGTGAGCGCCAGATCTGCCCGTGAGCGATCCGCTAGCAGCTCACGGTTGACGAAGGGACACTTGCGGGTACGCCAGTCGAGCGGAGCTGCATGGGATCAAGGACGCCTGTTTGTCTGGCACCCAAAAACGAAATACTGGAGCATTGAGCCGATGTCAGAGGAAGAGATAGCAGCATATCAAGCCGCAATCGCCAGCTCTCCTGATTCCTCTGAGCCGATGTCAGGGGCTTAGATATGGTATGATCCCATGATGGCGACCGATGGCGTGACGGCAGCGTCGGCGAAATTCATGCTGGCCGCGGCGCAATGTGTGACGGCTGGCCAGCAATCACAACAGCATCAGACTATGGGTATCGAGGAAAATCACATGTTGAGTTGACAAACAACTCAACATGTGATACCTTAGAGAAAACTTACGGAATGGAGGAAGCATATCATATGACCACATCATTTGGGGCCCTCTTGCGTGAACGGCGTCGTGCTGCTGGTCTGACGCAGCGCACCTTGGCACAGAAGGCACAGCTTGATTTCTCCTACATTAGCAAACTGGAGAATGATCGGCTTCCCCCTCCCGCAGCCGACACCATTGTGTTGCTGTGTTCTATTCTTGGGGTGCCAGCAGAAGATTTGCTCGCCTTCACCCATAAACTCCCCAGCACCGTCGAGGAAAAGGTCAGCGCCAATGCCGCCGCACAGATGTTCCTTCGCGAGGCCCAGGACCTGACAGAAGCACAATGGCAGCACCTCGCAAGACGACTACATGCTCAGATAGATACACGACAGAAGAGGAATAGTATGTTACCAACACGCGCCAATGCGTATGATCTGGTCCAATGGGCCAGCCGCTACGATGCACCTGGACAACTTCCAGAGCTTGTGCGTCGCCTTATTCTCGCGACTGCCAGCGATATTACATATCTTCAGATGCGATCTGGCGAAGGAACGCGCTATGGAGGGTATGACGGAACCGTCAAAGCTGAACGAGGGAATGCCTTCGTGCCAGATGGTCTGTCGGCGTGGGAGATGGGTGTTGATCCGAAGCCGAAGAAGAAGGCAGATGACGATTATAAAAAGCGTACTGCCAAGCCGCTCGACGTCGATCCATCCCAAGCGACCTTTGTATTTGTCACTCCGCACCGCTGGCCCGGAAAAGAGAACTGGGCAGCCGAAAAGCGAAAGACTGGACCATGGCGCAATGTCCGCGCTTTTGATGCAGATGATCTGGCAACCTGGCTGGCCCTTGCCCCTGAAGTCCATGTCTGGATTTCGCGTCTCGTTGGCAAAGATCCTGGCAACGTCCGGGACTTAGAGTCGTTCTGGCTCGATTGGCAAGAGGCAACCCACCCGCCACTTTCAGCGGAACTCATCATTGCTGGGCAGAAGGAAGCCGCTCAACAGCTCACTCAACAGCTTCGAGTCCCTGCCAGTACCATGACCATCGGTGCCGATTCGCAGGAGGAAGCACTGGCGTTCATCGCTGCTGCTTTTGAGCGTCTGCCGAAATTAGAGCGAGATGCCCTTTTCACCTGCACCTTGATCGTGTACAGTGCTGACGCCTGGTCCCAAATGGTCCTCTCGACTCAACCGCTTGTGTTACTGCCGACGTTTGCACCTGTTGAGGTCGTCCAGGCAACTCGCAGGGGACATCACGTCCTGGTTCCAGTCGGGCGTGAAACCGCTGAAGCCAGCGGGATGGTGATCCTGCAACAGCCAGCTCGACCTGCAGCCGAAGCGGCTCTGGTGGCAATGGGAGTTCCTCAGGAACGCGCATCGTCTCTGGCCGCCATCGCACATCGCAGCCTGCTCTCGCTGCGCAGGCAGCTGGCGGTGAACCCCGCTTTGCAACAACCCGCCTGGGCCACACGGGAACAAGCGCGCCTTCTCCTTCCTGCTCTCCTGGCAGGGAACTGGGATGAAGCGCTCGAAGGGGACCGGAAGACGATAGCAGCACTGGCCGGGCGCTCTTATGAAGAGGTCGAAGCGGATCTGGTCGGTTACGCACAGGTCTCCGATCCGCCCGTGCGACGAGTTGGCACGACCTGGCTCTTAGCATCCAAAGAAGACGCCTGGCGACTCCTGGCGCGATTTCTCACTGGCCAAGACCTGGAACGGTTTCGGCGGACCGCCAGTGAGGTCCTGGCGACGCTCGATCCCGCCCTGGAACTTCCCCTTGAACAACGCTGGCAGGCGGCCATCAGGAGTCACGCTCGCCCACATTCACACTTCCTGCGCGAAGGGCTGGCCGACACCTTGGCACTGATGGCGACCAGACCTGTAAACAACTGGCCGGGCAGCAGTGGAAGTGGCCAGTCCTATGTGAACGCTCTCGTGACGCAACTGCTCCGACAGGCGAACGACGACCAGTCGGGAAAGGTCTGGATCTCACTCGCTGATGTCCTGCCTCTACTCGCAGAAGCCGCACCGGAGGCATTCTTGAGCGCTCTTGACATTGCCACCACTGGATCTGACCCTGTTATCCGGCGGCTCTTCACCGACCAGTCAGGAGATGCGTTTACCACCCGATCAAGCCATCCCCATCTCCTGTGGGCCTTGGAGCGGCTGGCTTGGTCGCCTATCTATCTGAGCAATGCAGCCCTCTTCCTGGCCCGGTTGACCCGGCTGACTACAGAAGGCCGTCTCGCGAATCGACCTGGCAGTAGCCTTCGTGGGATCTTCGTCCTCTGGTACCCCCAAACAGTGGCCACCTTTGAGGAGCAACTGGACGTCCTCGATCGGCTCCGTGAGCAAGAACCAGTCGTTGCCTGGAAGCTCATGATCGCGTTGCTGCCACGGCCACACGATACTGCAGACCCCTCGACCGCGCCGCGCTGGCGCGACTGGAAGCCCGAAGAACAAGAGGCTTCTTTCACCTACGCCCACTTGTGGCGTGCGACCGATGAACTGATCACCCGGCTTCTGCTGGATGTGGGTGTAGAGAGCGAGCGCATCAGTAATCTTGTAGAGTGCGTGCAAAATCTGCCTCCCCCATTACGGACAACCGTACTTGATCACCTGGAGTCGCTTGACCCGACTGTCTTCAACACGAACAGCCGCGAAGCCATTTGTGCGGAACTTCGCAAACAGATTGCCAGCCATCGCAGATTCTCCCAGGCACCGTGGGCTATGCCCAGCTCGGATCTTGATCGCCTGAGGGCCATCCATGAACGCTTCAAGCCTGAAGACATGCTGCAGCAGGTGTTACCGCTCTTCACGGCTTCCCCGCATCTGTTGGACGAGCCAGAAGAGCCTGACATGAAGAAGCACGAGGAGGCTGTGAATGAGATAGAGGTGGCAGCAGCACGCCACAAGAAGCACGAGGAGGCTGTGTATCAGGCGCAAGTGGCAGCAGCGCAGCAGATGTATCAAGCTGAAGGGCTGACAGGACTCTACACGTTGATAGAGGTGGTCGAGCAGCCAGGCGTGCTGGGCTGGGTTCTGGGCAGAAGTGGCCTTGTGGAGGCGGAGGAGGATCATGTGCTGCACGAGCTCGGCTCATCTGATCCCAAGCGCCGCCGTGTAGCAGAAAACTATGTGGCGGGACGTTTCTGGGCATGTGGGTGGGCATGGGCTGATGAGCGATTAGGTGCGAACGGTCCTCTCCAGACACCTGAACAGTGGGTGAATTTCTTGCTGAATTTGCCTCGCGGAGCTGAGACATGGGATCGTCTCGAACGCCTGGGCGAGGACACGATCAGCCTCTACTGGAGACAATTCCCTTACCTGGTCGAGGATCCGGCTGACTGTCTTCGTGCCGCTGAACAGCTGCTCGTCCATGGGCGGCCATGGCGTGCCTTGGATGTGGTCGCTCACTATGTGGGGCAAGTGCTGCCAGACACAGAGTTCGTCATGAGCATCCTTGAGCAGGCGAGAGATACCTCTCTCAACGCCCCGATTGATCAATTCCTCCGCTATGAGATTCAGCAACTGCTGGAGTATCTCGAGCAAGCAGCAGGAGTAGATGCAGTCCGGCTGGCACAGATCGAATGGGCCTTCTTGCCGCTCTTCAGATACGAGCAACGCCCGTTCAAAGCCTTGTACCATCAACTGGCGGTAGACCCGCAGTTCTTTATAGAACTGGTTTGTCTGGTCTATCGGGCGTCTGACGAAGCTCCTAGCGAGTTGAGCGAACACGAGCAAGCCCGCGCAGGCATGGCCTATGATTTGCTCCATTCGGCCAGCGAGATTCCTGGTGCGCAGGAAGGAGATCTGCTCGACCCAGCAATACTGACCGCATGGGTGGAAGACGTTCGCCAGGTCCTGGATGAGCGCAAACGGAGAGAGGTAGGTGACCTGTGCATTGGGCATCTCTTGAGTCACGCCCGATTGGAGAACAATGAGGTGTGGCCTCCCAAAGCTATCCGCGCGCTGCTCGAACATCTACGCAGCGAGGAGATTGAGCGGGGAATGGAACTCGCCGTGTACAATGCGCGAGGAGCGACGTGGAGGAACCCGATTGATGGAGGGGCGCAAGAGCGGAAGCTGATGGAGCAGTATCGCGCCCAGGCTCAGGCGTTACAGGCGCGATGGCCACGTACAGCGGATATGCTAAGACGGCTCGCGCAATCGTATGAAGAGGAAGCACGCATGCACGATCGCGAGGCCGAGTTGAGACAGAATGGTTGGTAGCCTCCGGAGGAGTGAGATAGGGGACTGCGGGGAAACGACGTGCTTGCAAAACAAATAAGAGGGCCAGCTCTTCCTTATCAACGGACTTGAGAAGAAGCAGCCACACACCCTTCTTATCAGTGCTTGCCGTTCTGCCGTTCCTCATAGGTCTATTTCGAGACTCTTTCGGTCTAGCCTATCAGACTGGATAGCCCGTATGGGGTAATTCTTTTCTGGCAACCAGACTTACTTTATACTGGAGGCATGGTGAAAAAATCTGGCCAGCAAGCTACTATGAACGGTGCAAACGCACAGCATGCACCTTTGTATGACTTTCGATCCTTATGACCCCTCGGTTTCCGCAAATCGTAGCCCAGCAAGCGAGCCTTGAAGTTTCTCAACGGTACACTTCTGACGAGAAAGGAATTTTCTCGAAAGGAGTGTGTGATGCAACAAGAACACTGATCTGTCGGATGGGTCAAGAAATGGCGAAAACGCTTGCGTGAAGCTCCTCCAGGAGATCGCTGTGTGCTGTTTGGAAAACCCCTGGGGCGCAAAACGCCGTATCCGCAAACCGATCCAGAGGTGGAAGAACGCATCTTAGCGATCCGTGATGCCCCACCAGAACATCTCCAGCGGACGCCAGGACCACGCGCAATCCTGTATTACCTGCCTCGCGACCCTGCTCTGCACGACCGCAGAGAGACACTCCCGCGTTCCACGCGCACGATTTGGCGGATCCTGCGCCGAAATGGACGCATCAGCCAGGAGAGACGCCGGAAACGCAAGCCACTGGAACGGCGTCAACCACTTGAAGAAGTCCAAATAGACTTCAAAGATGTCTCCAGCATTCCGGCTGATCCTGCGGGTAAAAAGCAACATGTCATCGAAGTCTTCAATTTCGTGGACGCTGGGACCTCGATCCTGCTGGATGCCCAGGTCCAAGCGGATTTTCATGCCCAAACCGTCCTAGAGGCGGTCATCCGTTTTCTGTACCGCTATGGCCTGCCTCCCAGCATCACTTTTGATCGCGACCCGCGTTTCGTTGGCGGAGCCACCGGACGCGATTTTCCCTCCCCGCTCGTGCGCCTCCTGCTGTGTTTGGGGATCCAGCCCAACATCTGCCCGCCGCGCCGTCCGGATAAAAATTGCTACGTGGAGAGGTACCATCGCACGTTCAATCAAGAGTGTTTGCAGGTGCATCGGCCACACACGCTGGAACAGGTCCGTGAGATGACGGCAAGCTTCTTGATCCATTACAATACGGAGCGACCCAATCAGGCGCTTTCGTGTGGCAACCGGCCACCGCGAGTAGCCTTTCCGACACTTCCCAGTCTGCCCCCGCTTCCCACCTTCGTTGACCCCGATGCGTGGCTGCAGCAGATCCATGAACAACATTTCATTCGGAAGGTACGTCAGAATGGCACGGTGCGCATTGCCGATGGGAGCTACTACATTCACATGAATATGATCGGGCAGTACGTCGATCTGTGCGTCGATGCGCCGCAGCAGGTCTTTGTCATCTGGCATCAACAACACCTGTTCAAGCAGGTTCCCATCAAGGGACTGCAACACTCCTTGCTGCCCTTTGAGGAGTTTGCACCTCTCATGTGCCAGCAAGCGCTCTCTGAACAACGCCGTCTGCTGCAAGCCCAACAGGGGACTGTGGTAACGGCGCTGTAGGGGAATCTGGCCATCCTTTCTCCCAGAACGCCACCGCCAGATGGGCCTGTGGGGTTGAGAGTCGTGCCCTCGGCAGCACACCCTATGTAGCAAAACGCTCAATTCTTCTACCCACTCCTCCGCTTTTTCGTTCCAGGGCTTGCCTTGTGCCACGATCCCCTGGTGAAAACCATCACTTTCTTCCTTACTACCTACGTGCTGGGCTACGACTTGGGGAAACCGAGGGGTCATAAGGATCGAAAGTCATACACTTGATCCTGGCCGTCCTGGTGCATGCTGCCAACATCGGCGACCGCGAGGGAGCACGCTTGCTCTTGCAAAAGCTCGTCGGACGCTTCCCGCGCCTGTGCCATCTGTTTGCCAATCACGGCTACACAGGGCCGCTCATCGCGTGGATCAAAGACCTTTTGGGCTGGGAGACCAAAATCCTTCCCAGGTCGGGCAATGAGTCGCATCAAAAGTGGGTCCTCGTTGACGGCCAACCGGTCCTGCGGCTTCTGCCCAGGGGAGGTTTTCAGGTCCAACGTCATCGATGGAAGGTCGAACGCACCTTTGGCTGGTTGATCCGATACCGCCGCTTGGCTCGCGGAGACGTGCGCTTGCCGTCCAGCAGTGAAACTTTCATCCAGATCGCTGCCATCCGACTCTTTCTGACTCGCTTGACTCCTTTCCGTTCTGTGGGTACGTAGTTCCGACACTCTCAAAAAGGTAGTGCACGTACGAATTTGACAGTGCAAGCGTTCTATTGTGTTTCAGTAAACAGAAAACCGATTTTCTTGGGTGCCCCCGCACCTTTTCCATCTCCCGTATGAAGGGGGATCATCATGAGTGAGACCGACCGTGGAGCACTTCGTCCATCATGAACTCTCAAGAGAATGTTCCAAACGAGAGGTTGAGACGTGCCCGACACCTCAAGGGGTGGACGCAAAGCGATTTGGCTGAGGCATTAGGCACGGATTTCGAAACAGTGAGTCGCTGGGAGCGCGGCATCTCCATTCCGAATGCCTACTTTCGGGAGAAACTGCGTATTGTCTTTGATAAGACCGCTGAAGAACTCGGATTGATGTCAATTCTCAACACACCTCTCCCAACGATCACGTTTCCCTTGGCGTTTCTCGCTTCTGCCTATGCCGATGCTGAGAAAGAGGCAGTGATCTACCTCAAGGCGGGACTTCAGGCTCGAGGAATCAGCATGTGGAGTAGTCGTCAGCTACGAAGGCAAGGAGCGGAGACCCCCAAAAAAGCGCTGCAAGAGGCTATTAGTGCTGCACAGATGGTCTTGGTGATCCTCTCACCTTTGGCACGCTCCTCGCGCCATGTTCGCGAGACGCTGTCGCTTGCAAGGCGGTATCAACGTCCTGTCTGGGGTGTATGGATAGAGGGTGAACACTGGCAGGAGTGCTTGCCACAAGACGCAGGCATTCTCACCGCTCTGGTTGATGTACGTCAGAAAGAAGAAGGTGCCCTACTTGAAGAGATCATCTTCGCACTCAAACGAGAAGGACTGGCCTCCTCAGAAAGCAGCCTATCCGCCCCTGCCGTGCCATTAGAACACATCCCGGAATCTGTCGCTATACCCGCGTCGATTCCTGCAGATATTCCCTTTCGCTCACCGCTCCCCGGTACACGCCAGCGCAGAAGCTTCTCTCGAAGTGCCTCCATCATGCTCGTCGGAGTGGCGATGCTGATTATTGGAGGTGCTATTCTAGGTGGTATAGAGCTTGCTCGCCTCAGTAAAACAGGTGAGAGATCCCTCGTCCCGGCTCACGGAGGTATCTGGATTGACGAACTCGGCTATGACATTGATTCGCTCATCCCCAATACTGGTTTTATTATTAGCAGCAACATTCTGGTTGATAATGCGCTCTACTTGCCCCTTTTCTACGGTGATGATGGGACCGGGGTTATCTATCCAGGCGCGGCAACCGAGGTTCCGAGCATGCAGAATGGCGGAATCAGTGCTGATGCCAGGACATGGATCTTTCACCTGAAACCTCACTTAGTCTGGTCGGATGGCCAGCCCTACGATGCTCGCGATGTGGATTACAGTTGGAAGCTCTGGGCCAATCCCAGGTTGGGTACTGTGTACTCCACAGGCGTGAACCAGATCGCCTCAGCAGATGTCTCAGTGGATCACTTGGCGATCACGTTCCACCTCAAGCGCGCATATGCTCCCTTTCTCCAGTTCTGGGTGAATGGCTTCGCTGCTCCCCTGCCGGCACACCATTTCGAGAAGACGCCTCCCGAGGCCGTCTTGAAATCCCCTGATCTCCTGAACCCGCAGGTCACGAGTGGCCCCTTTCTGATGAAGGGGAGTGTGCCTGGGGATCACTATACGTTGGCGCGGAACCCTCGTTTCTATCGTGCCAGCGAAGGTCTGCCCTACCTGGCTAGGGTCGTCTTCCGCATTCGTGACGACCAGGATACCATCCTTAAGGATCTCCAGATGGGTTCAATTACTTCTGCTCATCCATTGGATTACAGCAAACTGGCGGAGTATCGACGCCTCAGCAACTACGTGCTCACCACTGCTCTCACAAGTAGCAGCTTCGAGGCACTATTCTTCAACTTTCATAACAGAGTGCTATCTACCCATTTGGAAGTGCGCCTGGCGATGGCGGAGGCGATTGATCACAAAGCGTTGATCGCAGGGTTACCACAAGGGCACGGCGTGCCTCTGTGCACCGATCATGGATCGTTTTACCATCCAGGGTATCAGCCTCAGCCCGACTGCCCGGTATTTGATTCAGCGGCGGCTAACAAGCTGCTGGATGACAATGGCTGGGTGAGAGGCACCGACGGCGTGCGCGCCAGACAAGGACAACGCCTGGATTTCGAGTACGTGACGACACTAGTCACCGCTCCCTGGCGTACCGCAGTTGGAGCGCTTATCCAGCGCAACTTGAAGGAGATCGGCATCAAATTTGACGTTCAGTATTACCCCCTTCGCGAGGCTTATAAGGTGGTGGTTGCAGGGAAGGCGTCTCCGCCCACTGGAGCCGTAGTGGGTGGGTATGATATCGTCGAAGCGAATGAGTACCTGCCAGGCTATGATCCTGACGATTCCTCTGTGCTGGGGTGCGACAGTTTTCTTTCAAAGGGGGGTAATGTGAGCTTCTATTGTAATCCTACCTTGGAGGCTCTTTATAAGCAGGAACAGGAAACTACAGATGCGGGAGTGCGACAGCAGATCTTCAATCAGATCCATGAGATCTATCTGACGGACTTTCCCATCATCGTGCTTTACGGTTGGATAGAGTTCACGATTGCACGTAAGCTTGACTTTGTACATTTCCAATTACCGACAGGCCGCATAAAGCAGTCGATCCAGGCGGGACGGTGGAAGCAATGCGACATCGCGTTCCCGAGGGGATGTCTGATTGCTTTGGGCCAGCCAGATCTGGCGGCGCAGGCTGGCGAGCACATCGTGAAAGGTGGCGTGCGCCTTGTGATACCAAGCCGTCTGCTCGACCTGCAAGCCGCCCGCCCACTCCATCTGGACTCCCGCCAGGGCCACCAGGCTGTACAGGCCGAACAAGAGCGGAGTACTCCGCTCAATGGCCAGATCGGACCACTGGCGCTGGGTTTCGATGCCCAGATGGGCACGGCTCTCCTCAAAGGTGGTTTCCAGAGGCCAGCGATGCATAAACGTCGCCATGATCGTTTCGGCAGAGAGCGCCTGATCGGTACACAGCAGCGCCTTGACGGGACGTTTGCCCGACGGATCACGAGTCAGCACCCAGCGAATGGGCAAGGGCGGATGGCCAATGCGATACCAGAGGGCGGTGCCACTGCACCACTCAACGATGCGCGGCCCCTGGCCGTACCACTCGACCTGGCTCTGCTGCCACGCGGTGGCGGGATCGGCCAGGATCGTTTCCAGAGAGGGCAGCCGCTTGCCGATCACCTGCGCTTTGCCGCCACGGCGACGCTGCTCCGGGGGTGGCGGCGGGGCATGCAGCACGCTGTCGAGCCGAGCGGGGGTGATCAGGGTGACACCGCAGCCAGTGGCGACCACGCCCAATTCCAGGCAACTGTAGGCGGTATCCCCCAGCACGCGAATCTGCCGGTCGGGCAGCCAGCGGTGAAGCAGGCGCACCATCTGCCGAGCACGCTCGCCGATGGTGTGATGCCGCAGTCCCAACTGCTCGCTCACGCTGGGCGTCGTCGCTAGCACGACCAGAAACGGCAAGGCCCAGGGCTGCGGACTCCAGGGAACTGGCACGACTGCTGCCATCACGATCCACCGCAGTCCAGGACTGCTGACCGAACGCTTGTGGCTGGAAAGGGCGCTGTCGCGGTAATGCCCGCGCTTGTGGATCTGCGGCCCCCACCGTCGCTCCAACGTCTCGTCAATCGCGATCTCGATGACGGCTTCGGCTGGCAGCAACGTGTGGATGATGAGCAGGAGCAAACAGCGGCTGGCGGAAAGCCCCGACCAGCGTGCTCGGTTGAGCACCTGGTGAAAGGAACTCCAATGCGCGTTGTCGGCTTCTCCGCTCAGCCGTAAGGCGGCGCAGACCGTGCGGCGTCCATGCGAAAGCCTGGTTCCTGTCAGTAACGTCATCAGTTTCCTCCAGGTAGGAGCCGTAAACAGTGGCCCAAAGGGGGCCACAACTGCTAGAATAGCTTCGGGTAAGGGCATGTCTCTTCTCCTTGAGCAAGATAGGTGCGTTTGTCAACGCCTGCGTACTTTTGCGCCCGAATAATTTTGACCCCCCTGTCATACAAACTCCCTACAGTAAAAACCATCTAGCCCCCATCGGGCCAGAACGCCAGCATTAGTGCGCCACCCAGGTGTGACCCCAACGCCGACCAAGCTGCGCCAGCTTACCCTTGACCTCCTCCCGCTTTCGCCGCCACGGAAGCCTCCCGACGATCTTTCATACGGTAACTGCGACCGTTGATGGAGATCACCTCCGCATGATGCAAGAGCCTGTCCAGCAGCGCGGTGGCAAGAATCTCGTCTCCCAGCAGATTGCCCCAGTCGGCAAACCCCGTATTTGAGGTCAGCAGGATCGAGCCATGCTCATAGCGAGCAGTGACCAGCTCAAAAAAGTGGTGAGCCTGTCCTGGGGTCAGGCGTGTGTATCCCACTTCATCAATGATGAGAACACTAGGGGTGGTGTAGCGACGGAGCCGCTGACGCACCAGGCCTGGATAGGAAGCGGTATCCAAAGCCTCAGCCAGGTGGGTGAGGGTGGTAAACAACGCCGAATACCCCGCCGCCAGAGCTTTGACGGCGAGCGCCAGGCTCAGGTGCGTTTTCCCAACGCCCGGCGGCCCGAGAAAAATGACGTTGGTGGCGGTCTGGACAAAGGAGAGATCGGCCAGTTCCCAGAGCAGCCGTTCGGAGAGACTGGGCTGAAAGGCAAACTCAAAGGCTTCCAGCGTTTTGAGCGTTGGCAGACGAGCTGCAGTCATCCGCCGCTCAGCTGCGCGCCGATCGCGTCCCTCAATTTCGGCCGCCAGAGCCCGGGTGAGGAACAGCTCATAGGTCCACTGTTCCTGCCGCGCCGTCTCAAAGAGGGTGGGCAAGACTTTCTCCAATTGCGTTAAGCCCAGCTGTTTCAATGGTGGTTGCATGCGAGCACCTCCACGCCACATAACTGGTCATACTCGGCCAGCGCTCGCCTCATCACCTGGGGCGCTGGCCGCTGATGTCCCAGAGGCACCACCTGTGCTCGTCTGGAGGCAGCCGGGGCCACGGTCCGAAATTGGTCGGGATGCTCGACATGCGTCTGAGACACCGCACGCTTGGCCAGTTCGACGAGCAACTGCCCACCAGACCACACCGAGAGCAGCCCATGCCGCTCACGCACCTGAACCACGGAGCCTGCCACCGGTGGATCAGAAGGCAAGCCATACAAGACCCCATCGTAGGACAAGTAGCCATCCCAACTGACTTTGCGCTCTTCGGTGGCAAAGCGTTCCCAGGCAAAGGCCTGTGGCAATGGTGAGAGCGGCTCCTGCTCTCGGCGCTCTCTGGGGCGTTCGTGGGTCGTGCGATGGACCCGCATATTGATGCGCTCGCACCACACATGTGCCTGACGATTGAGGTCCTCGATATCCGTGAAGGCGATCCCCGGCCACAAGCTCTGCTTGACGACCCCGACCGTGCGCTCGATTTTGCCCTTCGTTTGTGGCGTAAACGCCTTGCAGACCCGGGGAGCGACCCCAATGGAGGCCATGAAATCCGCAAAGAGCGGGTTCCACCGTGGGACTTTGTCCTCCATTTCCAACAGCACGCTCTTCATGCGGTCGGTCAGGGCGGCTTTGGGCAATCCACCAAAGTACTCAAAGGCCTCCATCAAGCAGCGGATCATCGTCGACGCATCACAGCGTTTGACAAAGACGACATACCGCATGCGTGAGTAACAGAGGATCGCAGTGAACCCGTAGACCTTGCGAGGCACTCCCTCCTGCTCATACTTGAACTCGCCCCAATCGAACTGGACTTGCTTGCCCGGCTCCGTTTCATAGCGCACCACGGGGTAGTGCCCACCGGCCGGGGGACGCAGAGGATGCACAAAGGCTTTGAGCACACTCAAGCTCCCGGTGTAGCCCATCGCCAACAGACGAGGCAACATCGCCTCACAGTTGTAACAGTGATCCTCGGTGATCCACTGCTTGATCTGCTCTTTGAACGGATCCAGTTTCGAGCGACGATTGGGCCGCGGATGGGGTATGGTCGACAGTTCCGGATGACGCAGATATTTGCGCACCGTATTCCTGGCCAACCCTAACGTGATGGCGATGTCTTGAATGGACTTCCCTTGCGCTGACAATTCGTGTATCGTATTCACTGTCCTGCTCCTGATCATGGCTGCCTCCTGTGTGCATGCTGAACCTCATGCTCCACAGCTTACAGCCAGCTCGGGGGGCGGTCAATTTTATCCTGGCGCAATTATACGGGTCTTCCCACTTTTTGGTGAATCGTGTTGAGAATTCATGAATTCCCTCGTCCTACTGTCCCTTCAAGCAGAGATCAGGCATCATGTAAGAGCCGCTGTCGCAAGAGGGGGAACCCAGCCCTTCCATACATGACTCTTTTGAGTGTTTTTAATTTGTTGACTTTCCCTTCTGTTGTGCCCTGGCTCCAGGGGAGGCGGAGCGCAGCCTTCACGGCATCATAGTCCCGCTCAATCCCAGCCACGAAACTCTTCAGTTCAGCAATCCCGCTCTTGCTCGCTTCCTGCATCCAGGGATGTAAGCGCTCAGGCTGTCTTTGGCGGACCATTTCCTGGAAGGCTTGGAGCAGGGCATGGACGCGTCGGACTTCCTCGGAGACTGCAAGCAGGCGAGTGCGTTTGGCCTGTTCTTCTTGCGTCAGATCCTCGGGTGAGCGTGTCAGAAGCCAGCGTAATGCACGTGGCGAGGCGGCGGCACGTTCTTTGCGAGGGTGATCGTGGTTGGCTTGTTCAGGATGCTTGCGCAGATAGGCAAGGTAGGCTCGTACCATGGTTTGGGCTCCAGGATATCCCATCTCACTGATTTCACGATGCAGCAAGGCAGCGTTCCGACAGCCCTCCCTCCATCGTTTTAACAGGTGAGCTTCATAGGGATCGAGCTGGCTTGCCCGCAATGGTCGTGGTTTTGGGGCAGGGGGATCGGGAGGCTGTCGCACATAGGTGCGGACGGTATTGCGAGCTAAACCCAGTTGAGCTGCAATCTTGATGAGACTCACGCCCTGGCGATGCAGAGCCTGAACCTGCTGAGAGAGCTCCCACTTGCGCAGAAGACGCGCCTGGGTTTGTTGATAGCGCTTGGGAGTGGTAGAAAAGGAAGGGAGTGACGTTTCTTTTTGATCAGAAGACCTTTCTTGAGCCTCTGCTTCAGGGAGACGGATTTTCGCACGCACCAGGAAGTCCTCCACCGCATCTCCCAGATTTTTCAGGAGGTGCCAGCGATCGCACACCTGGATGGCCAGCGGCGCGCCTTGTGTGGCCCCGTCGACATAGGTGCCTCCGCGGTCCCTGCTCACGACCTCGACTTCTAGATGAGCCTCTAACCAGGCGATGACAGACTCCACGGTTCGCTCAGGCAGGAGATCAATGATTTTGTGGGTCTCCAGGTTGACGAGAATACTGCCGTAGCGTTGACCGCGCCGCCAACTCCAATCATCAATGCCGACAACGCGTACCTGTCCGACTGCAGGCGTTTTAACGAGATGCAGCGACCAGAGCAGAGTTGTGTCTGTCACTCGCATCCCCAACTTGGGGGAGAGGCGTTCTCCGCCTTTGCCGCAGGTGGCAAATCCGATCTCCTGCACCGCCACGCGTAACCGGGTCGTGAGTCGGGAAGAGGGCTCAATCAGCTCTGGAATCCGCTCAGTAAAGATTTTGCGTGGGCAGGAGACCACCCGGCAGAAGAATTTGCGCACGGAAAGCAACAAGCGGATCCTTCGCCCAGTGCAGGGCAGATCCATGGGCTTTCTTCGGTAGGAACTGTGGACCGCCGTAGATGGCGTCGCACACCCAGGACAAGGCGAACTCAGGCGAGTCGAGGTCACGCGAACGAGCAGTTCTTCTGGGGTTTCACTGATGGACGTAATGTCGAGTCCATCCGGCAGCGGCAGCAGCGGCGTGGTTGGCATTCCCTTGCCCCCTTCTCAGTAGTGATGAGAGCAGTGTAGCAGGTTTGCCCCAGTTTTTCAGCGCTTCACCGAAAAGTGGGAAGACCCAATTATACATCGGCGTTAATACCACGAGGCTCCGCTCGGAGAAGCGGGCTTTCCGAGGAGGGGAGACAGAGGACGGCTGCGCGCTCGTGTTCAGACTTGAGCGAGGTCGAGCCAGCAAGCAAAGGCTTCTGGAACACCGAACAGGTTGATCGTCACCCGATCAGCTGTTGGAGCGCGGACATTGCGCGCCAGCCGTTCTTGAAAGCTGAGGCGATAATGCGCCCGTTGCGCCCGCGACAGAGGCGAAGCAGAAGCATCTGGATCAGCAGAGAGGGGCGGCGCCATCTGCACCTCCAAGTGTTGGCCTCGGAGCAGTTGCATGCACGCGCGACGATGACGTCTGCGGCTCCAGTCACGCCAGAGGAGGGGAGCCGACCCGACTTTGAGGGGATGCAACAGCACGCTCACCTGACGCGGCTTCGTCGTCGTTTTGCCCTGCCATTGACACTGCTCCCGTAGGAGACAGGGGCGACAACTGCGGATGCTGGCTGCATACACGACGCGCAGGCTCCCATCGGCTTCTGTGCGTCGCTCGTGTGCGCGGAGGAATTGTCCAGCGGGACAGCGCAGGCTCCCATCCGACTGGAAGACAAAGTCTCGACCAGAGAAGCGGCCAGCTTTCCAGGGCAGAGCCATATCTGGCGGTCCATACCCCTGGGCAGGGGAAATCGAGAGAGTCTGCTGCTCTTGTGCAGAGGGGAGGGTCGGAGCAAACTCGGTGGTACGTACCGGCTCGGGAGCAAGCTGATGGCCTAGCTCTAGGCGCAGGTTCCACACCCATTGGCTGATGATTTGCCAGGTCTCTTGACCGCAGGCGGCATGACTACACCAGCGATCGGGATCCAGCTCCAGGTCTTCGTCGGTGAGAGCATTTTCAAAGCTGCCACGATGCAGATAGAGCATCACCACATCGGCAGCCGTGAACGCCTGCTGCGGCAGGTTGGTCAAGAAGAGTTCGTAGACGACGCCATCACGGGTGACGCCGATCCGACTCTTCGCCGTCCCGGCAGGATGAGTCGCGACCACGACTCGGCACCGCAGTCCAGAAGGTCCGATGGCGACATCAGAGCAGTCGTAAAGGGTCCGTACCATTGAGCTTTCAGGGCGGCTGAACTGCTGGTCTGGAGGCAAATGCAGGCGGGCCTGGACCTCGACCTGGTCAAGGATCTGATAGTCTTTGCCCCGCGTGACATACGAGAAGCCAGCCAGGTCCGTGAGGACGGCGCCAGTACCATATTGCCCATCGAGCCTCAGGAGTCCCCGTCCCTCTGGAAATTCATGAGCTTTGCAGTACCACTGAATGGCTGCAACCGCCCGCCGCAACTCCGTCCGGTATTGACCATTGCCTGCGTTTCCCAATGTAGCGAGCCACTGATGCGTATGGGCTTGCAAGACAGTCGTGCGAGTACGCACGACTTCTCCCCGCTTGCGTCCAGTGTAGCCAGGGGCGCAGAGATCATCTAACCGACGTTGGGGCACAGGCCGATCTGCCGTCTGGGGCAGAGCGCGTTGACGAGCCGCCTCGCGTGTGCCATCGATGTCGAAGACGAGGAAGTGATTTCCTTGCCTATCCCACAGGCCGTCTGCCTGTTCCTCTTTCACGAGGGGACGCGCCAGCAGATCTCGGAGAAAGAGCGTTCGCAGAGCCTCGACGGTGGCCTGATCAAGTGAGGCGAGAAAGCGACTGAGCGTCGAGCGCGCTGGCAGGCGGTCGCGCCCGAAGAGCGCCATAAACGTGCTTGCCCAGGGCAGAAGCCTCTGGTAAAAGCCTTCCAGGGTCCGCTCGGAGCTGACGGCATAGCCGAACAGCACGGCGAGAAAATCGATCACCTCATAATGCCCGAAGCGACGACGAGCCAAACGTACCTGCTCTTCAATGGCCGTGAGCACGCCCTGGCGTTGTAAGTAGTGAACGATCAACGTCATCTCCCCGAACCAACTGGGCGGTGAGGGATTTGAGTGGACAGAAGCCTGGATATTGACAGGAGAATACGCGATACTGGTCATTGCTCCTCCTTACTGAAAGGATGTTCGTTTTCTTCCTTCCATAAGGAGGCATATTTTTACACGCGCTCGCTACTTTTTACCTGCTCGTTGCGCAATTCGTGGGCAAAAGAAGCTGAAAGACCAATGGAACAAAGCCCAAGGAGGCAGTGTCCAAGCGGTCCTCACCAAGCTCAACCCGATCATTCGGGGATGGGCCAACTACTTTCGCACGGCGGTGGCCAAGGAAATCTTTAGCAAGCTGGATAGCTGGATGTTTTACAAAGCAGACCGCTACACCAGACGCATGCACCCCAAGAAGCCGAAAGACTGGCGGCAGCGCAAGTATTGGGGCCGGTTTCATCTTGATCGGCTGGACCCCTGGGTATTTGGTGACAAACACACTGGGGGCTACCTGCTCAAGTTTAGCTGGTTCCCCATTGAACGGCATACGCTGGTCAAAGGCCGGTCATCCCCCGATGACCCGCCCCTGGCGGACTACTGGGAGCAACGACAGGCGGCGAAAGCCCGCGACCTGACGTTCTCCAAACAGAAGCTTGCCAGGAGGCAAAAGGGCCACTGCCCAGAATGTGGAGAGTCGCTCTTTAATGACGAAGAACTTCAGGTTCACCATCTGCTGGCTCGGTCCCAAGGAGGGAAAGATACCTACAGCAACCTGGTATTGGTTCACTTACTCTGTCATCAGCACATTCATGCCATGACGCAACGAGCGATGAAAGACTGCCAGCAATACAATGAGCGAGAGCTGACAGAGGAAAGCGAAGTCGCTCGACGATCAAGGCAGAAAGAGAACAAGGAGTCGTGGTGTTCGTGATGTGCTCAAGCTGTGTGCGCTGAGAGGCGCATGCACAGTTTCAAGGGGAGGGAGTCGCAGCGATGCGGCTTCCTTACCCGACTGGGATTTGTTGGCCCAAAGGAGGAAGCGGAGGAAATCAAGCAGCGCCTCAGAACCTTCCTGCAAGAGGAACTCAAGCTCGAACTTTCCGAGGCAAAGACGCTGATTACCCACGCCAGGACAGAAACCGCGCGGTTTCTCAACTACGAAATTCACACGCTTCAGGAAAATGCCCACCGCGATCATCGAGATCGACGGACCCTGAACGGAACCATTGGATTATGTGTCCCGAGGGAAGTCATCAAAAACAAATGTCAGAGCTACAAACGGTACAGCCGCAAAGTACAGCATCGAACGGAGCTGATCAACGACAGCGATTTTACCATCATGGCGTTGTATCAAGCAGAATACCGTGGGCTGGTGGAATACTATCGGCTGGCCTACAATCTGCACAGCCTCACGGAACTGGAAGGGACCATGGAAGTGTCCCTCACCAAGACACTGGCAGCCAAATACAAGGTGTCGGTGCCGAAGGTGTACAAGAAATATCAGACGACCTTTCAAGATGGCAAGAAGTGCTACAAAGTGCTGCAAGTCCTCATTGAGAGGGAAGGCAAGAAACCGCTTGTAGCCCGTTGGGGAGGGATATCGTTACACTGGGATATCCAGGCACCGATCAAAGATCATCGCTTATTCCTTGGTCCAGGTCGATCAGAGTTGGAAAAGAGGCTCCTTGCTGACAGGTGTGAATACTGTGGCACGACAGGAGACACCGAGCGCATCGAGGTGCATGTGCGCCGCTTCGGCGGCAGAGATAGAGCGCACCAGATGGTGTGAGAACTGATGGAGGGTTCTCTGTACACCCCACTTACCCTCCCCTCGAAAGAGGAAGGCGACCAAAGCATGTGGGGAAGGCCGTG
>WNGG01002394.1_pt1 | contig 23409 bp, 23 predicted proteins | sample 5400661 | NCBI WGS metagenome assembly WNGG01 (sample SAMN13153372, study PRJNA577476) | soil metagenome | isolation source: 100 cm soil or saprolite under Garry oak tree replicate 1 | place: USA:California | collected 2016-06-15
GCCGCGCGGCAGGACATCGTCCGAGACTCCGGGAACTCGAAGGTCTACCTCGAGATCGTCGATCTGGCGAGCGAAGACTCGACGCGATCCTTCGCCGAGGAATTCACGAGGAAGTATCCGCGGCTCGACGTTCTCATCAATAACGCCGGCGTCTACAAGTCGCACCGCGAGGTCACGCCAGACGGCCTCGAGAGGACGTTCGAGGTCAACTACCTCTCCGGATTTCTGCTGACGCACCTCCTGCTCGACCTCCTGAAGAAGTCCGCGCCCTCGCGCATCGTCAACGTCTCCTCGAGCGCCCACTCGGGCGGCACGATCCACTTCGGCGACCTCCAAGGCGAGCAGCGATACGGCGGCTTCGGTGCGTACGGTCAATCGAAGCTCGCGCAGATCTTGTTCACGCAGGAGCTCGCGCGACGCCTCCAGGGGACCAGGGTCACCGTGAACGCCTGCCATCCCGGAGTCATCCGGACGAATCTCGGGATGGGCGGCACCTCCGCGGTTGTGCGGTTCGTGCGGATGTTCTTCAAGGGCCCGGAGAAAGGCGCCGAGACGCCGATCTACCTCTCGGTTTCGCCCGAGGTCGCAGGTGTCACAGGCAAGTACTTCGCAAACAAACACCTCCGCGAGCCGTCCCGGGCGGCCCAAGACCCGGATGTCGCGCGCCGATTGTTCGACGTCAGCGCGGAGCTCGCACACCTGTCCGCGTGAGACGCGGGTGTATACCGGAACCCTTATGGCCGTCTCCTTCCGTGCGGCGCGAGCCCATGCAAGGGACGCGGGTCCTCGTCACCGGCGGCGCCGGGTTCATCGGTTCCCACCTGGTCGAGCACCTGGGCGCACGGAACGAGATCGCCGTCCTCGACGACCTGTCGGCCGGCTCCCTGCGGAATCTCGAGACGGTCCCGCGAGACGTCCACGTCAAGAGAGCCTCGATCCTGAATCGCAAAGCGCTGTCGGCCGCCATGGAGGGGCGCGAGATCGTCTACCATCTCGCGGCCAAGACGTCGGTCCCCGACAGCGTCGCGCATCCGGAGGCGTATTGGCGGGCGAACGTGCAGGGCACGCTCGGCGTCCTCAAGGCCGCCGTCGACGCCAAGGTGCGGCGGGTCGTGTTCGCCTCGAGCGCCGCGGTGTACGGGAACTCGGAGACGAACCCGAAGGTGGAGACGATGCGGCCGGCGCCGGCGTCGCCCTACGCGACCTCGAAGATGGTCGGCGAGTTCGCGTGCGAGGAGATCGCCTCCCTGAAGGGCCTCGAGACCGTCGTCGTTCGGATCTTCAACGCATACGGCCCGAGGCAAGACCCGACGTCGCCGTATGCGAGCGTCATCTCGAAATTCTGCGCCGCCATGGCAGCCGACCAGGGGATCGAAATCTACGGCGACGGCGGCCAGACGCGGGACTTCCTGTACGTCGGGGATCTGACCGCGGCCCTGGAACTGGCCGGGGAACGACCCGTCGCGGGACAGCTCATCAACGTGGGCTCCGGATCCGCGACCTCTGTCAACGAGGTGGCCCGCCTCCTCTCGGAAATCGCGGGCGTCTCGATTCGCACGAAGCACGGCGAGCCCCGACCCGGCGATGTCCGTGATTCTCGGGCCGACATCACGAGGGCCTCCGCGAAACTCGGGTTCGCACCGCACACGTCCCTCCGGGATGGACTCGGGCGAACGCTGGCCTGGTATCGAACGCAACGGCGATGAGGCGACGGCTCAACCGGCCTCGCGGAGCCAGGTCTCGAACGGGCCGAACTGCATCTCCCGGCCGAGGAAGTCCCGGATCAATTCCGCGGCCGGCTTCTCGCTCCCCCGGCCGAGGATCAGATCCCGATAACGCTCCGCCTCTGCGGGATCGAGCAACGATCCGGCCGCCCGGAACCGGCGGAACAGGTCTTTGGCGATGACGAGGGACCACATGTACGTGTAGTAAATCGCCGAGTAGCCGTTCAGGTGGCCGAAGTTGCACTGGAAGTGGGTCCCCTCGAAATGGGGGATGAGCGGGAACCGGGAATGGGCCTCCCGGAGGACCGCGGTCGTATCCATGTTCGTGGCGTCCCGGGTGTAGTACAGCAGGGACAACGTCGCGTAGAGGAGCTGTCGCTGCACCTCGTAGGCGCGTCCGAACGCTTCCGCGCGCCGCATCTGAGCGATCAGATTCGCGGACACCGGCTCCCCGGTCTCGTGATGCACCGCGAACGTTCGCAGGACCTCGGGGTCTCGGACCCATTCTTCGAGCATCTGGGACGGGGCCTCGATGAAATCCCATTCGATGCCGCCGAACGCGTTGCGCGCCCATCGGACGCCGCCGGAAAGGAGCCCGTGGAGCAGATGACCGAACTCGTGGAACAGCGTCTCGACCTCGGAGAAGTCCATCAGGGCGGGTCCGTGTCCCGCCTCGGGGTCCGGGAAGTTGCACATGAGCGCCGCCTGCGGGAGCCGGCGTCCTGCCGTTCCGACGACGAGGCCCGCCGCGGCGGCGTGGGTGTACTTGTCCTTGCGGGGATGCAGGTCGAGGTAGAACCGGCCGAGCCGCCGACGGCCGCGGTAGATGTCGTACACTTCCACGGAGGGATGCCACACGGGCGTGCCCGAAATCCGGCGGTATCGCACGCCGAACATCCGGCTCGTGATCACGAACAGACCGTCGAGGACCTTCCGGAACTCGAAGTACGGACGCAACCGCTTCGCATCAAACGCGTACGATTCGGCCCGCACGAGCTCCGTGTAGTAATTCAGGTCCCACCGCTCGAGGGCCTTCGCCCCCGGGACGTCCCGGCGTTTCCGGGCGAGCAGTTCCTCGACGTCGTCCCGCGCCCGAGGCTCGGCGACGGTGGCGACCTTCGACACGAACGCCTGCGCCGCGGCCGCGGTCTCGATCATCTTGTCCGCGGTGATGTAGTCGGCGAAGTGATCGTAGCTCAGGAGGCGCGCGAGCTCGTCTCGCTTCGCGATGAGCCGCGCAAGGACTTCGAGGTTCGCGGGATGCGCCCGGTTCAGGTACTCCTCCATGAGGTCGTGCCGGACCGAGTCCTTCCGGGCGTAGCGGAACACGGGGACGGAGTCGGGGTAGTTCGTCGTGATCGCGATCGTGCCGTCGTCGCCCGGCGGATGCGCCTTCACGAAATCGTCGGGAAGGCCCTCGAGGTCCGCGGGCTTGACGTGAATCGAGCGGACGTCCTCGCGGATGGCCTTGTCAAATTCCTGCCCGATCGCGGTGATCTCGTCGCGCAACGCCTTCACGCGGGCGCGCGTCGCATCGTCGCGGTCGACGCCCGCCAGGTGGAAGTCTCGGAGGATCTTCTTGACCGCGAAGCGGGTGGGCTGGCTCTCGCGGGAGACGTCCAGCGCCGCGATGGCGTCGTACACCCCGCGGTTCAAGCTCAATTCCGTGGCGAACCGGTCCGCTTCCTGGTACGCCTCGTCTCCCGCTTGGCGCATCGCGGCGTCCGGATGTACATCGAAGAGGAACTTCGGCTGAGAGAGAAGCTCCTCGAGCCGCCGTGAGAGCTCGTCGAACGGCTCGAGCGTGTTCTCGGTCGTCGGCGGACCTTTCGTTTTCAGAATTCTCTTCAGGAGGGACCGGCACTTCGCGAGGTCCGATTGAAACACGCTGTCAAATTCCGCCGGCGTCTTCGCGAACAGCAGCTTCGGCGAGGAAAGTCGACCGGCTCCGGGTTGCGGTTCCGACACGGCGCACCTCGGGGGCAATGACGCGCAAGGCGCTTTGAACCTTCGCGGTGGGACGCTGGTTCCGGAAATGCGAGTGTCTTCCCCTGGGGCCCGAACGTTTTTCCCAGCGGACCCCGATGGACCGCGCGATGGCCGACCCCGTCGTGCGGGCGCGCGACCTGTGGAAGAGCTACGATGGCCGCGCGGACGTCCTCCGGGGCGTGGACCTCGACGTCGCGCCGACGGAGGCGGTCCTCGTGTTCGGGCCGAACGGCAGCGGGAAGACCACGCTCCTCTCGATCCTGGGTGGCCTCGACGTGCCGAGCCGCGGGTCCGTGACGATCGGCGGCCGCGAGATCTCCCGGCTCAAGGAGTCCGCGCTCGCGAAGATCCGCCTCCACGACGTCGGGTTCGTGTTCCAGACCCACAACCTGATCGACGACCTGACCGTCGAGGAAAACGTCGCGTTGCCCCTTCGACTCGCCCGCAAGCCCTCCGACGTTCGGGTCGCGGACCTGCTTGCGACGTTTCAGCTCGCGCGCCTCGCGACCCGCCGACCAAAGGAGATCTCCGTCGGAGAGGCGCAACGGGTCGCCGTCGCCCGCGCCCTGGCGAACGGCCCGAAGGTCATCCTCGCGGACGAGCCGACCGCCGCGTTGGACGCGAACGGGACCGCGGCGGTGCTCGACGCGTTCCAACTCGCCCGCACCTCCTACCACGCGGCCCTCGTCGTCGCGACCCACGATGCCGATGTGAAGGGATTCGGCGCGACCTCGTATCGATTGGACGCCGGATCCCTGACGCGCGTCCCCTGAGCCAAAGTCTTTATCACGCCCGGAGACTTGCGACGCCGGATCGGGCCCATGGACCTGACGCGCGATCGAATGGTGCGGTTCGTGGGACGGGCGTGGGACCAGGTCAAGAGTCCGCTCTACCGGAACGCGTTCTACCTCATGATGGCCTACGTCGTGGGCCAGGTCCTGGGCCTCGCCTTTTGGGTCGTCGCGTACCGATTCTACTTTTCCAACGACGCGGGCTACGCGATCGCGATGATTAACACGCTGACCTTCCTGGCGGGCGTCGCGACGCTCGGGATGCCCATCGCCCTCATCCGATTTCTGCCAGAGACGGACAATCCGACGGCGCTCGTGAACTCTGTGCTGACCGTCTCCGGCGCGATCGTCTTCGTGATGAGCCTCGTGTTCATCGTCGGCCTCCCAGTCTGGGCTCCCGGACTCGTTGTCCAGTTCTGGCGGCCCGAATATGTCCCGATCGTGGTGCTCACCGCCATCGCGTACTCGTTCGGCCCCGTCTTGGACCAGGCGGCCGTCGCCGCGCGACGCGCCGACCTATACTTCTGGAGGATCGTGATCTTTTCAGCGACGAAGATCCCCCTGCCGGTCGTCTTCGCGCTGTGGCTCGGCGACGCGCTCCTCCGAATCCGGGTCTTGGGCATCTACATGTCCTGGTCCATCGCATTCGGCGTGAGCGTCCTCGTCGCGGCGTTCGTGTTCCTCCCCCGCGTCATCCCCGGATACCGCCCCAGGCCGCGGTTCAGTCGAAAACGCCTGCGGCCGATGCTCACATTCAGCATCGGGAACTGGGCCGCCGCGGTCATCGGGAGCGCGGGAAGCTTGCTCCTCCCGCTCGTGATCATCAACACGCTCCGCCCGGCCACGATCGGGGGGATCGTCATCACCTCTTCCGACAGCACCGCGGTCTATTACGCCGCGACCGTCGTCGCGGGTAGTCTCGCCGCCATTCCCGCGGCGACGATGACGTCCCTCTACGCAGAGGCGTCTCAACGGAATGCCGCGCGCCGTCGGGACGAGCGCCGGGCGATCGCGCTCTCCGTCGCCCTCCTGGTCCCCGGCGTCGTTGCCCTCTGGTTCCTCGCCGACCCGCTCCTCCGCATCCTGTTCGACCTGAGGCCGGAGCTCGCGGACCTGGGCGGCCCCGCGCTGCAGATCCTGGCCCTCGCCGCGATCCCCGTGTTCCTGAACACCGTCTTCGGTACGCGGGTGCGGATCCGGAAGCAGGTGGCCCCCCTGATCATCTCCGCCGCGATCGGGACCGCGACGACCCTCGTCCTCGGGTATCTGTTCCTCGTCTGGTTCGGCCTGATCGGGCTCGCGTGGGCCGTCGTGATCGGAAACGTCGCTCCGACCCCGTACCTGTTCCTCGCCGCAGGCAAGCCGATCGAGGAAGAAGCGATCGAACCGGCGCCGATCGTGCCGTGAGATGGGACCATGGCGACGGTGACGGCCCATCCGACTCCCGCGATGCCGGCGTCCCGGTGGCCGTATCTCCTCGCGTACCTCGGCGCCGTGGTTGCCGCCGAGGTGCTCATCGCGATCCCCGGCGGTGCGACGGGTACGGAACGGCCGTTCCAGTCCGTCGGCCTCGGCATCCACATCCTCCTCGTCTTCACGCTCATGTTCCTCTCCGTCATCATCCAACCCAAGGACGCCACGCTCGCGCCCCTCCTCGTCGCCGCCAGCCTCGCGTCCCTCGTCCGCGTCTTCTCCCTCGCGGTCCCGCGGTATCCGTTCTTCACGAGCCCCGCGACGAATCCGCTAAACACGATTCCATGGCTCGCCCTGGTCAGTGTGCCCCTTCTCGTCTCCGTTGCGGCGGTGGCCTACGTGCAGCGATTGCGACCGCGAGACCTCGGTCTGGCCGTGCATCGGTGGCGGGAGGTTGCACAGCAGACGGCGATCGCCCTGACGGGCATCCCGCTCGGACTTGTGGAGTTCTTGATCCTGCGGCCCGACGCGTGGATTGCCCACCTGGCGGTCGGCTCCCTCGTCCTCGGAGGGCTCGTGATCTTCTTCGCGACCGGTTTCTCCGAGGAACTCATCTTCCGCGCGATCCTGTTGAAACGGGCGGTGGAAGGCCTCGGTACGCGCGGCGGCCTCCTGTACGTGACCGCGATCTTCGCATCCCTTCACATCTTCTTCCTCAACGGGGTCGACCTCGTGTTCGTGTTCGCGGTCGGCCTGTTCTACGGACTCATCGTCCTCAAGACGCGGAACCTTTGGGGCGTCATCCTGAGCCACAGCCTCGGCAACGTGATTCTGTATCTCGTCGCCCCGTTCGTTTTTGGGTCCGCATGATCGCTCATTGGCGGCCAGCGGGTCTACGGATCTGCTTCCGTTTCCTCCACGCCCGGAGTGCCGACGCTCTCGATGTTAGCGGACGAGCGACCTACGGCATGAATCCCCCGTGCCGTCTGGATTTCCCGAGATCGGAGGATATAGAACAAGGCGCCCAAACCGTCGGGTCGTGTCCCAACCCTTCCTCAGGACACCGGCCAACGAACGGGCGTGAATCGCAGTGGCCGCTGCGCCGTCGTTTACCGGCTGCTTGGTAGTTCCTGGCTTGGGAGCCCGTCCATATGTTCGTGATTCCACAACTAATTCCACAAATGATCTCCGAGAGCGGCGCCTGTCACCCCGCCGAAGCAGGTGCGTCTCGCTTAGCGGTGCGGTCGTCCTTTACGGGCGCACTCAGATCGCGCAGCAACTGAGCTTGTCGACATCCTCGAAGAACGACAGGGCGGCAATCTTGATCGCCTCGCCGTACGTCGGGAATACATGGACCGTTTCGAGCATGTCCTCAAGCGTGAGCTGGTGTTTGACGGCTAGGACACCCTCGTCGATCATCTCCGGCGCCAAGGAGGCGAGGATGTGGACCCCTAGAATCTTGTGGCTCTCCGCCTCTGCAACGATTTTCACGAGTCCGCGGGCGTCCTCCAAGATCACGGGCTTGGGCACCTGCTCGAGGAGGATCGAGTTGCACGCGCACCGCACGTGTGCGGCCCGGTTCGCCTGTGCGTCCGTGAGTCCTACGGAGGCCACCGCGGGGCTCGTGAACACCGCGTGCGGGACCGCGCGATAGTCCATCGAGAGCCCACGATTCGCGAGCGCGTTTTGTGCGGCGATGTACCCTTCCCTGGCCGCGGTCGTCTCGAGCATCGGTTTCCCGACGACATCCCCGGCCGCGTAGATGTGCGGCACGGAGGTCCGCATATGCGCGTCGACCTTCACGCCCATGTCGACCTTGACCGCCACACCGGCGGCCGGGAGGTTCAGTGACTCCGTATTTGGGGTGCGACCCGTGGCGAGAAGAAGCGCACTCGCCTCGAACACGCGCCTTCGCCCGCCGACCTTGGCTTTGACGACCTTCCGAGCCGCTTTCCGCTCGACGGCCAACAGATCGATGCTCGTGTGGATCGCGACGCCGTCCTGCTCCAGATACCGTCGCAGGTACTGGGAAATTTCGGGTTCCTCCTCCGGAACAATTCGTGGGCTCCGCTGCAGCAGGGTCACCTGTGCCCCGAGGTGCTGATACATCTGAGCGAACTCGAGACCGAGCGCGCGGCCCCCGAGGACGATCAAGGAATCCGGCCTGTCCTCGAGGGAGAGCGCCTCGACGTTCGTGAGATAGTCCACGTCCGCGAGGCCCGGGACGTTCGGGATCGTGGGTGACGATCCTGTCGCAACGAGGAAGTTGTTACCTTCGAAGCGCCTGCCGTTGACCTTCACCTCGTGCGGTGAAACGAACACCCCGCGGCCGCGCACATGCGTGACACCTCTGAGAGATGCGAGAACCTCCTCGTACTTTCCCTTCCGAAGGGACGCGACCAGCCGGTCCTTCGCGCGTATGATCGAACGGAAATCTGCGGACCAACGGTCTTCGAGCTTCAGACCCTGGAACGGGCGGTTCGCGACGCGAAAGAACTGGTCGCCCACGGCCAGCAACCTCTTGCTGGGCACGCACCCGACGTTCACGCACGTCCCGCCAATCGTGCCGCCGTCGATCATGAGCGCCTTCGCTCCGTTTCGGTCCGCACGAATCGCCGCGCTGAACGCCGCGGCCCCGCCGCCAAGGATAATGAGGTCGTATTTCACCATAGTCGCCCCACCGCCGAAGGATGGCAAGACAGGCCGCCGTCCCTATATCAAGCAGTCCCGGATAGGTGGACAAGAAGGCCGCCGTATGTCACCGGGGCCGAAATTCGCGGGCTGTCCGGAGGCTGCTCGGGACGTGACGATTGGATCCGTTCCGTCCTAAACTCGCCTCAGTGTATCAGTCTGCTTGCATCTGGCGCGGGCTGTACCAGATGGGAGGTGCGCGGCTTCTCGCGCCGGGCTCACGAGACTGGTTAGCGACCTTAGGGCGTCAGCACGAAGAGCGTGTTCCCGCTGACCGACTCGCCGAACGTAATGACGCCCGGCACGTCGGCTGTGATGCCCTCTTCCGCACCCGCCGGCACGCCGCTACCGAGCACGCAAGTAACCGTCAGCGTCCCGCCGAGGACGACACCCGGCACGTCCGTCGGTGTGATGCTGACCGACAGGACGAGAACTCCGCCATGGAAATTCCGCGGCAAGCTGTTCACCATGGCATTCCCGAAGTCATCATAGCTTAGGACTTTGACGGCGGACCACGTGCCGAAGTGGACTGAGGCCCCGCTGGAGTCGTTGTGCCAGAACAACCCTCCCCCGGTCACCCGCCCGCCTGGGTTATAGCTCCCAGTGCCCGCCAAGGCGAGGGTGTCGCCGTTCTCGGCCCTCGCCACGACGGGCGAGAAGCTTGGGTCAATGGACGCGAGCGCCGCGTCCCCAGCGTGAAACGTCCATTTCATCGCAGGCGCCGCGGAGGCCAGCCCAGACGCGACCGCAAGTGCGATCAGAAACCCCGCAATAACAGTTGACAGTCCCGCCTTCAAGCGCACGCTCCCTCTCCCCCAAGATGTTTCCATCGTAATCCCCTCGACGAATATCCGAGCCCGGAGTGGTTCTGACGTATCGCAGTGGGGCTATTTAGTGATGACCGCGCGATCGGTTCCGCAATCAATTCCGAGAACATCTGCGTATCGCGGCCTTCCAGGGCCCGATACATCGGCACCGGGTTGACGATGCTGGCGCGATGTCTGCGGGAGTCCACCAACACCTCTGAAGATCGAGACGGGCGTTGAGCTAGCTATTTAGTGTCGGATCTAAAGTCAGCTCATGCGGACCAGTGGCTCACCGATTGTCCCGCTGCTTTCGCACTCGTTTCAGATCGGAAAGGATGCCTGGGCGGCATGGCCTACCGCCCAGGGATCGTCAAACTACGGATCTCTCGGAGATTCCGGACGGGATCAACGACTGGCTCGAACCCGATGGAAGGTAGGCGCGGCGAGGTCTGTTGCGACCACAGCAAAACCCAGTGACAATCGGCACACCGGATGTCCACCGCTCGACGAGGGATTCACCGCTACCGCCGTACCCGCATTCCCGCGCTTTCGAACAGCTCAGAGCAACACCAGAGTCGCCAGGCCATCGGCAATTCCGTAGCCGTACCATGGGTCGTGCGGCACTTCTTGGACGGCCGCCTTGCGGGATCCCGCGGCCAGGGCGGATTTCACGAGGAGAATGTTCCCGGCGACACCACCGGGACGGAGGTTCGGTTTCGCTTGCAGGAGGAGGGCGAGGACTCCCGCCATGAGCGCGGTCGCGGGACTCGTGCCAGTGATGGTCGCGTAGCGCGCGCCGGGTGTGGTCGAGATTAGCCGCATCCCGGGTGCGACGACTTCCGGCTTGAGGTTCGGATCCGTTCGGTTCATACTCGATCCCATGGAGCTGAACGGGGCTTTCACGCCATCCATGTCCACGGCTCCGACCGCGATGGCGAGCGGCACGGTCGCCGGGAGTTCCACGTCCCCGTCGTCGAAGAGGCCATCGTTCCCAGCCGCGGCAACGACAAAGACGCCTTGGGACGTGGCCCAGGCAACGGCCGTGACGACCGCGCTCTGGTAAATCGCGCGGGCTTTGGCGCCGAGGGAGAGGGAGATGATGTCGGCCCCTTTGCGGCCATCCCCCCAAGGATCAACGCAGAAGCGGACTCCCTGAGCCACGTTCTGGTCGCTGCCGTCGCCGGCCGCGTTGACGACCTTGGCCACGATCAGGCTGGCGTCGGGGGCCGCGCCTCGGAGGGATCCGTTCGCGACGATGAGCCCGGCCATGGCCGTCCCGTGACCCGAGTCATCGTACGGGCTCGGCCGCAAGTTCACAAAGTCCCGCCAGGCGAGCAGGCGGACGTTGCCGAAGTCCGGATGGAGGAGATCGATGCCGCTGTCCACGATGCACACGGTGACCCCGGCGCCCGTGAGCCCACGGGCGTTGAGTTCCCGGACCCCGCTCATGGTGAAGGCCCACTCGGAGCGTTGCACGTGCGGGCCGAAGAGACGGGCGGGATTGACGAATCCGGCCGCGACGAGGCTGCCGAACGAAGCCGCGACGACGAGGGCGACCGCGACGACGACCTTCCACGCGCGAGTCCGTCCCCGATAGAACTCGCGTGGAAGGACGGGCGAATCCGCGGGCATCGGCAGCACCCCCCTACCCTTCAGGCGAGGGCCCACCGGCAGCGGGCACGGCTGCGCCCGGACCCGAGGACGGAACGCCCCAGTTCGCGGCGTCAAGCTGAACGATGGCCGCGATGCGTTCCTCCGTGGAGCGCCCGTCCGCTCCCAACGATTCCACTATGCGGAGACGCCGGAGCAAACCCGCGGCGTTCGCGTTCTGGATTTCCAAGCCGGGCCGGCGGTTGACTTCCATGACGACGACGCCTCGCTGCGCATCAATTGCGATGTCGACTCCCGCAAACCCAAGGCCGCTCAGACTTTGGGCTTCCGTGGCGATCTCCAGGATCTCACGCCAACGAGGGACCTGTCGACCGACCAATCGCGCCCCCGTGTCGGGGTTGACGGGATAAGGGAAGCCACGCCAAACCGCGTGGACGATCCGCCCCGTGGACAATCGGACACCGGCGGCGATCGCACCCAGATGCAAGTTCGCCTTGCCTCCGGATGCGCGGGTTGGAATCCGCGCCATGGCCATGACCGGGTAGCCGCGGAAGCAAATGATCCGGAGATCGGGCAGTCCCTGAGCCGCCAGATCTTTCAGCTCTCCGTCAGGATGCAAGAGCTCTTCCACCACGACGGCGTCGCGGGTCCCACCGCGGTACTCTCCGTCGAGAATCGCGCGAGCGTGTGCCTCGAGCGCCGCACCGTCCCGGCGCCCTTCGTTGGTCTCGTATGCGTCGCCATGGCGCCCGCGCACGAGGATGATCCCCTCTCCTCCGTGGGCTCCCGCCGGCTTAATCACGAACTGCTGCTGGCCGTCGAGCCATGTCCGGAACCGCCCGAGGTCTTCCCGCGAGTGGAGGGTCAAGAAGGTCCGCGCCATCGGGATGCCTTGTGGGACGAGGAGCGCTTTGGCCCGGTCCTTCGACAGGAGGGCCATGAGCTCCGGGGCATTGTATCGTTCCACGAACTCTCGATTTCGGACGGGCATCGTGAGCACGTCATCGCCGAAGTCGCCGGCCGTCGGACCGTCCCCGAGGTTGTATCGTCGGATCCCGCTGAAGCGGAACCGGTCGCCCAATCGGAATCGGATGCGAGTCCCGAGGAACCAGTGCAGTGCGACCAGCACGGACCACGTGAGAGGGTTCGTCAGGACGAAGTCCACGAGCGGGTCTTGGGTGATCACGAGAAAACTGATGATGACCCCCGCCAAGGTCCACCCAAGGGCGGCACTCGGTGCCTCCCAGCCGACCCGTCGCACCTGCTCCACGTATCGCTCGGCCATCCAAGAACTGATGAGGACCGGCAGTAGGATGCCGAAAAAGAGTTCGTGCTGTCCGAGCTCGAGGCCCACGATCGCCAGCGACGTGATTGTGACCCCCGTCATCGTGACGAGGATGGCCACTCGATGCGCCTCTTGCACCCGCTCCCGGACCATGGCCGCCCGCGTGAGCACGACGACACCGAGTACGGCGCCGAGAATCGAGAGGCCCAAGACGACTCCGCTAAACAGCAGCGCGAGCGCAATGATCACGGGGGCAAACATGCCCAACGTCTTGACGCCGACGACGTTTTTCAGGATGGCGATGACGAGTGCGGCCAACGCGATTTGGAAAAAAATGCGGACGAAGAAGAGTTGTACCAACGCACCGCGGAACTCGAGCTGCAGGTAGGCACAGTACGCGACCAAGGCCGCGAAGAACAGGAGGAACGGCCAATGCCGCCGGATTCGTCCGCCTCGAGGTTTCGCTCGGGCTTGGTTCGGTGCGGTTGAGTCTTCCAGGGCGGCCAAAGCTGTCCCTACCAGGCCGGTGGCTCCGGAGGGGGAGCGGAGACTTCGATCTCACCACGGGCCGCCCTCGGCCGCACGCCCCAGTAGACTTCCACGAATCCGAGGGCTAGCAAGACGATCCCTGCGACAAGTTGGAATTCGTCGGGAGACACGTACGTCCGCTGGAAGGTCACCGCCTGGGTGACGTTCTGGAGTCCGCCTCCATGGAGGAACAAGAGATAGTACGCGTCTGGAACGGAGGAGGTGAAGCTGACACTCCCCGTGGCGGTGTCCCCGAGTGCGTAGAGGCTTGCGTTTCCTTGGCCCGTCTGGAACGCGGCGAACTGCACGCTGCTCATGATCCGGAAGCCGACGGCACGTCCGGAGGATTCCTGGAATTGGCCCGTGATCAGGGTCTGGTCCCTCAGGTTTGCGGTGATCTTGAAGAACTTCCCCGGCAAGATATTGAAGGTCGATTGGTAAAAGTGGGACACATTGGATTCGTAGACGGACAAGCCTCCAACGATGAGGAGAACCAATCCGACGACCACAAGAGCGGGCTTCCGGTGGGCCATCGCTCCGGCAGGCACCCGAGGTCCCCATGAAGCTTCTCCGACGGTTATCGAACTATGATATTCAGACCGCTTCACGGGACGGGAGGGCGACTCCACCAGGAATGCCGGCAGGTAAGTTGCTATTTGGATACTAATGAATCCTTTTGCCGCAGCGAGACCTGTTCCGACGTCCAGAACGTCCGCCAAAAAAGAGGGAATGGGCGTGGCCCATTCCTACATCGCGTGCGGGCCCGTGAACATGTTCGGAAACTGGGCGATGATCCCGGCGCTCAACATGTCCGCCATCTGCAAGATTTCCAGGTGGACTTGCTCGTAGGTCGAGATGCTCGTCGCGTAGTCTCCGGTCAACTGGGCCACAGCCTCCTGCAGGGTGAGATCCAGATGGGTCTTCATCATGCCCTGCATCTCGGTCAGGGGCCAGTTCTTCGGGTTGGCTCCGTTCAGAAACGCGGCGATGTCATTCGCGTTCTGGTACCAGAGCGTCACGTTCGCATTGACCCCATCCGTGTTGCCCGACCTGGCATTCACGAGGATGTTCCCCGCCAGGACGATGTGCGTCGTCAAGAGCGCCGTCAGCTGGTTGCCAGCCGCGTCCCCGTAGAACGGCTTGATCGCGTTCCCGATGTCGACCTGATTCTGGAGCAGTCGCCCCAACGTGGCCTGCGTGTCCGGCGTTCCGAACGCGACGTCCACGATCACGAGCCGCGTCTAGGTCACGTGGTCCTCCCAGAGCTTTCGCATCCCGTCGTGGAACGAACTCGCCGAGATCTTCGGGCCTTCGGCGAACCCGACGGCCGCCAGCGCCAACGCTCCCCCGAGGGCAATCGTTGCCAAGGCCACGGCAATCCCCAGTCGCATCACGCCTTGCCTCTTCCCATGTTCGAACATATAGACACCTTTTGGTGTCCAAACATACCGCGCGAGATTTAAATACCTTCGCGTATCTAAACTACCGAATGGCGTTGCGTGATTCCTTGCCCGAAGTCTCTCTGCTAGGCGGGGCGAAGGCGAAGATCCTCCACGAGTTGCGCGCGGGGGACCAGACCGCTCGGGACGTCGCCGCACATCTCCGCGTCCAAGTCAGCGCCGCGAGGAAGCACCTCGAACGTCTCAAGGAGCTCGGCCTCGTCGAGGATCGATTCGTCCGCCGGGGCCCCGGACGACCGAGGAAGTTCTACGTCTTGACCGAGGCGGGCAAAGAACTGTTCCCTCGACGGTACGATGCGATTCTCAGTGCGGTCCTTGCACGGATCGCTCGGGACCGCGGTGAGGAGTACGCGGAGCACGTCCTCCGCAACATCGCGGACGACATTTTCAAGGACATGAAGCTCGACGGGATGACGGGACGAGCCGGGCTCAATCGCCTGATGGCCGCGCTGAACAACCTCGGCTTCGAGGCAACCGTTCAGCGGAGAGATTCAACCCCGACCATTACGAGCCGAAACTGCCCCGTCCTGCGCGTGGCTCGGGCGCATCGGGAAGTCGTCTGTCGCGGACTACATGCCGAAATCATCCGGGCGGCCATGGGAGCCACCACGGTACACCGAGGGAAGTGGATTTTGGACGGAGACCCCGTTTGTACTCACGTCGTTGAGCTTGATCGGTCGGGTCTGAAGCGAGCCAAGAAGGCAAGGACGACTCGTACCTAACGGGGCGGGTCACGCCTTTGGAGCCGGCCTCGCCGCCAGAAGAACACCCCGATCGCGAGCGCCGCAGCCGCGATGAGGCCCCCGACCAGGAGCCAGGTGACCGAATCTACACCGGGAGGCGGCTGCACCGCGATTTCGAACGAACCTTGTCGTGACTGGACGTTGCCTGTCGCGTCCCGGGCCCATACAGTGTACGCGTATGTTCCGGGGTTCATGAAGGCGCGGCTCAGATAGAACGAGGAGGGGCCCAGTCGTGTCATCGTCAGGTTCGCGTCGAAGGAAGGACCCAAGATATGAACGGAGACGTTCGCCACGGCCACGTTGTCCGTCGCTTGCGCGCTGATGTTCACCGTCCCGCCAGGAACCTGCGGATCTGGATTCACCGCAACGACCGAAATGGTTGGCGGGGTGGAGTCGGTGGACGCGTTCGTGACCCATGCGCCCCGCATGGAAGGCGCGTGGATCGCGCACCAATATGTGAAAGTGCCCGCTCGCAAGGCGTCGAAGGTGTACAGGATGGTCCCGGTGAACTGGGGAGACTCGGGCTCGCCCGCATCGATGACGCCGTTGCCGTTGTAATCGATCCAGAAGATGTGTGGCATCGCATCGTCGCTCGTCAGCTGCACGGTGACGCGGTCGCCGAAGTTCGCGGAGAACGACGGCCCAGGGTCGGTCTCGTTCCCCGGCGTCAGCGACCAGCCCGTGGGCGGCATGAACCGCCCGTGAAGGACGAGGGTGACGTCCGCCGCCCGGACGAGGGGCCCGGATGCCGTGAAAAGTCCGAGGAGTCCGATCGACACAAGGCCGAACGCGAGCGCAACGGCTGGCCTCCTAGCCCCAGGAGCGCGTTGTCGGGACCACACTCGGATCGCGCCTTCACGGCTGCTTCGGCTCGGCGGGCATCCCCCCGCGGCCTTTCCGCACGAGCATCGCGGCTAGTGCGACGATGACGATGATGAGGACGATCAGGCTCCCGTAGAAGACCGTGGGATCAATCCCTCCCGCGACCGTGGGCGGCGCCGTCGACGCGGTCACCGAGACCGTCTTCGTCGAGGAGTATTCGGTGGGGAGCGCGGTGTGGTCGTTGTTGAACAGTTCAACCTTGAACGTGTGCGTTCCGACGCTCAGCCCAGAGAACGTCCAGCTCGATCCCGCCGTCGCCCCTTTGTAGACCGCCGCGCCATTCACGACCTCGAACACGTGGACGTGCCCGCGGCCCGCCTCCGGTGTGCCGCCGAACGCGCCCGCGTCCATGACGAAGCCCGCCACGGTCCACGTGAGCGTCAAGTCCTGTCCTTGCACGATGGACGTAGGCGCGGTGAGTGCGATGGACGGCGCTGCGACGGTGATGTTGACCGAGTCCGAGTAATCGGTCGGGAGTTCCGTGTGGTTGTTGTTGTACAGTTCCGCCTTCAGAGTGTGAGGCCCCACACTCCAGCCGGTGACGACGAACGTCGTGTCCGGGGTCGCGGCCTTGTAGATCTCGTTCGTGCCCACGACATCGAAGACGTGCATGTGGCCCTCTCCGGTGAGGTTCCACCCACCGAAGTCCAGGGCGGACATCGTGAAGTTGGAGACCGCCACGCGGAGCCGGAATCCCAAGCTACTGACGCTTAACCCGTTTGTCGGTTCCAGGATCTTGATCGACGGGGTGCCTGCGGTCACCTGTATCGAGTCCGCGACGATGGGCACGACGAGCCCGTGATCGTTGTAGTGCAGTTCTGCCTTGAGGGTGTGCGCCCCGGGGGTCAGACCGGTGAAGACGAACTCGGTCAGCCATGTCGCTCCCTTGTACACGCCGTCAACGAAGTAGTGAACGTGACCATGATCCGTGATGTTCGTCCCGCCATAGTTTTGCTGGTCCAAGATGAAGCCGCCGCCGACTTGGACCACCATTTGGACACCCAGGCTGCTTACCTGGGCCCCGGTTGCCGGCGAGGTCACTTTGATCGTGTAGCTCGCGGCCGTACCCGGCGTCGCGACGAACAGCGGGACGACGAATGCCGACAACACTAGCGCAAGACCGAGAAACAACGCCTTCCTCATCGTTTGCCCCCTGATTGAACCGATTCGGTCCACCCGGGGGCCTCCTTAAAACCATTTTCCCAAAAGGGGCGCTTCATTTCATGACCCGTTTACCCACCGCCAATCTACCGATCGTCCGTCGTCGAGGAGAAGGGAACAGGTACCGTTTCTCGCGGCGCGCGGGTTCCGGCATCTGAGTGGTCACGAAACTCGGTAGGTCCGGCTCTGCGGGCGGACGACTCGACCCACCCAGTACGAGATGAGCGGCAGATACCAGATGTACAGCCGGGTCGGCACGCCGAAGAGAGTCCATTCCCAGAACTGCGGCGCGATTGAAACCGCCGTCGCGAGCGACAGGATCGCCAAGCGGTTCCTCCCGTTTCGAAAGAGTCGACCGAGTTCCGGCGCGACGAGATTCCTCTCTTCGATGCTGATGACGTGAGCGAAGGCCGCCAGGATCAGCATGATTCCGGTGAGGTCCAACGCGAAGAGCGTCGACGCGTAGTTCCCGATCGCGGTCACCTCGGCCGGGCTCAGCGAGGGATTCGCGAGTTCCACGCTGTTCAACAAGTACGGAATCAGCGCGACGAGCAGCAGGAGGGCCACGTTGAGGAAGGTGATGGCCCTCACCTCTCCCGGGAGGACGGACATGTACGTCGTGTAGATGATCCACGCGGTGATGATGACCAGGAACGTGAAGCCGAACGCGTAGATGTGGCTGTTAATCTCGCTCTGTGTGGTCGGCGCACTGGCAATGAGGCCGATGGCCCCGATCGACAGGGAAAGGCCGAACACCAGGTCGGCGAGCGTCTCGATCCGCGGACGCGGACGTCTCTCGCCGGGCAACGGCTGAATCGACATTCGGTTCTCCGTCAGGCGGGGCGGACGCCGTCCAGGAAATCTCGAAGGACTTCGATGTAATGGGACCGCTCCTCCCACATCGCCAGGTGAGCGCTCTTCTCGAAACGCACGAGCTTGGATCCCTGGATTCCCCGATGAATGCTCTCGGCGACGCGGGGTGTGACTTCGTCGTACCGACCCACCGTGACCAGGGTCGGGATATGGATGGCGGGGAGTTGGTCCGTCACGTCCCAATCCTTGATCGTGCCGATGATCGTGAATTCGTTGGGTCCGTTCATCGTGAAGTAGACCGGCCCGCTCAGATGCTCGAAGCTGTAGCTGACCTCGCGGGGCCAGACCGGGAGGCGACACACATGCCTCCGGTAGAACACGTCGACCGCCGCCAGGTACTTAGGATTCCGGTAGTCCTCGAGGGCCTCATATTTCGCGATCGTCGCCCGGATCTTCGGGGGCAGTCGATTCACAAGCCGCCTCATCTCTCGGACCGTCAGGGGAACGCTCGCGAGGCCTCCCGTCACGATCAGGCTTCGCAGGTTCCGCTGATACTTCAACGCGGTCGCAATCGCGAGCGCGCCTCCGTAGCTCGACCCCATCAGGTGGACCTTCCCGAGGCGAAGCGCGGTGCGGGCGGCCTCGACCTCCTCGACGTTGTGGGCGATCGTGTAGAGGCTCGTGGCGCGAGGGCGGTCGGACTTCCCGCAACCAAGTTGGTCGATGAGCACGACCCGGTACCCGAACTGGGCCAGGTCCTCGAGCGACAGAAGGTAGTCATGGGTTGCACCGGGTCCGCCATGCAGGCAGAGGACGGTGCCTTTCGTCGGCTTTCCGTACGTGCGGTAGAAGAGGTTGAATCCGAGAATCTTGGTGTATCCTTCGATCGGTTCCATCGTTGCAACGCTCGCCGCGGGATACGAACGTTGCCGGATGACTGTTTAGGTCCTGGGCGGGGAAGACCTCTCTCGCCTTAGGATCCGACTCAGGTGACGTCGTTCCGTTTGAACGTCTAGCGAAGGCCCCAACTTCAAGTATAACGCCGTTATCAGAGGGGACCTCCGGGGAACCTCCATATGCGCGAAACATACACAGCCCCCAATGTCACCGATGCCGATCTCACTCCCTCGTTCGTTCGAGACGAACTCCTCCGATGCTTCGAGAGCGCGAACCAACAGTTCTTCGACCTCCTGGGGCGGCCCGTGACAGACGAGCAGCTCCGCGCGCAGGTCCGGGAGTTCGTGACCGGTGTCTTCCAAGAGTGCGGCCTTCCGTTCGAGACGCCTACGAAAGAGGGAATCCGCACCGCGATCAACCGGTGCAAGGCGAACGCGGAAGGCATGATGGGCGACCAGGGCGCGGACATCATCCGCCATCACTATGTGGAGATGACCAAACTCGTGGATCGGCTACCGGATTAGGGGACGAGCAGATAGGCCTCCGGCAGGCGCAAGATCCCGAACTCGGCCGACTTCGAGGCCGAGCTCTTCGAGCGTCACGGTCCTCTGAGTTGGGTTTCTGGAACGGATCGCGCGGTCGTGACTCAGTGCCACACTCCGATACGTCGGAACCACTCCGGGCGCGGATATTCGTCGAGGGGATTACGGTAGAAAATCACTCGGGGGGGAAGCCGTCCTCGTCGGTCAAGAGCTCGCCCTCAGCATTGAAGTCGTACCGGAGAGCGTCCAATCGAAGCGCGACGTCCGTGAGGAAAAATTCGCCCGTCACCATGGCGAGCGCCGCGTCCTCGATTTCGATTCGCTGCACGGTTGCAATGGGTGGGACTTTCTTGACGCGGTAGTAGTCGAGCAGGGCCTGGAGAACGGCGATGGCGCGCTTCATTCGGGCATCGAAAACCTGATCGACGCCAACTTCCTCAGCTTCTGGGTCGTCCATGCGGAGCATCCAAGTCAGAGACCGCGGAACCCGATGACTTCACTTATAGCAGGAAGGGCCGGTTATCCACGAAGATTCTCACCGACAATTTTCAAGACCGATTATCAACCATGGTTCGCGGTCCGATGGCATATGTCGCGTCATCGCTGACCGCGCGATCGCGGGCCGTCGGAGTGTCGACCCGCCGACCTCGGCGCTCGCAGAAACGTGGTTCGATCGGGTTGAGAAATCCGACACCCTTGGCCGGTATGGTCCACTTTTTGTCAATCGCATGGCCAGGGACCCCGGAAGGTTAAAGGTACATCGAGGAATCGGTTCGCGGTATGCGGGGGAGCGTGCTCGGACTACCTTTATGGCTCATCTTGGCGGTCTGCGTCGTGCCGCCCATTGCCTATTCGCTGTCGCGGGCTGCGGCCGTTCCGGTCGAACTGATCCTTCCGACGGCGGTCGCGATGGAAGTCGTCTTCCTCACACAGACCGTCCAGCAGGCCCTGCGTCGCGCCGAGGTCCGCAGGCATTTCGGCTTTGCGCTATGGGAACTCCATCAAGAGCTGTCCCAGCATCTCGAAAGCCTCGACCGACGGATGACACTCGTGCGCCAGGGGGTCAACTCGGAGCCGAATCTGGATTCGCTGCGCACGTGGGCCTCTTCCGTCGATGCATTCCCCGTGGATGCGTGGGATCGGTTCCTCGCGATCGGCGGACTCCACCGCCTCCTGGACAGCGCACCCGACCAAGTCGCCTCGAACCTCTACCGGTACTACCATGGCGTCGGGACGTTCAACAATGAGGCTGCCCTTCGGGAGCGGCTGCTCCAGAAGCTCTTCAACGTGACCGGCCCCGCCACGGCGGGAATTTTCAAGAGTGTGAAGTCCAGCGACAAGCGCCTGGAATCGTGGCTCACGGAGGTGCCCTCCCGATTGGCGGTGCTGATGCGGGACATCCAGCACGTGCTGGGAGAGCTCGGTCACATGCCCGAGGTAATCAGCTCCCGCGACGACGGAACAAGACTCGCCATCGTCGACCGTCGAGACACCGAGGCGTACAACCGATGGCGGGAACGACATGGCGATGTGCCCGCGCCTTCGAACAAGACCCATCGGGATTGGTCGATCCACGACGACCCGGTCCGATGAGTGCCGCGATCCCGGGAGAACATGTCCATCGTTGCACGCGCCAAGCCGTTTGCATGCGTGACGAAACCAGGCCTTTGTGCACGTGCGGTGGCCCTTGTACACGTACCTTCCTTGACCTTCGGCTGCCTATGTCACGACAAGGCGAGGCCTGTCAGAGGGGCTCGATCGTCGCGTCGCCTCGTGCAGACGTCGCGTATTGGAGCGTCGACCGAACGACACGGAGGCAAAATCCGTCATCCGCTGGGAACTCCGCCCCGGTCCGGCAGACGGAAGGCTCGCCCGAGCGATCCCGTCGAAACATTTAGAGGGCCGCCATGGATTCGATCCGGGGCTCGTCAAGACCCTGCGTTGGCTCGCGCAGTCTCCTTCCAGATCGAGCCCGCGGTCGGCAACGGCCCGTCCGCTGTCCAAACCGAGGAGCGGCTCTACTAAGTAGCTTTCGCATCAACGAAAGCCCGAAGCCGTGCGAATCTCGAACCATGCGAATTACAGGACTTCGAGGACCTTCACCGCGACGATGAAGGCGAAAACAACGAGAAGCGGACTAATCGGCACGAGGAGCGTGTGGGATAGGATCTTCGACCGCATGCTGCCCGATTCCTCCGCGTGGGCGCTCGTTAGCTCCCGCATGATCAGGAAGAGAATGAGCGCGGCGACCGCGGCGGCGCCGAAGCTCCCCGCGAGGAACGTCGACGTGACAGTGACGACGGTGGTAATCATTCGATGCTCCTTTCCGTTCAATAAGTTCGTAGGATTGTTGCTCTATATAAATACATCCCCGATGAGTGCTTGTTTCGAACATCAGTCGTGAGAATCGTCATTCGGCCGCCGTCTACTTCCGCTTCCCCTTGCCGCCGCCCCGGCTGACGAGGGCCGCGACCGTCGCCGCAACGTACGCGCCGATCCCGATCCAGCTGTAGCTGATGCCTCCAGGGAGCATCATGCCCGAGACGCCGAGGATGAAGGCCGAGGCCGCAGCGGGCCCGATGATGAAACCTCCGAGGAGCTTCTGCCGTTGGATGAGCCGCGTGCGGCGCGCCGCGATCTCCCGGTCGGTCGCCTCGATTGTCGGCACGTCCGGGACGCCGCCCGGCTCCATCTCCATCGCCCGCGCGTCCCGAGCCGCGCTGGCTTCGACCTCGCTGAGGCTCTCGAGCAACTCGTCGATGTCCCGATCGACATGGTCTCGGCTCGTGGTCGTGTCCGGAAGCGGCGGCGGCAATGCGTTGTAGTTGTAGCCCGGGTTTGAAGGGCCTCGCTGGAGTCGCCCCTCGAGTTCGCGGATCTGTCGCGCGAACGAACGGCGAATGCTGAGGGCGAGCCCGCCCAGCCCCACGAGGAAGATGGCCGCGACGAGCATGTAGGTCGTGTAGATCCAGCGCGTGATGTCCGCGGGGAACCACCCCGGTGGCGGCAGGGCCGCCGCGAACGTCCACGAGAAGTAGCCGACGACCGCGAAGAAGGCGCCGAAGATGATCGCAAGGGTCCTCGGTCTCATCGATTCGCCACCGACTCGCACCACTCCTACCGGGGAATCGGATATACTTCATCCCCTCCTTCTCATTTTTGATATCCGCGCGGGGTCCGTCCAAAGGTATATCCCGCCCGGAGTCGTGCGTCGTCGCGAGGAGGGCCGGATTCCTTGCGAAGGTCGGCCCGGTCGGAGGGAATCCGTTGACAGGCTTAGGGACCCGCGAGCGACGCTCGGCGGCACGCGAACTTGCGATCGTCAGCCTCGCCGGCTTGGCGTCCTTCCTCTTCATGAATCATGAGAACCTGTATCTGAGCGGACCGTTCGCCCTCTCGAACGCGCCCCTCGAGGCATACTTCCTCGCGACGATCGTGATTTACCTATTCCTGCGGATGCTCATCATCGCGGCGGGGATGCGCCCGACCCGAGTCCGTTCCGGATCCATCCGATGCCCGGAATGCGGTCAGCGCCTCGACATCCTCACCGCCGCGGGACGCGAAGCTCACCACCGGATCGAGCTGACGCCGAGGCCCACGGAGAAGGAAACCGTCTCCGCGGTCGCCCTGCGCAGGGCCGTCGATGCAGCGCATTTCTCGTCGCGTGCCTCGAAGGCGGTTTCTCGAGAGGATGTGGCCGCGTCGGCGCGAGACCTGGAGAACGTCTCGAGCCGCGACCTCGTCTCCGCGATCGACGACCCAGACTTACTCGAGCGCCTGCTGCATACCCCGAGCCCACCGCGGGAACCGCGCCTCAAGCGCTGAGCCCGACGAAGACGAGCAGCTCCTCGAGGATCCGGAACGTGAATCCCCAGATGAGTCGTCCCTCATAGGTGAAGGCGGGCACGCTCAACTCTCCGAGGATCGTCGTGACAGTCGAGGTGCCTTGGGTCGCCGGCAAGGCCTCGAGGGGCACCCAGAACACGGTGGCCATCTCGGGCCCCGCGGTCGCCTCGATGGGCTCGGTGGCAAGCGCGACATAGGGGACGACGAGCACCTCCGGCTTGTTGCCG